>Ga0315900_10004155_pt1 | contig 20560 bp, 24 predicted proteins | sample LakEriMetagenome_FD_203521 | JGI IMG/M metagenome (GOLD analysis project Ga0315900, IMG submission 203521) | Freshwater fungal communities from buoy surface, Lake Erie, Ohio, United States - Buoy 12 MA114 | ecosystem: Environmental > Aquatic > Freshwater > Lake > Lake biofilm | place: USA: Lake...
TCGGACACGGGTTCGGGGGCCTCGTCGGTGGTGCGCCAGTCCGGCGTGACCCCCGCCTTCGTCATTCGTGCCCTCGTGCGCGTCGTCTCGCCGCCGGTGAGGATGACGAGGTCGGCCTGGCCGGCCAGGATCTCGCGCGACGCGGCGTTCACTAGGGTCTGCGGCGTGTTGCCTCCCATCGCCGAGAGTCCCAGCTGGCGCGGGGAGAGCCCGAGGTCCTCGGCGACGAACTTCGCGGGGTTCCCGTAGCGCCACGACAGCAGGCTCACCACGCGTATGGCATCGGGCTGGGGCACGGAGGAAAGACCCGCATCAGTGGCCGCGCGCCGGACGGCCTCCACCATCATGGCAACGGGGTCGAGTGCGTCGTCGATCCCCTCGGCGCGCTGCACGAACTGGCCCGCGCCGACGAGGACCGGGGTGCGAGGGTCAATCGTCATACCGCAGACGCTAGGCGGTCGCGGAGCACCGCCCACTACGCTGAAACCGTGTCGAGAATCGCCATCGGAGCAGACCACGCCGGGTACGACCTGAAGCAGCACCTCATCTCCGTGCTGTCGTCCGGGGGGCACGACGTGCAGGACCTCGGCACGCACTCCACCGAGAGCTGCGACTACCCGCCGATCTGCGCGGCGGTGGGCCGGGCCGTGCGCGACGGCAAGGCCGAGTTCGGCATCGTCCTCGGGGGGAGCGGCCAGGGCGAACAGCTCGCCGCCAACAAGGTGCGGGGCGTCCGCGCCGCACTCTGCAACTGCCTCTACACCGCGCGCATGGCGCGTGAGCACAACAACGCGAACGTCCTCAGCATGGGGGCCCGTGTCGTCGGCACGGGTCTCGCCGAGGAGATCCTGCGGACCTTCCTTTCCACCCCCTTCGAGGGAGGCAGGCACGAGCGCCGCGTCGCCATGCTCGCCGACATCGAGAACGAGGAATCGAGCAAGTAAATGCCCTGGCCATCAGAGAACGACCATGACACCGAGGTGTTCGACCTCCTGGAGAAGGAGCGCGTCCGCCAGAACACGGGCCTGCAGCTGATCGCCAGCGAGAACTTCACGTCGCCCGACGTGATGCGCGCGACCGGCTCCGTGTTCACCAACAAGTACTCCGAGGGCTACCCCGGGAAGCGCTACTACGGCGGCAACTCCGTGGTCGACGACGTGGAGGCGCTCGCGATCGCGCGCGTGAAGAAGCTCTTCGGTGCCGACCATGCGAACGTGCAGCCGCACTCCGGCGCCAGCGCGAACATGGCGGTGTACCTGGGCCTGCTGAAGCCCGGCGACACGATCCTCGGGCTCAGTCTCGACCACGGCGGTCACCTCACCCACGGCTCGCCGGTGAACGCGAGCGGCATCCTCTACAACTTCGTGAACTACGGGGTCAGCGGGGGAGACCAGCGCATCGACCTGGACGAGGTCCGCTCGATGGCACTGGAGCACCGCCCGAAGATGATCGTCGCCGGCACCACCAGCTACTCGCGCCGGCTGGAGCCGGAGCCGTTCCGCCGCATCGCCGACGAGGTCGGTGCGCTCCTCATGTTCGACATCGCCCACCTCGCCGGTCTCGTCGCCGGCGGCGCGCACCCCAACCCCGTGCCGTACGCCGATGTCGTCACCTTCACCACGCACAAGACGCTGCGCGGCCCGCGCGGCGGCTGCATCCTCTGCAAGTCGGAGCACGCGCAGGTCATCGACAAGGCGGTCTTCCCCGGCAGCCAGGGCGGCCCGCTGGAGCACGCCGTGGCGGCGAAGGCGGTCGCGTTCCGCGAGGCGCTCGACCCGTCGTTCCGCGAGTACGCCCACCAGATCGTCCGCAATGCCTCTGCGCTCGCCGCGGAGCTGAACAAGCACGGTTTCCGCATCGTCAGCGGCGGCACGGACAACCACCTCATGGTCGTCGACCTGCGCACGTTCGATGCGGAGTGCACCGGCAAGGAGGCCCAGGCGGTGCTCGACGAGGCCGGCATCACCCTGAACAAGAACACCGTCCCGGATGACCCCCGCAGCCCGTTCGTCACGTCAGGGGTGCGCATCGGCACCCCGGCCGTCACCACGCAGGGGATGAAGGAGCCCGAGATGGCGGAGATCGCCTCGCTGATCGCCGAGGCACTCCGCAACAGGGCGGACAAGGCTGCGGTCGCCGCTGTCAAGGCGAAGGTCGCGGCACTCTGCGGCCGCTTCCCCGTCTACCCGAACCCGTTCTGAGCATTCCGCGGCGCGGTGGACGGCCGCACAGGGCCGGCGAACATAGGCTCGCACCGTGGGCGACCTGAACGGATACTTCATGGTGGGCGGATGCGCCGCCCTCGTCACGTTGGTCACGACCCCCGTCGTGCGTGCCCTGGCGAACCGTCTCGGGTGGGTGGCGATGCCGAGCGCCCGCAAGGTCCACACCAAGCCCACGCCGGATGTCGGGGGCATCGCGATGTTCGCGGGGTTCCTCACGGCGATGTTCATGGCATGGCGGATGGACCGGTTCTCGCCGCTCTTCGACGGGAACTCCGAACCGCTGGGCATCGTGCTCGGTGCCGCGGTGATCATCTACATCGGCGTGCGCGATGACGTGAAGGAGGTGTCGCCGCCGGCGCGCATCCTCACCACCGTGCTCGCGGGCATGATCCTGGTGTGGTTCGGCGTCACGATGTTCTATTTCCGGGTGCCCTTCGCCGGGGTGCTGCAGCTGTCGAGTGACTGGATCCCGATCGTCACGGTGGTCTGGTTGCTCGGGATGACCCAGGCGATCAACCTGATCGACGGCCTCGACGGGCTCGCCGCCGGCATCGTGGCGATCGGTTCGGCCAGCTTCTTCATCTACTCGCGTCACCTCAGCGACCTCAGGCTCCTGTCGGAACCGAATGCCGGCCCGCTCGTGGCGATCATCACGGTGGGCGTGTGCGTGGGCTTCCTGCCGTTCAACGCGAACAGGGCATCCATCTTCATGGGGGACGGGGGCGCCTACCTGCTCGGCTTCCTCGTGGCCGTGTCGACGAGCGTGGTGGGCGGCCGGGCAGACCCGGTGACCCAGGGCTTCAGCGGCCAGACCTACTTCTTCCTCGCCCCCCTCGCGATCCCGCTCATCATCCTCGGGGTGCCCGTGTTCGACACGGTCTTTGCCATCCTCCGCCGGGTGTCGCGCCGACAGAGCTTCGCCACGGCGGACAAGGGCCACCTCCACCACCGGCTCATCAACCTCGGGCACGGGCCGCGGAGAGCGGTGGCCATCCTGTGGCTGTGGACGGCCCTCCTCTCCGGTTTCGTGCTGCTTCCGGTCTTCAACCCGGGGGCCAACAACGCCGCGCCGTTTGTGATGATCGGGCTCGTGCTCTTCCTCTACACGGTCCTGCACCCCGACCTGCGCCGTCAGGCCGATGCAGGGGGCGCACCCGCGGGGGAGAGGGACGGGGTTCCGCACCCCTGACGCCTCGCCGCGCCTTCCTGTTCGGGTGGCGGATGGCACAGACGGACCGACCCCTGCTGATTGGTGGCCCCGACCGCGGGTCGCCTACATTGTTCCAAGTTTCACAATGTCGTGGGACACACGAGACAACGGACAGCCAGCGTTGAAATTCCTCCCCAAGCCCAAGCCGGTCACCGCGATCGACTCGAGCATCTCGAACGGCGCCGAGCTGGCCGGCGTCGTCCTCGTGTTCTTCCTCATCGGTCTCGGCCTCGACGTGTGGCTCGGCACGACACCGTTGTTCATGCTCGCGCTGACCGTGTTCGGCACCGTGGGACAGTTCGTCAAGATGTACTTCACGTACTCGGCGCGGATGCGCACGCTCGAGCAGGCACGCGCCGAAGCTGTGCGGGGTGCCGGGCGGTGAACGTGCAGCAGAGTCCGCTTGCCGCCGCGGCGGCCGGGCAGGCGCCGGAAGTCGGCATCTCGCGGGACATCGTGAAGCGCGGCCTGTGGGTCGCGCCGGTCTTCCTCGTTGTGTCAGGTGTCATATGGGGCCTCGACGGTGCCCTGTCGTCTGCGTTCGCGCTCGCCCTGGTTCTCGTCAACTTCACCGTGGCGGCCGCCCTCATTGCGGTCACGGCACCCATTTCGCTCGCCCTGATGATGGGCGTGAGCATGTTCGGGTACCTCATCCGCCTGGGCCTGATCTGCCTCGCCGTCTACCTCGTGCGCGACGCCTCGTGGGTGTCACTCGGTTCGCTCGGTGCAACTATCATCGTGTCGCACCTCGGTCTCCTCTTCTGGGAAATGAAGTTCATCGCCGCTTCGCTTGCATTTCCTGGATTGCGCCCGAATAGGCAAGAATGTCCCCCGACCAGCGCGGCTGAGAAACACTGATAGGACCACATCGTGATTGCTCTTGAGTTTCCGGAAATCAACTCGATTCTCCGATGGAAGGACATCTTCCCCGGCTTCAACAAGATCGCGCTGATCGCGGTCCTCGCGACGCTCATCAGCGTGGTGATCTTCCTGCTCGCCGCGCGCAAGGACCACAGCACCGCACCGAAGGGCGTGCGCAACTTCGCCGAGGTCATCGTCGAGTTCATCGAGAACGGCGTCGTCATGCAGACAATGGGCAAGGACGGTCTCGCCTGGACGCCGTTCCTCCTCACGATGTTCCTCTTCATCTACCTGTGCAACGTGCCGGGCATCATCCCGTTCCTCCAGATGCCCGCGACCGCGCGCATGGCCGTGCCCATGTTCCTCGCGCTCATGGTGTGGGTGATCTACAACGGCGTCGGCATCAAGCACCAGGGCCTCGGCGGCTACCTCAAGAGCACGCTGTTCCCGCCCGGGGTGCCGAAGGCGCTGTACATCCTCGTGACGCCCATCGAGTTCATCTCGGCGATCATCGTGCGGCCGTTCTCGCTGGCCGTCCGACTCTTCGCCAACATGATGGCGGGCCACATCCTCCTTGTCACGTTCGCCCTCCTCTCGGAGGCGCTGTTCCAGGCGAAGGACAAGGTGCTGATCCCCGTCGGCATCCTGCCGTTCATCATGCTCATCTTCCTCACCTCGTTCGAGGTGCTGGTCGCATTCCTGCAGGCATACATCTTCGCGATGCTGACCGCCGTGTACATCGGCGGCGCGGCGCACCCCGAGCACTGAGCCCGGACAACACAGGTCTCCCAACTAACTCACTCATAGGAGAAAACACAATGGAAGCAATTGCACACCTCGTCGCGGCAGCGGAGAACACTGCCGCGGACCTCAAGAATGCGAACGCCGCGATGTCGGCCGGTTACGCATACGGTCTCGCGGCGATCGGACCCGGCATCGGCATCGGCTACCTCGTCGGCAAGTCCGTCGAGGCGATGGCCCGCCAGCCCGAGGCAGCCGGCATGGTCCGCACCACCATGTTCCTCGGCATCGCGTTCACCGAGGCGCTCGCGCTCATCGGCTTCGTGGTGTTCATCCTCCTCAAGTTCGCCTGATCCGCGACTGAGTCCACGTCCACCAACGATCTCCGTCTGCACGGAGTCCAGGAGCTGAGATGCTGACTGCGATAGTCACCCAATCGAACGGACGCATCGTCAACGTGCGGCTGGCCGCCTCCGACACGACCGACACCACGGTCGTCGGGGAGGAAGCCACCACGCTCGCTGCCGCGCCGTCCGCCGAAGGCGAAACCGCCACCGAGACGAAGACCGCACCGAACCCGATCGCGCCCGAGACCAAGGAACTGGTCTGGGCCGGTGGGTCGTTCATAGTGCTGTTCGTGCTCATGCGCTACTTCCTCTTCCCGAAGCTGAAGAAGGGCATGGACGCTCGTTACGCCGGCATCCGCAGTGACATCGAGGGCGCCGACCGGACGAAGGCTGATGCACGCGGCGAGGTCGCCGAGTACGAGAGGGCCCTCGAGGCCGTCCGTGCCGAGGCCGCCGCACGCATCGACAAGGCCCGCCAGACAGTCGACGCGGAACGCCAGGCCAAGCTCGCGGAGGTGAACGCCCGCATCGCCGCCAAGCGCGCCGAAGCGGAGGCAGCCAACGCCGCGGCCCGTGCCGCCGTCCGCGACCAGGTCGCGGCTGCCGTCTCGCAGGTGGCCAGCCGTGCCGCCGAGCTGGCGACCGGCCGTGCGCCTGACCCGGCAACAGTGCAGTCGGCGGTCTCCGCCGCAATGGAAAGCGCAGGATCACGATGAACCGCACGTTCGCGCTGCTCGCCGAGGCCGGCAGCTACGAGACGCACCACTGGCTGCTCCCCGAGACCGCAGAGATCATCTACGGAGGCATCGCCTCGCTGCTCGTCTTCGGTGCCCTCTACAAGTTCGCGCTGCCGATGTTCAAGACGTCGCTCACCGCGCGCACCGAGCGCATCCAGAAGGAGCTCGACGATGCCAAGGCACTCCGCGAGTCCGCCGAGAACGAGGCGTCCCGCATCCGCACCGCGCTCGGCGACATCCAGGCCGAGCGTGCCAGGCTGCTGGCCGAGGCCGATGCCCAGGCCGCGACCGTCCTGAGCGACGGCCGCGCCCGCATCACCGCCGAGGCGGCTGACCTCGAGGCCAAGGCTGATGCGGACATCACCGCCGCGTCCGGGCGACTGAACGACGAGATCAAGAGTGAGATCGCACGGCTCTCGTCCGTTGCCGTCGACCGCGTCGTGAAGGCAGCCCTGAATGATTCCGCCCAGCAGGACCTCATCGAGGGGTTCATCAGCAACGTGGGGGCAGCGCGATGAGCGACAACCGCACCGCCGCATACGCCAAGGCTCTCGCTGACATCGCAGAGGCGGAGGGGGTTCTCTCCCGCGTCGATGCCGAGTTCGGCGCGATCGCCTCGGCTCTCGAGTCGAACGACAGCCTCCGGTCCACCCTCGGTGACCAGGCCATCCCGGTCGACCGCCGCCAGGGCATCGTGGAGCAGCTGCTCGCCGGGAAGGGTGCCCACCCGCTGACGGCACAGCTTCTCGGCATGGTCATCGGGGCCGGCCGCGGCCGTGACATCCCCGCCATCGCGGCCGCCATCGGGAACCGTTCCGCATCCTCGCAGGGACGCGCGGTCGCCGAGATCCGCACCGCAGTCGCCCTCTCCGAGGACCAGCAGCGCCGCCTCGGCGACGAGCTGGCCAAGGCCGTCGGCACTCCCGTCAACATCAAGGTCGTCGTCGACCCGTCCGTCGTGGGCGGCATCGTCGCCACCGTCGGCGACAAGGTCATCGACGGCTCCGTCCGCACCAAGCTCGACCGGGTGAAGGCCCGGTTGTCGTAGTCCGCAAGCGAAGAAGGAAAAGAAATGGCAGACATCACAATCTCCGCCAGTGACATCGCAAGCGCGATCACCAAGGGTCTCGAGGGCTTCTCGCCGTCGCTCGAGCAGCAGACCGTCGGCCACGTGGCCGAGGTCGGCGACGGTATCGCCCGCGTGTCCGGCCTGCCGAAGTGCGCGGTCAACGAGCTGCTGCAGTTCGAGGACGGCACCATCGGCCTCGCGCTGAACCTCGACGAGGACTCGATCGGCGCGGTGGTCCTCGGTGACGCCGACGCGATCGAGGAGGGCCAGACCGTGCGCGCCACGGGCCGCATCCTCTCGGTCCCCGTCGGTGACGCGATGCTCGGCCGCGTGGTCAACGCGCTCGGCACCCCGATCGACGGCAAGGGCGACATCGTCGGTGCCATCGACCGCCGCGTCGAGGTGCAGGCACCCGGCATCATGGGCCGCAAGCCCGTGCACGAGCCGCTGCAGACCGGCATCAAGTCGATCGACGCGATGACCCCGATCGGCCGCGGCCAGCGCGAGCTCATCATCGGTGACCGCAAGACGGGCAAGACCACCATCGCCGTCGACACGATCATCAACCAGAAGGGTCTCGGCGTGAAGTGCATCTACGTCGCGATCGGCCAGAAGGGCTCCACCGTCGCGCAGACCGTGGAGACGCTGCGCCAGTACGGTGCGCTCGAGTACACGGTCGTCGTTGCGGCGCCCGCCTCGGACCCCGCACCCTTCAAGTACCTCGCCCCGTACGCCGGCTGCGCGATCGGCCAGCACTGGATGGAGAACGGCGAGCACGCTCTCATCGTGTACGACGACCTCTCCAAGCAGGCCGAGGCCTACCGCCAGATGTCGCTGCTGCTGCGCCGCCCCCCGGGCCGCGAGGCGTACCCCGGTGACGTGTTCTACCTGCACTCGCGCCTCCTCGAGCGCGCCGCCAAGCTCAGCGACGAGCGCGGTGCCGGCTCGATGACCGCACTCCCGGTCATCGAGACCAAGGCCGGCGACGTGTCGGCGTACATCCCCACGAACGTGATCTCGATCACCGACGGCCAGGTGTACCTCCAGGACAACCTCTTCAAGTCGGGCGTCCGCCCCGCCGTCGACGTGGGCATCTCGGTGTCGCGCGTGGGTGGTGCGGCACAGACCAAGGCGATGAAGTCGGTCTCGGGCACCCTGAAGCTCGACCTCGCGCAGTTCCGCGAGCTGGAGGCGTTCGCCACCTTCGGCTCCGAGCTCGACGCAGTGTCGAAGGCACAGCTGGAGCGCGGCTACCGCCTGGTGGAGCTGCTGAAGCAGGGCCTCAACAGCCCGATGCCGGTGGAGGAGCAGGTCGTCTCGATCTTCGCGGGAACCAAGGGTTACCTCGACGACATCCCGGTCGCCGACGTGCGCCGCTTCGAGAGCGAGCTGCTCGAGTACGTGCGGTCGCGCCACGGCGCGATGCTCGCCGAGCTGCGCACCAACCCGAAGGCCGACGTCCCGGCGGACCTCGCCCAGGTCGTGACGTCCTTCAAGGCCCAGTTCAAGACCAGCGGAAGCCAGGCGGCCAAGGCCGACCCGACCGCGACCGATGCCGATGCACTCGGCGAGGCCGCGAGCGCGAAGACCCTCGCAACGGAGTGATCTGAGTGGCCGGCGGACAAGAACGAATCCTGCGCGGGCGCATCCGCTCGGTGCAGGCAACCAAGAAGATCACGCGCGCGATGGAACTCATCGCCGCGTCGCGCATCGTGAAGGCCCAGCAGCGAGTGATCGCCGCCGTGCCGTACTCCGAGCGCATCACCGAGGTTGTCCGTGACTTGTCCGCAGCGGGCGCCGGGAGCAGCGACCCGTTGCTCGCCGGCCGCGCCGAGGTGAAGAACGTTTGTTACGTGGTGCTCTCGGCCGACCGCGGCCTGTGCGGCGGCTACAACGCCGGCGTCCTCCGTGCCACGGAGGGCGAGATCAAGGCCGATGCGCTGCAGGGCCGGGGCCACACGATTGTGGCAGTGGGCCGCAAGGCGGAGGGCTACTTCCGTTTCCGCGGCTACAACATCGCCCGCTCGTTCACCGGGTTCACGGAGAGCCCCAGCTACGACATCGCCAAGGAGATCGGTCAGTACGTCACCGAGCTGTACGTCTCGGGCCGTGCCGACAGGGTCGAGCTCGTCTACACGCGCTTCATCTCGGCCGGGTCCCAGGAGGTCGTGCAGCGCCCGTTGGTCCCGCTGGACTCCCAGCTGACTGAGGGCGGCGACGCCAAGAACGAGGCAGGGCACGACTACGAGTTCGAGCCCTCGCCGGAACTGATCCTCAGCACGCTGCTCCCGCGCTACGTGGAGGCGCGCGTGTACGCGGCCCTCCTCAACGGCGCGGCGTCGGAGCACGCGTTCCGCCAGAGGGCGATGAAGTCCGCCACTGACAACGCGGAAGAACTCATCAAGAACCTGTCGCGCATCATGAACCGTGCACGACAGGACGCAATCACCACCGAGATCATGGAGATCGTCGGCGGCGCCGAGGCGCTGTCGTCGGGCGAGTAACAGGAGACAACAGGATGACCATGACAGAGAACCAGCAAGAGGGCCGCGTCGTCGCGATCGCCGGACCGGTGATCGACGTCGAGTTCCCGCGGGGCTCCCTTCCGGAGCTGAACTCGGCAGTCGAGTTCACCGTGATGGTGGACGGCAAGCCGAACAGGATCCTCGCCGAGGTCGCGCAGCAGCTGGGTGACAGCCGCGTGCGTGCGGTCTGCCTGAAGCCGACCGACGGTCTCCAGCGCGGCACCGCGGTCCGCAACACGGGCCACGGCATCCAGGTGCCCGTCGGCAACAAGACCCTCGGTCACGTGTGGAACGTGTGGGGCGAGGTGCTGGACGGCAACGAGGCCGACTTCGCCGACATCGAGCGGTGGGACATCCACCGTCCCGCACCGGCCTTCGACACCCTCGAGCCGTCGAAGCGCATGTTCGAGACCGGCATCAAGGTCATCGACCTCCTCACCCCGTACCTCGCAGGCGGCAAGATCGGCCTGTTCGGCGGCGCCGGCGTGGGCAAGACGGTTCTCATCACCGAGATGATCAACCGCGTGGCCTCCAAGCACGGCGGCGTGTCCGTGTTCGCCGGCGTGGGCGAGCGCACCCGTGAGGGCACCGACCTCCGCCTGGAGATGGAGGAGTCCGGCGTGTTCGAGAAGGCCGCGCTCGTGTTCGGCCAGATGGACGAGCCGCCGGGCGTGCGCCTGCGCGTCGCCCTCTCGGCGCTCACCATGGCCGAGTACTTCCGCGACGTCCAGAACCAGGACGTGCTGCTGTTCGTGGACAACATCTTCCGCTTCGTGCAGGCGGGCTCCGAGGTGTCGACCCTCCTCGGCCGCATGCCGTCGGCGGTGGGCTACCAGCCCACGCTCGCCGACGAGATGGGCCAGCTGCAGGAGCGCATCACCTCCACCCGCGGCCGCTCGATCACCTCGCTGCAGGCCGTGTACGTGCCGGCGGACGACTACACCGACCCGGCGCCGTTCACCACGTTCACCTTCCTCGACGCGACCACTGAGCTCTCCCGCCAGATCGCCTCGCTCGGCATCTACCCGGCGGTGGACCCGCTGGCGTCGACCTCCACGATCCTCACCCCGGAGACCGTGGGCGACCGCCACTACGCAGTGGCCCGCCGCGTGCAGGAGGTCCTCCAGCGCTACAAGGAGCTGCAGGACATCATCGCGATCCTCGGTCTGGACGAGCTCTCCGAGGAGGACCGTCTCACCGTGGCCCGCGCCCGCAAGGTGCAGCGCTTCCTCAGCCAGCCGTTCTACGTGGCCGAGGTGTTCACCGGCGTCCAGGGCGAGTACGTCCCTGTCGCCGAGACGGTGGAGTCCTTCGAGGCCCTCATCAACGGCGAACTGGACGACGTGCCGGAGCAGGCGTTCCTGAACGTCGGCGGTGTCGAGCAGGTGCTGGCCAAGGCGAAGGCACTCCAGGAGAACGCGTAATGGCGGAAGCCACCGGATCCCTGCGCGTCGACGTGGTGTCGCCCGAGCGCGTCCTCTTCACTGGGGAGGCCAAGCAGGTCATCACGCGCACGATCGAGGGTGGCGAGGTTGCGTTCCTCCCGGGGCACGCCGCCTTCCTCGGTGCGCTCGTGGAGAACCACACGCGCATCTATCTCGCTGACGGGTCGATCAAGAACCTGGCGGTTCACCTCGGCTTCGTCGAGGTGGGCACGGACCACGTGACGATCCTCTCCGACGCAGCCGAGCTCGAGGAGGACATCGACGTCGCCCGGGCCCGCGCCGCGAAGGAGCGGGCCGAGGAGCAGCTGCGCAAGGAGCACACCGCTGAGGTCGAGTCCGACCTGCGCCGTGCCCACGCGCGCCTCTCCGCCGCCGGCGGTCTCGGCGCCGCAGGTCACTGACGCCAGCCTGCGCGCGCTCCGCGCGGGTGCGGTCAGTTGTAGTCGATCGCGGAGAAGTTGCTGATCTTGTCCAGCCTGTGCTGGGCGTCGATCAGGCGGACCGTGCCGCTGCGCGACCTCATGACCAGGCTCTGCGTGTGCACGATGCCGGGCGTGAAGCGGACCCCGGTCAGGAGCTCGCCGTCGGTGACGCCGGTGGCGGCGAAGAAGCAGTTGTCGCCCTTCACCAGCTCGTCGGTGGTGAGGATGTGGTTGAGGTCGTATCCGGCGGCTGACGCGGCATTGCGTTCCTCGTCGGTGCGCGGCCACAGGCGCCCCTGGATCTCGCCGCCCATGCACTTCAGCGCGGCTGCAGCGACCACACCCTCGGGTGTCCCGCCGATGCCGAACATGATGTCCACGCCGGCCTTCGGCCAGCAGGTGGCGATCGCCGCGAAGATGTCGCCGTCCGAGATCAGCTTGATGCGCGCACCGGAGGACCGGACCTCCTCGATGAGCTCCTCGTGCCGGGGGCGGTCGAGGATCATGACGGTCAGGTCGCGGACGCTCTCGCCCTTGGCCTTGGCCACCCACTTCAGGTTCTGCACGGGGGACGCGGTGATGTCGATGGCGCCCACGGCGTCAGGGCCCACGGCGATCTTCTCCATGTAGAAGCACGGGCCCGGGTCGAACATGGTGCCGCGCTCGGACACCGCGATGACGGAGATGGCGTTGCCGCGGCCGGAGGCGGTGAGGGAGGTGCCGTCGATGGGGTCCACCGCCACGTCCGTCTCGGGCTTGCTGCCGTCGCCCACGATCTCGCCGTTGAAGAGCATCGGGGCGTCGTCCTTCTCGCCCTCGCCGATGACCACGACGCCGGACATCGGCACGGTGGAGAGGACCGTGCGCATCGCGTCGACCGCGGCACCGTCGGCCCCGATCTTGTCCCCGCGCCCGACCCACCTGGAGCCGGCCATCGCGGCTGATTCGGTCACGCGGACGAGTTCGAGTGCGAGGTTCCTGTCGGGGCGTTGCGTCGGCATGTGCCCACCGTAGTTCCCTCACTAGCCTTCGCCCGTGGCTCCGGTACCCGTCAACCTGTGCATCGGTGCGGGCCCATCGGTGTCCGACCCGCTGTTGCTCCCCGGCGGGAGTTTCGTCTCGGCCCTGGTGACCCACGCCACGGAGAACGGGCGGCGGACCGAACTGCGCATCTGGGGGGTCGACGACGGGTCCGAGGCCACGCTGGATTTCGGGGCTGGGCTCGCGCCCGGCCGCGGGCTGTCCGGCGGGATGCACGCGTGGCGGGCCGATGGTCGCGAGGTGCTCGCGTGCACCTCCGACGGGAGGATCGTGAGGATGTCGCTCGACGAGCCGGGACAGCCGGTCTCTCATGTGTTGGGTCTTCCCCACGGGCCCGTCTGGTCGGGGCCGCGCTACTCGCGTGACGGCAGGCGGGCAGCCGTGATCGGGGACATGCGCACCTTGGTCATCTACGACATCGCCGCAGCCGAGTGGGTCGTGTCGCACGAGGCTGATGACGGGTTCCTCGTGGACGCGGCGTGGCACGGCGGCCGCGCGACGTGCCACTCGTGGGACCGCCCGGAGATGGCGTGGACGTCAAGCCGGATCCTCGGGCTGGAATCCGTTCCCGGGACCGCGGTCCAGCAGCCGCGGAACTCGCCGCGGTTCGACGCGTTCGGCTGGGTGAGCGACGAGAACGGGACCGCGAACGTGGTGATTGATGCTGACGGCATCGTGGGGGAGCGCACGGTCATCGACGACGAGTGCGAGCACGGCGGGCCGACGTGGGGGCCCGGACAGCGGACGTGGTGCTTCAGCCCCGACGCCACGAAGGTCGCGTACACGCGCAACGAGTCCGGGTTCGGGTCACTCTGGGTGTACGACAGGCTGAGCGGCGAGCGCACGCAGGTCGCGAGAGCGGTGCACGGATGCCTCTCGTGGGAGGGGGACCGGATCTGTGCGCTGCGGACGGGCGCGCGCACGCCGGACCAGGTGGTGGTGTACGACGTGGCGGACCTGTCGTCCCCCTCGCGCGTGTTCGCCCGCCACTTCGCCGATGCATCGTGGGCGTCCGAGCACGACCAGCACCTGGTGGAGCCCGTGACCGCCACTGCCGGAGGCGTGCCGTACCGCCTCTACGAACCCGCGGTGCCAGCCGGGGGTCTCATCGTGTGGGTGCACGGCGGCCCGACGGACCAGTGGCAGGTGACATGGCGTCCGCGCTTCAGCTACTGGCTCTCCAGGGGTTGGTCCATCGCCGTCCCGGACCCACGCGGAAGCACGGGGCACGGACGGGCGTTCATGCTGGAGCTCGAGGGGACGTGGGGTGCGGCGGATGCCGACGACACGGCCGCAGTTGCGCGGGATGTGCAGCAGCGCACGGGCATCGACCACACGCGGACGGTCCTGATGGGCGGGAGTGCGGGCGGGCTCGCCGTGCTGTCCGCGGCGAACAGGCACGACGCGATCGCGGCGTGCGTGGTGGCGGCATACCCGGTGGTCGACCTCACGTTGCTCCTCGAGTCGGACGACCCCTTCGAGGGTCACTACAACCGCATCCTCGTCGGTGACGTGACGCTGTCGCCGAACATGGACGTGAGGCACCTGCGCGACGTCCCCGTCCTGCTGTTCCACGGCAGCAACGACATGCTCGTCGTTCCCGAGCACTCCTTCCGGCTGAGGGACGCAGTCACGGCGGCCGGCGGGTCCGTGCGCGTCGAGATCATGGAGGGGGAGGGCCACGGGTTCAGGGACCCGCACAACCTGCGCCGCGAACTCGAGGTGACTCAGTCTTTCCTCGACGAGCGCACCGGCCGCATCCGGTAGGTGGTCTCCAGGCACCACTCCAGGTCTTCTGCGACCCAGACTGCAGTGACCCACGATTTCACTCCGGGCGGACCTCCCGCGCGCGATAGCACGAGTACTCCCGCATTCTTGAACACGAGGGCAAAGTCGTTTGCGTCCCAGCCAGGGAACTGACGGTCGACATGGGCACTCAGGTGGCCGCGGCTGACCGCTATCCAATGGAAGTTGCGGGTGATTCCGAGGGCGTCCTCCCTTGTCAGGCGCAGTGCGTACCGTCGACCGTCAGGGCCGGTGAGCGTGTTTCGTGTGGTCATGGTGGTCTCCTGTTGTGTGTCGGGGCTTGCCCGAGGGACCGACCGTGCTTGTGCCGGCATGTGCCAGCCGCATCCACCCGGGGCGCGGGGGAAAGGGACCCCGCGCCCCGGGTGCAAGCACCGTGGCCGATCCGGCTCGGTTGCTGGCCGCGGTGACCCGCGGCACTCGTGATGCGGTGGCGAAGATACGCACGGGGTGTGCCACGGTGCCGGCGGTTTGTAGGGTCGTTCCATGCTGTTGGCCGAGCTCGAGATCTGGCACTCCCGCCCGATCGCGCCGACGCGGCGCATCTCGCTCGGCCGGCTCGTGCTCCCCGTCGATCCCGTTCCCGGTTTCGGCGGTGTGCTGCTCGGCGCGGTGCTCGCCGCGCACGCACCGGACGTGGACGAGGACCTCATGGTCGACATCCAGCGGCTCATCTCGGAGATCGAGCGCGGCGACCGCGTGGCGCAGCCCCGTCTCCGCCACCGTTTCCAGGTTGACCGCCACGGGCTCTCGCACAGCACGCACCGCATGGTGCGTGACGGCGACGAGGTGCGGTTCGAGCTTGCTTCCAACGGGACGCCGCTGCAGCAGGTGCTCGGGGCCATCTACGCGATCGAGCGTCTCGACATGCAGATCCGGCGCCAGATGGCCCCGCTGCTGCGCCGCGCGCTGACCTGGCGAGGGCCGATCGGCCCCGCGTTCATCACGTACATGGCGGGCACCCGCACCAGCGACGTGAGTGCGCTCGCCGACCCGAGGGCGTGGGCACTCGACGTGCTCGGCTTCCCGGGCGGGACGGTGAAGGTGTCGAAGCGCGAGGTGATGGTGCGCTACCGCGAGAGCCTCCGCCTCGCCCATCCCGACCACGGCGGCGACGCCACGAAGGCGAGCAAGGCGATCATCGACATCACCGAGGCACGCCGAGTGCTGCTCGACTCCATCTGATGGCGCCGCGCCGGCCTGCGGGCGTGGTGCTGTTCCCCGGGTCGGGGTCGTCGGCCGGGCACCCTTCGCTCGTCACGCTTGCCGAGGCGTTCTCACCGTTGCCGGTGAAGCGGGTCGACTTCCCGTACCGCCGTGCCGGCCGGCCGTTCCCGGACAGGGCGCCGGTGCTTGTGCAGTGCGTGCGCGACGAGGTGCGTGCGTTCGCCGAGTCGCTCGGCGTCCCCACCTCGAGGGTCATCATCGGCGGCCGCAGCATGGGTGGACGCATGTGCTCGATGGCCGTCGCGGACGCTGAAGACCCCCTGCGCGTCGCCGGGCTCGTGCTCGTGTCGTACCCGCTGCACCCGCCGGGCAAGCCGGGTTCGCCGCGCACGGCACATCTCCCCGGCGTGGACGTGCGGACGCTGTGCGTCAGCGGGACGCGCGACACCTTCGGCACGCCGGCAGAGCTGCGCCGGGCGTTCCGCCGCGTGCCGGGCGAGGTCACGTGGCACTTCGTGGAGGGGAAGGGGCACGACCTGAGGAACGCCGATGACGAGGTGGCCGCGGCCGTCAGGTCGTGGGCGGTGCCGGGGCGTCCTCGGGGTTGAGTTCCTCCAGCGTGCGGTGGGCCGTCTCCGGGTAGCGCCACCACACGATGGCCGAGGCGAGGAGCGGGAAGACCGCGAGGAGCACCATCACGTCGCCGTAGCTGGCGCCCGCATCGACGGCACGGCCCGCGCCGATCAGGCCGATGCTCCCCCCGACGAGCGACGAAGTCATGATGAGCCCGCCCGCGAGCCCGCGCTGGTGCGTGGGGAACAACTCGCCCCGGTAGACGGCCATGGCGGGATATGCGAAACCCAGGAAGAGCGCGCCGAGGACCGCCACGGTCCACATCGCCGGGCCGCTCAGCGCGAAGGAGAGGGCGAGCAGCACCGACCCGATGGGAACCATGACGGCCCCGATGCGCCGGCGTCCCCGTGCGTCCGCGACCCGGCCGCCGAGGATCAGACCGAGTGCGGCAGGCGATGACGTCGCCATCGTGAAGACGGCGACCATCGCCGCGGAGAAGCCGCGGGTCTCCTTGAGGTAGCGGTTCTGGAAGATGGACATCGTGGCGACGAAGATGTTCGTGAGGAACACGACCGCGCAGATCCTCCCGAGGTTGCGCGTCAGCCCGCCCACGGCCGCCCGCCTCAGGTGGCCCACGAAGTCCTGTCTTCGCGCCACGAACCGTGCCGACTCGGGGAGGCCGCGCGTGATGAGCCAGGCGAAGGGGAGCCACACGAGCGAGAGCAGGTAGATCCACCGCCACGACGTCTCCGACACGTCGGCCATGGGGAGCGATGCCACCGCGACGCCCGCACCGAACCCGCTCACCACGGCGAGCATCGCGGTGGCCCACGCGCGGGAGTCGTGCGGCATCTCCTCCACGATGATGATCGCGAGGAGGATGTCGAGGGTCAGCGAGAGCGGCCGGCCGACCGTCTGCGTGGCGACGAGCGCGGGGAATGAGGGCGCGAACGCACCGAGCGCGCAGACGAGCGGTGCAGCCCAGGCAGTGGCCACGATCATGGGGCGCCGCCCGCGAGAGTCGGCCAGTGCGACGATCGGGAGGGAGATGATGATTCCCCACCGCACGACGGCGGAGCCGAGCCCCTGTGCCGAGTTCGAGATACCGAACTCATCGGCGGCGTACGCGACGGTCTGCGTGAAGAGCGTGTTCGTGAAGGCGACGAGCATCGAGCCGAGAGCGACGAGACCGAGCACGCGACGGTGGCGGGGCCCGAGATCCGGGGGCATCGACAACCACCGGGGCACGCGCGGACGCGGATAACTGCCCTGCATGGTCACGGCGGGAGCATACTTAGGGGCATGTCAATTGGGTCCCCGGCGGGTGACGACGTCATCGTCACCTCGACGAGCGGTCCGCTCGAGGGGGAGGTGACGGTCACCGGGGCGAAGAACTCCGTGCTCAAGCTGATGGCCGCGGCGCTCCTCGCGGACGGACGTCACCTGCTGACGAACGTCCCCGTGATCGACGACGTGAGCATCATGACGGACCTCCTCGGCGCCGTCGGGCTGGGCATCAAGGCCATCCCCGCACCGGCCGGGGAGACCGGCCAGCACCTCGAGATCGTGAACACCGGCGCGATCACGCCGGTCGCGCCGTTCGAGCTTGCGGACAGGATCCGTGCGTCCGTGAACCTCGTCGGCCCGCTCCTCACCAGGTTCGGGCACATCGACATAGCCCTGCCCGGCGGTGACGACTTCGGTGGGCGACCGATCGACATGCACCTGCGGGGCCTCGAAAAGATGGGTGCGGAATTCCAGGTCACGCCGGAAGGCCTGTTCGGCCGGTGCGGGAGGCTGCAGGGGGCCGAGATCGAGTTCGAGTTCCCCAGTGTCGGCGCCACCGAGAACATCGTGACGGCGGCAGTGCTGGCGGAAGGCGTCACCGTCATCAACAACGCGGCCCGCGAGCCCGAGATCGTCGATCTCTGCGACATGCTGCGCCGGATGGGGGCGCGCATCGACGGTGCGGGCACGAACGCCATCACGGTGACCGGCGTGGAGCAGCAGGCACTGCATGCAGCGACCCACGAGGTCGTGACGGACCGGGTCCAGGCGGCCACGTACATGGCGGCTGTCGCGATGTGCAGGGGCGACGTGCTGGTGCGCCGGGCGAACCTCGACCACATGGCGATGCTCGTGGAGAGGTTCTCGGAGATGGGGGTGTCCGTCGAGCCGGCCGACGGCGGCGCGCGGGTCAGGTGCGACGGTCCGCTCCGGTCGGTCAACGTCTCGACGCTCCCGTACCCGGGGTTCGCCACCGACTACAAGCCGTTGATCGTGGCGATGCTTGCCATGGCGGACGGCACCGGCATCGTCACGGAGAATCTGTACCCGGGGCGCTTCCGCTACGTGGAGGAACTGAGGAAGCTGGGCGCCGAGATCGACATCGACGGTCACCATGCGGTCGTGCGCGGGGTCGGCCACCTGCATGGTGCGATCGTGAACGCGCCGGACATCCGCGCCGGGGCCGCGCTCGTGGTCGCGGGTCTCGCCGCGCAGGGGATCACCGAGATCCGGGACGTCCACCACATCGACCGCGGCTACGACGACATCGTGGGCCGGCTCGCCGGTCTCGGGGCGAGCGTCAGCCGGATCCGTCGCTCGGCGGGGGCGTGACCCGCTGCATGCGGCGCGCGCGCCTGTTGGCCAGCCACAGCAGGAAGACGATGAATCCGACGGGGACGAGCACGTAGAGCATCTCGTCCCAACCTCCCTGGTGGGCGAACATGCACCCATCGTACGCGGGACCTCGCGAGCGGTATCGTTCAGGGTGTTCCCCGGAGGGTTGACATGTCCATGCGGCAGCAGGTTGAAGAGACAATCGAGGTCATCAGGCCGGCCCTGAAGGCCGACGGTGGCGACATCATCCTGCGGGAGGTCGACGAGGCAACCGGCATCATCACGGTCACCCTCACCGGTGCGTGCACCACGTGCCCGGCCTCGGACCAGACGCTGAAGGCGGGCATCGAGCGGATCATGAAGGACCGCATCGACGGTGTCACCGAGGTAGTGCAGGTCGCCTAGGTGGGCCGGCGCAGCCAGACACCCGCGGAGCTCTTCGATGCCGCATGCCGGGGGGACCGCGGTGCCCTCGCCCGCACGCTCTCGCTGCTGGAGCGCGGTGACGATGCCGCCCGCGAGGTGGGCCGTCTCGCCTACTCGCGCACCGGCGGCGGGTACACCGTCGGCATCACGGGCGCGCCGGGGGCGGGGAAGAGCACGCTGACCAGCGCTGTCATCAAGCACCTTCGTGCAGCCCAGACCGAGGTCGCCGTCCTCGCGATAGACCCGTCGTCGCCCTTCACCGGTGGTGCAATCCTCGGCGACCGGGTGCGCATGCAGGACCACGCCACCGATCCCGGCGTGTTCATCCGCAGCATGGCCACGCGCGGCCACCTGGGCGGGCTGTCGCTCTCCACACCCGAGGCGATCCGGCTGCTCGACGCGGTCGGGAGGGAGTGGATCCTGGTGGAGACCGTCGGTGTCGGCCAGGTGGAGGTGGAGATCGCGGGGAAGGCGGACACCACGGTGGTCGTGCTGAACCCCGGCTGGGGAGACAGCGTCCAGGCCAACAAGGCCGGTCTCATGGAGATCGCCGACATCTTCGTCATCAACAAGGCCGACCGCAAGGGTGTCGAGGAGACGCGACGCGACATCGAGCAGATGCTCGAGCTGAGCGACCTCGCACACGACGCCTGGCACCCGCCGATCATCGCCACGGTCGGGAACACCGGCCAGGGTGTGCCGGAGCTCTGGGCGGCCGTGGTGCGGCACCGTGCCGAGATCTCGACCAACGGTCAGCTCGGCGAGCGGCGGGACTTCCGCCTGCGCGAGGAACTGCGTGAGATCGTGGCCAGGCGCCTGGAGATGAAGGCGCGCCAGGTCTGCACGGGGGAGCGCTGGGAGCAGATCCAGGGCGACGTCCTCGCGCGCCGCACCGACCCGTGGAGCGCGGCAGACGAGATGCTGCGCGGAGTAGGAGCCTGACATGCCGGACGACATCATCCTCCTGGACAGGCGCGCCGACGGCGTCGCCGTGGTCACCCTGAACTCGCCGAAGGTGAACGCGCTGTCCACCGCGCTTCTCGCACGGCTCGAGCAGGTGGCGGACGAACTGACATCGCTCCCGCCGGGAGCCGTCGTCGTCACCGGTGGCGAGCGCATCTTCGCCGCGGGCGCGGACATCTCGGAGTTCGGAGGCCCCGACGAGGCGCGGGTCATCGGTGCGGCGTTCCACACGACGCTGAACAAGGTCGCCGCATTGCCGTGCTTCACGATCGCTGCCGTGAGCGGGTTCGCGCTCGGCGGCGGTTGCGAGCTCGCGATGGCCTGCGACTACCGCGTCGCCTCGGAGAAGGCCGTGTTCGGCCAGCCCGAGATCCTCCTCG
>Ga0315900_10004159_pt1 | contig 20552 bp, 19 predicted proteins | sample LakEriMetagenome_FD_203521 | JGI IMG/M metagenome (GOLD analysis project Ga0315900, IMG submission 203521) | Freshwater fungal communities from buoy surface, Lake Erie, Ohio, United States - Buoy 12 MA114 | ecosystem: Environmental > Aquatic > Freshwater > Lake > Lake biofilm | place: USA: Lake...
CGACGCCAAACTGCCGGAAGTCGACAAGGCCGAGGCCTTCCTGTTCGACGGCGAGTCCGGTTTCGTCATGAAGAAGAACTGCTGGCACGAGTTCCCGTTCGCGCTGTTCGACGGCACGAACCTGCTGGTGGTGCTGCGCAAGGAAGCCACCAACGGCCTGACCACGGACCAGGTCTACAAGAACGAGGCGGTCGGGCCGGACCTGGTGAAGCGCGACCTCGAGGCGCGCTTCGGCCTGAGCTTCAAGGTCGAGATCTGAAGGGGGTGTCGCCATGAACGCAGCCGTCCTGAGCACCGGTTCCGATTCGCTGATCCGCGAACTGCAGTCGATCCTGGGCGCCGAGCACGTCAGCGCGGATTTCGAGACGCGCGACTTCTACTCGCGCGACCTGAGCTTCCGGCCGTACCAGACCGCGGCCGTGGTGGTGCGCCCGGGCAGCCTCGACGACCTGTCGATGGCGGTCGCCGCGGCGACGCGGGCCGGCCACGCCGTCGTCGCCCGCGGCGGCGGCATGTCGTACACGAGCGGCTACACGCCCGAGCGCCCCGACACGGTGCTGATCGACATGCGGCGGATGAACCGCGTGCTCGAGATCAACAGGGAGGACATGTACGTCGTCGTCGAATGCGGCTGCACCTGGAAGTCGCTGTTCGAGGCGCTGAACCCGCTCGGGCTGCGCACGCCGTACTGGGGTCCGCTGTCCGGCATGTACGCGACCGTCGGCGGCGCGCTGTCGCAGAACAGCCTGTTCCACGGGTCCGGCACCGAGCGCACGGTCGCCGAGAGCGTGCTCGGCCTCAAGGTCGTGCTGGCCGACGGTTCCGTGCTGACCACGGGTTCCGGCGCGCACAAGACCAGCAACGCCTTCTGGCGGCACTTCGGCCCCGACGTGACGGGCCTGTTCACGGCCGACACCGGCGCGTTCGGCATCAAGGGCGTCGCCGTGCTGCGGCTGCTGACGCTGCAGAAGCACACCGCCTACCTGTCGTACAAGTTCGACACGCTCGAGGCGATGCTGAAGGCGCAGCTGCGCATCGCGCGGCTCGGCATCAGTTCCGAATGCTACGGCTTCGACCCGTACTACAACGCCGGCTTCGAGAAGCAGGGCATCACGTTCGAGGAAGGCCTCGCGATCATGGGCAAGGTCGCGCGCAAGGGTGGGCTCAAGGGCCTCGCGGGCGCCGCGAAGATGGCGATGGGCGGCAAGCGCATCCTGAAGAACGTGCCCTACAGCCTGCACATGACCTTCGACGGCCACACCGAGACCGTGGCCGCCGAGCACATGGACCTCGGCGCGGACATCTGCGCGGAGGAGGGCGGCACCGAGATGGTGAACTCGATCCCGCAGGTGTTCCGCGCCAACCCGTTCGGCGGCGTGCGCACCGTGCTGCTCGGCTCCGACGGCGAGATCTGGATCCCGGTGCACGGCTTCTTCCCGCTCTCGAAGGCCATTCCCGCGGCGCAGGCGGTCGAGAAGTGGCTGGCCGAGAAGAAGCCGCTGTTCGAGAAGTGGGGCATCAAGACCTCCTACCTGACCTGCTTCGCCGGCAGCGAGTTCGTGATCGAGCCGAGCCTGTACTGGCACGACGAGCTCGGTCCGTTCCGGCTGTCGCTGATCGAGCCCGAGTTCGCGGAGAAGTGGAAGGACATCCCGGCGAACGAGGCGCGCCGCCAGGTGGCGCTCGGGCTGCGTGACGAACTGCGCGACATCTTCGACCGCAACGGCGGCCTGCACCTGCAGATCGGCAAGTACTACCCGTACACCGAGATCATGAACAACGAGGTGCTGCCGAAGGTGATCAACGGCGTGAAGGACGTGCTCGACCCGAAGCGCCTGGTGAATCCGGGCTCGCTCGGGCTGCGCTGAGACGCGCCGTCCGGCTCCGGGCCGGATCGTGGAGGTCCGACCCGGGGTCGCGGCGTGCGGTGCGGGGGGAGTGATGCTGCGCAAGGGCTACGTGGACGCGCTCGATACGCCGGGCTTCGGGGGGGGGCTCGTACGAGCCCGAGGGCCAGCCGACGATGGCCGACTACGGTCGCGTGCCGCTGGAAGCGACCCGCGCGCGCGGCCTCGAGCGGATGCACCTGTTCGGCCGGGCGACCGATGAAAGCGCGGGAGCTCTCTTCGTTCCGGCTCGCCAGCTTCGTAACCGCCTGCCCACGAACCGCGGAGGATTCCACTTGATCCTGAAAGGCTACGCGAACATTCCCGCCGGCCAGGTGCACTACCGCCGGCTGCACGGTCCCGGCCTGCCGGTGGTCTGCCTGCACCAGACCGCCAGCTCGGGCGCGATGTGGGTGAAGGTGATGGAGCGCATGCGCGGCGAGCGGCCGTTCGTCGCGCTCGACACGCCGGGGTTCGGCGGCTCGTTCGACCCGCCGCAGCTGCCGCCGTCGATCGGCACCTACGCCGAGTGGCTGCTCGAGTCGCTGGACGCGCTCGGCATCGGCCAGTTCCACGTGCTGTGCCATCACACGGGCGCCTGCATCGCGGTAGAGATGACGGCGCGACAGCCGGAGCGCGTCGCCTCGGTCGCGATGATCGGCCCGGTCCCGCTCACCGAGGCCGAGCGCGAGGAATACAAGAAGTACTACTCGTCGCCGTTTTCGCCGACGGCCGAGGGCGAGTACCTGAAGACCACCTGGGATTACCTGCGGGGGCTGGGAGCCCACGGCGATCTCGCACTGCACCACCGCGAACTGCTGGACACGGCGCGCGCCTACATGGGCCGCTTCATGGCCTACACGAACGTCTGGCGCCAGGACTTCACGAAGCCGTTCCTCGGGATCCGCGTGCCGCTGCTGCTGATGTGCGCCGAGGACGACGTGCTCTGGCCGTTCTTCGGCCGCGCGAAGGAGATGCGACCGGACGCCGATTCCGCGGTGCTGAAGGGCGCCAACTTCGAGCCGGATCTCGACCCGGACGGCGTCGTCGGGGCCTACCGGGCCTTCCTCGCGAAGCACGGGCTCTGAGCCGGTCGCAGCCGGCGGTTCCGACACCATTCGTTCGACGGACACGGGCACCGACGCCCCGGGGAGGCAGGTTCGATGGCGATCACGATCACCCCCAACGCCCGCCGCGATGCGCCCGAGGTCAGCGGCGCCAGCGGCGCGATCCCGTACTCGAAGTTCCGCAGGTACACGGTGAACGACAGGGACCCGCACGACGCACCGGTCTTCCCGGTCCCGTTCATCGAGGGCTCGCGGTTCAAGGCGAGCAACACCGGCATCGACGAGCCGGCGGTGCAGGTGAACTTCGAGGACTGGCTGCCGAACACGCCGGACATCGTCTGGAAGGTGCTCGGCGACCAGCCGTTCCGGCAGCTCTGCATCTGCCTGCCGAATCCCGGCTATCCCATCCCGGTCGCGAACAGCGTCCGCGGCGGGGGCTGAGCGCATGGGTACCGTCTCCCGCGGCTACGTCCACACGCCCGGCGGCCAGGTTCACTACCGCACCGCCGGACCCGCCGGCGCGCCGGTCGTCGCGTTCTTCCACCAGACCGCGTCGTCGAGCCGGATGTTCGAGCTCGTGATGGCGGAACTGGCAGGCGAGTTCCGCTGCTACGCCTTCGACACGCCCGGTTTCGGCCAGTCGTGGCAACCGCGCGAGGTGCCGTCGGTCGCGTGGCTCGGCGAACGGCTCGTCGAGGCGATCGACGCGCTGGGCGTCGATCGCTTCGTGGTCTGCGGCCACCACACCGGCGGCTGCGTCGGCCTCGAGATCGCGCTCGCCGTGCCGGCCCGCGTGCGCGGGCTGTCGATCATCGGGCCCGTGACGCCGACCGCCGCGGAGCGCGAGCAGTACTCGAAGGTGTTCCTCGAGCCGTTCAGGCCCGAGGCCAGCGGCGAGTTCCTGAAGACCGCGTGGGAGTACCTGCGCACGATCGGGGCCGGCACGAACGTCGACCTGCACACCGCGGAACTGGTGGACCACCTGATCGCCTGGCGGTCGATGCCGCTCGCGTTCGGCGCGGTGTGGCGACAGGACGCGGCGGCCGGGCTCGCGAAGGTGACGGTGCCGCTGCAGCTGATGTGCTCGAAGGACGACGTGCTGTGGCCGATGTTCGCCCGGGCGTGCGAGCTCCGGCCCGATGCTCGCACGGCGATCGTCGAGGGCGGCGACTACCAGCCCGACCGGGACCCGGCGCGGGTCGCGAGGGCGCTGGCGGAGTTCGTGCGCGAGCTGCCGCGCGGGGGCGGCGACTAGCCGCGCAGTACCGGCACCGCGGCGGGGCGCGGCGCCTCGAAGTGGCGCGCGAACGGCGCGCTTCCTTCCGCCTGAGCCTTCATCAGCGCCAGCAGCTCGCCCGCGGTCATCGGCTCGCCGAACAACCGGCCCTGCGCCTGGTGGCAGCCGCGCTCGCGCAGGAATTCGAGCTGCTCGCGGGTCTCGACGCCCTCGGCGACCACTTCCATGTCGAGGTTCTTGCCCATCTCGATGATCGTGCGCACGAGGGTGGCGTCGTCGCGGTCCACCGCGGCGTCGCGCACGAACGACTGGTCGATCTTGAGGGTCTCCACCGGCAGCTGCTGCAGCGTGGAGAGCGACGAGTACCCGGTGCCGAAGTCGTCGATCGCCAGGTGGATGCCCATCGCGTAGAGCTCGTCCAGCAGCTTCACGGTCTGGCGCGCGTCGTCCATCAGCGTGGACTCGGTGATCTCGAGCTCGAACGCGGTCGGGCTCACGCCCTTCTCGCGGAACACGGAGGCGAAGCGCGGGATGAAGCTGGCCTGCTTCAGCTGCTTCAGCGACAGGTTGATGGACACGCGGCCCGGGTCCGCAAGCTGGTCGCTCCAGAGCCGGTAGTCCGAGCAGACGCGCCGCAGCACCCACTCGCCGATCGGCAGGATCAGGTTCGTCTCTTCCGCGAGCGGGATGAACTGCGCGGGCGGGATGTCGCCGTGGCCCGGCAGCCGCCAGCGCAGCAGCGCCTCGGCGCCGGTCACCCGGCCGTCGCGCAGGCTGACCTTCGGCTGGTAGAGGATCACGAACTCGTCGCGCTCGAGCGAACGGCGCAGCTTCGACTTCAGCATCAGCCGCTCGACCGCGGCCGCGTTCATCTCGGGCGCGTAGAACGCATGCGTGTTGCCGCCGCCGTTCTGCTTGGCGTGGTACATCGCCGCGTCCGCGTTGCGGATCAGGTCGATCGTGTTGTTCGCGTCGGCAGGGTACAGCGCGACGCCGATGCTGCAGGTGAGGTAGACCTCGGTGTCGTTCAGGTAGAACGCGCGGCCGACGTCGTCGAGCAGTTCGCGGGCGATGCCGGCGAGCGCCGGGCGGTGATCCGCGCCGGCGGCCAGGTTCTCGACGAACACCGCGAACTCGTCGCCGGCGAGGCGGCCCGCGGTGGCGTCCTTCGGCATCACGCGCGACAGGCGCTCCGACAGGATCTCCAGCGTGCGGTCCCCGGCGGAGTGCCCGAAGGTGTCGTTGACGTCCTTGAAGCGGTCGAGGTCGAGGTACAGGAGCGCCAGTTCCGTGTGCGTGCGCTGCGCGCGCGCGATCGACTGCTGCAGCAGGTGCTGGAACTGCATGCGGTTCGGCAGCTTCGTCAGCGCGTCGTAGCGGGCGAGGTAGCGGATGCGCTTCTCGGCGCGCTTGCGGTCAGAGATGTTCCGGGCGACGAACAGGTAGCCCTGGTACTGGGGATCCTCGGCGGCGATCTGCGACGCGGACAGCGAGACGGGGATCTCCTCGCCGCTGCGCGCGAGCAGCGTGGTCTCGCGGGCGTCGTGCACTGCGGACTCGAGCGCGAAAGTGGCGCGCGCCTCGGGTGCCAGCAGCGTCGCGAAGTCGCGGCCGAGGAGTTCCGCCCCCGACCAGCCGAGCAGCTTGCCCGCGGCGTCGTTGACCCGCTTGACCCGCCCCTCGGGGGAGGCGAGCAGCACTGCGTCGGTCATGCTGTTCAGCACGAGGTCGAGGTAGTCGCGCGTGACCGTGGTCTGGCGGAGCTTCTGGCGCATCCGCTCGACCGCGTCCGCGAGGTCGCCGAGTTCGTCGCGACGGTCGAGCCCGACCGGGCGGCTGTAGTCCCCCGCGCCGAGGCGGTCGAGGCTGCGGATCAGCGCGTGGATCGGGCGCCGCACCCGCGTGGCGAGCAGCCAGGCTCCGCCGGCGAGCAGCACGAACAGGCCGAGCGCCGTGCCGCCGAGCAGCCAGATCTCGGCCGGCGTGAGGCCGGCGGGACCGCCGGCGAGCCGGCCGGGGAACGCGCCGGCCACCGGGGTTGCCGGCTGGAAGGCATGCAGCAGGGCGCCGACGACGATCGCGGCCAGGGCCGCGACGCAAGCCGCCGCCGCCAGATACTGGAATCGCAACCGGTAGACGAACCCCATGCGGAAATCATAGCCCGCACCGTCGGTCGCGAATCGACGAAAATGCGACGCAATTCACCGACACGGGGGGTCCGGGGGTCTCGGGACCCCCGGATGCCTGCCGCCAGGGAGCCCGGATGAGCCCGCCGTTCACGATCGACGTCTGGTCCGACACCGTGTGCCCGTGGTGCTACCTGGGCGAGCGCCGCCTGGCGCAGGCGCTCGCGGCGCGGCCCGGGGCGATCTCCGCCGTGCGCTGGCAGCCGTTCGAGCTGAACCCCGACCTGCCGGAGGGCGGCGAGGACCGCCGCACCTACCTGAGGCGGAAGTTCGGCGACCCGGACCGGTTCCGCGACGCCCAGGCCCGGCTGCTCGAACTCGGCCGGGCCGCCGGCATCGACTACCGGTTCGACGCGATCGCCCGGATGCCGAACACCCGGGCGGCGCACGCGCTCGCCCGGTCGGCCGGCGAGCGCCAGGGCGCGGTCGTCGAAGCGCTGTTCCGGGCGTACTTCACCGAAGGCGGGGACGTCGGCGATCCGGCGGTGCTGGTCGAGATCGCGGCCGCCGCCGGGCTCGACGCCGGTACCGTGCGCGCGCAGCTCGCGGCGCGCGAGGGCTACGCGGCGATCGAGGAGCAGGAGCGCCGCGCCCACGCGATGGGCATTTCGGGCGTCCCGTTCTTCGTGCTGGCGGGACGGTGGGCCGTGTCGGGCGCGCAGGAGGTGGACGCACTGGTGCGCGCGATCGACCACGTCGGCGCCGAACTCGCGAAGAGCGGCGCGCCGGCGCCGGGCAGCGCATCGTGACGCCGCCGGTGGAGTGGCTGGGTCTCGGGGACGCCGCCCGGGTCCTGTGCGTGACGCGGACGCGGACCCCGGCGCTGGTCGCGGCGCTGGACCGGCCCGGTCGTGAACTCGTCTGGCTGGAAGGCGCGGTGGGGCTGGCGGCGCTCGCGGGCCACGGCCGCTACGACGTGGCGCTCGTGATCGATCATCTCGAGCACGTGACGGCGCGCGACGGCCGCCTGCTGCTGGCACGGCTCCGCGACCTGCACACGCACCGCGTGGTCGCCATCGTGGCGCCGGCGCAGCTCGCCGGCTGGACGCACGCGGACTGGCGCGCGCTCGAGTTCGGCGCCGACGGGGAGGCGGGCGCGCTGCGGCGGTACACCTACGACATCGTGGCCTACAATCCGCCGCGTGAGTGGAACACCCCGACGCACTGGGCGAACCCGCGGAACTTCGATCGCTTCCGGTGGTGAGCCGCGCCGGCGCGCGCCGCGGCGTGCCGCCGGGGCGGTGTTCGACGCGCTGGAACTCACGGGCCGCGCGCGCACGCACGTGATCGACCTCGATGCGCCGCGCTGCACTCTGCACCGCGCCGTCGCCCGCCCGTTCCTGCGGATGCGCGCCGCCGCGGCGAAGGCGGGCATCGATCTCGTGCCGGCGTCGTCGTTCCGCGATTTCGAGCGGCAGCGCGCCATCTGGAACGGCAAGTGGAGCGGCGAGCGACCGCTGGTGGACCGGGCGGGCCGGCCGCTCGACGCGATGCGCCTGTCCGATGCCGCACGCGTGGACGCGATCCTGGCGTGGTCCGCGGTGCCCGGCACGAGCCGTCACCACTGGGGCACCGATCTCGACGTGTACGACCGGGCGGCGGTCCCCAGGGGCTACCGGCTGCTGCTCGTGCCCGCGGAGTACGCCCCGGACGGCCCTTTCGCGCGCCTGACCGCCTGGCTCGACGCGAACATGGCGCGCTTCGGCTTCTTCCGGCCCTACGCCACCGATCGCGGCGGCGTGCAGCCCGAGCCCTGGCACCTGAGCCACGCGCCGACCGCCCGCGAGGCGTCGCGGCGGCTGCGGCTCGCCACGCTGCGCCGCGCGATCGTCGAGGGCGAAGTGGCCGGGCGCGCGATCCTGCTGCGGCGGCTGCCGACGATCTACGCGCGGTACGTGCGGGCGATCGACCGGCCCTGAACCGGGCGGGCCGCGGTACGCCCTGAATCCGTCCGGACGTCCGCGCCGATTCCTGCAGGTACCCCCCCCCGATCGGAGTGTCCGGCATGGATCGTCGTCCGTTCCTCGCACTCGCGGCTGCCACCGCGAGCCTGTTCCTCGTCGCCTGCAGCGGCAGTCCCGACAGCCGGCCCTCGCCGCCGCCGTTCCCGACCACCGAGGTGCGCTTCCTGCATGCCTCGCCCGACGCGCCGCCGGTCGACATCGTCGTCGCCGGCAGCCCGCTGTTCCAGAACCTCGACTACCGGCAGGGCACCCCGTTCGCGACGGTACCGGTGGGCAGCACCGAGGTCGCCGTGCGCGCCCGTACGCCTGGCAACCCGGTGACGGTGATCGGGCCCACGAACGTCAATCTCGCGGCCGGGCGGCAGTACACCGTGATCGCCTCCGGCGCCGTCGCCGGGCTCGCGCCGCTGGTGCTCGACCGCGCGAACACCGCGGTCGCGCCGGGTGCCGTTCGCGTGCAGGTCGTGCACGCGGCGCCGGCCGCGCCGGCGGTCGCCGTCTACGTGACCGCGCCGGACGCGAACCTCGCCGCCAGTGCGCCGCTCGGCACTTTCTCGTTCCGGCAGAGCCTCGGCCCCGTCGAGGTCACGGCCGGCACCTACCAGATCCGCGTCACGCCGGCCGGCAGCGCATCACCCGTGCTGTTCGACTCGGGTCCCGTGCCGCTCGCCGCGGGCGCGGACCTGCTGGTCACGGCGGTGCAGAACACCGGTCGCGGCGCGGCGCCGATCGCGCTCGCGGTGACGACCGCGGCCGGCGCGAACTCCGTGATCCTCGACCGCGCAACGCGCGCGGGCATCCGCGTCGTGCACGCTTCGCCCGACACGCCGGCTGTGCGCGTGGTCGCGAACGACAACACGGCGGCGCCGCTGGTGGCGTCCCTCGCGTTCCCGCAGGCGACGCCGTACGTCGAGGTGCCCGCGCGCGCCTACAACCTGAAGGTCTCGCCGGTCGCGAATCCCGGCGTCATCGCGATCGAGGCGAATGCGACGCTCGCCGCAGGCATCGACTACACGGTGTACGCGTTCGGGCGCCTGGCCTCGATCGGTGCGACGGTGACGGTCGACGACCGCCGCCCGTTCGCCACGCAGGCCAGGGTGCGCGTGCTGCACGGCTCGCCCACGGCCGGGCCCGTCGACGTCTACGTGACGGCGCCGGGCGCGAGCATCGCGACGCTGCAGCCCACGATCCCGAACTTCGCGTTCCGCGCCGACTCGGGCTTCGTGTCGCTCGCGGCCGGTGCGTACGACGTGACCGTCACGCCCGCGGGCTCGAAGACGCCGGCGATCGGTCCCGCGCGCATCCAGGTCGCGAACCGCGGCGTGTACACGATCGTCGCACGCGACGCGCCCGGCGGCGGTGCGCCGCTCGGCGTGATCCTGCTCGACGACTTCTGAGCGCAGGGGCGGCGGCGTGAGCTTGCGGTTGCACGAGCCCGGCGGCGCGACGTTCGACGCGCGCGTGACCGGGCCGGCGTACCCGCAGGCCGCGCCATCGCCCCCGCGTACTCCCTCGACGCAGGCCGCGCCGCTCGTGCAATCTCCCCCACGTACTCCCTCGACGCAGGCTCGGCCGCTCGTGCAACCGCCCCAGCCTGTTCCGCCGGCGCCGGCTTCGTCCGGCCTGCATCGCTCTGCGTCGCTGGAGGCCGAGCCGCTGCTGCCGCGAGTGGCCGCGGGCGAGGCGCACGCCGTGCAGGAGTGCATCGAGCGCTACGGCGCGAAGGTGTGGTCGTTGACGCGCCGCCTCGGCGTGCCCGAGCACGAGCGGGAGGACGTCGCGCAGGAGATCTTCATGGACCTTTGGCGGTCGTCGGGCCGCTACGACCCGCGGTGCGGTCCCGAGGGCGCATTCGTGATCGTCGTGGCGCGGCGGCGCGCGATCGACTGGCTGCGATCGCGCGGCGCGCGGGCGCATCTCGAGCATCCGCTCGACGAGGAACAGGCGGCGCGGCTCGCCGCGCCGGACGCCGGCGCCGATGCCGGCAGCGACGGCGCGCGTGCGGCCGCGGCGCTTGCCGAACTGCCGCCGGCGCAGCAGCACGTGATCGCGCTCGCGGTCGTACAGGGTCTCTCGCACGGCGAGATCGCCACGCGGCTGCGGATGCCGCTCGGCACCGTGAAGACCTACGTGCGCCGCGGGCTGTTGCGAGTGCGAGAGCGGCTCACCGGGCCGGCCGTTACCGGCCGGGAGGCACGGTCGTGAGCGCAAATGCGTCGGATCGCGAGCGACTGGCCGAACTGGCGTTCGAGGCGGCACTCGGGACGCCGTCGCCCGAAGAGGCGGGTGAGCTCGAGCGATTGCGGGCGGTGCTCGGCCCCGCGGCGGAGTCGGGCATCGACCGCGCGGTCGCGGCTACCCTCGATGCGTTCGGCGACGGGCGTGACGAAGCCCTGCCGGCGGCACTCCGGGAACGGGTGTTGCGGGACGCGGATGCCTATCTCGCGGCCGCGCGCCGTGCGGGGCCGCCGGGCGTGATGCCGGTCGCTGCCGGCGTCGCGGCCCGGCCGCGCACTGCGCCGCGGCGGAGGCGCCGTCCCGGCGTCGCGGGGTTCGCCAGCTGGGGCGGTTGGGCGGCGGCGTGCGCGAGCCTCGCGTTCGCCGTGTACGTGCTGCTCGCGCAGCCGCCCGCGGCGCCCGGGATCGCCGGCGTGTCGCCGCCCGTCGCGCCGCGGCCGGGCCCGTCACTGCCTGCGATCACGTCTTCCGGGACCGCGTCGTCTCGCGTCGCGGAGTCCGCGAGTACCGACGTTCCGGGCGTCGAGGCCGGCGCGCCGGCGAACGCCACGGTGGCTGGCGCCGCGGCGCCCGAGGAATCGTGGCGCGAATTCGTCGCGGCGCGCCCCTACCTGATCCGCCGCCGTTTCGAGCCCGGCCCCGACGCGGCCGGTCGGCGGGTCAGCGGCGAGGTGATCTGGGACGGCGTGACGCAGAGGGGCTACATGCGGTTCGCGGGACTGCGCCCGAACGACCGCTTGCTCGAGCAGTACCAGCTCTGGATCTTCGACGCCGAGCGCGACGAGCGCTACCCGGTGGACGGCGGCGTCTTCGACGTGGACGCGACCGGCGAGGTGGTGATCCCGATTCGCGCGAAGCTCGGCGTCGGGAGGCCCGTGCTGTTCGCGGTCACCGTCGAACGGCGCGGCGGCGTGGTCGTGTCCGCGCGGGAGCGGATCGCGGCGCTCGCGCGCGTGACGTGAGGGAACAGGGGTCCGACCCCTGTTCCTAGGCCCGCTGTTTCGGCAGCCACCCCAGGAACCAGCGCGGAAACAGGAATTCCTGCACCAGCGTCTCGGTGATCGAGATCACCGCCGCCTTCGAGGCGTTGTACGCGCTCATCTGCGGGCCGCTGGCGAAGCCGGCCGCGCTCGCCACGTTGAGGATCAGGCCAGTTCCCTGGCGGCGCAGGATCGGCACCGCCGCGCGACAGCCGACGACGACGCCGAGCACGTTCACGTCGAGCGCCCACCGCCAGTCGGCCAGCGGCGTCGACTCGAAGCGGCCCGCGACGGCCACGCCCGCGTCGTTGACCATCAGGTCGAGCCCGCCCGTGCGCATCGCGAACTCGGCCACGACCGCGGTGAACGCCGCCTCGTCCGTGACGTCGCCGGGAAAGGCATGGACGTCCGGGGCGCCCGCGGCGCGCAGCGTTGCCGCGACGCCCGCGAGCCGGACTGCGTCGCGGTCGAGCAGGCCGAGCGTCCAGCCCGCGCGGGCGAGTTCATTCGCGAGCGCGAGTCCGAGACCGCTGGCCGCGCCGGTCAGGAAGGCGCGGCGACCGGGCAGTGCGGCGGCGAGCTGCGTGCCGGGCGTGGAGTTCATCGGCGGGCGCAGGGGTGCGGTCAGCCCTGGCCCCAGAGTTCCGTCAGGTGCCCGAGCATCAGCGAGCGGACGTTCGGGAGCGGGTTCGGATCGTAGGTGAAGCAGGGCGGATCCCGACGCAGCATCGGCCAGTTCTCGGACTTCAGCACCTGGCGCAGGTACGCCACGTTCCGCTGGATCGCCTCCATGTACGGATTGTGGCCGGCGTAGAGCGCCTCGACGTAGCGATACGCGGCCCCGAACTCCCCGTCGAGCCGCTCGCGCATCGTCTTCTCGACGAACCGCGGCGTCTTGCGCAGCAGGTCGAGGCCGGAGCTGTAGTGGACCTTCATGCCGCCGTCGGACTCGCGGCCGAGCGCGACGCCGGCCAGCACGAACTCCGGATAGAGGCGGTCGCGGCACTTCTCCAGGTAGCACCGGTCGGACATCTGCGCGATCAGGTCCGCGGTCGCGATCAGGTGGCCGGCCTTGCGGTCGCGCGGGTCGTCGATCTCGATCTGCGCGAACGGGATCTCGTAGCCGCTGAAGTGGACGATGCGGGTCGCCACCGGCGCCCACTCGCCCATCCCGATCGAGGGCAGCACGCGCGCCAGGAACCGCGCGGAGCGGCTCACGTGAGTGGCGGTGTACTCGGCGCCGTTGCGGCGGACGTCCGTGGTTTCGCGCACGTACCCGGCGTCGTGGAACAGCGCGGTGACCAGCGCCATCGCCGTCCGGTCGTAGCCGAACCGGGCGCCGTCCTGGACCGAGCGCTCGTGGCCGACGAGGAGCCGGGCCGTGGCCAGCGTCATGTCCAGCGTGTGCTGGCGGTCGTGGTAGACCGTGTCGACGCCGAGGTAGCCGGGCAGGCGGCCCGAGAACAGGGCATCGAAGGTCTCGAAGGCGCGCGCGATCGGCTCGAACGGCTGACCGGGCCACTGCGCGGCGACCAGGGCGCGGACCGCCTCGCACACCGCCGAGGTCGAACTGACCTGCACGGTGTTCGTGACGTCGAAGTCGTTGCGACGATGGCGCGATGCCGCACGGGCGCGGTCGCCGGCACCGCCCTCGGTCAACCGGGTGGTCGCGGCCCCAAGGCCAGCTGGGCGGGTCATCGCCATCGACATGCGCTCGCCGGATCCGGTCAGGGTGCCGGCGAGTCTAGGCGCAAATGCGAAGCGCTGGCCAGCGGGTGAACGGATTCGGCTCGACAGTTCACACCGCGTGCAGGATTCCCCGAATGCCGGCGACCGCAAGTCGCCGCGCGGCCCCCGCCGGCTGTCATAACTCGAACGTGGCGAGCACCGGCGCGTGGTCCGACGGCCGCTCCCACTTGCGCGGCTCGCGGTCGATGCGGCTCGCGGTGCAGCGCGCGGCGAGCGGCTCGCTCGCGAGTACGAGGTCGATGCGCAGCCCGTGGTTCCGGCGGAACGCCATCATCCGGTAGTCCCACCAGCTGAACGACTTCTCGGGCTGCTCGAAGCGGCGGAACACGTCGACCAACCCGAGTTCGAACAGGCGGCCGAGCGCCTCGCGCTCCGGGCCGCTGCACAGCACCTGTCCTTCCCAGGCCTTCGGGTCGTGCACGTCGCGATCCTCGGGCGCAACGTTCCAGTCGCCGACCACGACCACGCGCTCGTGCCGGCGCAGTTCCTGCGCCAGGTAGTCGCGCAGCTTCGCGAACCATTCGAGCTTGTAGGCGTACTTGTCGGTGCCGACGGCCTGGCCGTTCGGCACGTACACGTCGATCACGCGCACGCCGCGCACCGTGCCCGCGATCACGCGGGCCTGCGGGTCGTCGTAGCCCGGGATGCCCCTCGCGACTTCCTCGGGCGGCGCGTCCCGCGCTAGCAGCGCGACACCGTTGTAGGTGCGCTGGCCGTGCCACGCGCCCTGCAGTCCGAGCGTGCCGAGCTCGGCCGCCGGGAAATCGTCGTCCGTGAGCTTGGTCTCCTGCAGGCCGAGCACGTCGACCGGCGCCGACTCGAGCCACTGCGCCAGGTGCGGCAGCCGCACGCGCAGCGAATTGACGTTCCAGGTGGCGATCGTGAGCGACGACTTCACGCCGCGCGCTCCGGGGGCGACACGCCGTCCTGCGCGAGCAGCGGACCGACTTCCGGCTTGCGGCCGCGGAACGCGACGAAGGCCGCCATCTGGTCCGCGTTGCCGCCCTGCGAGAGCACGTTCTCCAGGAAGCGCTGCGCTGTGCCGGCGTCGAAGATGCCGGCCTCGGCGAACGCCGCGAAGGCATCCGCCGCGAGCACCTCGGCCCACTTGTAGCTGTAGTACCCGGCCGCGTAGCCGCCCGCGAAGATGTGCTGGAAGCTGTACGCGAAGCGGCTCCACTCCGGCGGCTTCACGACCGCGACGCGTCCGCGAACCTCGTCGAGCAGCTCGTTCACGCGGGCACCCCGCGCGGGGTCGTACTCGGCGTGCAGGCGGAAGTCGAACAGCGCGAACTCCAGCTGGCGCACCGCGGCGAGCCCGGCGTGGAAGGTGCGCGTCGCGAGCAGGCGGTCGAGCTCGGCCTGCGGCAGCGGTTCGCCGGTGTCCACGTGCGCCGAGATCAGCGGCAGCACCTCGGGCCGCCACGCCCAGTTCTCCATGATCTGGCTCGGCAGTTCCACCGCGTCCCACGGCACGCCGTTGATGCCGGCGAGGCTCGGGTAGTCGACGCGCGTCAGCAGGTGGTGCAGCGCGTGGCCGAACTCGTGGAACAGCGTCAGCACCTCGGTGTGCGTCAGCAGGGCCGGGCGGCCGGGAGCCGGCGGCGGCGCAAAGTTGCAGACGAGGTTCGCGACCGGCAGCTCCTGGCCGTCGCCGGCGAGGCGCTTGCGCACCGTGACCTCGCTCATCCAGGCGCCGCCGCGCTTCTTGTCGCGCGCGTAGGGGTCCAGGTAGAAGCCGCCGATCGGGCGGCCTTCGGCGTCGGCGACGCGAAAGTAGCGCGCGTCCGCGTGCCAGAGCGCCACGTCCTCGCGCGGCTCGAAGCGCACGCCGTAGAGCCGCCGCGCGACCTCGAACAGCCCCGCGAGCACGCGCGGCAGCGGGAACCACGGCCGCAGCGCCTCCTCGGACACCGAGTGACGCTCGTGCTGCAGCTTCTCGGCGTAGTACGGCACGTCCCACGCGTCGAGCTTCCGCCCGGCCCAGGCCTCGAGTTCCGCGTACTCGCGGTGCGCCGCGGGCACGTAGTGGTCCGCGAGTTCCTCGAGGAACTTCACGACCGCGGGCACGGAATCCGCCATCTTGGTCGCGAGCGAGAGTTCCGCGAAGCTGCCGAAGCCGAGCACGGCCGCGGCCTCGTGGCGCAGGCGCAGGATCGACTCGATGATCGGGCCGTTGTCGTGCCTGCCGGCGAACGGCCCGCGGTCGGAGGCGCGCGTGGTCCAGGCGTCGTAGAACTCGCGGCGCAGCTCGACCGACTCGCCGTGCGTCAGCACCGCCAGATAGGTCGGCTGGTCGAGCGCGAGCCACCAGCCGGCCAGCCCGCGCTCGCGCGCCGCATTGGCGCCACGGCTGCGCACGTGCCCGGGCAGGCCGGCGAGCAGCGACTCGTCGGTGACGTGCTTCGACCACGCGTGCGTGGCGTCCAGCACCTGCTCCTCGAACTTCGACTGCAGCTTCGCGAGCTCCTGCATGAGCTCCTTGAAGCGCGCCTTGCGCTCGACGGGCAGGCGCACGCCGGCGAGCCGGAACTCCCGGAGCGCGAAGTCGAGCACCTTGCGCTGCGCGGCCGTCAGCGTCGAGGCCTCCGCATCGCGGATGCGCTCGTAGGCGGCGGCGAGCGCCTCGTTCTGGCCGACCTCGGTCTGGTACTCGGCGAGCAGCGGGAGGCACGCGTTGTAGGCGGCGCGCAGCTCGTCGGAATTCAGCACGGCGTTCAGGTGCGCGACCGGCGCGAAGACCCGGTTCAGCCGGTGCTGCAGCGCCTCGAACGGCTCGACCAGCGAGGCGAACGTGGGCGTCGGCTGCTCGAGCAGGCGCGCGAGCGCGGCACGGTTCGCGTCGAGCTGCGTGCGCACCGCGGGCTCAACGTGTTCGGCGCGGATGCGGGAATAGTCGGGCAGGCCTTCCGTGGCCAGCAGCGGGTTCTGCATCGATCGTCCCCGGGTGTTTCGCAACGATCGTAGCAGGGGCCCGGAAACGGGGACATGCCCCGTTTCACGGCGCCGCGGGCCACGGGGAGCGTCCCCGGGTCCGGGCGGCCGGGCGGCGCGGCCGCCGCCCCGCTATGATTCGCGTCCCATGGCAGAGAAGTACGACTACATCGCCGTCGGCGGCGGCAGCGGAGGCCTCGCGACCGCGCAGCGCGCCGCGGAGTACGGCGCGCGGGTCGCGATCGTCGAGTCGCACCGGCTCGGCGGCACCTGCGTCAACGTCGGCTGCGTGCCGAAGAAGCTCATGTGGAACGCGGCCACCCTCGCGCACTCGCTCGAGGACGCGCGGGGCTACGGCTTCGACCTCGCGGTGCACGGGCACGACTGGCCGCGCCTGAAGGCCGCGCGCGATGCCTACGTCGCGCGCCTCAACGGCATCTACGAGTCGAACCTGCAGAAGCGCAACGTCACGTGGGTGCGCGGGCGCGCCAGCTTCGTCGACGCGCACACGCTCGTGGTGCGCGGGCCCGACGGCGACCGCGTGCTCGAGTCGCCACACGTGACGATCGCGGTCGGCGGCCGGCCCAGCGTGCCGGACCTGCCGGGCGCGGGGCTCGGCATCACCTCCGACGGCTTCTTCGAGCTGCCCTCCCGCCCGGACCGCGTCGCCATCGTCGGTTCGGGCTACGTGGCGGTCGAGCTCGGCGGCGCGTTCGCGGCGCTGGGCGCCAAGGCCTCGATCTTCGTCCGGCACGATCGCGTGCTCCGCAGCTTCGACGCGATGCTGTCCGGCGCGCTGATGAAGCAGATGGAGGCGGACGGTATCGAGCTCGTCACGCACGCGGTGCCGTCGGCGCTGCAGCAGGCCCGCGAGGGCCGCGAGCTGGTGCTCGCGGACGGCCGCACCTACGGCGACTTCGACTGCGTGCTGTGGGCGATCGGCCGCGAACCCGCGACCGCGGAACTCGCGCTCGACCGCGCCGGCGTGAAGCTCTACGACGACGGCTTCGTGATCGCGGACGCCTGGCAGAACACCAACGTGCCGGGCGTCTACGCGATCGGCGACGTGACCGGCCGCGAGGCGCTGACGCCCGTCGCGATCGCGGCCGGGCGGCGGCTGTCGGACCGCCTGTTCGGCGGCCGGCCGGATCGCCGACTCGACTACGACCTGATCCCGACCGTCATCTTCAGTCACCCGCCGATCGGCACCGTCGGCCTCACCGAGGCCGCGGCCCGCGAGCTGCACGGCGAGGCCGTGAAGGTCTACCACTCGGGCTTCGTGCCGATGTACCACGCGCTGACGCCGCACAAGCGCCGCGCGGAGATGAAGCTCGTCTGCGTCGGCCCCGAGGAGCGCATCGTCGGCCTGCACGTGATCGGGCAGGGCGCGGACGAGATGACGCAGGGCTTCGCGGTGGCCGTGAAGATGGGCGCCACGAAGCGCGACTTCGACGACACCGTCGCGATCCACCCGACCGCGGCGGAAGAATTCGTGACGATGCGATAGTCGATCCGACCGGCGACTCGACACGCGACCCGACAGGCCATCCGACCGGCGATGCACCACCTTCGACCCTGGCTCGACACGTCCCCGACGCTCGGTGTCCGCACCTACGTCGACCCGCAGGCCTGCGTGATCGGCCGCGTCACGCTCGGCGAGGACGCGTCGGTCTGGCCGATGGCCGTGATCCGCGGCGACGTGAACGAGATCCGCGTCGGGGCGCGCACCAGCGTGCAGGACGGCGCGGTGCTGCACGTGACGCACGACGGTCCGTACTCGCCCGGCGGCCTGCCGCTGGTGGTCGGCGAGGAGGTCACGATCGGTCACAAGGCGGTGCTCCACGCCTGCACGATCGGCCACCGGTGCCTCGTCGGCATGGGCGCGATCGTGCTCGACGGTGCGTTCGTCGAGGACGACGTGATGATCGGCGCGGGCGCGCTGGTGCCGCCGCGCAAGCGATTGCCGACGCGCACGCTGTGGGTCGGCAACCCGGCGAAGCAGGTGCGCCTGCTGACCGATCGCGAGGTCGAGCAGCTCCGCTATTCCGCGCTGCACTACGTGAAGGTCAAGGACCGCTACCTCGCGGCGGCCGCGCGGTGAGCGGCGCCCAGCGTGGCGAAGCGCGCGTCGCCGCTGCGGCCCCGGCACTCGACGCCGGTCCGGCGGCCGCCACGAGCGAGCCCGCGACCGAGCCGCCGCTCGAGTACCTCGAGCGCGACGGCGCGCCGCGGCTCGCGTACCGGCGCCTCGCGGCGACGGGGGGGCGCGCGTCGAGCGCCGAGCCGCCGGCCGCGGGCGCGCGCATCGCCGGCGTCGTGTTCCTCCACGGCTTCATGTCGGACATGCAGGGCCAGAAGGCCCTCGCGGTCGAGGCCCTGTGCCGTCGCCGCGGTCTCGCGTGCGTGCGGTTCGATTACCGCGGTCACGGTCGTTCCGGCGGGCGCGTCGAGGACGGCAGCGTGGGTCGCTGGCTCGACGACGTGCTGGCCGTGATCGACGGCCTGACGTCCGGGCCGCAGCTGCTGGTCGGCTCCAGTCTCGGCGGCTGGCTGATGACGCTGGCCGCGCTCGCACGGCCGCAGCGCGCCGCCGGTCTCGTCGGCGTCGCGGTCGCGCTCGACTTCGTCAGGACGCTGCGCGAGGAGATCGGCGAGGCCGGCCGCCGCGCGCTCGACGAGCACGGCATACACCGCATTCCGACGCCGTACGGCGGCGACGGCTACCCGATCACGCGCGAACTGATCGACGACGGTCTGCGGCACTGCCTGCTGGGCGCGGCGATACCGTTCACGGGCCCCGTGCGGCTCCTGCACGGGATGCGCGATGCCGACGTGCCGTGGCGCAACTCCCTCGCGGCGGCGGCCGCGTTCGACTCCGACGACGTGGTCGTCGAGTGCGTCAAGGACGGCGACCATCGCCTGTCCCGGCCCGTCGACATCGCGCGGCTCTGCCGGGCGGTCGAGGACGTTCTCGACCTGACTTGACGGAACGTGGCCCGGGCAGCGGGTATCCCGCAGCGCCGGCGTGGACTTCGTCACGCTTCCGTGTCCGCGGCGGCGCGCTTGCGCTTCAGTGCCCGCCGACGTTGCGGTCCGCGCCGCCGGCCTTCAGCAGTTCGAGCACCGGGCGGGTCTGCGGACGCACTCCGCGCCAGACCAGGAAGGCCTCCGCCGCCTGCTCGACGAGCATGCCCCAGCCCTTGTGCGTGGCGCCGGCGTGGCGCTCGCGGGCCCACAGCGTGAACGGCGTGTCGCCCTTCGCGTAGGCCATGTCGTAGCAGACGGTGGTCGCGTCGATCGCGCCCGCCGGGATCGCGGGCACCTCGCCCTGCAGGCTCGCCGAGGTCGCGTTGATCACGAGGTCGAACGGCCGCTGCTCGACGTCGGCGAAGCCGCAGGCGGACACCGGGCCCGACGAGCCGAACTCCGCGACCAGTTCCTCGGCGCGCGCGACCGTGCGGTTCGCGATCACGAGCGTCGCCGGCTGCTGCGCGAGCAGCGGGCCCAGCACGCCGCGCGTCGCGCCGCCGGCGCCGAGGATCAGAAGCCGCCGGCCTGCGAGCGCGAGGCCGAGGTTCTCGGTCAGGTCGACCACGAGACCGACGCCGTCGGTGTTGTCGCCGACCAGTCCGAGGCTCGAGCCCTTCACGCGGATCGTGTTCACGGCGCGCGCGAGCGTCGCGCGCGGCGTCAGTTCGCTGACGATCTCCGCGGCCGCCGGCTTGTGGGGCACCGTGACGTTGAGTCCCCTGCCCCCGCCGACGAAGAACTGCACGACTTCCGCGCGGAAGCGCTCCGGCGGCACGTCGAGCAGCCGGTACTGCATGTTCTGCCCCGTCTGGCGCGCGAACAGGCCGTGGATGAACGGCGACCAGCTGTGGCTGACGGGATGGCCCACCAGCGCGTAGCGGTCTGGCGCGGCACCCTGCGGCGTCATCGGGGCGTGGGGACCCGCACGGGCGGCTCCGAATCGGGCTCACCGCAGGGGCGATTCGCGGGCATCGCGCTCACTTCGCCGCCAGCCACTGCGCCGCGCGCTTGGCGAAGTAGGTGAGGATGCCGTCGGCGCCGGCGCGCTTGATCGAGGTCAGCGCCTCGAGCGCGACCGCCCGCTCGTCGAGCCAGCCGTTCCTCGCGGCGGCCATCAGCATCGCGTACTCGCCGGACACCTGGTAGACGAAGGTCGGCGCGCCGAACTGGTCCTTCACGCGGTGCACGATGTCGAGGTAGGGGAGGCCCGGCTTGATCATGACCATGTCGGCGCCTTCCTCGAGGTCGAGAGCGACCTCGTAGAGCGCCTCGTCGGTGTTA
>Ga0315900_10004160_pt1 | contig 20550 bp, 11 predicted proteins | sample LakEriMetagenome_FD_203521 | JGI IMG/M metagenome (GOLD analysis project Ga0315900, IMG submission 203521) | Freshwater fungal communities from buoy surface, Lake Erie, Ohio, United States - Buoy 12 MA114 | ecosystem: Environmental > Aquatic > Freshwater > Lake > Lake biofilm | place: USA: Lake...
GGATCCACTCGGACACGGTCATCGTTCCCTCCTTGCAAAGGGCGACCATGAAGGCTTTGGGAAAGGCGGCGAGCTTGGGCATGACAGGAGCGGGTTGGGGCTGGGAAAACGGAGGACAGGGTCCTGCCGCGGGAGTCGTTCTCCACGACAAAGTGTGTATGAAATACGACAGGCCGCCGGGCAAGCCCGTTCCCGGCCTGCGGTCACGACAGCCAGACCGACCCGTGGATCAACGCTTGGACAGAACCTCGTCGAGGTTCAGGATGGAATGCGCCACCAGCGTCCAGGAATGGCGGCGTTGCAACAGGCCCTCCAGCAGACGAACCTCCTCCGGCTCAGGATCCCGGCAGGTGGCGGCACGAAACATCCAGGCAATCCGCTCCGGCTTTCCCTGGGAGCGCCGGGCCAGCGCCTCGGCGGCCCGAACAAAGGTTTCGTCATTCAGCAGCAGCAGCGCCTGCAAAGGCGTGTTTGTTCGCGCCCGGCGCACCGTGCATTTTTCGCGCGTGGGCCCGTCAAAGGTGAGCAGCATGGGATGCGGTGACTGACGTTTCACATAGGTGTAAAGGCTGCGCCTCCACAATCCTTCGCCTGCATCCGGCACGTAGCTTTCCTCACCGTTGTAACTCACCGCCTCCCAGATTCCAGGCGGCTGGAACGGCTTCACGCTGGGACCGCCAATCCTGGGAACCAGCAGGCCCGAAACTGCCAGCGCCTGGTCGCGCAGCAGCTCGGCGGAAAGCCGGCTGCTCGGTCCCCGAGCCAGCAGCCTGTTTTCAGGATCGTCTGCAACCCCCTGCGGCATCTGCCTTCTCCCAGAGTCCTGGCGGTAGGTCCTGGACATCACGATCCTCTTCAGCAGCGCCTTCACATTCCAGCCGTCGGCGCGAAACGTCGCTGCCAGCCAGTCAAGCAGCTCCGGATGCGTCGGAGGCTCGCCCTGGGAGCCAAAGTCGTTCGGAGTGCGAACCAGCCCCTCGCCAAAGCACTGAGCCCAAAACCGGTTCACCGCCACTCGCGCCGTCAGCGGATTGCCCTCCGAAAACAGCCACCTGGCAAAGCCAAGCCTGTTGCGAGGCAGACCTGCGAACCAGGCACCGACAGCCTCTGGGACGCCCGGCTGCACCGGCTCGCCCGGCCTGTCATACTGACCGCGCTCCAGCACATGGGCGATGCGCGGCTTCTCCATCTCCTGCATCACCAACGTGGTCGGAATGGCTTCACGCAGCTTTTTTTCAGCCTGCTCCGCCGCCAGAAGCTCCTTCCTCGCCCGGCTTGCCTCATCGCCTCCATGATGCGCGATGAAGTCATCCAAGAGAATCTCCGTCTCGATGGAGCTGCGCTGGTTCGCAGGCTTATCCAGGATGCCGCGCAACAGCTCCCCCCGATGCCAGTCGCGCACAACCGGCGCCTCCACCGCCTGGGGAATCAGCCGCAGCTCGTCGAGCATTCCGTAGAAGCCCAGGTTGGCGTCGCGACGTCCGATGCGCAGCGGCTCCTCGTTCGCCACGGTGCCATGCAGGGAGTCCCGCCTAACCTCAAGCGTGGTCGTGCCTCCGTCGAAATACACCCGCAGCCCCGCCGCCTTGCGCGACCCGTCATGCATGATGACCAGATGATGCCAGGCCTTTGCAGGCAGGGCCTCCACCGTGGCGACCTCGATGGCGTCCGAACCCCAGCGATGCACCAGGTTCACCTGGATCCGGCCTTTCTGCCAGATGACCTCGATCCCGCGGCGGCGGCCCTCCGGCTCGATCAGCGACAGGGGGCAGCTCAGCGAACCCTCCGCATTCAGCCAGAGGCCGAGGGTCCACGGGGCATCCGCGTCAAACCCGGCGAGCCGTGCCTCAAGGTGTCCGGTGGCGTCAAACTTCGCCGCCCGGCCGAGCAAGCCGGCGGCCGGCTCCACGGCTGTGCCTTTCCCAGCCAACTTTGGATCATCGAACGGCTCCTGCAGCACGGCGGCCGCGGGCGGTGAAGGCAGCGACCCTGGCGCATCCTTCTCCCAGGCGACGATCCGCGGCTTCAACTTTTCATGCACCGGCTCGAAGGCCGCCCTGGCCCGCTTTGTGTCGGTCTGCAGACGCGCAAGCTCCCGTCGCTGCGCCTCCGTCGGCACCTCGATCAGCGGCGGCGGATTGTCGGAACGGATCAGGCCCAGCTCGGGCACGTTGTTGAAGAAGGCGAAGAGCTGGTAGAACTCACGTTGGGAGACAGGGTCGTACTTGTGATCATGGCACTGGGCGCATCCGGCAGTCAGACCGAGCCAGGTGGTCATCGTGGTGTCCACCCGGTCCACGACGTATTCGACGCGAAACTCCTCGTCGATGCTGCCGCTCTCGTTGTTCGCCATGTGGTTGCGATTGAATCCGGTGGCGACCTTCTGGCTCAGGGTCGCGCCGGGCAGCAGGTCACCGGCGATCTGCTCGATGCTGAACTGGTCGAAGGGCTGGTTTTTGTTGAAGGCGTCAATCACCCAGTCGCGCCAGGGCCACATCTGGCGGGGCTTGTCGCCGAAGTAGCCGTTGGTGTCCGCATAGCGCGCCGCATCCAGCCAGGCGACCGCCAGGTGCTCGCCAAAATGCCGTGAAGCCAGCAACTCCTCCACCACGCTCTCATAAGGTTTTGCCAGCATGGCCTCCGTGGGCGGCAGGCCTGTCAGGTCGAGGGCGACGCGCCGGACAAGCGTGTGATTCGGGGCTTCGGGAGCGAAGGACAGGCCATGCCTTTTGAGCCCGGCCTCCACCCAGGAGTCGAGGCTGCCTGCGACATTGTCAGGCAAGGGCTCAAAAGCCCAGTGCTTCTGATACTTCGCCCCTTCGTCCACCCACAGCCTCAACCTGGCGACCTGCTCTGCGGCCAGCGGCTTCTTGTGGGAATCCGGCGGTGGCATCCGCTCCTCGGGATCGGTGGAGGTGATCCGTGCGAGCACCTCCTGCCAGTCGGCCCCGGGCTGGTCCAGACGAAGGTCCGCCTTGCGCCCCTTGGAGTCCGGACCATGGCAGGCCAGGCAGTTTTCCGAGAGGATGGGCCGGATGTCCCGGTTGAAGACTGCCTCAGCCCCTGTCAGCCACGACGGGCTCAGCGCTAACGTGGCGGCGATGAAGGCTGAGGTTTTCACAGGAGACTTCTACGGAGCCAGCGCCCAGGCGATTGCATTCAGCATCAGGCGGCGGAAGGCGGGCCCCTTGAAGTCGTCAATATGGCCGAACGAAGTATAAAACACCTTCGCCTTCCCCGGACCGTAACGATGCGTCCAGGCGACGGGCTCGGAAGGCTGGTTGGGGATGCTGCCGATGAGCAGGGGCGTGGTCGTGGCGGCCAGGGGCGTGTTCCGGTAAAGGGTGCCGTTGCCGATCAGCTCGCCGACGCTGATCCCCTTCAGGATCTCATGCCCGGCGGCGCCGGGAGCCAGGGTGCACAGTGTCTTGTCCTCGCCGCGATGATGGTTGCCGTAGCTGCCGCCCAGCACCTCCGGATCAAACTCCTGCCAGGTCGCATGCCGCTCATCCACGAGCTTCTCCTTCGGCCTCAGGGCGAAGGCATGGCTCGCGGTGCGGATGCCGATGAGAGGCTTGCCTGCGGCGAGATACGCACGAACGGCATCCAGCTGCTCCTTGGGCGGCGTGCGACGGCGCACGCTGACCAACAAAAGATCCGCGCTTTTCAAAGCCTCAACCAGGCCGGGAAAGCTGTTTTTGTCGGCGGCATCCGCATGAATGAGGGTGACACGATGACCGAGGGGCTCGACATCCGACCTGGCAAAGGCGGGCAGGGTCTCCCAGGTCAGATATTCATCCTCGCCAATCATGAACACGAGATTGGCCGCCTCGGCGGGCAGGGTCAGAAGAAGAAGGAGGGCGGCCAGGCCGCGAAGAAGCTTCATGGGGGTCATTTCAGCGATTTGATGTAAAGGAGGAGGGACTCCAGCTGGGACTCGGTCACCACGCCGGCATAACTGGGCATGGCGTACTCGCTTTTGACGAAGTCGGCATGACGTTTGGCGGAGGGCTGGAGGATCGACTCACGCAGGTAGGCGTCATCGACAACGACGGAGCCCTTCTTTTTCTTCTCATCCACGTAATCACGCTTTGCGCCGAACAACTTGTTCCACTTCGGGCCGATCTTGAACAGGTCCTGGTCCTTCACGCTGTGACAGGCCACGCAGCCGAGCATCTGGGAGAGGCGCAGGCCTTCCTCGGCCGAGACCGGCCCCTTCGCCTGGGCGGCGGCCGCGCGCGGCGTGAGGTCCACCTGGATGTCGCCAAAGCCCTCGGCCTTCGGGTCAAAAGCGGGCAGCTCATAAGGCGTCGTGTAGGCGTTCTCCGCCATGCTGGCGCCGTCGGCGCTGGCGATGGACCAGCCGATGCGCAGCTGCATCACCGGCTTCATGCCGGGCACGCCGACGAACACCGACCGGCCGTCGCGGCTTACGTAGGCGCTGCTGGGCGTGAGCCAGTCCACCCCCGTGCCGCCGTCGGCCTTGTACTGGGCTGAACCATAAGTGTGGGCACGCTTGTAGCCCCAGGAGCCCAGCGAGTAGGCGGCGGGATCGGCGGCCTTCTTCGGGTCGAGGGCCACGTCAAAGCGCAGCAGCACGCCCTTGTCCATCGGCACGATCTCACGCGGCAGCAGGCTGGGGGCGCCGGTGTAACGAACCCGGCAGAGCCCGGCGAGGGTGTCGAGCGTGTTGCCCCAGCCGATGACCTGGAACCCGGCGAGGTAAAGCCGCCCATCCGCCGGATTCACGCTTCCGTTCAGCGGCGGGAAGTCGAACTCGTCGGTGATGCTGACCACGGAGGCCTGCGGACGGCTGCCGCGCTCGTTGAGGATCACCCGCAGCAGCTCGGGCTTGTTGAAGCAGATCTGCACCATCTGGTCATTCAGGGGGCCCATCTTCGCGTCAAACAGCCAGACCTGGGACATGGCGGAGGAGTTCACCGCATGAGGCATCCAGGTGAGCGGCTCGGCGATCGGAGCCGGATACTGCTCCTTGGGCAGCTTGTCGCTGAGGAAGCCGTGGAATTGATGATCCCGCACGATGTGCAGCGGAGTGCTGGGGATGTACTGACCCTCCTGGTCGCTGGAGGTGACGAGCCCGGTGCGCAGGTTCACGCCGATGCTCGGCTGGCGGAAGCCGTAACCAAGAACCTCCGACTTCCGGCCGTCGGCCGAGATGCGCAGCACGCTGCCGTTGTGTTTGCCGATCGTCGTGGCCTCCTGCCCGCCTTTCGCGATGACAAATGCGCCCCCCGGCGCAAGCCTCAGCGTGCTGGGAAATTCCCGCATGTCGGCAGTCTGGGCAAAGGCGTTCGAGAACAATTCGTGCACGTCCGCCTCGCCGTCGTTGTTGCTGTCGCGCAGGCGCCAGATGCCGTTGCGGTCGAACACAAAAATCTGTTCGTCACGAATCGCGCAAGTCATCGGCTCATGCAGCCCGGAGGTGAAACGCCGCCACTTCACCGGCCCGTTCATTTCAGCCAGTCCGCGCACCAGCCAGACATCTCCATCGACCGTGACCACGACACCCGTGCCGTCCTTGAGAAACTGGATGTCGCCGAGGCGGACCGCCCGTTTCCAGGGATTGTCATCCGGCAGGTCGACATGATCCAGCACGTAGGCTTTCTTCGAGGCGGAGGGCCTGATCCTGGACACCGCCTCCTGCGGCCAGCGCATGCCTGGGGCCTGTTCTGGAACCGCCCTTGGCGAGACTGCGGGCGCCTCGCGCTCCTCGCAGAAGGTGACGCAAAACGAGGCCGTCTTGTCACGCGCGGGAACACGCACAACCCAGAGATCCTCATGCGCGGCAAGCTCGGCCGCACCTGTCACCGTCACGCCGGCCTCCAACTCCTGGGAGGGACCGTTCATGCGGATGCCCGCCACAAGCAGCAGAGGATTCTTGGATGCGCTGACGCTGATGTGTCGCTCCACCACCGGCCCGTTGTCCTTCACGGAAGCCTGCCACCATTCGCGCACCCGCGACCCCTGCGCATCGTATTCAAGCACGACACCCTCCTCGACCAGGCGGACGTTTTGAAACCGGCCGGTTGATTCCTGAACGGGACCGCGCCCGACCTCCTCGATGCTTGGCGCGGGCTCACGCGGATCTTCCGTCGAAACCTTGTCACCGCTCTGCCAGCCGGGAAACAGACCGTTGCCGAGCCACAACCGGCCATCGGGTTGAGGGGCGGGAAACTGTCCGCCGGGCGTCTTTCGACCTGCATCGAGATAGGATCCAGGCGCCAGCGCCTTGTCCGTGACTCCCTTGCCGCGCCAGATGGCGGACACGCGCAGCAGGTCCGTGTCGAAACAGACCCAGCAGTCATGATCGAGCTTCAGGATGATGCCGCGCGGGGTCAGGTTGTTTGCGCCCAGTCCTTCACGCCGCGCATCCAGGATGGAGGAGAAGAAGGGAAAGTCCGGCTCCACCCAGGAGGCCCAGGGCTGGGGTGGGTAAACGTTTTTTTTCGAAGGATCCGCCGCCAGGACGGCAAGCGGCAGCAGGGCAAGAAGAACGAAAGGTTTCATGAAAAGACGGGAGGATCAGGGTTTCACAGCGCCAAGCCCGGGGCCGTTCAGGCAGCTCGTGTCCATCGAGCCGTCACGCACGTTGAAGATGCCGGGAAAACGGTCGCGCCAGCCGTCATTCGCAGCGGGACAGTATTGACGCGAGTTGGACTCGATGGCGGCAACCCCGGGGACATGGGAGGCGATGCCGGCCGAATGGATCAGCGAGGCACCGGGGCAGCTCAGATCCTGGACACAAAGAAACAAGCCCATCTTCTGTGCCGCCGCCGCCATCAGCAGCGACTGTCCCTGCCCTTTGCAAGCCTTCAACGCCGCGCCGGTATAACCCAGCTCACGCGCAAGCAGCAGCGACTCAAGATCCGTCAACGACTCGTCGATCACCACCGGCTTCAGCTTCGCCGCCTCATGCATCCGGTTTTCAGGATGAGCCTTCAGATCGCGCGCTGTCGGCTGCTCGATGTACTGAACCCGTTCAAAGCCCTGCGGCGTTCGCTCGCGGAGCCTGCGCATCATCTCCACGAGATACTCGACGCTCTGACAGCGCTCGTTGAAGTCGAGCGAGTATTGCCAGCGCGTCACGCCCCTGGCTCGCTGGGTTTCATCCGTGATCCGGTCCACCTTGATGATGCGCTCCAGGTCCCAGTTCAGGTCATCCCCGTTCAGCTTGATCTTGAGGTGCGTGAGGCCGTTGTAGTGAATCCACTCGGGCAGCGTTTCGGGAAGGCCGTCACCCACGGGCTGCGTCAGCTCGACATCATCCAGCGGGTCCAGCGCGCCGACCAGATGATAGAGCGGCATCCTCGTCTGCGGTTCATGAAGCACGTAGGCATCGGGATATTCACCGGCAAAATCCGCCCCCAGCCACGTCCCCAGGTCCTGGTTCACGAACTCGCTGGAATAGGTGTGGTAGCAGTTCAGGCCCAGCATCTTGCCAAAAGCATCATGCAGGGCCGCGTCAAAGGCGCTGCCGCAGACCAGCGTGCAAAGCTTGGGGATGGGCTGCCCGAGCTGAAGCTCGCGGCCCACCTCCACGGCGGCCTTGAGAAACGCCTCCTCCAGTTCCAGGCCCAGCTCGACAGGATGCCCCCATTCGCCATGGCCTCGAAAAACTCCGGCCAGGCGGTCCGCCAGCACCTGCATGGCTTTCTGCGTCTGATCAAAGGTCAGCTCACGCGAGGGGAAGGACCAGGTGTTGGCAAGGGGCATGGAGCCAAAGCCCCCGGCCACACGTCCGTCCCTGGAGACAACCTCGCACTCGACATCGAGGATGACGACGGAGCTCACGGCCACGCCGCCGAACTTGATCGGCGTGCGATAGTCGAAGTGCTGGTGGCTGGTGCGGCAGCCGGCGATGCGAATGTCGGTGGGTTTGCTCATGATCAGGTGAAGAACTGGCGGGCCTTCATCCAGTCCAGGTAGGTCGTGGCGCAGGCGTCAAGGTTGGCAAGGGATCCGCCGCCGCGCAGGGGCGAGCACATTTCAAAGGTGGCGACGCCGTCAAAGCCGCCGTCCTTCAGCCCCTGGAAGAAGGCGGCATAGTCGATGAAACCGGTGCCGAAGGGCACGGCGCGCACCCAGTCCACCGCCTGCCGCTCATAGTTCACCAGCTCTGGGCGGTAACGATGCCGGGGAACCTTGATGTAATCGGCATTGGTCGTGATGACGCTGTGCGGCGCAGCCAGCCGCGCGGACCTGTAAAGGTCCTCCCCGCGCAGGGCGGGAGACCAGGCGTCAAAGCCAAGCTTGCAGTTAGGCCGGTCAATGTCCGCAAGCATCTCCAGCAGCGCCTCCGTGTGCAGGCCGACGTCATGGTGATTCTGAATCGCGATCGTCACGCCGTGCGCGGCCGCCCGGTCGCACATCTCACGGACCGCGCTCACACAGCGGTTCCACTGCATTTGCGGATCCTGGCCCTCGATCTCGTAGGCGCCGAAGATCCGCACAATCCGGGCGCCAAGCCGGGCGGCAATCCCGGCCAGGGACTCGACATAGGCGATCTGGAACTCGATCTGCGGAACCTCGCCTGCCACGCCCGCAGGCTGGGCAAGATTGGTGTAGGCGCCGAGCACGTCGCAGCGGATCCGCGCGGCGGCGAGGGCGGCCCTGAGGGGCTCGACCTGCTCTCCGGCGTCCAGAGGCGACAGATGCGGACGTTTGCCGGCGATCATGACCGACTCGTAGCCAAGCCGGGCCGCATGGGGGATGAAATCAGCCAGCTTCAGGACCGACTGGCCCCAGAAGCCGGCATAACTGATGGAGAACAGGCAGGGTGTCATAAGGGAGCGGTTCAGGTTGGGTAACAAGGAGGAGACCCCGCAAAAAGGGCGCGTGAAAAACAATCCTGCCCGGGCTTTGCAAAGGCCTTCAAGTCAGTCATGGCGCATGAATACAGGCTGACATTGCCGTTTTCATTCCAACTTCGTCCAAGAAAATACCACTTTTTGAGCGTAAGACTCCCGGCCATCATGCCCACGCCGCGCGTCGCCCTCCTCGTTGAAACCTCCCGTGAATACGGACGCGGCCTGCTGCGCGGCATCATTCGCTACCAGCGCAAGCACGGCCCCTGGTCGATCACCTTCCAGCCACACGGCCTGGCTGAGCCTCCACCGGCCTGGCTGGACACCTGGAAGGGCGACGGCATCATCGCGCGCATCAACGACACGGCGACGGCCTCGGCGCTGATGCGCCTGAAGCTGCCGCTGATCGACCTGCGAGCCTCGCTGCCCGGGCTCAACCTGCCCATCGTCGGCATCGACAACCGGCTCGTCGTGCGCCTGGCGGTGGAGCACTTTCTGGAACGCGGCTTCCGTCACTTCGCCTTCTGCGGCACGCCCTACGGCCAGCATGTCTACCAGGATGAGCGTTCCGACCGCTTCGCGGCCGAGCTGAAGGAACGGGGTTTCGGCTGCGAGGTTTATCAGCACCCGAAGTCCAGGCGCGGCGCCGAGCAGGAGCTTCGCCATCTGACCCGGTGGCTGGCCGGCCTTCCCCGTCCCTGCGCCCTGATGACCTGCCACGATGACCGCGGGCAGCAGGTGCTCGACGCCTGCCTGCGCGCAGGATTTGCGGTGCCGGACGAGATTGCGGTGCTTGGCGTCGACAATGATGAGTTTCTCTGCCACCTGACCACGCCGCCGATGAGCAGCATCGACGTGGACCCCGAGCAGATCGGCCATGAGGCGGCGGCCCTTCTGGACCAGATGATGCGCGGGCGAAAGCCGTCGCGACAGCCGCGTTTCTTCCCGCCGCGGCGCATCATCGAAAGACAGTCCACCAGCATCATCGCCGTGGAGGACCGCCATGTCGCCAGCACCGCACGGCGGATCCGGGACGGAGCCTGCTCTGCGCTGAGCGTCGATGAGGTCCTGCGTGACGTCCCGCTGAGCCGCAGTGCGGCCTATCGAAGATTTCGTCAACAGCTCGGCCGCTCGCCCAAGCAGGAGCTCATGCGGCTGCGCATCGCACGGGCGAAGGAGCTGCTGGAGGACACGGACCTCAGCATCGGTGAGATCAGCACGCGCATCGGCTACGAGGAGCCGAAGTATTTCATCCATGTCTTCCGAAAGCAGACGGGCACGACACCCCTGCGCCACCGGAAGTCAAAGCAGGGCAGATGACCGGCTTCACCGCGACGCCGGCGTCGCGAGCAGGAAGGCGATGAGATCCGCCATGGCCTCTGGCGTGATGACGGCCTCAAGGCCTTCCGGCATCAGCGACAGACCGGAGCCGGTGATCTTCGCGATGTCCTGCCGCAGCACGGTCTCGCTCACACCATCCGGCCTTCGGATCGTCAGGCCGGCGGAGTTCTCCTCGGCGATCATGCCATAGAGGCTGCCCCCGGCCTTGGTTTCGACCGTGTAGGCCAGGAAGCTGGGCACGACCTCCCTGTTCGGATCCAGGATGTTGATGAGCACCTGCTCAGGGTTCCAGGCACGGATGTTGGCGAGATTGGGGCCGATGTCCTGAACACCGACATCACCCGCCTTGTGACAGGCGATGCAGGCGGTCTCGAACACCTTGCGGCCGCGGGCAGGATCGCCCTTGCTCTCCAGCGCAGGCGCGTATTTCGCGATGACCTCCCTGCGCGGCCCGGGGGCGGAGGCGCTGAAGTGTTTCTCGGCAAGCCGCCGGACCTCGACGTCACTGCTGAGTCCAAGCAGCCGACGGCTGGCGAACGGGATCTGGCTGGCGGGCACAAGACCGGATTCAACCGCCTGCATCAACGGCAGCGCACGGGCACGGACGGCAAGCATGGCGGCGATCACCTCCGCACGAACCGCAGGCGTCTGGTTTCTCCATCCCGCCAGCAGAAGAGGAGCGGCCTCTCCCGCGGTGAAGCCACCAAGCGCCCGGATGGCCGCCAGCTGGACGGCCTGCGCCTCACGACCATCCTGCAGACTGACAAGGGCATCCCTGACCTTGTTGAAGTCATCCAGGCTCATGAGCTGGATCGACGCGATCCTGGCTGCATCAGCCTGCTTGGAGTCACCCGCCGTGCGCAGCGCCCGGTCCAGGGCATCGCCAACAAACTTTGCGGCAGCACCGGTCAGGCCGGAGCCTCGCAGGCTCCTTCCGCCGCGCTTCAAGCCCGCGCCGATTCCTGCCAGCACGCCGTCCGAGGCCGTGGCCCCCGGGTTCGAAGCGGCAAGGGCGGAGACCACATCCTGAATTTCTGCAAGCCTGCCCCGGTTGCCCACCATCTGGCTCAGCTCCTGGAGGATCTCCGCGCCCTGCTCCGCGAAAACCTTGTCCTCCAGCAGCCGTGCAAGCATCCGGCCTCCGGTTTCCGCCGTGGAACTCAGGATGGCGGCGCGGATCCAGGGATCGGCATGATCGCGCCTGGCAATGCGCAGCAGCGCCTCCAGGGTGCCATCATCCTTGAACTCACCCAGCGTAAAGGCGGCTTGAAACCGGACACGCGGATCCAGGTGATCCGCCAGGGCCAGGACGGCGTCCACCAACGCCGGGCGTGTTTCCGACAACCTGACGGCATGTTCACGAACTCTCCCCGAACTGTCCTTCAGGGCAGCGACCACATCGCGGTCCTCCAGCGCCCCCAGCCCTTCCAGCGTCCAGAGCGCATGCAGCCTGGCCCGGGGGGAGCGGCCCTTCAGGACAAGCTCCTGCAACGCAGGAACAACACTTCTGTCCTGGCGTTCGAAAAGCAGGCGCTGCGCGGTTTCACGCCACCAGGAGTTCGGGTTCTCGAGTTCGGCGACCAGCGCGGCGCTGGCCGCACGACCGAGCCTCGGAGCCGGCCCAGGCTTGAAGCCCGGCGGGGTGAGCCGCCAGACGCGCCCCATGTCACGGCCGGCCTCGAGATCAACGGCGGCATGAATGTCCTCCGGAATGCTCCAGGGATGCTCGATGTTCTCCCGGTACATGTCGAGGATGTGCAGCGTGCCGTCGGGGGCGTTGACAAAGTTCACGGGCCGGAACCAGTTGTCGGCCGAGGCCACGATCTCCGCATCACCGTCGACCCGCGCCGCCTTGAAGGTCACGCCGTCGGGCGTCAGCTTCAGACGATAGAGGAGGTTGCCGGCGCATTCGCAGACAAAGACATTGTCTTGAAATTCTTTTGGATAGGCCGCGCCACGGTAGCTCGTCACGCCGCTGGCCGAGGTGACAACGCCCGCGCCGACCAGCTCGCTGCGCGGCATGACGATGTCACGCTCACCCGCCCAGCGTTTCGCGCGGATGACGCGCCAGGGCTCCGGGGGCGAGATCGAATGCACCGGCAGCTGGTCGCCCGACTCGGCCATGTCGTTCAGCGCCGCAGGAGCGACCAGCCAGCGGTTGCGGGCCAGGTAGCGGGAGGGCAGAACGATGTGCTGGGCCGGGTTGCGGATGTTGCAGAGGAAGCGATTGCCCCAGTCGTCGAAGGAGCCGCCAAAACGGGCGCCGCCGGACATGAGCTCAAGCGCGGGTTCGCGGGCGTCAAAGCGAAAGTCGGCGCGAGCCAGCACCGTCGGCGTCTCCTCGGGCCGGGCATCGGCGACAATCTTGCCACCGTTGCTTCCGCCGGCACCATGGATCCGGTTGTCCAGGCCCCAGGCCAGGTTGTTCATCACCGCCTGCACGTTCAGCTTCCGGAAGCCGGAGAAAACTTTTTTGCGCTCATCCGCACGGCCGTCCCCGTCGGTGTCCTTGAAGTACCAGAGGTCCGGTGTTGCGGCGACAAAGACCCCGCCCTTCCAGCAGGCGACGCCCGTGGGCCAGGACAGGCCCTGGGCGAAAACCGTCGACTTGTCGAAATCCCCGTCGCCGTCGGAGTCTTCCAGCAGGCGCACGCGGCCGATGGGCTGGTCGGTTGGATTCTCCTGGCTCGGCTTGTGGCTCGCCTTGTCCGTGTAGGGATAGTCGCGCATCTCGCAAACATAGGCGCGGCCGTTTTCGTCATAGGTCATCGCCACAGGGCTGGCCACCAGCGGCTCAGCGGCGAGCAGGTCCATGCGGAAGCCGTGAAGGACGCGGAACTTGGCCGCCGCCTGGTCGGGCGGCGTCGGCGGCACGGCGGGAAGCCGGCCCTGCACCGAGCCTTTTTCAGGAACGGACATAAGGCCCTTCTCCGCTGAATGAAGAGGCGTCAGACTGGCCAAAAGGATGACCAGGAAGAGCTGGAGGACAGAGCGGCGCATGAGATGGATGGGCTTCAGTGAAGCCAGGCATCCAGGTTACGCGCGACGAACTCGTCATCGTTCAGATGCGGATACGTCCGGCAGACACGATCAATCTCGGCAAGCTGGCCCGGCCCCGGGCCCTCGTCTTCATCGAGGCACCAGACGCCCTCAAGCAGGCCCTGTCGGCGCAGCACCTCATGCAGCCCGGCGATGCAGCCCCGGAAGCCGTTCGCCGCGTCAAAGAAGGCCGCGTTGCAATCCGTGACCTCGACCCCAAGGCGCATGAGCTCCGGCGTGGCGTCCGCCCCCCGGCAGCGCTCCAGCAGCTCCACGGCTGGCCGCGTCCAGACCGACCAGTGGCCGAGCAGGCCTCCGACGATGCGCCTTTGCGCACCGCCGAACCTGAAGGGTGTCAAAAAATCGGTGATGATGCTGTCGTCGTTGCCCGTGTAGAGCGCGATGTCATCACGGCCGGCCTCGACCACCGCCCGCACCACATCCTGTGTCTGGTAGCGGTTGAAGGGCGCGATCTTGATGGCGACGACATTTTCGATCTCGGCGAAGCGACGCCAGAATGAATGGGGCAGCACGCGGCCGCCGACGCTCGGCTGAAGGTAGAAGCCGACGACGGGCGTCACCTCCGCCACGGCCCGGCAATGACCGATCAGAACCTCCTCGTCCGCATCGCGCATGGCCCCGAGGCTGAGCAGTCCGGCATGGTAGCCATGCCTGCGGATCAAGGCCGCCTCGGCCACGGCCTGCCGCGTGTCACCGCAGATGCCCGCAATCCGGATGAGAGGCCTGTCAGCACAGTCCATCTCCTCGGCCGCCAGGCAGAGCACCGGCTCAAACAGCCCCACACGCGGGTCACGGATGGCGAACTGCGTGGTGTGCACGCCCACGGCCAGGCCTCCGGCGCCTGCGGCGATGTAGTAACGGCTCAGGGCACGCTGCCGCCGTTCGTCGAGCTTTCGCGACGCGTTCAAGGCCAGCGGATGCGCGGGAATGGCGACACCTTGTCGGAGGACGGGAAGGAAATCAAAACTGTCCATCTTGAACTTCGAAGTGCGTGGGTTTGCCGAGCGTGCCGCCGCCGATGCGCAGCCAGTGAACGGTGACGTCAATCATCTCGTCGAGGGACACCGGGGGCGGGCCGAACCAATCATAGGATCGCGAGGCGTCCCAGATCCAGGCCAGGCGCCCCTCCTCGCCGGTGATGACGGCAGGCCTGCCCAGCCGTTCACCGAAACGGGCGGCGAGATCGCGGATGGAAACGCGCTCAAGGCCGGTGACGTTGAGGGCTGCCGGAGGATTGGAGACACGAGTCAGGCACTGGATCGCGCGGGCGCTGGCGTCGCCCTGCCAGATCACGTTGGCCCAGCCCATGGACACATCCACGGGCTGGCCGGCGGCGACCTTCTGCGCGACATCCATCAGCACCCCGTAGCGGAGGTCGATGGCATAACAAAGCCGGAACATCAGCGCGGGCGTGCCATGCTTCATGGCAAAGTGGCTGAAGACGCGTTCGCGTCCGACGCAGGAATTGGCGTATTCACCAGGCGGGGTCAGCGGGTCATCCTCACCCGCCCCGCGTCCGTCCGCAGGCATGAGCGGATAGACGCAGCCGGTGGAGAACACGACGCTGCGAGCCCCTGCAAAACGCTCGGCGACCAGGGCGGGCACATGGACGTTCATCACCCAGGTGAGCTCCGGGGAGTCCGCGGTGCCGAACTTCTGGCCGGCCATGTAGATGATGTTCGGGCAGAACGGCAACGCGTTCACCGCCTCACGGTCCATGAGATCGCAGGAAAGGGTTTCGACGCCGTGGGCACGCAGGCTTTCAGCGGCCGCCGCCGAGGAAAAGCGCGAGACCGCGATGACCCGACGCTGCGGCTGACCGATGCCGTCCAGACCGCGCCGGACCATGCGGGCCAGGGTCGGCCCCATCTTGCCGCCCGCCCCCAGGATCATCACATCGCCTTCGATGGAGGCGAGGGTTTCCAGGACCCCGGGCGTTGGACGGCTGAGGACTTCCTCAAGCTCCTCGATGGTTGATGGCAGGTTCATGAATCAGGCGATGATCTCCTGGATTGGATGCTGCGGCAGCACGCCGGTGAGGCGGGCGTCGAGGCCCTGGAACTTGTAGCTGAGGCGCTCGTGATCAATGCCGCACTGGTTGAGGATCGTGGCGTTGATGTCGTTCAGGTGCGCGGGGTCGGTGGCGATGTTGTAGCTGAAGTCGTCGCTCTCGCCGTAGCTCACACCGCCCTTGACGCCGCCGCCGGCCATCCACATGCAGAAGTTCCGCGGGTGGTGGTCGCGGCCGTAGTTGGTCTGCGTGAGCCCGCCCTGCGAATAGACCGTGCGGCCGAACTCACCGCCCCAGATGACGAGCGTGCTGTCGAGCAGGCCGCGCTGCTTCAGGTCGGCCAGAAGCGCGCCAACGGGCTGGTCGGTGTCGCGGCACTGGAGGCGGATGTCGCCCGGCAAATTGCCGTGCTGGTCCCAGCCGCGATGCAGCACCTGCACGACACGCACGCCGCGCTCCACCAGCCGTCGCGCAAGGAGGGCGCTGGCGGCAAAGGTGCCCGGCTTGAGCACCTCCGGGCCGTACATGTCGAGCGTGGCCTGGCTTTCCTGCTTCAGATCGACAAGCTCCGGCACGCTGGTCTGCATGCGGAAGGCCATCTCATACTGCGAGATGCGTGACTGGATCTCCGGGTCGCCGAGCTTCTCAAAGCTGTGCGCGTTCATCTGCGCCAGCGTGTCGAGCATCGCACGACGGTTCGCGGATGAAACACCCTCGGGGTTCTGGATGTAGAGCACGGGATCGCCGACGGCACGCAGCGCCACGCCGCTGTATTTGCTCGGAAGAAAGCCGCTGCTCCACATTCGGGTGAAAAGCGCCTGCGCCATCGCCTTCGCGCTCCAGGTGGGCGTCAGCACGACAAAGGCAGGCAGGTCGTTGCTCTCGCTGCCGAGGCCGTAGGCCAGCCAGGAGCCGAGGCTGGCAAAGCCCGGCACCTCGCGCCCTGTCATCACAAAGGTGCAGGCCGGGTCGTGGTTGATCGCGTTCGTGTGCACCGTCTTGATCAGGGCGATGTCATCAACGTGCTTCGCGGTGTGCGGCAGCAGCTCGCTCACCCAACGGCCGCACTGGCCATGCTGCGCGAACTTGAACAGGCTCGGCGCGACCGGGAACCGCGCCTGCTTGCTGGTCATGCCGGTGAGTCGCTGACCGCCCTGCACGCTCGGTGGCAGGTCCTTGTCATACCACTGCTGCAGGCCCGGCTTGTAGTCCCAGGTGTCGAGCTGCGACGGCCCGCCGTTCATGTGCAGGTAGATGACCGCCTTCGCCTTCGCCGCGAAGTGCGGCAGCCCTGGCAAGGGCTCGTGCACCTGCGATTTCGGTGCCGCGAAAGCGTCTGCGCCCATCGCATAGGTCAAACCGAGCCCGCCGAGTCGCAGGCCGCTGTGTCCGAAGAACTGACGCCGGGTTTGAAGAAGGTTGGATTCGAGGAGAGGGGACATGGTTTCTAGTTTCGGGTGACGGTTTCATCAAGGTTCATCACCAGGTTCGCAATCAAGGTCCAGGCAGCGGTTTCGGCTGGTGCTGCGACCTTCTTCGGCGTCGATTCACCGACGTGCAGGGCCTTCTCAGCGGCTTTGGGGTCCTTTTGATACAACTCGCGTTGTTTGGCCAAGGCGGTCGTGAGCATCGCACGTTCCTTCGCGTCGGGCTTGCGGCTCAAAACGGTGCGGAAGAGCCAGTGAAGGCGCTTTTCATCTTCGGAACCGGCTTCGGCGAGGACTCGTTCGGCGAGGGCACGCGCGGCTTCGAAGTGCTGGACGTCGTTCAAGAGCTGGAGGGCCTGGAGGGGCGTGTTGCTGCGTTCGCGGCGGGTGCAGCTCTGCTCGCGGTTGGGCGCGTCGAAGTTGCTCATGAAGGGCGGCGGAGCGGTGCGCTTCAGGAAGCAGTAGAGGCTGCGACGGTAGAGCGCGGAGCCGTGATCCTGGAGGTAGTAGCGCGTGTTGCTGTCGCCATAGCCCACAGGCTCCCAGATGTTGGGCGGCTGGTAGGGGCGCACGCCGCGACCGCCCATGTCGAGGTTGATGAGGCCGCTGACGAAGAGCGCGTTGTCGCGGATCTGCTCGGCGTCGAGGCGCACGCGGGGGCCGCGGGCGAGGAGTCGGTTGTCGGGGTCAAGGCTGAGCAGATGCGAGTGCACCGGCGAGGCCTGCCTGAAGGCCTTGGTCATGACGAGCTGCTTGATGAGCTGCTTCACGTTCCAGCCGCTCTTTTGAAAACTCACCGCAAGCTGATCCAGGAGCTCGGGATGGCTCGGAGGCTCGCCCTGGGAGCCAAAATCATGACTGGTCTTCACGAGGCCGACACCGAACACCTGCTGCCAGAGGCGATTCACGGTCACGCGGGCCGTCATCGGGTTCTCGGGAGCCACGAGCCATTGCGCCAGGTCGAGGCGCGTGGCGCGTGTGCCGGACTTTTTCAGCGGGTGAAAGGCGGCGGGCGTCGCTGGCTCCACCTTGTCGCCGAGCTTGTTGTAGGCGCCGCGCAAGGCGATGAAGGTGTCGCGCGGCGTCTCGGCATCGCGGAAGATGAAGGTGCCCGGGATGGCCAGATCGGCGGCCGAGCGCGCGGCACGGGCGTTTTCCCAGGCGAGGCGGCGTTTCGCGATATCGTCATTCACCGGCTGCGCGATGCGCGAAAGGTAGAAGTGCAGCAAAGCCTCGCGCTGCTTGGCGTCGGTGATTTTTTCCGGAGTGGTGGCGAGGGTTTTGCCAAGCGCGGCGGGGAGTTCGGGCGAGTTCTTCTTTCCGGCGGCGGCCTGCTTCCACCAGGTGGCAAAGGACGTCAGCGCGTGCTTGTCGGGCGCGATCTGGCTGGTGATCTCGCAGCGATCAAACACCGCGGTGCCGCCAAACTGCTGCACGCTGACGACGTTGATGCGCGTGCCCGTCTTGAAACCGAGCACCACCGCCGGATCGAAGCTCAGCCGCGCCCATTCACCGCGTTTGGGCAGCGGACCGACGGCGACATCGCCCTCCTGCGCGTAGGCGGTGCCGGTGAAGACTCCGGCATCGCCCCAGACGACGCGTTTGTTGTTCAGCTCAACGCTGACGGCGCGCGGCGTGTTCAGCGGATCGAGCCGCACCCACAGGCTGAAGCGCGGCGCGTCACCGAGCACGACCGGCGTGAGCGTGGGCGTGATGTTTTCCTCGCTGAACTGGCCGTTGCTGAGCTGCATCACGCGCTGGCCGGACTTTGCGCCGAACTCAGGCTTGTTCAGCCAGCTGCTGGCATTGCGTGTGGTGTTCTTCGTTTCGGCGGCGTAGGCGAAAACATCATCGAAGAGCACCTGCGTGATCGTTTCGTCCTTCGTGCCGTTTCTTTCGGCAAAGACGGCCTTGGTGGCGATCTCGTCGAGAGCCTTCAAGGCGGCGCTTTCAGCCGCGACAGCGTCATCCAGCGCCTTCTGCTGACGGGGTGCCGGCAGGCGCAGATAGGGCTCGGTGGTGTTGATGTTCTTGTCCATCGGCGGATCGGCGCTGCTGAAGAAAAAGGCGTAGAGCGAGTAGAACTCCGCCATGGTCAGCGGATCGTACTTGTGGTCGTGACACTGCGCGCAGCCGCCGGTGAGACCGAGCCAGGCGGTGGTCAGCGTGGCCGCGCGGTCCACGGCGTAGAGATGGCGGTATTCCTCGTCAATCGCGCCTCCCTCGCTGGTGGTCACGTTGCAGCGCGAGAAGCCGGTGGCGATGAGCTGGTCGCGCGTGGCATTAGGCATCTGGTCGCCCGCGATCTGCCACACGGTGAACTGGTCGAAGGGCTGGTTGTCATTGAAGGCGCGCACCACCCAGTCGCGGTAGGCCCACATGTTCCGCTCGTTGTCGAGGTGCAGGCCGTGCGTGTCCGCGTAACGAGCCACATCGAGCCAGTGGCGGGCCATCTCCTCCCCGTAACGTGGCGACTTCAAGCAGCGGTCCACCATCGACTCATAGTTGCCGTCCTTGAGATAGGCATCGATCTCCGCCAGCGTGGGCGGCAGGCCGGTGAGGGTGAAGTAAACGCGGCGGATCAGCGTCTCGCGGTCCGCTTCCGCGGCCAAGGCGAGCTTGTCCTTCGCGAGCCGTTCCAGAAGCAAGGCGTCGATCATGGCCTCCGGTTTCAAGTTGTCCTGCTTGGAACCTTCAACTTGAAGCTTGGACCCCGAAACCGGCCTCTCAAACGCCCAGTGCTTCTGATAGGAGGCCCCCTGCTCGATCCAGCGCCGGATCGTGTCCTTCTGCGCCGCCGTGAGCTTCTTGTGCGACTTTGGCGGCGGCATGAGATCATCCTCATCCGGGGTGATGATGCGCTGCCAGACCTCGCTCTTCGCCAGATCTCCAGGCTTGATGGGGAAGGTGCCGTCCTTGGCCGAGAAGGCGCCTTCCGGAGTGTCCAGGCGCAGGTCGGCCTCTCGCTTCTTTGAGTCAAATCCGTGGCAGGCGAAGCAGTTTTCGGAGAGGATCGGACGGATGTCGCGGTTGAAGCTCAGTCTTTCCTCGGCGGCGGAGGCAACGTAAGCGGCAAGGGTGGCAAGCAACAGGGCGGGACGGATCATGGCGGGGTTGAGCACGGGGGTGCGTAACAAGGAGAACGTTTATTTTGAGAGGGGTCATTCCCGGGCTCCATGGTGTTTTCAGAAAAAGGACTGGCTGATCCGCTTACAGGCGGACCAGGCCGCGTCGGATGGCCTCCGCGGTCGCCTGGGCGCGGTCGTTCACCTTGAGCTTGGTCAGGATGCGGCTGACGTGCTGCTTGACGGTGTCCTCGGAGATGCCAAGGCAGGCGGCGATGGCCTTGTTGGAGTTCCCCTGGGCGACCAGCGCCAGGATCTCCCGTTCACGCGGTGTGATCTCGGGTTCGGCCTGCAGGCTCCTGAGGCGCTGGGCGATGGCGGGCGGCAGGCTTTGACCGCCTCGCGCCACCGTGCGGATGGCGGCGAGCAGGTCATCGCGCGACGAGCTTTTCTGCAGGTAACCCAGGGCTCCGGCACGCAGCGCGGCCTGGATTTCCTCGTCACGGGCGAAGGTGGAGAAAATCAGCACATGCGCGTCGGGGTGCCTTTTGAGAAGCCCGGCGGTGGCCTCGATGCCGCTGATGCCGGGCAGTTGAAGATCCATCAGCACGATGTCCGGCTGCCGGCTGTCGAACAGTGCGACCGCCTCCTCTCCCCGGTCCGCCTCACCCACCACCTTCATGTCATCCTCGAGTTCGAGGGAGGCGACCAGGCCGCTGCGGACCACGAAGTGATCGTCAACGAGCAGAATCTTGATGGCGGGAGGCGGCACGGCGGTCAGGCTTTCACGGATTGGAGAGGCAGTATTACCACGATGCAGG
>Ga0315900_10004161_pt1 | contig 20548 bp, 20 predicted proteins | sample LakEriMetagenome_FD_203521 | JGI IMG/M metagenome (GOLD analysis project Ga0315900, IMG submission 203521) | Freshwater fungal communities from buoy surface, Lake Erie, Ohio, United States - Buoy 12 MA114 | ecosystem: Environmental > Aquatic > Freshwater > Lake > Lake biofilm | place: USA: Lake...
CTCGCGCAGCGGCTCGGCCACCGCCACGCGCTCGGCCACGGCGCGGCCGGCCTGCTCGGCGGTGGCGCGCAGCCGGGCGAGCGCGGCCTCGGCCGTCTCGGAGGCCTGCACCACCTGCTGCGCGCCGCGTTCGAGCGCGGCGCCTTCATTGCGCAGCGCGGCGATCTGGCGCTCCAGCCGCCAGGCGAAGGGAATGGCGATGGCGAGCAGCAACAGCAGCGCCGCCTGCGCCGCCCATTCCAGCAGGCCCATGGCGCCATCCGTCATCCAGGTGGTCATGGCGTGGCCTCCGCCTGGGCGCGGTTGCGCAGCATGTCCTGTTCGATCCGCACGGCGAGGCGGTTCTCGCGCCGGCCAAGCTGGGCCTCGAACAGCTTCACCTCGCCGCAGCGCAGCTTCACCGGCGCGCCGGCGGGCGAGGAGAGCAGGATGCGGTCGCCCACATTCAGCCGCAGCACCTGGGAGAGCGACATCACCTGCTCATCCAGCACGACCTCGAGCGCCACGTCGGTCTGGCGGAGTTCCTCGGCCAGGTGGGTTTCCCAGATGCTGTCGCGGCCGAAGCGCTCGCCCATGAATTGCTGCAGCAGCAATTCGCGCACGGGCTCGAGCGTGGCGTAGGGCAGCAGCACCTCGATCTTGCCGCCGCGGTCTTCCATGTCGATGCGCATGCGCGCCAGCACGGCGGCGTTGGACAGGCGCGAGACGGCGGCGAAACGCGGGTTCACCTCCAGCCGGTCGAAGCGGAAATCGACCGGGCAGAGCGGCTCGAAGGCGGCGCGGAGATCACTCAGCACCACGGCGATCAGGCGCTCGACCAGCGTGCGCTCGATGGTGGTGTAGGGTCGGCCCTCGATGCGCATCGCGGCCGTGCCGCGCCGGCCGCCTAGCAGCACGTCCACGATGGAATAGATCAGCGAGCTGTCCACCACGATCAGCCCGTAATTGTCCCATTGCTCGGCCTTGAAGACAGCGAGCATGGCGGGCAGCGGGATGGAGTTCAGGTAGTCACCGAAGCGCAGCGAGGTCATGGCATCGATCGACACCTCGACATTGTCTGAGGTGAAGTTGCGCAGCGTGGTCGACATCAGCCGCACCAGGCGATCGAAGACGATCTCCAGCATCGGCAGGCGTTCATACTGCACGAGCCCGGCGGAGATGATGCGCTCGATCCCGCTCTCCGCACGGTCGTTCGCGGGGCCGCTCTCGAAGCCCAGCAGACTGTCAATCTCGGCCTGGTTGAGCACGCGCGCCGCATCCACCGCGGCCGCGCCGGCCGGGGCCGCGGCGTCCTCCTCCAGCGAGGCGCCCCAGGCGGCGGCGAGGTCTTCCTCCTCCGAGCCGCTCATTGCACTAGCATTTCAAGAAAGAGCACGTCGGTGACGCGCGCCGGTGCGACGGCGACGGAGGCGCGCGCGATCAACTCCTCGCGCAGGCGATGCGTGCCCGCACTGCCGCGCAGTTCCTCGGGCCGGACCTCGCGCAGATAGGTCTGGAACAGGTCGAGCAGCCGCGGCATGGCGGCCTGCACCACGGGCTCATCGGCAGCGCGGCTGATCTCGATCTTGGCGCGCAGCCGCACGAAGCTCGCGCGCCGGCCGGGCGCGTTGAGGTTGGAGACGATTTCGGGCAGTTCGACGAAGGCAGGCGGGCTGCGCGGCGGGGGCGCGGGCTCGGCGGCCTCGGCGGTCTGTTCGGCGGGCGGCGGGTTCATGCCGAGCAGGCCCGGCAGGATGCCGGTAAACCACAGCCCCGCGCCGCCGCCACCCAGCAGCAGCACAGGCAGCAGAATGAGCAGCAGCTTCTTCTTGCCGCCGCCCTTCTTCGGCGCCTCGTCCTGCGCCTCCGCCGTCGCTTCCGCCTTGGCTGCCGCCGCCATGACCCTGCCTGCGTCCTTCTGCCGCCAGCCCCCGCAACCGGGCGCCACCGGCGGAAGATGCGCTGTCAGGGCTTAAGGAAGCATTGCGCCGGCCGGGGATGGTTGAGGGATTGCGCCCGCCCCCTGGGCCAGGGCTGCCGTGACCCGGCAGGGCTTGCCGCCCGCCCCGGCAAGGCCGGCCACATTCGCTCCGCCCGGCCCTGGCACGGCACTTGCGCTACGGGCCGCGGGCCGCCTTCGGCCGATTGGAGCAGACCTGCCATGGACAGCCCCGGCTATATCGTCCTCTCCCGCCTGATCGCGCAGAGCCGCGCCACCGCGGTGACCGCGAACAACATCGCGAACGCAGACACGCCGGGCTTCCGCGCCGCGCGCCCGGTCTTCGGCGCCGTGCTGGAACGCCAGATGGGGGTCGAGGCACCACGCGGCGGGCGCGACCTTGCCTTCAACCAGGACCGCGCGACCTTCCGCGATGCCGCGCCCGGGTCGCTGGCCACCACCGGCAATCCGCTCGACCTCGCGCTGCCCACGCCGGATGGCTATTTCGCCGTCGAGACGCCGCGCGGCGAGCGCTACACCCGCGCCGGGCGCTTCTCGCTGGATGCCGAGGGGCGCGTGGTGGACCCCGACGGCAATGCGCTGCTCGGCACCGATGGCCGCCCGCTGCGCATCGCCCCCGGCGAGAGCCGGATCGAGGTGCAGGGCGATGGCACGCTGCGCACGGAAAGCGGGCCCACCGGCACGGTGCGCGTGGTGCGCTTCCCCAACATCCAGTCGCTGACCGGCGAGGGTGATCGCCTTTTCGCGGCACCCGACACCATGCCGGCCGAGCCCATCGCCAATCCCGGCGTGGTCCAGGGCGCGGTGGAGGGCAGCAATGTGCGCCCGGTCATCGAACTCACGCGCATGACCGAGGAGATGCGCCAGTTCCAGTTCGTAGCGCAGATGGCCGAGCGCGAGGGCGAGCGGCTCGCCACCGCTGTCGAACGCATCCTCAAGCGTCGCTGAACGGGGAGATAGCGGATGCGCAGCCTGCACATAGCTGGCGTGACAATGAGTTTTGTGCCGGCGACGGCGAAGGGAGGCTCTGACCATGCGTAGCCTGCACATCGCCGGCACGGGCATGATGGCCCAGCAGACGAACGTCGAGGTCATCTCCAACAACATCGCGAATATGAGCACGACGGGCTACAAGCGCCGCCGCGCCGAATTCCAGGATTTGATCTACCAGAACCTCCGCCGCGTCGGCTCGCAGAGCGCCGACACCGGCTCGGTCCTGCCCTCGGGCGCGCAGGTGGGCCTCGGCGTGAAGACCGGCGCGGTCTATCGCATCTCCGAACAGGGCAGCCTCTCGCAGACCGAGAACCGCTTCGACCTCGCGATCCGCGGCAATGGCTATTTCCAGATCACCCTGCCCTCGGGCGAGACCGCCTATACGCGCGACGGCACCTTCGCGCTGAGCCCCGAGGGCCAGCTCGTGACCGCCGATGGCTATGTGGTGCAGCCGGGCATCACCATCCCCGCCGCCGCGCGCGACGTGACGATCAACGCCACCGGCGAGGTGCTGGCAAAGCTCGATGGCCAGGTGGAGCCGCAGAATGTCGGGCAGCTCCAGCTCGCCATCTTCGCCAATGAGACGGGGCTCGAGGCGATCGGCGACAATTTGTTGCTCGCCACACCGGGCTCGGGCGCGGCGCAGGCCGCCGCCCCCGGCTCGCCCGGCTATGGCCAGGTGCTGCAGGGCTTCGTCGAGACCTCGAACGTGAATGTCGTGACCGAGATCACCAACCTCATCACCGCGCAGCGCGCCTATGAGATGAACAGCCGCGTGATCTCGGCGAGCGACGAGATGCTCTCCACCCTCTCGCGGCTGCGGTGAGCGCGATGCGCTGGCTGCTCGCCTTCCTGCTGCTCGCCAGCCCCGCAGTGGCGCAGGACCTGGCCGCGATCCGCCCCTTCGTCACGGTGGAGGAGCCGATGGTGCGCCTCTCCGACCTGTTCGAGGGCGCGGGGCCGCGCGCCTCGACCGTGCTCGGCCCCGCCCCAGCGCCTGGTCAGAGGATGGTCATCGAGGCCCCGCAGCTTGCCGCCATCGCGCGCCAGCAGGGCATCGCCTGGCGCCCCGTGGCGGGGGCCGAGCGCGTGGTGCTGGAACGCCCCGGCCGGCCGATCGCGCGGGAGGAGGTGATGGCCGCGCTCCGCACCGCGCTGCGCCAGCAGGGGATGGAGGCCGATGCGGAGCTTGAGCTCACCAGCTTCGCCCCGCCGCTCGTCCCGCTCGCCGCGCTGGTGCAGGTCGCGATCGAGCAGGCGAGCCTGGAGCCCCAGGCCGGTCGCTTCGCCGCCACGCTCGCGATTGCCGCCGAGGGCATGCCCACGGCGCGGATGCGCGTGGCGGGTCGCGTGGTGGCGACCCTGCCGATGCTCGTCGCCGCGCGCCGGATGCAGGTGGGCGAGGTGGTGCGAGAGGGCGATGTGCGCGTCATCCGCGTGCCGGCCGCGCGGCTGCGCCCCGGTGTGGCGGATCGCCCGGAGCAGGTGGTGGGCCAGGCGTTGCGCCGCCCCGCCGCGGCCGAGCAGCCGCTGCTGGTGGCCGACATCCAGCAGCCCGTCGTGGTCGATCGCGGCGGCACGGTGACGATGCTCTACGACATGCCCGGCCTGACGCTGACCGCGCAGGGCCGCGCGATGGAATCCGGCGCTCGCGGCGCGGTGGTGCCGGTGATGAACACGGCGAGCCGCGTGGTGGTCGAGGCCCAGGTGATCGGCCCGGGGCGCGTGCGCGTCACCGCAGTGCCGCGATGAGGAAACAGCCCATGCGCCTGCCAACCCTGCTGCTGCTGCCCGCGCTGCTCGGCGCCTGTGAGCGGCTGTCCGAACTCGGCCGCCCGCCGCAATTGGCCGCGATCGAAAACCCAACCGCCGATCCTGCCTGGCGGCCGATCTCCATGCCCATGCCCGCGCCGCAGGAGCCCTCGGCCCATGCGAACAGCCTCTGGCGGGGCGGCAGCCGCACCTTCCTGCGCGACCAGCGGGCGGCGGCGGTGGGGGATCTGGTGACCGTCCTGGTCAGCATCCAGGACACGGCGCAGCTGCAGAACACGACCGAGCGCGAGCGCACGGGCAGCGACGCACTGGGGATTCCGCGCCTGCTGGGGCTCGATTCCTCCTGGCTGCGGATCTTCCCCAACACGCTCGATCCCTCGCGCATGGTGGAGACATCGGGCTCTCAGAACAGCCTGGGGTCGGGCACGACGCGGCGCAACGAAACCATCACGCTGCGCGTCGCGGGCACGGTGACGCAGGTGCTGCCGAACGGAAACCTCGTGGTGGCGGGGCGGCAGCAGGTGCGGGTGAATGCCGAGCTGCGCGACATGCAGGTCAGCGGCATCATCCGCCCGCAGGACATCGCCTCCGACAACACGGTGCGGCATGACCGGCTGGCGGAGGCGCGCATCGCCTATGGCGGGCGCGGGACGATCAGCGACCTGCAACAGCCGCGCGTGGGGCAGCAATTGCTCGACATCGTCCTACCCTTCTGAGGGCAGCGCGCCGGGGGGGTCTACGGGGGGGTATCCTCTCCGTTCCGCCATGCAGGTAGGGTTGGTGTCGCGGCTACCTGCATGGCGGACCAAGATGTGCGGACGATACTTCCTGCAACGCGACCCGGCGCGGCTCGCGAGCTATTTCGAGGCGGTGAACCCCACGCCGAACCGGCCGGCCTCCTGGAACATCGCCGTCACGCAGGACAGCCTGGTGCTGCGGCGCCACCCTGAATCAGGGGAGCGGCATCTTGATTCACTCCGCTGGGGCCTCGTGCCGCGCTGGGCCGGCGATACCAAGGACGCCGCGAAGCTCATGAACGCCCGCGCCGAGGGCCTGGCCGAAAAGCCGAGCTTCCGCGACGCCTTCGCCAAGCGGCGCTGCATCGTGCCGATGGATGGCTTCTACGAATGGCGCAAGCACGAGGACGGCAGCAAGCAGGCCTATGCCGTCGCCCTTGAGACCGGCGAGCCGATGGCCGTCGCCGGACTGTGGGAGGGCTGGAAGCAGCCGGACGGGCTCTGGCTGAAGACCTTCACCGTCATCACCACCGAGGCGAATGAGAAGCAGGCGCTGGTGCATCACCGCATGCCCGCGATCCTGCCGCCCGAGGTCTGGGATGCATGGCTCGGCGCGGAACCCGCCGAGCCGGAGGAGTTGCTGGAACTGCTCCTGCCCTGCCCGGCCGAGGAGCTGCGCATCTGGCCGGTGGACAACCGCGTCGGCAAGGTGGCCGAGAACGATGCGCGTTTGTTGCGGCGCGACCCGATGGCCGCGCCGCCGCCCGAACTGGATGATCCGCCACCCGATTGGGTGACCTAGCCGAGAGGGAGTGGTCCGGGGCGCGCCCGCCGATGCGCCCCGGGTCACGCCGTCTCAGTCGTCGCGGTGCACGCGCTCCATCCGCTCGTGGCGCTCCTGCGCCTCGATCGACAGGGTTGCGATCGGCCTTGCCTCAAGGCGGCGCAGCCCGATGGGCTCGCCGGTCTCCTCGCAATAGCCATAGGTCCCGTTCTCAAGGCGCTCCAAGGCCTGGTCGATCTTGGAGATCAGCTTGCGCGCCCGGTCCCGGGTGCGAAGCTCAAGGGCGCGGTCGGTTTCGACACTCGCCCGGTCCGTCAGATCCGCTTCCACGATGCCGCCCTGGCCCATGGAGGAGAGCGTCTCGCCCGCCTCCCGCACCAGATCGCTGCGCCACCGCAGGAGCTTCTGCCGGAAGTACGCTGTTTGTAATGGATTCATGAACTCTTCGTCGCTGGTCGGACGATAGTCCGGCGGCAAAGTCACGAGCATGGCACACTTCCCCAACCCCCACCGGCCAAAGCCCGGCGCCCGGCTGGCGGAAGCGGCCGGACCATAGTGGCGGCACTATGGCGACCGCAAGGGGTCCTTTCGCGCAAGCGCCTGATCTGCGGCACTTTTCACACCGCCGACGCAGAACGCCGCCGGGCGAGTTCGATGCGCGCGCGCAGCGCCACCTGCTGAAGGATTGCGACCAGGGCAGGATCCGTGCCTTCGGCCTCGGCCTCCGCCAGGGCCTGCAGCCGGGCCAGGCGCGCCGGATCGGCCGCCCCGCCGAGCAGCTCCAATTGCAGCCCCGTCAGCTCCCGCAGCGCCGCCGAGGCCCGGCGCCGGGCGCGCGACTCGGCCGGCTCGGGCGCCATCGATTCCTGCAGCGCCAGCAGCCCGCCGAGCGGCCCGGCGATGGCGGGGCCGCTGACCGAGGCCGCAGCACTCTCCTCCTCCGGCAGGGCGAAGCCGCGCCCGCGCCGCACCGCGCGCGGGCCGGTGATGCTGCCCCCTGAAACCGGCCTGACCGGACCCATCCTCGACCTCCTCCGTCGCTTCCTGCCGGGCGCCCCGGCGGGCCCTGCCGCCACCCGGCAAGAGATGCCGCCGGGGACGCCCGCTTTCCTGGCACGGGCCTTGCGATGCCCTGGCCACGGACCGCCAAACCAGGATGGCCGGCGGAACGGAGGAGAGCGTGGCGACAAAACATTGCCCGAGGATGAGCGTGGCGCGGTTGTTGATCGCCGCGATGCTGCTCATCCTCCTCGCAATCCCTGCCTTCGCGCAGGTACGGATCAAGGACATCGCGGACCTCGAAGGGGTGCGCGACAACCAGCTTGTCGGCTACGGCCTTGTGGTCGGGCTGAACGGCACCGGCGACCGGCTGCGCAGCGCGGTCTTCACGCGCCAATCGCTGATCGGCGTGCTGGAGCGGCTCGGCGTGAACACGCGCGACCAGGAACGCCAGCTCGATACGCGCAACGTCGCCGCCGTGGTGGTGACGGCGAATTTGCCGCCCTTCTCGCGCGCCGGAAGCCGGATCGACATCACCGTCTCCACACTCGGCGACGCCACCAACCTCACCGGCGGCACGCTGCTGGTCACCCCCCTGCTGGGTGCGGATGGCGAGGTCTATGCCGTGGCCCAGGGCGCGGTGGTGACCGGCGCGGTCTCAGCGCGCGGCGCGGCCGGTTCGGTCACGCGCGGCGTGCCGACCGCCGGGCGCATCGCCAATGGCGCGACGGTGGAGCGGGAGGTCGCCTTCCGCTTCGCCGCCACGGAGACGCTGCGCCTCGCGCTGCGCAACCCGGACCTCACCACCGCGCGGCGCATCGCGGCCGCGATCAATCGCTCCGCGGGCGGCAGTGTCGCCACCGCGACGGATCCGCGCACCGTCTCGCTGCGTCTGGCGGGGCGCGAGCCGGTGGGCTTCCTCGCCGATATCGAGCAGCTGCGCGTCACCCCCGACCAGGTGGCGCGGGTGGTGGTGGAGGAAGCCTCGGGCACCATCGTCATGGGGGCCAATGTGCGCGTCTCCACCGTCGCCATCGCGCAGGGCAACCTCACCATCCGCGTGACCGAAACGCCGCAAGTCTCCCAGCCCAATGCGCTGGCCGGTGGCGAGACGGTGGTGGTGCCGCGCACCAACATCCAGGTGGACGACCAGAATGAGCGTCGCCTGGGCGTGCTGCGCGGCGGTGTGACGCTCGATGAACTCGTGCGCGGGCTGAACAGCCTGGGCGTGGGCCCGCGCGACCTGATCACGATCCTGCAAACCATCAAGGCAGCCGGGGCGCTGCAAGCCGAGTTGGAGGTGCGCTGACCATGCAGATACCCGCGATCAACCCCCTGGTGCAGCCGCGCGGTGACGCCGCCGCGCGCCGCACCGCCCAGGATTTCGAGGCACAGGCGCTGGGCGCGCTGCTCGCGCCGATGTTCGAGGGGCTGGACACCAAGGGTCCCTTCACCGGCGGCAGCGGCGAGGCGCAGTGGCGGCCGATGATGATCGACGCCATCGCCCGCGACATTGCCCGCGGCCCCGGACTCGGCATCGCCGATGCCGTGCTGCGCGAGATCAACCGGCTGCGCGAAGCCACCCAAGGAGCACCCACCGCATGATGAAGCCCCTGCTGCTCGCCGGCCATCGCCTGGCCGAGGCGCTGCGCGCCGAGAATGAGGCGCTGGCGCGGCTCGACCTCAACCAGGCGGCCCAACTCTCCACCGGCAAGCGCCAGGCCTCGGATGCCTTCGCCGCCGCCTTCGACGCCGCGCAGCGCACCGGTAGCAAGGCCGAGGGGACGGAGCGCGCCTCGGCAGAGGAGATCTCCGGCCGGCTGCGCGAACTCAGCGCGGAGAATCGACGCCTGCTGGAACGCGCGATCGACCTGCAATCGCGCGTGATCGAGACCATCGCCGGCGCGGCGAAGGGCCCGGGGCCCGGCACCTATGGCGAGCGCGGGGACCGGCGCGCGGCGCGCACCAACCCGCTCTCGCTCTCCTCGCGCGCCTGAGCCAGGGCTGACCCGGGCAAGGCCTGAGCCTTTCGACGCGGTGTTGGGGCAGTAGGGTTTCACGCAGGAAAATCTGCGTGCAACAATCTGTCTCCAACACGCGCGAGACACGCCATGGCCACCTTCCTCGGCATGGCCGGGCCGCCCCCGGATGCCTTTCAGGGCAGCGATGCCGAGGCCGACCTGTTCCGTTTCACGCCAGCCACGCTGCAGGCGGCCGATGCGGTGCAGGGCGGCGGCGGTGCGTTCACCGATATCCTGCAATTGCTGGCCGGCGGCGCGCTCGCCCTCGATGCCTTGCAGGGCGTGCGGGGCATTGAGCGCATCCAGAACAACACGGCTGGCAACAGCTACGCGCTGAGCCTCGCTTTGGCTGCAAGCGCGCTGGAGGGGCGGCTCGAAATCCGTGGCGGCGCCGGCATCGACGTGGTCGATGGCAGCGCGGTGACCGACGCGGCGCTGGTGCTGTCCTTCATCGCGGGCGGCGGCGCCGACAGCATGACCGGCGGCGCCGGCAATGACCTGTTCTCGGTCCAGGCGGCCGACGGCGGCGCGCGGCGCTTTGCCGGCGGCGCCGGCAACGACGTGCTCACCACCGCGCCGCTGGTCTGGACGGCGGCCGACCGCTTCCTCGGCGATGCCGGCACCGACCGGCTGGTGCTCAACGGCGCGGGCAGCGTGCTCGCGGGCCAGCTGGCCGGGCTGCAATCGGTGGAGGAAATCCAGCTCGGCACCGCGCTGCCCCTGACGCTGGCGCTCGACAACGCCGTGCTGGCGCAGGCGGGCCTGGCACTGACGGTGCTGGGTGGCGCGGGCGCCACGCAAAACCTCGATGCCAGCGCCGTCACCCTCGGCGCGGTGACGTATCTGGCGGGCAGCGGCGCGCACAGCTTCCTCGGCGGCAGCGGCGATGATGTCTACGCCGTCGCGGCATCCGCTGCGCGCGGTGATCTCGGCGCCGGCGACGATACGCTGCGCCTCACCTCGCGGCTTGCCTCGGGGCTGGTGGTAGCGGGCGGCACGGGCCTCGACAGCGTGGAGTTGAACGTCGGCGGGGCCTGGGACCTCACCGGCCTCAGCGGGTTCGAGCAGGTGGAGTTGCAGGCGGCGAGCACCCTCACGCTCGGCGCCGCGCCCGGTTTTCGCGTGCTCGGCTCGACCGGCAATGACGTGGTAAGCCTCGGCGGGCCGCGGCAGACCTTCTTCGGCTTCGAGGGCAATGACCTCGTGCTGCTCGATGCGGCCGACCTGCCCGGCGCGGTGCTGCATGGCGGCACGCAGACCACCGCCGATGTGCTGCGCCTCGCCAGCCCCGGCACCTATGATCTGCGCCGCGCCGCGATCACCGGCTTCGAGCGGATCGAGACACTCGGCGCGCCCGCCGGCACCCAATCGACCATCCTGCTGGGCAATGCGCCGGTCGAGTTGCTGCTGCGCCATGCCGCCGCGGTGACCCTGGGCGCGCTGGCGGGCCAGACCGTGATCGGCAGCCGGCGGCCAGATACCTTCACGCTCGGCGCCACCGGCCAGTTCGTCGATGGTGGCGGCGGCAGCGACACCATCTTCGCCGCGTTGGACACGCTCGGCGCCGGCACCGTGATCGCCGGTGGCGAGGGCAGCGCGGATACCCTGCTCGTATTCGGGAATGGCGCGCTAGACCTCGCCACCGCGGCGCTGCTGGTCGATGTCGAGCGGCTGGTGCTATCGGGGCCGACGGACGTCACCCTGGCCGCCTCCGAGAGCCTGTTCCTCACCGGCAGCGGCGGCGCAGACACGATCCGGGCGGACGGCATGCACCTCACCGGCTCCCTCGCCGGCGGCGAGGACCGGCTGGTGCAGGAGGTCACGCTGCTCGATCTGCCTGGCACGGGCGTGCTGGGCGGCGGCAGCGGCAGCGATACGCTGGTCTTCGTGGACGATCTCGGCGGGGCCGGGACCATGACCCTGCCGACGCGCTTCGTGGATTTCGAGGTGCTGGACCTGTCCGGCCTCGACCTCGGCACCTTTACGATCACGGGCAGCTTCGCCTGGCAGGTGCATCTCGGCACGCGCCGCTTCGCCGTGATGGGTGGCGATGGCAATGAGACCTTCTTCGCGGGCTCCGGCTTCAGCACGGTGCAGGGCGGCGCGGGCAACGACACCATCGTGCAATCGGCCGCGCCGCTCAGCGACCAGGTGCTGAACGGCAGCTTCGGCGTGGATGAGATCCGCTACCAGGCGACCGACTTTGACCGCATCACCACCATGCCCACGGGCTGGGTGGCCGAGACGGTGCGCCTCGCGGGCAGCCATGGTTTCTTCTTCGCCAACGCGCTGGCCGGGCTGGTCGTGCTGGGCGACCCGCTGCTGGGCTGCGGCATCGCCCTCACCGGGGTTGGCCAGCGCGCCGAGGGCGGGGCCGGACAGGATGAATTGCGGATCACCGCCGGCCTCGCCAACACGCTGCGCGGCGGCGAGGGCGCCGACCGCTACGTGATCGATCAGGCCGATGCGGCCGCCTGGGCAGGGCTCGGCCACAGCCTGATCGACACAACCACCGCCTTCACGCTGAACGACATCTTCGTCACCGGCAGCGGCGTGCTCAGCGTCGATCTCACGCGGCACACGGTGCAGCACATCGACCGCATCCTGGTGAATGCAGCCGAGAGCCTTGCGCTGCGCTTCACGGTCGGCGATGCCATGCTCGCCACGGCGGATGCCAACAACAACGGCATCACGGGCGACCTTCTGGTGTTCTCCTCCACCATCACCCTGGCCGATGCCAATCTGAACGCGGGCGCGCTGACCGGCGGCAACGCGATCCGTTTCGGCGGCGGCTTCCAGGGCCATGACACCGTGACCGGCGGCGCCGGCGCGGATTCGATCGAGAGCGGCGGTGGCTTTGATTCCGTCCTCGGCGGGGGCGGCGCCGACACGCTGTTCGGCGGGCTGGGCAGCGACACGCTGCGCGGCGGGACAGGGGCGGATTTCATCGCGGGCGGGGGCGGCGGCGATTTGATCGACCTGACCGAGGCAGCGGCGGCGAGCGACCTGCTGTTCTTCGGATCAACCTCGGATGGCAGCGTCGATATCAATGACAGCTTCTCGGTCAGGGAGGCTACGGCGGACCGGATCATCGGCTTCGACCCGGCGAGCGACCTGATCCGGCTCAGCCGCAACGGGCTGGGCCTGGGTAGCGGCATCGTCAGCAAGGTCGGCGCGGATGCCGCCTGGGACATCGGCAGCGCCGGGGTCTTCATCTTCGAGTCCGACAGTGCGGGCAATGACGTGCTGAGCGGCGACAATTTCGCGGACATCAAGCATCTCGACTTCGCCATCAACATGGACAACGGCAATGGCTTCGGCAACGGCGCCGTGCGGACCGTGGCGCTGATCGTCAGCAACCCCGAAACCGCCTTTGTGCGCCGCACGGCGCTCTATCTCTGGACCGACAGCAATGGCGACGTCGTGATCGAGCCCAATGACGATGTCCGCCTGCTGGCTGTCTTCGATGGCTTCGCCGCCAACGCGCTGTCCGCAAGCCAGGTGCTGATAGCCTGAGCGCCGGCAGCCTGCTGTTGCGGGGTGGCCGGCGGTTGGGCATAGCTGGCGGCGCATGGATGATGTCGCCGAGGATATGAGCTGGGCCGCGCTGCTGGCCGCGCGCCACGGTGGGCCCGTGCCCGCGGGCGCGCTGGGCGATCTCTTCGCCCCCCTCTTCGCGCCGCCCCGCGCGGCGGATGGCTGCGTGGTGGTGGGGCGGCTGGCGCAGACGCTCGATGGGCGCATCGCCACGCGGAGCGGTTCGAGCCAATGGATCGGCGGGCCGGGCGATCTGCTGCACACGCACCGGCTACGCGCCTTGTGCGACGTGGTGCTGGTGGGTGCGGGCACCGTCGCGCATGACGATCCGCGCCTGACGACGCGCCTCGTGCGCGGCCCGAACCCGCAGCGCGTGGTGCTGGATCCGGCAAGGCGCCTTGGCGCGGCGCATCGCGTCTTCACCGATGGCGCGGTGCCAACGCTGCTGGTCACGGCCGTGCCGGGGCCGACGACGCAGGGCCATGCCGAGGTGCTCTGCCTGCCGCAAGCTGGGGGTGGCATCGACCTCCCTGCCCTGCTGCGCGCCCTCGCGGCGCGGGGGCTGACGCGCATCTTCGTCGAGGGCGGCGGGCGCACCGTGTCCGATTTTCTCGCCGCCGGCTGTCTCGACCGGCTGCATCTGACCGTGGCCCCGGTGATCCTGGGCTCGGGCATCCCCGCCTTCACCCTGCCTGAGGCGGCGCGCATCGATCAGGGGCTGCGCTTCCATTGGGCAGCGCATCCGCTGGGCGAGGACATGCTGTTCGACGTGGCGCTGGATCGGGCGCGGCCTGGAGTCTGCACGGCATGAAGGCGCGATCGCTCTGGACCATCGCCCCGGGCGTGGTCGAATTGCGCGAACAGGATCTGCGCGACCCCGGCCCGGATGAGGTGCTGGTCGAGACGCTGGCCACAGGCATCTCGCGTGGCACAGAGCGCCTGGTCTTCGAAGGCCGCGTGCCCGAGAACCAATGGGCGGCGATGCGCGCGCCGCTGCAATATGGCGAGTTCCCGGCGCCCCTCTCCTACGGCTATGCCGCGGTCGGCGTGGTACGCGCGGGGCCCGCACATCTGCTCGGCAAGCGCGTCTTCGTCCTGCACCCGCATCATGACCGCTTCATCGCCCCCGCCGCGATGTGCACGCCGGTGCCCGACACCGTGCCGGATCGCCGCGCCGTGCTCGCCGCCAACATGGAAACCGCCGTGAACATCCTGTGGGATGCGCGGCCTCTGGTCGGCGAGCGCGCGCTGGTGATCGGCGCCGGCGTGGTCGGGCTGCTGGCAGCCTATCTGCTCGCGCGCATCCCGGGGCTCGACCTACATGTGTGCGACCCGGATGCGACGCGCGGCGCCATCGCGCGCGGCTTCGGCGCGCATTTCTGCGCGCCCGAGGAAGCGCCGGACGCGCGCGACCTGATCATCCACGCCTCCGCCAACCCCGCCGGGCTGCGCCTTGCGCTGGGCCTTGCCGGCTTCGAAGGCCGCATCGTCGAGGCGAGCTGGTTCGGCGCCAAGGAATGCGCGCTGCCGCTCGGCGAGGCGTTCCATTCCAAGCGGCTCGCGCTGATCTCGACGCAGGTCGGGCATATCGCGCCTTCCATGCGCGGGCGACGCAACTATGCGGATCGTCTCGCGCTGGCACTTTCGCTGCTGGCCGATCCGGCGCTCGATGCGCTGCTTGGCCCCGACACCATCTTCGCGAAGCTGCCGCAATCCATGGGCATGTTGCTGTCGCCCCCACAAGGCGCGCCGCAGCCGCTCTGCCCCGTCATCACCTATATATAATGTGAGAGCACACCCCGCATGTTCAGCCTGACCGTCGTTGACCACATCATGATCGCGCACAGCTTCCGCGGCGCCGAATTCGGCCCCGCGCAGCGGCTGCATGGCGCGACCTTCATCGTCGAGGCCGAGTTCCGCGCGCCGCAGCTCGATCATCTGCACCTGCTGGTGGATATCGGCCTGGCGAAGGATCACCTGCGCGCCATCCTGGCACCCCTCGACTACCGCAACCTCGACACGGAAGAGGTCTTCGCGGGCAAGAACACGACCACCGAGTATCTCTGCCTGCACATCCACGGCCTGCTCGCCAAGGCCTGCCGCGAGGGCGTGCTCGGCGAGGGTGGCAAGGCGGTGACGGGCCTCAAGATCCTGCTGCGCGAGAGCCACATCGCCTGGGCGGCCTTCGAGGGGCCCGTCTGAGCTTGCTGATCCACTTCCTCGTCCCCGCGCCGTTCGACACGATCTCGGGCGGCTATGGCTATGACCGGCGCCTGGTCGCGGGGCTGCGCGCGCTGGGGCATGCGGTGCAGGTGGTGGAGCTCGCCGGGCGCCACCCGCTGCCCGACGCCACCGCGCTTGCCGCCGCGCGCGCCGCGCTCGATGCCGTGCCGGCCGAGGCGCGCATCGTCATCGACGGGCTCGGCCTGCCGGCCTTCGCGCCGCGCATCGATGCGCTCGCGGCGCGCGGCGCGGTCGGGCTGATCCACCACCCCACCGCGCTCGAACACGGCAATCCGGGCGAGGTGCGCGACGCGCTGCGCGAAGCCGAGCAGGCGATCTTCCCGCGCCTCGCGCGGCTCATCGCCACCAGCCCGCTTACCGCGCGGCGCCTCGCCCCCGAATTCGGCGCCGATCCCGCGCGCGTCGGCGTGGTCGAGCCGGGCACGGACCCGGCCCCGCGCTGCGCGGGCTCGGGCGGGCCGGGCTGCGCGATTCTCAGCATCGGCACGCTGGTTCCGCGCAAGGGGCATGACGTGCTGCTGCGCGCGCTGGGCACGCTGCCGGACCTCGACTGGACGCTGACCATCGTCGGCCCGCCGCGGGACCCTGTGCATGCCGATGGGCTGCGCGCGCTGGTCGAGCAGCTCGGCCTCGGCGCGCGCGTGACCTTCGCGGGCGAGATGGTGGACGGCGCGCTGAAAGCGCTTTGGGCGCGCGCGGATATCTTCGCCCTCGCCACGCATTGGGAAGGCTATGGCATGGCCGCCGCCGAGGCGCTGGCGCGCGGCGTGCCCGTGGCCATCACCGCCGGCGGCGCGATCGCCGAGGTGGTGCCGGTGGGTGCCGGCGTGATCTCGCCACCGGGCGACGTGGTCTCGCTCGGCAAGGCGATGCGCCGGCCGATCTTCGACATCGAGTTGCGCGCCGAGATGGCCGAAGCCGCCTGGCAGGCCGGGCAGCGCCTGCCGCGCTGGGAGGATCGCGCCGCCGCCTTCCTGGGCGAGATCGAGAAGGCATCCGCATGACCGAGCAGTTCGAAGGCGATTGGCTGGATTTGCGCGAGCCCTTCGACGCCGCTTCGCGCGATGTGCGCCTGCCGCTGCTCCTCGCCGGGCAATTGCCGGCACGGCCGCGCATCCTGGATCTCGGCGCTGGCACGGGCTCGCTGCTGCGCTGGCTCGGCCACTTCATCGGCCGCGCCCAGGCCTGGACGCTGGTGGATGCGGATTCCGCGCTGATCGACCGCGCCTTCGGCACCATCGCCGAGCGCGCCGTGGAGCAGGGCTGGGCCGCCACCTGGCCGAACCGGCGCACCCTGCTGGCGCACGCCCCGGGCGGGGCCTGGCGCGTCGAGGGGCTGGTCGCCGATCTGCGCGAGGCGCCGGACAACCTTCCGCTCGACCAGGTGGATGCGGTGGTGAACACGGCGCTCTGCGACCTCGTCTCCGCCGATTGGGTTTCCCGCATGGCCGCGGGTTGCGCCGAGCACGGCCTGCCCTTCTACGCCGCGCTGAACGTGACCGGGCGCGAGCGCTTCATGCCCGGCCACCCCGCCGATGCGCTGGTGGCGCGCGGCTTCGCCCGGGACCAGCTGCGCGACAAGGGGTTCGGCGGCATGGCCCTCGGCGCGAAGGCGCCGGCGGTGATCGAAGCGGCCTTCCTCGCGCATGGCTACACGGTGCATCGCGCGCCGAGCGATTGGGTGATCTCGCACCGCAACCCCGAAATGGCCGCCGCCCTGGCCGATGGCCATGCCCGCGCGGCCATGGCGCAGGAGCGCCGCGGGCGCGCGAAGATCCTGAATTGGGCGGTGGACCGCCGCGCCCAGGCCGGCTTGCAGCGCCTCTCCGTGCGCGTCGGCCACAGCGACATCCTCTGCCTGCCGCCTGTGAAGGAATGACCACGATGCCCCTGCTCCTCGGCTGCATCGCCGATGACTTCACCGGCGCCACCGACCTCGCTTCCATGCTCGTGCGCAACGGGATGCGCACCGTGCAGGTGATCGGCGTGCCCAGCGGTCCGCTGCCGGAGGCGGACGCCATCGTCATCGCGCTGAAGTCGCGCACCATCCCGGTGGCGGAGGCGCGCGCGCAATCCCTGGCGGCGGCTGAAGCCTTGCTCGCCGCAGGGGCGAAGCAGCTCTTCTTCAAATACTGCTCGACCTTCGACAGCACCGACGAAGGCAATATCGGCCCTGTCGCTGATGCGCTGCTGAAGCGGCTCGGCGCGGGCTTCGCGCTCGCCTGCCCCGCCTTCCCGGCCAATGCGCGCAGCATCTACCAGGGGCATCTCTTCGTCGGCACGCATCTGCTGAACGAAAGCGGGATGGAGAACCACCCGCTGACGCCCATGAAGGACGCGAACCTCGTGCGCGTGCTCAGCCGCCAGACCGAGGGCTCGGTCGGCCTGGTGCCCTTCTCCGTCGTCGAGCAGGGGGCCAATGCGATCCGCGACGCGATGACGCGCCTCGCGGAAGGCGGGCGGCGCTACGCCATCGTCGATGCGGTGAGCGACGCGCATCTGATGGAGATCGGCGCCGCCGCCGCGCAGCATCCGCTGATCACCGGCGGCTCGGGCATCGCCATGGGCCTGCCGGAGAATTTCCGTCGTGCCGGGCTGCTGGCCCTGCGCGAAGACGCAGCCACGCTGCCGCAGGCGCAGGGGATGTGCGCGGTGGTGGCGGGAAGCTGCTCGCGCGCCACGCTCGGCCAGATCGGTTTTGCCCGGGATCACGCCCCGGTATTGGAACTGGATGCACTCGCCACGCCCGATGCCGCCGCGCTGGCCGCGCAGGCGCTGGGCTGGGCTGCCGAAAAGCTCTCTGCCACGCGGCCCGTGGTGATCGCCGGCAGCGCCGCGCCCGAGAAGGTCGCGGCCCTCCAGGCGAAGCTCGGGCGCGATGCGGCCGGCGCGCTGGTCGAGGAAGCCATGGCGTCCATCGCCGCGGGGCTCGTCGCGCGCGGCGTGGGGCGGCTGGTGGTGGCGGGCGGCGAGACCTCGGGCGCCGTCGTCTCGCGGCTTGGTGTCGCGCGCTTGCGCATCGGCGCCGAGATCGATCCCGGCGTGCCCTGGACCTATGCCGATCCGCAGGGGCTGCACCTCGCGCTGAAGTCCGGCAATTTCGGGGCGCGCGACTTCTTCCTCAAGGCCTTCGCCGATGCATGAGGCGCAAGCGCGCGAGCAACTGGCGCAGCTCGGCGCTTCGCTGTTCGACCGCGGCTATTCGGTGGGCTCGGCGGGCAACATCAGCGTGCGGCTCGCGGATGGCTACCTGATGACGCCGACGAATTCCTGCCTCGGCCGGCTCGACCCCGCGCGGATCAGCAAGCTCGGCCCGGATTGGGCGCATCTGTCGGGCGACAAGCCCTCGAAGGAGGTCTTCCTGCATCGCGCCGTGCTGAGCGCGCGGCCCGAGGCCGGGGCGGTTGTGCATCTGCACTCGACCTACGCCACCGCGATCTCCTGCCTGACGGAAGAGGGCGCGGATGCGCAGATCCCGCCGCTCACGCCCTATTTCGTCATGCGCATCGGCCGCCGCCTGCCCTGCGTGCCCTATTACCGCCCCGGCGATGCGGCGATGGAGCCGGCGGTGCACCAGGCCGCACTGGCCGCCCGCGCCCTGCTGCTGGCCAATCACGGCCCGGTCGTGAGTGGTGCCAGCCTGACAGATGCCGTCTATGCCGCCGAAGAGCTGGAGGAAGCCGCCCGGCTCGCGCTGCTGCTGCGCGGCGTGCCGGGCGTGCGGGCGCTGGATGCGGCGCGGGTGGACGACCTGCTCGCCACCTTCGGGGCGTGAGGACAGGAAGCGAGGGCGCGATGCCGGCGATCGACAAGTACTTCTTCGACCCGCAGGCCCTGATCCCCGAGGCCTGGCGCGACATGGGCGATGGCGCGCCCTTCGTCTTCAACAACGCCATCCACCGCCATGGCGATGCCCTGATGATGGCGACGCGCGTGGCCACGCCAGAGATCAAGCGCATCGCGCTGTGCCGGCTGGATCCGCAATTCCGCCCCCTGCCCGGCAGCGCGCTGCCCTTCTCCGACCACCTGACCTATGCCGATGAGGGCCTGGTGCCGCCGGGCAACCATGAGCGCCCGGCCGATCCACGCTTCGTCTCGCTCGGCGACCGGCTGTTCCTACACTTCAACTCCGGCAGCCGGCCGCTGCCCAACCGCATCTACATGGCGGAGCTGGACCCCGCCACGCTGCTGCCGCTTGGCCCGGCGCGCGAACTGGTGCGTGCAGGACCTCGGCGCGACATCGAGAAGAACTGGATGCTCTTCGCGCATGCCGGCGCGCTCTACGCCATCTACAGCTTCGCGCCCCTGGTGATCATGCGCGTGTCGCTGGCGGACCCGGCACGCATCCTGTGCGAGGACGCCTTCGTGCATCACTGGGACGCCGAAGGCTATGAGCACACCTATGGGGAATTGCGCGGCGGCACGCCACCGGTCCGCCGTGGCGATCGGCTGGTGATGGTGCTGCACTCCGCCTTCGAGACCCGGCGGGAACGATCACCCGGCGCGCCAGAGAGCCTGCATTACGTCGCCCCGGTGATCGCTTTGCGGGCCGAGCCCCCCTTCGCGCCGCTCAGCCTATCGGCCCACCCTGTGTTGGAAGTATCGCGCGCGGATGCGCTGCTGGCGGTCCGCCCGCGGCTGGATGGGCGGGTGCGCGAGGATGTCTACCCGACCGGCGCCGTGGCGGATGGCGATGCGCTGGTTGTCTCCTACGGCATGCATAATCAATGCGCCGTGCTGCAACGCCTGCCCTTCGCGAGCCTCGAGGCGGCGATGCTGCCCGCCTTGGTGAAGCCGCGTGTCCCCGCCATGCTCGCCGTGACGCCGCCGGCCGGGAGCGAGCCCCTGCCGACGCCGGCGGAACTGGCGGGCTTTGAGCTGCGGACCTTCTGGTGGCTGGGCGTCACCACCTCGCGCCGTGATCCGGCACTGGAGCAGAACCGCATCCGCGGCCAATTCGCCTACGGCAATTTCGGCGACATGACCGCGAAGCACCTGCTCAATCGTGTTGTCGGCCTGCCGCTGCGCCACCTGGCCGATGAAGGCCCGCGGCTGCTCACCGTCGGCTCCATCATCCAGACGGCGCGCGAGGGCGATGTGATCTGGGGCAGCGGCTGCAATGGCGCCCGTGCCTTCCTTCGCAACGCGCCCACATTACTGCATGCCTATGCCACGCGCGGTCCGATCTCCCTGGAGTTCCTCCGCCGGCGCGGCTTCGACACCAGCCGGGTCAGCCAGATGTTCGACCCCGCCAGCCTGCTGCCGCACGTCTTCGCGCCCGAGATCGCGGCCATGCGGGCCGCCGCCGCCGAGCAGCCGCGCGAGGGCATCCTCATCGTGCCGCATTACCGCGACCAGATGGCGATGCGCCGGGCCTACCCCGAGCACCTCTCGCGCATCCAATCGCCCGATTGCGGGCTGTTCGACATGATGGCGCGGATGCTGCGCTGCGAGCTTGTCGTCTCCTCCTCCCTGCACGGGTTGATCGTGGCCGAGGCGCTGGGCATCCCGGCCATCTGGC
>Ga0315900_10004162_pt1 | contig 20548 bp, 20 predicted proteins | sample LakEriMetagenome_FD_203521 | JGI IMG/M metagenome (GOLD analysis project Ga0315900, IMG submission 203521) | Freshwater fungal communities from buoy surface, Lake Erie, Ohio, United States - Buoy 12 MA114 | ecosystem: Environmental > Aquatic > Freshwater > Lake > Lake biofilm | place: USA: Lake...
CGGTGAATCGTCTGTGGCAGCAGTTCTTTGGTCGCGGCATCGTGAAGACTCCAGATGACTTCGGTCTGCAAGGCGCGCTGCCATCGCACCCTGAGCTGCTCGACTGGCTCGCCGTGGAGTTTCGCGAGAGCGGCTGGGATGTGCAGCACATGATCCGCCTCATCGTGGAATCAAAGACCTACCGCCAGAGCGCGGTTGTGACACCGGCCATGCTCGCAAAGGACCCAGAGAATGTTCTGCTCGCGCGCGGGCCGCGTCATCGGCTCGACTCACGCTTTCTGCGCGATCAGGCGCTCGCTTTGTCCGGCCTGCTGGTTGAGAAGCGCGGCGGCCCTGCGGTCATGCCTTACCAGCCGCCGGGCATCTGGGAAGAGATGAGCTTTGGCAAGAACCGCTACTTCCAGGGCAGTGGTGAAGACTTGTATCGCCGCAGCCTCTACACCTTTTGGCGGCGCAGCGTGGCCCCGGCGAGCTTCTTTGACGTGCCTGCGCGACAAAGCTGTGCCGTGAAACCCCAGCGCACCAGCACACCGCTGCACGCGCTGACCACACTCAATGATGTGACCTACGTCGAAGCCGCTCGCGTGTGGGCCGAAAAGCTCGCCAGCATCGGCGATGAAACCCTGCGGCTCCAAAACGCCTACCGCGGCGCCACCGGCCGTCATCTCGATGATCGCGGCCTGCGCACGCTGACGCAAACACTCACCCAAGCCCGCCAGCACTATCAAGCGAACGCGAAGGCAGCCGAACAACTCATCACCACCGGCGAGTCCAAAAGCCTCGGCACCGTCCCCGCCGCTGAACATGCTGCGTGGACCACGGTTTGCCTCATGATCCTAAACCTCGACGAGACGCTGAACCCATGAACCCTCTCCAACAACACGCTCTGAATCTCACTCGCCGTCGGTTCCTCGGCACAACGGCGCTCACGCTCGGCGCACCGGCTTTGCAGTCGCTCATGGCGGCGGGGACGGGTCTGCCATCGCTGCCGCACTTTGCGCCGAAGGCGAAGCGCGTGATCTACATGATGCAGACCGGCGGCCCCTCGCATGTGGATCTTTTTGATGACAAGCCGGAGCTGCGGAAGCGTCGCAATCAGGACATCCCCGAGAGCGTGCTCGGCGGACTGCGCCTCACCACGATGACGGCGAATCAAAAGAGCAAACCTTGTCTGCCCGCAGCCTGGGGTGGACGTGAGCGCGGTCAATGCGGCATGTGGGTGAGCGATCTCCTGCCGCACACCGCAAGCATCGTCGATGACTGCTCCTTCATCCGCTCGATGCATGGCGAGCAGATCAATCACGCACCCGCCGTGACGCATCTGCTCACCGGACACAACCTGCCAGGCCGTCCGAGCCTTGGCGCGTGGCTCAGCTATGGTCTCGGCTCCAGCTCGGACAATCTCCCGTCCTTCGTCGTCATGACCTCGCGCGACCAGGAAGCTTCCTGCGGCCAGTTCTTCTACGACTACTATTGGGGCGCGGGTTTTCTGCCCGGAAAGTATCAAGGCGTGCCCTTTCGCGGCGCGGGCGATCCGGTGCTCTTCCTGAGCAATCCGAACGGCATGAACCGCGACCTGCGCCGCGCCATGCTCGACGGCCTTGCCGAGATGAATCACCAGGCGCACGACCGTCTCGGCGATCCCGAGATCACCACGCGCATCGCGCAGTATGAGATGGCCTTCAAGATGCAGGCCAGCGTGCCGGAACTCACCGATCTGAGCGATGAACCGCAAAGCGTGCTCAACCTCTACGGCCCTGATGTGAAGCGCAAGGGCAGCTATGCCTACAACTGCCTCATGGCCCGTAGGCTTGCCGAGCGCGGGGTGCGCTATGTGCAGCTCATGCACGCTGGCTGGGACCAGCATGGAAACCTGCCCACGCAGCTCCCCATCCAATGCAAGGACACCGATCAACCCAGCGCCGCCCTCGTAAAGGACCTCAGGATGCGCGGCCTTCTCGATGACACGCTCGTCATCTGGGGCGGCGAGTTCGGCCGCACGCCCTTTGTGCAGGGCGACATCAACAATCCCAAGGCCCACGGCCGCGACCATCATCCGCGTTCCTTCACCATGTGGCTCGCCGGTGGCGGTGTGAAAAAAGGCTGCGTTTACGGCAGCAGCGACGACTTCGCCTACCACGCCGCCGAGAATCCTGTGCACGTCCACGACCTGCAAGCCACCCTCCTCCATCTCTGCGGCATCCAGCACGAACGCTTCACTTACCGCCACCAAGGCCTCGACTTCCGCCTCACCGGCGTGGAGCCCAGCAAAGTGGTGAAGGGAATTTTGGCGTGAGGTGGCAAAGTGGCTGCGACTTCAGCCGAATCTTCACGGAATGCGGCTAAAGCCGCAGCCACTTTTTTAAAAGGCCGCGCATAAATTCTTCGCCTCGTGCGACCTTCATGAAACACGATGCCATCCGATCTCCAACACCTCCAGCGCTACGCAACCACGGGCGATGCTCACGCCTTTCGTGAGCTGGTGCAGGCGCATGGGGCGATGGTTCATGCCACGGCGTTGCGGGTGACGCTTCCGAAGGTGGCCTCGCTAACAAACATCAGTATCATTTTCTGATGACTGATGGAGAAACGTCGGAGGCTTTTGGATGTGCTTCTGAGTTGGCAAGAATTGTTTGCGAATTTACCAAGAATTAACCCAGATTTCACGCTGAGTTCACAGTGCTGGAGGGATAGTGGCTAGTCGATCAAGACATCACATCGAACCCAATTGAATATCATCTCATGAAATCCAATCGTCACTCCAGCTCCGTCACTCGCCCTTGCTCCAGCTTTGGCTTGTTCGCCCTAGTCCTAGCCCTGACAGTCTCTACCGCTCCCCTACAGGCTGGAGATCCTACTTCTTTGCGCACATCAACAGACACGTTCACCACTGTCCCAGAAGCTTCTACGGGCCTCTACTTGGAAGGTTTCGGCGGCTTTAGCGGTCTGTTGGATGATGGACTCACGCTGGATTGAAACAACTTTGATTCCAGCTACGGCAGCGGTTTCCTCAGCGGTGCGGCATTGGGCTACCAATGGACAAACTTGAGCTTAGAGCTCGAGTTTTTCTATCGTAGCAATGACGTGAAGAGTGTCTCACGCGGACAGGATCGTTTTTCCGGCGGTGACTACGCCTCCACCAACTTCTTTCTCAACACCCAATACACCTTTGGCAGCATCGCCGGCAAAGCTGCGGTGATTCGCCCCTACATCGGCGCAGGGGTCGGACTCATGCAGGAAATCGATATGGATCTACCAGGTGTCGGCACTGAAAGTCTTTCATCCAGCTGGGAGTTCGGCTTACAAGCGCCGGTCGGGGTGCGTTGGGAAATCAGTTCACACTGGTCGCTGTTTACAGAAGCTCGTTACACCCACGGAGGGAGTCCTGACCTGAGTGCCGAATCCGGTCCTGAACGAAGCGCCTCCGCAGACTATAATGGTTGGACGGCTTTAGCTGGGTTACGTTGGACGTTTTAACCGTTTGCACCGCTCGCGCTCCACCGCATATAAGCCTACATGGAATCCATCTCTCAGCCGATTCTACTCGTCGAGGACGACCGGGATTTAGCCGCGAACGTCGAGGAATATCTCTCGAGGCGTGGATGGGCAGTGCACTATGCAGTCAACGGTGCACGTGCATTGGACTGGATTCTCACGGAACGATTCGCGGCGGTAATCCTCGACCACAGGCTGCCTGGACTCAGCGGCATGGAGATCTGTCAAAAACTCCGTGCCGGTATTGCTCAGCAACTGCCCGTATTGATGCTCACCGCTGCGGACAGCTTAGAGGATCGTTTGGCGGGATTTGCAGCAGGGGTGGATGATTACTTGGTGAAGCCATTTGCCTTGGCGGAATTGGAGGCCCGGCTGCGGGCCCTGATTCGCCGAGCGGAAGGCCGCCCTGAGCGTGGTAACACCCGCTTGGAGTTCGAAGATGTGGAAATGGACGCCTCCCTGCGCGAAGTCCGCCGGGCCGGCCATCCCTTGCAGCTCACCCGAATGGGTTTCGCCATTCTGGAGATCCTGCTCCGGCGCGCTCCCGCAATCGTTACGCGGGAAGAAATTGAGCGCACTCTTTGGGGTGAAGAACTGCCGGGCAGTGATGCTTTACGCTCCCACATCTTTGCCCTGCGCGCAGCGCTGGACCGCGCGGATTGGTCACCCCTGCTTCAGACTCATCGCGGTGTGGGCTATCAACTCCAAAAAAGGGCGACCGCTCCGCACACATGATGGCATCCGAATCATCCCTTCCGCCCCAACGGAGGAGTTTGCGCAGTCGCATCACATGGCACTTCACCTTGTTTGCTCTACTGCTGGCTATGGGCCTGGCTGCAGGAGCATGGTTCTTCCTGACCGAGGCAGAGGACGCCAGCCTTGAGTCCCTGTTTGCTCACACCCTGGAAGAGCAGCTTTCCAACCCTGGTGAAAGGCAGCACTGGCCCAGTTGGATTCGGCAGTTTGACTCTCCAGACGCTCTGCTGAAAGTGTTACCGCTGTCCCATCTGCCAGAAGCCGATGGACTTCACGCCATCTTCGCAAACGATGACCGCAGTCAAGCTCTGCTGATTGATAGCTGGCCCGCTCGAATCGAGGTGTGGGTAAGAGGGCTGGAACTCGAATACCGCCTTCAAATCAAGCGGCAGATTCCCACTGGTCCAGCCAAGTATTACTTGGCTGATTGGCAGGTGCTGGAGCACACCGAGCGGATTCATGGCCGCATTAGTAACGGGCTCTTGATGTTCGGTGCGATCATGGGCCTATTGAGCCTTTTCCTTGGCCATTACTTAGCCCGTTCTGCCATTCAGCCAGTGTTGGATCTGGCTGACAAAGTTCGCCACCGCCACACTGGCTCCTCACCTCTCGCCGATGGCGCAGTGAACCAGGAGACCGCTCTTTTGGCCAGCACTTTAGACCAGGTCTTTGCCCAACTGGCTGAGGCCAACGAAAGAGAACGCCAATTCATTGCCGATTGCAGCCACGAGTTGCGCACTCCATTGACCATTCTCGACGGTGCCGTCACCCTGCTTACCGAACGGGAAGGTGCTGATGCAGCCGTGCTCGCAAGACTGCGACGCACCACCAAACGCATGGAAGCTATTGCCCAAACCTTTTTGGTGATCGCTCGAGAGGGACGGGTCCCCGGCGAGCCAGAGCCGGTTCCACTGCGAGATTTGACCCTTCAAGTCCTGGCAGAACAAAAGCAGGTGTATCCTCAAGCACCCGCTGAGGTCCAGATCTCTGTGCCCCCTGAAATCCAGCTGCTTTGCGTGCGAGAAGTTATTCATGTCATCCTTGGCAATCTAATCGGCAATGCTTTTCAACATGCGCCAGATTGTCCCCTTTGGATTCAATGGCAGGAGTCAGTCCCGCCCAGTCTCTGCTTCCACGCTGGCGATGCGTCAGTGGACTGGAAACCTGCGCCGCTCGTGCGCGAGTTACGCCCGAGTTACGGGATCGGACTTTCATTGGTGCGCCGTTTGTGTGACTTGCAGCAATGGCGGATCGAAACACACCCGGTTCAGGGCAGCAAGGCCACCCTTTGGTTGAATGGGTGCAAGGTATCACACTAAACCTGATACTCTGCCCATGCTGCGACTTGATAAGCGATACTGAGTTTTATTCTTCCGCCGTGCTTTTGCTTCCCATGATTATGGAATGCAATCAAGTGCTTCATCCCTGATCTGGGTTTTGTAGAAGCGCTTCTCTCGAACCAATCCGGCACCGGTTTAGTTTCTCAGGGCTGCAAGGCTGCTGTGAGCGCTTGAATGAAGGCTGCAACGGTTGTTGGTGTAGGTTCGCCCTCGGCTCGATAGAGAATGCGTCCACTTCGTGCAATGATGAGAAAATTGGCGATTCGTGGTTTGTAGCCGATGTTGGCGGCGGTTTCCCCGGTCCAGTCCACCAGCAGAGGGTCCTTATGCTGATCTTGAATGCGCTTGCGAATGCTGTTCTTGAGAAATCCGGGAGTACCCTTTGCATCGGCGATGGTGCATAGCTTGAATTGCTCTTTGTACGGCCGCAGAAAAGGTGCCCATGCGGTGGCCATGTCACGCCCATGCCGGTCGGCAATGCTGATAACGGTAACTTGTTCCGCCGGAAAGCTCACCTCTTGCGGGCGGTCGAACTGGTCTGGCAACTTGATGTTAGCTAGGATTTCCTCACTGCCTGCGCCGGAAACAGGGCTCATGAGTAGGCATAGCACAGCCAGCATCGCCGAAGGGTAGCTGCGCGCTTTCCACTGGGCCGGTCTTCCAGCGAATTGACGCAAGAGCGCAGACCACTGCAGCACCAACAGCGCAGCCACCCCGCAGGGATGCAGCACCGCAGACAGGAAGGGTTGGGCAAAACGTTTCATCACGAGAAGGCGGGGCAACCAAGCGAGTAAGACCGCTGTGAGGAGGAGTAAAATGGACTCTGCAGGCAGCCAAGGGGATGCTGCCAGAAGAAGAAAGGGCAATACCTGTCCACATGCGAGCAGCACGGTCATTGGAACAATCGTGCCAGGAGCAGCGATGCCTTCGGTCGCATTTTTCGCCAACCCCGCCCATGTTTCCTGGCTGCTTTGATACATTCGGCACTCTGCCACGTCGGTCGCATCAAACAGTTCTGTCGCGAACCCTGCCCTCCTGAACAAGCGCGGCAGTTTGACTCCGTCATGCAGCGAAGCCCGGATTCCCGCATGGCCGCCTGCCCGTCGGTAGGCGTCCGCCCGGGTGATGAACAATTGTCCGCAACCGGCGGAAAAAGCTGGCCATCTTGTCCACCGCATCAAGTGCATGGGTAGGAATCCCAGCAATACAAAATGGATCAGAGGCAGGAGCAGTTTTTCGCCAAAACTCCCAAAGAGTTGTTTGGGGAAGCCGCTCGCCAAGGCAGGTGCATCAGGCCGTTCCATTAACCCGACCATCCGCCCCAAGGCATCGGGAGAAAGCCGCACATCTGCATCCATAAAAAAGAGCAAGTCATGACGCGCATGCCCCGCTAGGCAATGACAGGCATGCTGCTTCCCGCACCAACCCGCACGCAGAGGCGGCGCTTGTTCCAACCGTACTCGACTGTCGGTGGCCACCCATTCTCGCACGATAGCGGCCGTATGATCGGTCGAGTTGTCATCCAGAACGATTACTTCGAACGCCACACCCACACTGTTGAGAACGGAGCGTAGCGCTTCCCCGATGTTGGATGCCTCGTTGCGGGCAGGGATCAGCACCGAGACAGCAGTCTTCGTTTTTCCAGCCCGGCGTAAGCGGCGGAAGACGCTCAGATTGAGCAGTGTCAACAGCGCGGGAATGGCCGCTAATATCAGGGTGCTAATGATCAGTATTTTCATGGTTTCAATGGATTGGGGGCCGTCATGTGACGAGGATCAAAGTGGCTCCCGCGCAGCCACGCACAGAACCGGCGCCACAAGTCATAGACGCCGCCGACGCCAGCGCTCCCGGCAATCAACAACTCAAAGGCGGCTGCGTCCCTCTGCACGGATGCGATGGCCAAGCGATCCTGCAATGACTCCAGGGCTGCCTCACACAAATGCCCATGCTCAGCTGAACCCCGCGCGTTTGAAAAATCCACGCTGGAGCCGAAGGCCACCAAGATCTCCGCCGCGCGCTCGTGCCACCAAGCATACTCAATCGCCACTGGCACAAACATGACTTCCTTGTGTTTGAGTGCCAGATGCCCCAAGCCTGCCGCAAACCGCAACGGGCGCTGGCGTACATCCGTGAAACGCCCCTGGGGTGTCAACCAAAGTGCATGGTTAGACCGGCCAAGAATGATGGCCACTTGTTCTAAGAAACGCCGTGCCCCCTGTGCCGATTCCCGCTGAACGGGGAAGAATCCCACCTTAGCCAAGAAAGGATACTTTCGAAGCGCCTCCGCTGCAATAGGTCCATAAGCTGCCTGTCGTGGGTAAAAGGTCTGCGCCAGATGCAACGCCACCATCGGATCCCACCAGGAGGGATGATTGCAAAAGAACACCATGGGCTGCCCGTTTTCAGCAGGTGGCAGAGCGCTTTTCAGCAGCCTCAGGCCATGAAAATGGCGGGCAATGAAATGCCGACCATACCAGCCGAACCCCTTCTGGAGGCTGGGTGAGATGGCAGGTGCTTGGCAGTCGGCTTTCACTTTGGAAGAAGAAAAGCACTGCTTAAACGGCCAGCGGACTAGCCACCTGATCGCGATGCAGGGTGTCAGCAGCGATCCATCCGCTCATCAGTACCATTGGCATGCCGGGTCCTGGGTGAGCGGAACCACCCGCCAAATAAAAGCCCTCCAAATCAGGGCTCCGATTTCCCGGTTTGAAAGCGCCGAGGAAACGTCCGTGGCTTGCCAAGCCATAAATCGCCCCATTTAAAACATGGTAGCGATCATGAATGTCCTGCGGCGTCAGGTGGTGCTCAAACACAATGCGCTCCTCAATGTCAGGCATTTGTCCCGTGCGCTTGAGCTTGTCGAGGATCACCTGCCGGTAACTTGGGAACATCCTCGACCAATCGTGATGGGGGCGAAGGAAGGGTGTATGGACTAGAACGTAAAGCGCTTCCCCTCCTTCTGGAGCAGTCCCCTTTTCTGAACAGGAAGTGGCTGCAAGATAGCAAGTCGGATCCGGAGCTGGTTCACCTTTGTTGTAAATGAAATCAAATTCCTGATGAGGATCTTTGCTGAAGACAAAGTCGTGATGTGCCAAGTGTTCGTAGCGCTTGTTGAGGCCTAGGTACAGAACCACGCCTGAGCACGCCGCTTCGTATTTCCGGCGGCCTTCAAATTTGCCTCTGATATCATTGGGAACCAATTCCTCATGGGTTCGAACCGAGTCTGAATTGGAAATGACGGCCGCTAATGGCACCGATTCTCCCGCATCCGTGAGCACTCCGTTCACGGATTTCCCTGAGGTTAAAATTTTCGCCACACCCGTAGAAGTCCGGATCTCAACACCCAATTCCAGCGCCAATTTCTCCAGAGCTTCAGGTACGGCTCTGGTTCCTCCCCGTGGATACCAGATGCCCTCGTCCGTCTGCATGTGGGCGATCCCGCACAAAATGGCCGGCGAACCATAAGGTGATGAGCCCACATACTGGGTGAAGTGATCCATCATCTGGGCCACGCGCGGGTCGCGATTGTGAGCACGGACCATGCCTGCCACCGTGCGCCCCATCTTCATCGCCATCACATCACCCAAAACTGCGGGGTTAAAACTCGTTCTGAAGTCAAACATGTCGCGCAGGCCACCGATCGGTTTGTCGAAAAAGAACCTCCGCGAGATGTCGTCTAGGCGCTTGCTGAAACGAATGAAATCCCGGTAACCGCGCCCGCTGCCCGGTGCAAATTGATCCAACCTCGCTGCCATCGCTTCCGGGTCTTGATCAAGGTCCAACACGCTGCCATCCTCGAAGAAACAGCGCCACTGAGGGTCCAAGGGAATCAACTCGATATAGTCCTCCAGATCACGCCCAGCCTCCGTAAACAAGCGACGTAGTACTGACGGAAGCGTCACGATGGTCGGTCCCATATCAAAGCGGAAGCCTGCCTCGTTGAGCTCCGCCGCCTTGCCTCCGATCCAAGGATTTCGTTCGAACAGGATCACACGATGGCCGCGAGTGGCTAGCGTACAGGCGGCGGCAAGTCCGCCGAGTCCGGCGCCAATGACGCCGATGGGATGGGTAGGTCGTGGGTTCATAGTGAAGTGAAATAGCTGTGGGTGAATCGAATGTAGCGAAGAATCCAGGGAAGCTGACGGGCTGACACCGGTTGATAAGCCGGGCGGAATCGGCCGCTGCTGTGCGTGACGGCCTTCGTTGCCGTCATTTCCAAAAGACCAGCCGCTCCGCGTGTAGCGCCAAACCCGCTTCGCCGCCGACCGCCAAAAGGCAGCCGTGCATCCGCACTCGAGACGATGACGTCATTGATCGTCACCAGCCCGACATTCAAAGCCGCCTCCAACTGGCTTGCTGCCGCTGGATCCCGTGTGAATATCGAAGCTCCCAAAGCGAACTGGCAATCATTCACGCGTGCGACCACCTCCGCATCGCTTTCAAAAGTGGCGATCAAGGAGAAAGGCCCAAAAATGGCCGACTGCCACAAAGGAGAATCGGACGCCAGTCCCGCCAATAGCAGAGGGGCAACCGATACCTTCTGCGCCCCAGCAGACACCGCTGAATGGATCGCGATTTGTTCGGTTTCAGAAAAGGTTCCGCAGTCTCCTTTGATCTTGGCCAACCGGCGAACCAGTTTGTGCGCCACGTCACGATGCACAAAAATTCGCTTCGGAGCCATGCATGTCGCGCCGCCATTGAAGGTCAGCGCAAAAGCAGCGGCGTCTGCCGCCAGGTCCAGATCGGCATCCTCCCGAATCACCAAAGCATCACAGCCGCTTGCCTCGATCACCGCCGGGATCAGCCGTTCCGCCAAACGCATCAAGATGGATGTGGCGACTACCGCGCTTCCAGTAAAAATCACTTTGTCTGGCCATGCATCCATGGCAGCCGTCGCCGCTTCCACGGTTTCCGGCAGCAGCTGAATCAGATCTCGATCGAAACCTGCCATCACTACGCAGTCCACCAGCGCCGCCGCCGCCGCGCCCCCACCCTGACCCGGCTTCAACAGAACCGCATTACCAGCAGCAAGAGCCTGAACCATCTGCACTCCTGGCAAAAACAAAGGATAGTTCCCCGGTCCAATGATCAAGATCACACCCAACGGCTCCTGCCTGACTTCACTGCGGACGCCGCCCAACCAGAGAGGACGCCGCCAAGCACCGAATCGCTGCGGCCGCAAGATGCGCTCCGCTTCTCGTTCAAGAAATCGAATCGCTTCAGCCAGAGGGAGGACCTCTGCGGTCAGCGCTTCGGCCACCGGACGCCCACGCGCCCCTGAGGATGCTGCCGCCAGTGGCTCAGCCGCAGCGGCGATTTGACCGCGCAGTCTTCTGAGCAAACGCAGTCGCGTCCGCAGAGGCTGCCCGCTCCAGCGCTGCTGCGCTGTTCGCAGTCGCTTCATTTCGATCTCAGGTGGATTCATCGGGATGATGGCTTATGGGCACCCGCTGAAAACGCTGCCATGAACTCTTCATGCCGCGTCAGCTGAGGTGCTGTTTTCACTGCCCGACCAAATCGCAGAGGTGTGCGAGGACTCGAGTCCGCAGCGAGGTCGTTTAACAACTTCAGCGTGCTGATTCGAGCGCCTTCGAAGATCACAGGCAACCCGCTTCCGGGATGGGTGCCCCCACCAACGAGATAGACACCTTCCACATCCTCAAACCGATTGTGTGGACGGAGGTGCAGCATTTGGTCCAGCGTATGTGCCAGGTTAAAGGTCGCTCCCCGGTGAATTTCATAGCCCGTCTCCCAATCCGTTGGAGTGATCATTTTTTCAAACCGAATGCGCTCCTCGACACCGTTGAAACCTGCCTCCTCCATTTGGCGAAGCACCCGCTTGCGGAAACCGGCGCTCTCCTTGACCCAATCGATTTGTGCGTGGCGATGAGGCACAGGCACCAACACATACAACGTGCTGTGACCAGCAGGAGCCAAGCTGGCATCCGTCACGCAGGCATTCTGCACATAAAGACTCGGATCTGAACTGAGCACATACTGGTTTTCGATCTCATCCAAATTCTTCGCGTAATCCCTCGCAATATGAATCGTGTGATGAGGCATGTCATACCGTCCCTCAATGCCAAGATAGAGCATGAAGGTCGAGCAGGAGAATTTCTTCGCTTCGATCTTCCGATTGGTCCAGCGCTTGCGCAGCCGATCCGGGACAAGCCGTTGCATGGCCCTGGCAAAGTCCGCGTTAATGACCAAGGCATCCGCTCGGTATTCGTTGCCGCCACCCGTGCGCACTCCTTTGGCTCGGCACCCTTCGAAATCGATCTGCTCCACTTCCTCATTCAAGCAGATTTCGACCCCTAACCGCCGGGCCACACGGGCCATCGCTTCGGTGATCGCGCTGCAACCGCCCATCGGGTGCCAGACTCCATGCTCATACTCCAGAAAGCTTAGAATGCTAAACAGGCTCGGACACCGAAAGGGCGACATTCCCAGGTACTTCGATTGAAAACAAAAGGCCAGCCTCACCCGCTCATCTTGAAAAAATCGCTTGAGGTAGGTGTCGAGGGACTGGTGAGGACTCAACATCGGCAGGGCCTTCAAAATGCGTGCATTCAGCATGCCACGCCAACTGTCGAACCCGGTTTCCAAACAGGGCTCCATCAGCTTCAACTTCTTGCGATTCTCATTCAGAAATCGTGAGAATCCGCCACAATCCTCAGGTGACAATCGAGCGATCTGGCGCTCCATTTCCTCAATGTCTGGCGTGCAGTCCAGATGACCACCTGCTCCAAATTGAATCCGATACTGAGGATCCAATCGAATCATTTCCACCTCCGCTTTCAGGGTCGTTCCGGCTGCTTGGAAAATTTCATCGAGGATACGGGGATAGAGAAAAAACGTGGGACCAAGGTCAAAGCGGAAGCCCTCCGCTTCGATCGCTGACGTCCGCCCGCCGACCGTGGACATGCGCTCAAGGATGCGAACTTTGCAGCCGGATGCCGCGAGGAGGATGGCAGCCGCAAGGCCTCCAGGACCTGCGCCAATGATGATGATTTCCTTACTCATGCGATGTTGAATGGAGGGAGGGCTGAGATGGAGAGCGTTAGAAAGGCGTCTTGATTTTGCAGGCGCGCAGGACGCACCAACCGCGCGCTGCCTCGAAAATCAGGAATCCGCCACTTGCAGCCATGATCGCGGCCAGCATCGGGTGCTCGGATGCCAAGATCGCCGCCCCCACCCCAAGCAATCCGCCCCCCGCTCCTCTGACTCTCCTTCCAATGGATTCGATGTTAGGTGCAAGAAAAGAACCCGTGACTGAAGAAGGGAGAGGCTTTGGGCTATTTGTGGATGGGCGTGACTTCATTGACACGCCATCTCTGCACTATGCGCCGTGAAATCAGCGTGAAGGCTGAGTGAATTCGAGGTTGATTTAAGGACTTCGGTAGATCCCTGTGATCTGAACTCATCGGCATCAACAAAGTCCAGCTCCTCGACGTGCCCGGCGATCCCGCGAAGGATTAGGTGTGGCGCTGAGAGAGTGGTTGCGCATAAATCCCACTCCTCGTGCGACCTTCATGAAAAGCGATGCTTTCCGATCTCCAGCACCTTCAGCGCTACGCCACCACGGGCGATGCTCACGCCTTTCGTGAGCTGGTGCAGGCGCATGGGGCGATGGTTCATGCCACGGCGTTGCGGGTGACGCGCGATGTTGCCGCAGCCCAGGATGTGGCGCAGGAGACCTTTCTGGAATTGGCACGAAAGGCGGGCGGCATCACGCAATCCGTCGCGGCGTGGTTGCATCGCGTGGCATGGAATCGGGCCTGTGATGTGGTGCGTCGCGAAAACACCCGAAAGCGCGTCGAAGACGCCATGGCGGAGTCGTGGCACACGGATCGCGAGGCGACATGGCCAGACATCGAGCCGCATGTCGATGAAGCGCTCAACGAACTGCCGCAGGATCAACGAGACGTCCTCGTGCTCTATTTTCTCGAAGGCTGCACGCAGGCCGAAGTGGCGCGTCATCTCCGCAGGAATCAATCCAACGTGTCGCGCAGCATCGAACGTGGTGTTTCGGCCATGCGTGTGGCGCTAAAGTCTCGTGGATTGATCTGTGGCCCCGGACTGGCCACGCTGGTCTGCGCCCAATCAGCACATGCAATGCCCTCCTCGCTGGCTGCAAGCCTGGGCAAGCTGTCTTTCAGCGGCGTGGGCATTCCGGCCACGGCCACTGCCACCGCATCATCTTCTACCCTTCTCACGACCACCCTCATCACGATGACCACAACCACGAAGCTCCTGCTCCTTGCCACTGCCGCCGTTTCAATCCCTCTTGGCTTGTGGCTGGGGCATTCGCAGGTGACTCGACCAGCACCGAAAACGTCGGCCCTGCCCGCTAAAGTAAAACCGCCGGCTGTGCCTACGCCCAAGGTGCCGCCTTTGCCGCAGGCTAAGGCAATGCCTACCACCGCACCGGGAACCGCTGAAGGTCCCTTGTCTCAGCTCTTCAAAGAAAACGGCAGACTCCTCAAACTAAGTCCCGCTCAGCTCACGGCCTACTTGTCAAAGAACAAACGTAGTGCGGAAAGCCTGTTGGCGGCCATGCGGCTGACTGGAGACATCGCCTTCTTGCGTGAGGCTGCACAAAGCTATCCTAATGACCCTGTGGTGCAGACTGAGGTGGCACTTCGAAGCGGGGTCGCTGTTGAGCGTCGCCGAGCCATTGACGCCATGAAAGCCTTGGACCCTGGGAATGCGCTTGGAGATCATCTTTCCGCCCTGGATCATTTCCGAAATGGTCACATGGAAGAGGCCTACAACGATTTGATTGCTGCGGCTGGCAAGACCCGCCTTGACGATCATGCGCTACAATCCCAGCAAAGTGCGGAAGAAGCCTATCTGGCAGCCGGTTTTGATCCCGTCCAAGCCAAGGCGGCGGCGATGATAGGCCTGCAGCGCCGCCAGATCGAGCCGCTGCGGGACTTGTCCAAACAGCTCGCCAACCTTCAGCAAGGCTACACCTCAGCGAATGATGCTGGCTCGGCGGAATCCGTCCGCCAGATGGGCGAAGCGCTCGGGCGGCAGATGCAAGCCAGCGCCAGTTACCTCATTGATGAACTGGTGGGCATCAACATCGAGAATCAGTTCCTGCCCGCGTCCGATGGTGGGGTCCGCCAGCAAGAACTTCAACAGCGTGTGGGCACCATCCGCGCACTTGGCAGCAGTCCGGAATGGCAAGCCCTGATGGAAGGCAACAACACGGCTGAAATATCTCTCTACCTCGACCGCCTCAAGCTCTACGGAGAAGCAGCCGCGATCCAATGGCTCATGCGACTGCAGGAATAACGAAGCGGCGTCAGCTGAACGGTGATCCATGAATGCGGCTGAGGTCGGTGCGATTTTTTCAAACATAGCGCGCATAAAAAAGCGACCTCGTGCCACTCTCATTACACCCCATGCTCACGGACCTCCAGATGCTCCAGCGCTACGCCAGCCACGGCGATGCTCACGCCTTTCGTGAGCTGGTGCAGGCGCATGGGGCGATGGTTCATGCCACCGCGTTGCGTGTCAGCCAAAACGCCAACGTAGCGGAGGATGTCGCCCAGGAGACTTTTCTCGAATTGGCACGGAAGAGTGGCAGCATCACGCAATCGGTCGGCGCGTGGTTACACCGCGTTGCATGGCTTCAGGCATGTCAAGCCGTGCGCCGAGAGCGCACACGACGAGAGGCGGAGGAAGCCATGGCCGAGACGTGGCACACGGATCGCGAGGCGACGTGGCCGGAGATCGAGCCGCATGTGGATGAAGCGCTCAACGAACTGCCGCAGGAGCTGCGCGAGGTGATCGTGCTCTACTTTTTGGAAGGTCGCACTCAGGCGGAGGTCGCGCGACATCTCGGCAAGAACCAAGCCACGGTCTCCCGTGCCATCGAGCGCGGCATCTCGGCCATGCGGGAGGCGCTGCGCGCTCGTGGTGTGATCGCGGGCGCGGGTCTAGCGGCCTTGTTTGCCAATCAATCAGCCCATGCCATGCCCGCCGCATTGCAAGCCTCACTCGGCAAACTGTCGCTAACCAGCATCGGCGCTTCTTCAGGAGCCGTTCCGGCCACCACCGTGGCCGGCTCCACTCTCATTGCCATGACAACAACCACCAAAGCCCTGCTCATCACTGGAACCCTCGCCACAGCATCTCTGCCATTTCTGCTCTCTCGCCCAGAGGCCAAGCCAGTTGCCATTCAGCCGAAAAACGAGACTACGACGCCTCCACGCAACCCGATTGCCAAGGCCAACGCCTCCGAGTTGACCGACCAGGAAGTATTCGACCTGCTTTTTGGCGAGCGGTCGCACAACGCGCAGTCGTTGGTGGATGAGTATCGAGCCGCTCATCCCGGCGTTAGCGTGATCGAATTGGCCAAGGACCCGGCGCTCACGCCCAAGCTTCAAGCGCTGATGCAGAAGATGATGACGGCTCCTGGAGAGCAGGGAAAGGCTTTCGGGGATGCCATGGAGCTGGCCATGAAGGTCAAGGGCATCAAGCCATCGCCGAATACCAACATCTCCCTCAATCTTGGTGAAAGCATCATGACCACAGAAAGCCGAGCTGAGCGCTATCTAGGTGCCATTCTCTCCGATGACGCCAAAGCGCTGGCGCAGCTCTTTGCCGATGTGGTGAACGAAGCCGCCGTCGAGATGGCGCTCGATCCCGCTGCCGACAAAAGCTCCAGCGGCGTCTCCATCAGCAAAGGCCCCTTGCCACCGGGCGCGAAGGTCATTCAGAAGGAGCCCGAAGACTGATTGTGTTGAAGCGAAGGAGCTCGAAACAGCCGATGGCGGCATTTTAACAAAGTTTGGCCGATCCTCACCAGACCTCGGAGAGGGGAAGGAGGTAGGATAAGCACCGTCAAAACCATGTCATCTCGTGCCGCCATTCTTGTCGTCGCCGCTGCTCTGCTGCTGGGCAGCGGGTGGATGCTTCAAAGGAGAACTGTGACCGCGCCCGAAATCAACAAGACCCCGGTGAAGCCGGGGGTGATCATCCATGACAAACCACCAGCAACGTCTGCGGCGAATGAAACCGCGCACGAGGATGTCTACTATGTGCCGAAGGCAAGCGCTGAGATTCAACAACGAGCGGAAGCGTTGATTCGTCGCCTGAAACGCATGCCGCGAGACGAGGTGATGAACGAGCCGGACGTGAAACGGATTCACGAGCGAGTTGCCGACTTGTTGAATGATCCGGCGATTCAGAAGCGAATCGCGGATCGCCTGGAGACGCTCAAAGCCGTGACGGGCGTGAAGCACGGCTCCATAGAGTTGGGTGACGGTCAGATCGACACGCCCTTTGCCCGCGCCATGATCGAGGCAGCGTTGGCGAATGATGCGCAACGGATCGAGCAGGCCATTCTGCGGCAGTTGGACGGCGCGACGTTTGAGTTCGGCTTCGATCCATCCATGCGCGAAAGCTCCGGCGGCGTGCGTGTCACACCCTCATCTGCTCCCCAACCATGAGACGCGCTATCATCATCCTCTGCATCGTCATCTGCCTCATCGCGTTGTGGCTCATGCGGACGGCCTTTCAGCCGAAAGAGCCGGTTTCTGCGTCCAAATTCGCGACTGTGCCCCAAACAAGCCTATCGGCGCCACCACCGCCCAAGGCCGAAAAACCACCCGCAGCTCGAAAACCACTCCAAATCACCTCCAAGGGCAAAATCCGCCTCAAGCCCGGTGAATCGGCCGTGTTGGGGTATTGGGAGATTGCTCCCGGCATGAATGGAATGGCCATTGTGACGCCGGAGACGACTCCTGAGGGGCATGTGAAGATGACGTCCAAACTGCTGCACTTGTCCGATGACGCCGTGTCGGACGCGGATGCCAAGGACCTGTTTCCCGACATCTTCGACTTTGAGAACTACAGCGCCATCGCTCCCGAGCGGTTGCGCGGACTTCAAGACGCCCTTCAAAGCACTGGCGGAGTGGACATGCTCTCCATGCCCAGCTTGGTCAGCCAGCCCGGGCAACGCGCCATGATCTCCATCGGCAATTCGAACGAGTCCATGCTGTCGCTGAGCCTTCAGGCCGATCCTATTGGTGATGATGGAAGCTATGACCTCAGTCTGGAACTTCAGCGACAGGAATAGCAAAGAGGTTTCGGCTTTAGCCGAAGCTTTCTCGCAAAAACACGCGGTTGAAGCTACAGCCACTTTCTAAACCATGAATTCGATCACCCAACACATTCGCCCAGCAAACAGCACTGACGCGGCGATGCTGCAGGTTCTCGTTCGCGACTGTGTCGGGGCGATGCGTGCGGCGGGCATTGAGCAGTGGGACGAGGTGTATCCGAATGCCAAGACCATTGCCCGAGACATGGAGGCGGGCACGCTGCACATCCTTGAGGATGGCAAGAGCATCGTTGCCAGCATCACCATCGACCAATATCTTGACCCGCTTTGGCAAGGCATGGACTGGACTGGCGACAGCGAACCGGCAGCAGCCGTGCATCGGCTCATGGTGCATCCATCGCAGCAGGGGCGCGGTCTGGCGAAGATGCTGATGCTGCACGCGGAGACGGTGGCGCGTGAACTCGGCTGCCGAAGCATAAGGCTAGACTCCTTTCTGCAAAATCCCGCCGCCATGGCCTTGTATCCTCTTCTGGGCTATCGACAGACCGGCACCGCCATGATGCGCAAAGGCGAGTTTGCGGGATTTGAGAAGGTTCTGCCGATCAGAGCGATGGCTTCCGCACATATACCTGCGGCGCTTGAACTTTGGCGACACACAGAAGGCATAGGTCTGACTTTGGATGAGACACCTGAAATGCTGGCGGCATTTCTTCAGCGCAATCTCGGAGTTAGCTCTGTTGCTGTCATTGATGGCCGTCTTGTCGGCGCTGTTCTCGGAGGGCATGATGGCAGGCGCGGCTACATCTACCATCTTGCTGTTGATCCAAAGCATCGCGGGTGCGGGATCGCTCGGTCCTTGGTGGACCGCACGGTTTCTCAATTGAGAGCCCATGGACTGCTGAAAGCAACGATCATGGTCTATGCCACAAATGCCGAGGGTCAGTCCTTCTGGCATCATTTGGGCTGGAGGCCACGACTTGATCTTCTTCCCCTGCAAACAACTCTGTAACTCCAAGCCCATGTCCAAACACACCGCCACCGTCTTCTGGCAAAACACTGGTCCTGATTTTCTAAAGCGCAAGTATTCCAGAGCGCATACCCTTCACTTTGATGGCGGAGCCGTCGTTCCAGGCTCGCCTTCGCCGCACATCGTGCCTGCCCCTTGGTCTGATGCCTCCGCCGTGGATCCTGAAGAAGCGTTTGTCGCCTCCGTCGCCAGCTGCCACATGCTGTGGTTTCTCCACGTCGCGATTGATGCGGGATTCGAGGCATTGAGTTACGAAGATCACGCCATCGGTGAGATGACGACGAACTCTCGGGGCAAGCTGTGGATCAGCCGAGTGACCCTGCGCCCAACCATTCAGTGGCGTGGTGAGCGCCAGCCAACATCCGAAGAGGTTATGCACCTGCACCATTGCGCCCATGAGGAGTGCTTTATTGCCAATTCCATCAAAACCGAAGTGATCGTCACCACTCCATGACCCCCATCGACCTCAGCCACGCCATCGAGCACGGCATGATCACTTACCGTGGTCTGCCAGCGCCGTTGATCTGTGATTTCCTCAGCCGTGAAGCATCGCGAAATCTTTACGCGGAGGGCACGGAGTTTCACATAGGGCGCATCGACATGGTAGCCAACACGGGGACCTATCTGGATTCGCCGTTTCACCGGTATGCGGATGGCAAAGACCTTTCCGAACTGCCGCTGACCTCGATTGCGGGGGTGGAGGGGTTGGTGGTGCGCTGTGATGGCATGGCGATTGCTCGTGAGGCGTTTGAGGGTCTCGATTTGCAAAACAAGGCCGTGCTCGTTAAAACCGGTTGGGACCGCCACTGGCGCACGGATGCCTATTTCGAGGGAAACCCGTTCCTCACCGAAGAGGCGGCGCTTTACCTCAAGCAAAGCGGCGTGAAGCTCGTCGGCATCGACTCCTACAACATCGACGACACGCGCGGCAAAACACGGCCCGTGCACAGCACGCTGCTGGGTGCGGAGATTCCCATTGTCGAGCACATGACGGGGCTCGAACAGCTTCCTGATTCGGGTTTTCAATTCTTTGCTGTGCCGCCCAAAGTGAAAGCCTTCGGCACTTTTCCCGTGCGGGCCTTCGCGGTCGTTTAAAAACAACCCGTTCGCATTCCCTGAATGCGGCTAAAGCCGCAGCCACTTTACTCGACGCATTTCGCACAGCCTTTGTCGCCCCGGTTTTTCATTCATCGATCATCCTCACACCATGCTCAAACAGCTCTTCATCGCTCTTTTCTCCCTCGCAGCGCTTCACGCGGAAGAACCCGTCTTGCCGCCGGAGGCGAAGGCCTTGCTGCCGGACGTGCCGCTGGTGCCGACGAAGCCGAAGGCGGAAGAAGGAACGATCACGCAGACGGAGAAGGGTTGGCGGCTGGATTCGCCGGGGAAGCTGGCGCAGAGCTACAATCTGTCGGTGAGCCGTCGCTTTGAAGGGGCGCTGGCGGAGGGCACGGTTTGTCTCGCGGTGATCAAGGCGCGGACGATTTCCACCGACAAGGAGGACGGCAAGGGGCGCATCACCTTCGCGGTGCAGAATACGCAGGACTACAAAAACACACCGCTGTGGAAGGGGTGGGTGATCGGCAAGGAATGGGACACGAGCTTTTTTAGCTTCACCACCGCGCATCCGGTGCCGGCGGGCGCGGGCCTGGCGAAGCTGAACGCGGGCGAAACGAAGCAGAGCATCGAGGTGGCGGATTTTCAGATCTACACGTTCCCCGCCGGGTTCGATGTCTTCAAAGCGCCGCGCATGAAGGTGACCTATGGCGGTCGCGAACTCGACGCGCCGTGGCGCAAGGAAGCCGAGGAACGCATCGCGAAACTGCGTTAGGGCAAGCTCACGATCCGCGTCGTCGA
>Ga0315900_10004164_pt1 | contig 20544 bp, 14 predicted proteins | sample LakEriMetagenome_FD_203521 | JGI IMG/M metagenome (GOLD analysis project Ga0315900, IMG submission 203521) | Freshwater fungal communities from buoy surface, Lake Erie, Ohio, United States - Buoy 12 MA114 | ecosystem: Environmental > Aquatic > Freshwater > Lake > Lake biofilm | place: USA: Lake...
AAAGGCCGAGGTGATCGAAAAACTCCTCTCCGCCGGTGCCAATCCGGACGAGAAGAATCGCTATGGCATCACGCCCTTGCTGATCGCTTGCGAAAACGGCAACGAGCGCATCGTGCGGGCGCTTTTGAAGGCCGGAGCGAAGGCGGACGTGAGTCAACGCGGTGGCGAGGAGGCGATCATGGTTGCTTCACGCACGGGGCGCGTCGGCGTGGTCAAGGCCTTGCTGGAAAACGGAGCGCGAACTGACTTGCATGATCGCAAAGGGCAGACGGCGCTGATGTGGGCCGCGGCGGAAGGTCATGCGGACGTGATCGAGTTGCTGGTCAAGAGCGGGGCGAAGATCAATCAGCGTCTCGACTCGGGCTTCACCGCGTTTTTGTTCGCCGCACGCGAGGGAAAGACGGCGGCGGTGAAGAAACTGCTTCAACTCGGTGCGGACGTGCATGACGCGATCGACACGAAAGAGAAAACCGGCGGCCGTGACGCGCCGAATGGCACCAGCGCGGTGCTTTTGGCCGTGGAGAATGGTCACTTCGAGCTGGCGATGGATCTCATCCGCGCCGGAGCCGATCCGAATGATCAGGGCAACGGCTTCACCGCGCTGCACACGCTCACCTGGGTGCGCAAACCGCCTCACGGCGACGACGAGGCAGGCCAGCCTCCGCCGGACACGCATGGCAAGCTGAGCAGCCTTGACTTCCTCCGCGAGATCGTGAAGGCGGGCGCAAAGGTCGATGCCACGCTCGGCCCCGACGCGAGGGCAAAGGCTTTTGGCGCGATCAACTTCAACGGGGCGACTCCTTTTCTGCTCGCCTGTCGAAATGCCGATCTGGAGATGATGAAGCTGCTCTTCGAGCTCGGCGCGGACCCGCACAAGCCGAACGCCGATGGCTCTACGCCGCTGATGGCCGCCGCGGGTCTCGGTTGCTATGCGCCGGATGAGGAAGCAGGCACCGAGGACGAATGCGTGGCCGCTTGCGAGTATCTCATCGGCCTCGGCGCGAATGTGAACGTCGTGGACAAGAAGAATCAAACCGCCATGCACGGCGCGGCATACAAGAGCCTGCCAAAGGTCGCGCAACTGCTCGCAGCCAAAGGCGCGAAGATCGACACGTGGAACCGCAAGAACGATCGCGGCTGGACGCCGCTGCTCATCGCGCAGGGTTTTCGTCCCGGGAACTTCAAGCCCAGCGTGCCCACCATCGCGGCGATCGGCGACATCATGAAGGCAAACGGCATCGAGCCACCTCCGCCGCCGGATCGTGAGGCCTTGCCGAAGAAGAAGGGCTATGAGCAAAAGTAGCCAAAAAAGTAGCTTGGGCTTTAGCCCAATGATTTGAAAACCATTCCGCCATGTCTCTTCGCGTTCTCTTTGCCTTTGCGTTGCTGCTTATGACTCAGAGTTGGGCTAAATCCCAAACTACTTTTCTCTTCGCGGGCAGCAGCAGCATGTATTGGAACGATCTGCCGCGCGAGGTCGCAAAGGTCGTGGATGGCAAAATTGCCGGCCGTATCGGCCAGCAGGTCATTCCGGAGGCGGTGGGTCGCAGTGGCAGCGACATCCGCGTGTATCTGGAACCTGGCTTTAGCAGCTACGAATACGGCGTGAAGCCCGGGCAGACGTTTTTGGACAAAATCGCCGCCGAGAAGCCGGACATCGTCGCGATGATGGTCGTGTGCCGTTTCATCATGGGCGATGACGCGCCGAATGAAGGCCAGCCCAATCACGCCACGGCCGTCACGACCTACTGCAAGGCCATCCGCGCCGCAGGCGGCGAACCGATGTTTTATGAAATGGGCTGGGGAAAGGATGATAAGCACATCGAAGGCCGGAAGCGCATTTTGGAGCTCGCGAAGCAAAATAAGATCAAGCTCTTCGCGCCGTGCTCGACCGCGTGGGCTCGCGTGTATGCCGAGAAGCCCGATCTTGCGCTCCAGCATCCGCAGGACAACGCGCATCCCGGCGATGCAGGCCACTTTTTGAATCTCGCCTGCTTCTACGCCGCGCTCACCGGCGAATCCCCTGTCGGCAAACTGCCGCGCACCTTCCACGTCTGGCCCCACGGCAAGTATGAGGCCGATGAAGCCAAGCTCGCCGCGTTCAAGCCAGATGCCTATCAGGCAAAGATGGCGAAGTGGATGTTCAAGCACATGAGCACGAACGCCACCGCCACGCTGGATGAGGAAACGGCTCGCTACCTTGAAGCGGTGGCGTGGGAGACGTGGTCAGTGATCCGCCTCAAACTAGAGAGCCGATAACGGTCACCCTAATCGCGTGAAAAATAGGTATCACCCTATTTTGCCATTTTGCTACTTCACCCTCAAGGCTTCCCGAACGGCTCTCCGGTTCCGAAACCTCGTCCATAAAGGGTTCATTCTGAAGCCAGAAACTCTGGGGCAGCACCTTCGCTCCCGCAGGCTGGTCTTGAATCTCACCCAGGCGCAGACGGCGAAGCGTTTGAACACCCTCCGGGAGCATTATGAGCGTTGGGAGCGTGACGAGGTGGCCCCGACAGCCTCCTTTTGGCCTCGATTGATTGGCTTTCTCGGAATGTATCCGGGGGATGTCCAGACACCTGCGGATTGGGTTCTGAAAGCCCGTAGGCTGCTTGGGCTGAGCCAATTTGCCTTTGGCCGGAAGATTCGAGTCATTGCCGAGAAGGTGCGGGAATGGGAGCATGGAGCATCCGAGCCGCCTCCTCGCTTGCTCGCAAAAGTGCAGCAACTGGTGACAGACACTACGCTTGTCGGTCGCGCGCCTGTGTGATAGGGATCGGCCCGTGAAGGATTCAGGCACCTCTCTCATCACGGACAAAGCCTCCCTGGTGGCCCTCATCGCAGGATCAGCCATTGGGCTATCAGTGGCACTCTGGAGACGTTTTATCGTGTCCATTCCAGAGTTCTTGGCCGGCACTCAGCTTCAACTCGTTTTAGTTTTGGCGTTGTCGGTATTGGCGGCGCTGGTGACTGTGATTCTTGCACGAAAGCAATTCACGTCTCGGTTTCATGCGCCGGGCGAAGCGGGCCGTCTCGGCATCCAGGCAGGTGTCTTTTGTGCTCTCTCGGCTGGAGCCGTCCTGACTGCGATGGCTACGTGGGACGCCAGCGGAGCGAGCACTGCCGCGATGGATCGGGCGCTACGCTCGCGTATGTGGCTAGTCTGTGCAGTCAGCGTCGCATCCCTGCTTCCGAGTGTGCTGTGTGGTTTTGTCGGAGGTTTGTTCGGAGGTCAGGTGGCGCTCCAGAATTGGGAAACGGCCCCGTCTGACGAGGTGCCAGCGACATTTCCTTGGCTGTGATGGGTCAAGGTAGCCGTCACCGGGCTTGCTGTCCTGCTTTTGGCGTCTCCCGCCTCATTCCTTGGGCGGGCACTCGTGGTTGACCCGCCTCCTGTGGTAGCAGCGCCTTCCATAGCTCCAGCGCCGCCTGCTCCTCCGCCGTTTCGGTATGATCCGCCTAAAGGCATCAAATCCGCCAAGATAGGCGAAATCCAACCGGACTTCACCAAAGTCATCCCTCAAGTTCAGAGGGATTGCCCCGTTGCCCTCTCGCCGGACGACGTGATGCTCGCCTTTGGAGATGCGGCTGGATCGCAGCCTGCGATAGGCATTTTCGACCTTCATCGATTCACCAAAACTGCTTCCATTCCGGTCCCTTCATTTCCACATGGGAATCTAGCCTGGGCTCCAGACCAAAAATCCATCGCCTGCACCATTGGCGAAGGAAAGTCGCGCCGTGTGTGGATTGTGCGCATTGGCGAAAGCAAGGCCATCGAGTTACCGCGTCCGCCTGGAAGAGACATGCCGGGAGGTGATCTCCACTGGTGGCAGGATGGAGAACTCGCCTTCTTCCCTTCTGATGAGTCACCTCTGGCTTTCGATCTCGTCAAGCTCGTGCTGCTGCCCTTGGAAGAATCGGCGGCATACAAGAAGCTCGACGACATCAGCAAACGGCTTTGGAAGGAAGGCCGGAGGGAGCCTTGGCCGGGACAGACACATTGGAAGCTCGGAGTGCGCACCCTGATCACATCGGCGGTTCCGCCGTCGCGCCGCGAACCGGACGGCCCCTGGCAGTTGTCCGGCCAGAGCGTTTGTGCCTTCACTCACCCCAGCCTGCCCCTCGCCTTTGGTCTCAAGTCTTTCGGCGTGGATGAAGGTGACAAAATTCTTTGCTCAAATGATGGATCGAAGCTGATGCGCCTCATGAATGGAAAGGTCGACGTGACTTTCATGAAGCTTACAACCTGCCCTGACCTCGTGTTTGAGGTGGAGATGCCTTTGCCAGTCGATGAGATTGAAAACACGGGGTGGAGCACTCAAGTCAAAGAAAAGCAGCTCTGTCTGATGATCTACGCCCCCCTGAAAAATCCGCTCAATGATCGAGTCGTGGGGCCGGACTACGATCATTTGCGTGCGCTCGCCCGCTTGCTGGAATGGAAAGGACGCCGGGGTGTTTTCGTCTTTCAGACCCACGATGGCAACGTCCAGCCAAGTGATGTGGCCTCAAGCCTTCACTATTGGGAACCGGGCAAGATGTCCGAGTGGAAACCTGACAGCACGCGTCAATGGTGGGCCACGATCAAACCGGCAAGCTCACCGCTCCCGGACAAACTTCCCGAACTTCATACTCCGCAACTTTTGGACTTAACCCAAGGCACTTCGGTGATGGTTGTGACCAAGGCCATCGAGAAGCCTCACGCGCCCCCTCCTCAGAAAGTGACAGAGGTCGCACCGCCACCTCAGCCTCCCGCGCCGCCTCCTCCCCCAGCCATCTCGGCGAGTGATGTGAAGGCGTTTGTCGCTGAGCATCATGCCAAAGCCTCAAAAGGCGATCTTCAAGGCATGATCGCAGACTATGAAACGGTGGTGGACTTCCTCGACAAGGGCTTGCTGACGAGAGATGCGATAGGTGCCGACGAGCAAGCGCATCGAGCCAAGTGGCCGGTCGGCAGCGAAAAGATCGTTGGTGAGATCCGCATTGTCCAGGAGGGCAGACTTTGGCAGGCGGAATACACGATCGAGTTCTACAACGAGAACGGAGCTGGTGAATGGCACAAGGGGCAAGCAGACCTGACGCTGCGGCTGAAAGAAGCTGAAAAAACGCTCTCCATCATGTCGCAGCGGGCCAAGGTCTATGATGTGACGAACAGTAAGCAGCCACCGAAGGCTCCGGCTGCGGGTGCCGTGCAGCAACCACAGGCCGTGCCAATCAGCGTTCCCAAGCCTTGCTTCGTTGCAGTCACTCGTGCCAAGGACCTCGGACAAATCGAGTTCACCGATCAGATCAGTTTCGCAGGAGCCGTCACCTGGCATCGGACGTATCGTGAACTCTCACCAGATGGGAAAGTCCTTAATGTTTGCCGTGCCATCTATGAAGGCAATGGAGGCGTGCTTCCCAACCGGCAGGGTGCTCGCATCTATGTCGGCTCCCAAGGCTGGCATAGAACCATGGGCACCCCGGCATTTGTTCGTCTGTGCGAGCGAAGCGCGGCTGCTTTGGTCGGCAGGGAGTTCATTTTTCAGTTTACCCAGAACGGGATGATCGAGTCGAACACTGGCACCACTTTCAAACTGGTGAAGTAGCTGGGGAAAGGCTTCCCCTCACGGCGACTGCGTGGGCCGCTACCCGTTCAAGCGGGGAGGTTTCCCCGCAACGCCCCTCGCTTTCGACCCGCCTCAGCTCGCTCGATCTTCGACCAAGCTCACTCCGCCACTTTCCGAGGTGCATCAGTGATCGCTGCCAGCCCACCGCAGGTTTCGCCTTCCAGGCCTCTCTGGCAGCGTTCACCCATGCACGTGAATCCTCCCCCGCCGCCAACGGCCCGTCTGGCATCGGCTCCTGCGTCGTCCGAATGGCAGACCAGCCGTTGCCCCGGCCTCCCTTGGCCGCGTCACCAATGCCGGATGCAGGGCCAGTTCCTCCCCGCCTTTCCACGAGGACTGGCCCAGTCTCCGTCACCGGCCACGCGGGGGCACGGGTTCGGAGGAGAACTTGTGCTCCAACCGTTTGATGATGGAGGAGCCTCAAAAATGGCGAGAACCTCGTCGTGATGGCTTTGAGGCCCGTAGCGTCTGGAGCCTGTTCAACGCGTTCACCGAGTCCCTGAAAGACGGAAACCTCGCCGAACTGCCCAAACGCACCGAAGCCCTTCTCGATCCTCGGGACACTCACATTTGCCTGTCCGCGCACAAAAGAGCTCTGCTGCACTGACGGGACTCTTCTCTTTCGTCGGGAGTTATAGTCCGTCGAACATGCACCCTTGGTGGTGACCGACGACAACCCCGAAAAAGCATCGGAGCCCACGCCCCCGGCATGCTCACGCACGCACTCGTGCTACTGCTGGAGCGTGGCGTTTTTCCCGAAAGCATCGCGTCCTGGCTCCCAAGCACCGTATCCTTGAGCTTCGCCATACCCGTGCAGAAAATCAGACAGATGTTCTTGCTTCAAAGCGTAACTGGTATGACCTCCTACCTCTAACCATTTTGCCCGTCTATGAAACTCATCCGCTTCGGCTCACCTGATCACGAAAAACCCGGTGTCCTCCTCGACGATGGACGCCGCATCGATGTCTCGGGGTTTGGCTCGGATTACGATGAGGGATTCTTTGGCGGTGATGGGCTGGAGCGGCTGGCGGCTTGGGTGAAGGTGAATGCGGCCATGGCTCCGACGGTGGATGAGAGCGTGCGGCTGGGGCCGTGTATCGCGCGTCCGAGCAAGATCGTGTGTGTAGGCTTGAACTACACGGATCATGCGAAGGAATCTGGGATGCCGATCCCCGCGGAGCCCATTCTCTTTTTCAAGAGCACCACTTCCATCGTTGGACCGAATGATGATGTGGTGATACCGAGGGGCTCGCGTAAAACAGACTGGGAGGTGGAATTGGCGATCATCATCGGCAAAAAGGCACAGTATGTCAGCGAAGCAGATGCCATGCAGCATGTGGCTGGCGACGCGCTGCACAACGATTACAGTGAACGCGAGTGGCAGCTTGAACGCGGCGGCCAATGGGTGAAAGGCAAGAGCTGCGATACCTTTGCACCTCTTGGGCCGTTCCTGGCAACGGCGGATGAGATTCCTGATCCACATAGCCTGCCGCTATGGCTGAAGGTGAATGGGGTGACACGTCAGAACAGCAGCACGGCGCAGATGATCTTCGGAGTGCCGAAACTGGTGAGTTACATCAGCCAGTTCATGACCCTGCTCCCAGGCGATGTGATCAGCACGGGCACCCCGCCAGGTGTGGGACTTGGTTTGAAGCCTGAACCCGTCTTCCTGAAACCCGGTGATGTGGTGGAACTGGGTATCTCAGGCCTCGGTGAATCACAACAGGTGGCACGGGCGTTCCCGGGGGTGGCATGAAGATTCAATGACATCACCTGTGAAAGATTCTCTCGAACACCAACTCAAAGCGCTGCTGCCTCGCGGGCGTGTGCTGACTTCGGCAGCTCAGCTGGCAGGCTATGGTGCCGATGGCCTGGGCTATAAGAACTTCCTTCCCGATTCCGTAGTGATTCCGGCGGATGCGGAGGAACTCGCGGGTTTCATGTGCGGGGCTAGGGCGCTGGGGGTGCCGGTGGTGATGCGTGGGGCGGGGACTTCGCTTTCGGGTGGACCGGTGGCGGTTCAGGGTGGTGTGGTTGTTCATACCTCAGCTCTGAAATGCATCCGCGAAATCAATGTGGAGGGCTTCTGGTGTGAGGTCGAATGCGGTGTGGGGCTCAATGACCTCGATGCCGCGTTGAAGCCGCACGGCGTGTTTTATCCGCCTGATCCATCGAGTGGTCCGGTCTGCACACTCGGGGGTAATGTGGCGTCGAACGCGGGTGGCGCACATTGCTTTCGTTACGGGGTGACGAGCAATTATGTTCTCGGTGTCGAGGCGATTATGCTCGATGGAAGCGTGCATCGTTTTGGTGGGCCTGCGGGTGGTCGCGGACCTTGGCGTGAGGATTGGAAACGCTTCATGATCGGCTCCGAAGGCACGCTGGCGGCTTTCACTCGCTTCTGGCTGCGACTGCTGCCATTGCCGGAGAAAGTGTGGACCTTCCGTGCGACCTATCCCGATATGAAAACCACGGAAGCGGCCATCCATGCTTTGGTGGCGCACTCGTCGTATCCAGCGGCTATCGAGATGCTTGATCCGCGTGGCGTGGCGATGGTGGAGAGCAGTCAGATGGCTTGTGGATTGCCCGAGGGTTCGTTCATGCTGCTGGTGGAGATTGATGGCCCAGAGGCGCTGGTCAATGCTCGTGTGGAATCCGTGGCTGAGATTTTGCGTCATGCAGGATCGCAGGACGTGATGTTTAGCGATGAGGATGCCCTTCGCCAAAAGCTCTGGAAAGCCCGCAAAGCCTCCGGTGGTCTGCTCGGCCAGTTGAGCCCCAGTTACGTCGTGCAAGACGCGGTGATACCGAAGCGTGCCTTGGCCGAGGTGCTTCAGCTTGTCTATGATGAAGCCGATGCCGCGAACATCCGCGCGGTAAATGTCTTCCACGCAGGTGATGGCAATCTGCATCCGAACTTCCTCTTCGATTCGCGTGTGCCCGGCGAACTGGAGAAGGTGGAACTCATCAGCAAGCGACTCATGCAGCGCGTCATCGAAGTCGGCGGCACGCTCAGCGGTGAGCATGGCATCGGCAATGACAAGTCCGCCTACATGCCACTGGTGTTCGGGCCGGACTCCATGCGTCTCCAACTCTCCGTGCCAGCCGCATTCAATCCTGCGCATCAAATGAATCCGCTCAAGGTCTTCGACAATCGCCACTTCATCGCATGAACGTCTTCCCTCCCATGCAGCACGAACGGCTCTTTGTTCCCTTCCTGGATGAAGTGGATGGCACGCTGTGCCTGCCCGCGAATGCGATAGCGGCTGACATTCATTCGCAAGCTCACGCGCATCGCCTGCGCTTTCCGCTTCTCTTGGATGAAGCGACGACATTGCGCGAACAAATCGCCGCCACGACTCATGCGCCAGTCTCGTGCCGCTTCGGACCTTATTGTGACAACATTCTGGGAATAAACTGGCGGCTGCCTAGTGGACGCATCGCCCGCATCGGCGAGCGTGTGGTCAAGACCACGACCGGCTATGACTGGCTCCGCTTCCTGCTGCACAGCGGGTCGCGTTATGGCGAGCCTGTGGATTACGTTTTGCGGTTGCGACCTGATTACGGATTCACGGCCATCGGCCGCTTCGATGGAGACACCAAGGCTTTGCGCTCCTGTGTATCAAAACTACTTCACAGCGGCTGGATGCACTGGTGGGATGCGGTGGATTACGTCACGGAAGGCAGGGCATCGTTCGTGCGTGTGATGATCCATTGTGTGCCCGAGCAAGCGCCCATCTTCGCCCAACAACTTGAACACGTCGCTGCATCGACGAGCACGCAGCTTACGCTGCAAAGCAACGTGCCACCGCCCCTCGATGGCCTTCCCGATCTCGTGATCAAGACGACGCCTGATCGTGTCATCGGTCTCTCTGCGGAACTCGCGCACGCTGCGCGGCGTTGTGTGGCGCTGTGCTACAGCGGTGTTGTCCACGTCTATATGAACGAGAGCGAAGACCTCACCGAGCGCACGCAAGCTCTCATCCAACCTTACACAGCAGAACTCCACACTCTCGGGGGCGACTGGCACTCCCGCTGGCTGCCTTCCACGCCGCCGACCATCACTGAGTCTGCGTGGCTCAACACGCTGGAGGAAGCCATTCATGAGCACTGAAGCAATGCCTCCAGACTATTTCTCCAATTGCACGCACTGCGGTTTCTGCCTCGCCGTGTGCCCGACTTACAAGCTCACCGGCGATGAAAATAACTCACCGCGTGGGCGATTGCGTCTGTGGAGTGAAGAAGCGGCAGGACGGCTGCCGCAAGACGAGTGGACGGACTTTTACACCGCTGAATGTGTGGGTTGCCTCGCCTGTGAGACGGCCTGCCCTGCGACGGTGCCGTATGGTGAAATCTTCGAGCATGTTCGTCACGAGCACGTCACCTCGCATCGCTTCAAACCAAAGCTCGCGCTCCGATTGGCAGCCGCAGCGGTCACTCGGCCGCTGTTGTTCAATCTCGCCCTGCTGCCCGCGCGGCTCCTGCGAAGCGCGGGGCTCAGCCTTCATCGCTTTCTTTTTCCTGGCCGTCCGGCGGCTCTGAAAAGCACCGCTGCGTATGCAGACGAACTCATGCAACGACATCGTCCCACCGGACCGCGTGTGGCCTTTCTCACCGGTTGTTTGATGGAAGCCATGTTCCGAGAAATCAACTTCGCCACGGTGCGCGTGCTCATTGAGAACAACGTGCAAGTCATCATCCCTGACGGTCAAGGCTGCTGCGGCGCGTTCCAGGAGCATACCGGACTTGATGGTGTGGAAGCGCTTCGCGAGCAGAACCGGCGAGCGTTTGGATCGCTTGATGTCGATGCCATCGTCAGCAACTCGTCCGGCTGCGGTTATGCTTTGGGCAAGACATTGCAGCCCGGCAAACAAGTGCGTGATGTGCTCGGCTTCCTCGGCGAACTCGGCCCCGTGCGCCGCCAGCGTGCCCGCGATGATGGCACGCGACTCTATGTGGATCTGCCCTGCCATCTGGTGCATGGACAGAAGGCCGCAGGCATTCCCGCGAATGTGCTCGATGCTACTGGTTACAGCTGGGAACTCGCGCCCAAGGCCAAGGACTGCTGTGGCTCCGGTGGCGTTTACAACATCCAGAAGCCCGAGAACGCACAGCAGATCCTCGCCGACAAATCCACCTTCCTCAACGAAGCCGAAGGCGCACCCGTCATCCTCGGCACCTCCAACCACGTCTGCATGATGCAATGGCACAGCGCCGGAGCCACCGGACTCGTCTCCCGCCCCTACGAGGTGAGACACATCATCCAACTCCTCGATCCCGGCGAGAAGTTCAGCATCCCTTCCAACTCACCACAGCCATGAACCACAACGACCTCACCCTGAGCAATGGCAAAAAGATGATGGCAAAAAGATTCAGGCCAATTTTTTTGCCTCAATCTTTTTGCCTTTTCATCACTGCCCTAGTTCTCGCTTCGCTATCAGCACTCCACGCTGCCGAGCCAATTGAATCAGCTCGCTTTGAAAAGGAAATCCTCGTGCCGGCGGCGCGTGATGCGATCCAGATGGAAGTGCTGCCCGGAGGCGATGTCATCTTTGCCGAGTTCTGGGGCACGATCAAACGTTGGGACGCGAAGTCAGGCGGCGTGAGCATTCTGGGCACGGTGCCGACGTATGCGAAGGGCGAGATCGGACTGCTCGGCACGGCGGTGGCGCGGGATTTTGAGCAGAGCGGGCATGTGTATGCCTTGTTCGCGCCGACGGCGAAACTCGGCACCGTGCGGGTGAGCCGCTTCACGGTGAAGGACGGCAGGATGCCGGCGGAATCGGAGTTGGAACTGCTTTCATGGCCTTATGATACCGAGCATGTCTTCCACATGGGCGGCGCGATGTGGATGGATGGGAAAGGCGATCTCTACATCGGCAATGGCGACAATTGTCACTATGATCCGGGCTTGCCTCAGGACACGCGGCCGGATCGCAAAAACTGGGACGCCTTCCGCTCCGCCGCCAACTCGCGCGACCTGCGCGGCAAGGTGCTGCGCATTCATCCGAAGCCGGAGGGCGGCTACTCCATCCCCGAGGGCAATCTTTTTGCCGATGGCAAGGACGGCAGGCCGGAGGTATTCGCCATGGGCGTGCGCAATCCGTTTCGCATGTCCGTGGATGACAAGACGGGCACGCTCTACTTTGGCGATGTCGGCCCGAACATCATGCCAGTGCTCGGCGTGAAGCCGGATGGCTACGAAGAACTCAATGCCACGCAGACCGCAGGGAACTTCGGCTGGCCGCTCTTTGTCGGGCCAAATGAAGCGCTGCCGCTCTATGATTTCGCCGCGAACAAGGAGGTGAAGCGCTACGACCCGCAGTCCTCGGAGAATCTCTCGCCGCGCAACACGGGCATTCAAAAACTGCCCCCGGCCAGGCCCGCGCTCATCTGGTATTCGAGCCTGCCTTCGAAGGACTTCCCCACGGTCGGAAGCGGAGGCCGCTCCATCATGGCCGGACCGGTGTATCACTACGAATCCGCGAATCCTTCTCCCATCAAGCTTCCCGAAGCACTCGATGGCCGCCTCTTCATCTACGAGTGGATGCGCAACTGGATTCAGACGGTGAAGCTCGGCACCCCAGGGCCGGAGATCGAGCCCTTTGTGCCGACGTGGAATCTGCGCCGTCCCATCGACATGAAGATCGGCTCTGATGGCGCACTCTACATGATCGAGTATGGCGACCAGTGGTGGGAGAACAACGACAGCCGCATCGTGCGCGTCGTGTATCGTCGCGGCAATCGCGCGCCGGTGGCACGGATCAGCGCGAGTGAAACAGCGGGTAAACAACCGCTCGCGCTCACCTTTGATGCGGCTGCATCTAGCGATCCCGATGGCGATGCACTGAAGTTTCTCTGGAGCATCGCGGGCAAAGAACAGACCGGCGGCGAAGCGAAGTTCGCGCACACCTTTGATCAACCCGGCAGTTATGAGGTCAGCGTCACCGCGCTCGATGCCAGCGGCGCGAAGAGCACGGCGAAGGAGATGATTCACGTCGGCAATGGTCGGCCCGTCGTGCACTTCGAGTCACCAGCACATGGTTCGTTCTTTGATTGGGATTCCAAGATTCCTTACCAGGTGTCCGTCACCGAAACCGATGGCGACGCGGTGCAAACGAATCTCACCACCGTGCAGGGCGAGTTTCGCGGACGCCGTTTTGCCAGCGAGGGTGACAAGGATGTGCTCGATCCCGGACTCGCCATGATGCGCGCCAGCACCTGCTTCGCCTGCCACATGGCCGATACACCCTCCGCCGGTCCGCCTTACAAAACCGTCGCCTTGAAATACAAGGACGACCCCGCTGCGGCCGAACGTCTCGCACAGAAAGTCCTCAGCGGTGGCACTGGCGTGTGGGGGCAGCTTCCCATGCCGCCACATCCGCAGCACAGCATCGAGCAACTCCGCCGCATGGTCGCCTGGGTGCTCTCGCTCAAGGACGATCCCGCCAGCCCACCGCAGTCCGGTGCCAGCGGCACCTTCACCGCGCCGAAGAAGCCCGAGAAAGGCACACGCGTGGACGAAGGCGTGCTCATCCTCACCGCCGCCTACACCGATGATGGTAAGCAAGCCACCCTGCCGCGCCTGCGTGGTGAAGGCACCGTCGTGCTGCATTCCCGCCGCAAAAAAGCCGCGCTCTATGATAAGAACCACGGCATGGCCTACGTCGAGCACGCCTACGGGGAGAAGGCCATCGTCGGCCACTTCAAGGACGGCACCCACATCCTCTGGCGCGACCTGAACCTCACCGGCATCTCGCGCCTCACCGTCCGCGCCGGTTGCTTCGATACCAAGGGCGGCACCCTCGAACTCCGCCGCGGCTCACCCACCGGCCCCGTGCTGGCCAGCGTCGAAGTGAAGTCCTCCGGTCAAGCTGACGCAGGCGAGTTCCTCTCCATCCCCGCCACGCTCACGAACGCCAACGGCCTCACCGACATCTGCGTCGTGGCCCGCTGCGCCGACAATAACACCGAACTCGGCCTGAACTGGATCGAGTTCCAGCCGTGAGGTTTCTCGACAAAAAGATCGCTGACAAAAACATGAACATCCAAACCCAATCCTGGCTCATCGACCGCCGCCATGCGCTCAAGGCGCTCGGCAGCTTGATTTCCCTGCTCATGCTGACGGATGGGGCTGTGCTTGGTGCCGTGCCAACGCCGAAGGAGATGCGTGGCCCCTTCCCGATCATGTCCACGCCCTATCTCGAGGACGGATCTGTCGATTACGATGGTCTCAAGCGCGAACTAAGATGGGTGGACGAGTCGGGCTGTCCGGGCGTCATCTGGTGTCAGTCGAACGACGCCATCGACCTGTTGACGACCGAGGAGAAGTTTCGGGGGTTTGAGGCGTGTGCCGAGGCGGCAGAAGGGCGCAAGGTCGTCCTCACGCTCGGGGCCAACGGCACCAATACCGCGCAGATGCTTGAGATCGCTGCGGAAATCGAACGCGTCGCCGAGCGGCACCCCGGCGTCAGGATGGCGATCATCTCGCGTCCGCCGGACGATGTCCGCACTGAGGCGGACATCGAACAAGCGTGGAACGAACTTGCGAAGGTCGCGAAGCGGCCGGTCATCTTCCAGACCTACGGCACGCCCGCCACTCCGACGCCCTCTGTTGCGCTACTCGTGCGGTTGGCAGAGAAACATCCGGCGATTTACGGCTATGTGAAGGAAGAGGCCGAAGGTTATGCGGCGGTGGAGCGGATGTCGGAGCTTTCGGCCGCCAAGCCCGTCATCAAGACCGCGATGGCGGGGTGGGGCGGCTGGCAGTGGCTCATCCAGCTCCGGCATTGCGGGTGCGAGGGGCTCGTCACCGAGCGCAGCGCCTTTGCGCCGGTGCTCGCCAAACTCTGGCGCATCCACGAAAGCGGCGAGCGCGGTCTTCCCCTCACCGAGGCTTACGCCATGTTCCGCCTCCTGTGCGATCAGCGAAACTTCCCTTCCGGCTTGCGCGGCTACCCGCTGTATTTCCTCGAGAAAGAGGGCGTTTTCAGGAATCGAGTTTCGCGTCAATACACCAACTCACGCGTCACTGATGGGGGAAGCTTCGGCGTCGGCAAAGCCTGGAAGCTGGAGAAGGTAGAACTGACACCGTTGCAATGCCGGGAGCTCGACGCGCTCTACCGGGACATGCTCGAGTTTGTGGCCAAGTAACCGAATGCATCTTGCCTGGTCAGCCCCTTACCCCAGTCACTGCTCCTCAACCAGAGCCAACTCGCCCCGGCACCCAAAAGCAATTTCCTAGCAGTCATCACCACCCGCGCCGTGAACGGTCAATGGACCATTCAAAGCAAGAGATCGCCATGAAACCAATCTTCTCCCTCATCACCGCACTGCTGTTCGCGCCGCTCGCCGCTGATGATCTTACTGAGCCGCCCGTGAGTTGGAAATACCCGCCGGAGATGCCGGGGGCGAGCGTGGAGGTTTATCGGGAGGTGAACGGTGTGAAGCTCAATGCCTACATCTTCACGCCGCCGGGTCATCTAGCCTCGGATCATCGTCCCGCAGTATTGTTCTTCTTTGGCGGCGGATGGAAAGGTGGATCGCCGGGGCAGTTCCTGCCGCAGTCGCTTTACCTCGCGCAGCGCGGCATGGTCGCCATCCCTTGCGACTACCGAGTGCTGAGCCGCCACGGGATTATCCCGCAGGATTGCCTGCGTGATGCGAAGGCGGCAATTCGTTGGGCTCGTGCTAATGCCGCGCGTCTGGGCATCGACCCCGACCGCATCGTGGCCGGAGGTGAATCCGCCGGTGGTCATCTCGCCGCTGCGATCGCGCTGGTGCCGGGTTTCGACGACGGAGATCACACCGAAGTCAGCTCCATGCCGAACGCTCTCGCGTTGTTTAATCCAGCCGTGGTGCTGTCTCAGGTGGAAGGTCATCCTGGGCTGCTTTCTGACGAAAAAATCGCTGACATCAGTGCCCGCACCGATGGCCGCCCGCAGGAGATCTCGCCTTATCATTTCGTCCGCGCTGGATTGCCGCCGAGCATTCTCTTCCATGGCACGAAGGATGAGGCGGTGCCATTCGCCACAGTGGAACTTTTTGCCAAAGCCATGGCTGCCGCAGGCAACCGCTGCGAACTCAAAGCTTACGAAGGTCAGCCGCACGGCTTCTTCAATCCCGGGCGCGGCAAGGGCGAGCCACGCGAGGAAGCCACTTGCTGCTTCCACCGCACCATCCGCGAGCTGGACGAGTTCTTCGTATCGCTTGGCTATCTGAAACCGTCCGCCAAACCACCAGTGCTCGCCGCCAAGAAGCTGTCCGATTTCCAGCCACTCGTCCGCACCGAGACCTGGACCGAGAAATGGCCGGACGCTTCTGGCAAAGCCGAAGCACGCAACGTGACCGCCGAAGTGTGGACGCAGGCCATGCAAGCGACGCTCGACGCCCAAGGAACGCTGCACATTCCCGCACAAGCGAAACCCTATTACCTCGACGGCCCGCTCGTCTTGAAGTCTGGCCAAAAACTCAGTGCTGATCCGACCGCCGAGATTCGCCTCAAGCCTGACTCTAACACCTGCATGGTGCGCAACGAGCATGTCGTCACCTTGAACACCAAGCCCGTGCCCGCCGATATGCAGCTCGATACGGACATCACCGTCGAAGGCGGAATCTGGACCACACTCGCCACCGCCGTGGCCAGCAACGGCAACAACCGCGGCCATTCCGCAAAGGAGAATGCCGCCTTCGGCACGCACGGCGTCATCCTGCTGCAAAACGTCCGACGCGTCTCGGTGAAGAACGTTACCATTCGCCAGAGCCGGCCATTCGGTGTGCATCTGGCGAACGCGCATGAGTTCACCATCGAGAACATCACCCTCGATAATCACGGACGCGATGGCGTGCATGTGAATGGCCCCGCGAGCGATGGCCTCATCCGTGGTGTGCGCGGTGATCCGCATGACGACAATGTCGCGCTGAATGCCTGGGAATGGAAAAACTACGCGCCCAGCTACGGATCTATCGAGCGCATCGTCATCGAAGATGTCATCGGAGCGCCCGAAGGCGTGCCTGCGGCCAATTCCATCCGCATCCTGCCCGGCGTGAAGCGCTTTGACGACGGCACCACGCTTGACTGCCCCATCCGCGACATCACGCTGCGCCGCATCACCGACATTCGCGAGTTCAAGCTCTACGACCAGCCGAACCTCGAACTCGGTCGCGGCAACGACTTCAGCATCGGCGTCGGCACGCTCACAAAGATCCACCTTGAAGACCTGGCCTTCAATCACCCCGGCAAGATCGAACTCCACGCCAACACCGACGGCCTCAGGATTCAAAACGTCCGCGTGAATCATCCCATCGCCTCCGACTGGCACCTTCTCGCCATCGGCCCGAAGTCCGTGACCTACAAGAGCGGCGGCCCAACCGCACCGGAGAAGTGGACCGAGATCTTTTCCCCCGACCTCGACTGCACCGTGCGCAACGTCAGCATCTCCAGCGTCCGCACCAAGGACTCGCAGACCGATTTGCCCATCGAACAAGTGGTTAAGGTCATCGAGCTAAAACCCAACCCCGACTACCCCAAGACCACACCCAAAGGCGGCACCGGGAAAGGCATCTGGATTCGATGATGAATGTCTTACACAGCACGACCGCAGTCCATTTTCATGACTAATCCTCCTCCCTCTCAAGCACGCCGCGTCGTGCTCTTCTTCGCCGTTACCTTGGCGATCATCACTTATGTGGACCGGGTCTGCATTTCACAGGCGGCTCCCGCGATGCAGGCGGAACTGGGTCTGACGAAAATCCAGATGGGTTACGCTTTCACCGCGTTTGGTTGGGCTTATGCGTTGTTTGAAATCCCTGGTGGGTGGCTCGGTGATCGCATCGGGCCGCGCAAGGTGCTGATGCGGGTGGTGGGCATGTGGTCCATCTTCACGGTGGCGACGGGTTGGGCCTGGAATCTCTGGTCGCTGGTGGTCAGCCGGTTCTTCTTCGGCATGGGCGAGGCAGGTTGTTTTCCCAACATCACGAAGGCATTTGCCAATTGGTTTCCGGCCACCGAGCGCGTCAAAGCCCAGGGCATCTTGTGGCTGAGCGCTCGATGGGGTGGTGCTTTCACACCGCTGCTAGTCGGCTGGATGCTGGCGAGTGGTGGTGAGGGCAAAGCGGGACTCGGGCTTCACTACAAGTGGGTTTTCCTCATCTTCGGCCTGCTTGGCGTGGTATGGGCGCTGTCGTTCTACCGCTGGTTTCGCGATCACCCGAAGGAGCATCCGTCGGTGAATGCGGGCGAGCTGGCGGTTATCGGCGAAACCCAGCACAGCGGTGATCATTCGATGCCGTGGGGCAAGCTGCTGGCCTCACGCACGGTCTGGATGCTCTGGGCACAGTATTTCTTCATGTCTTACGCCTGGTATTTTTACATCACCTGGTTCCCCACGTATCTGAAGGAACAATTCACCGGCATGGGCGACATGCAGCGGGCCTTGCTGGCCTGTGTGCCGCTGTTTTTCGGTGGCATAGGCTCCATCCTCGCAGGTCTGCTTTCGGCGCGATTGGATGTGTGGCTCGGCAGCATCGCCCGCACACGCCGGTGGCTAGGAGTGCTCGGCATGGGTGCTGCGGGTCTCATGCTGCTCGTCTCGATGCAACTTCACACACCTGTGGCCTCCGTGCTGGCCATTGGTCTCGCGGCGTTGTGCAGCGATCTCGCCATGCCCGGTGCCTGGGGCGCGTGCATGGACGTTGGCGGACGCCACACCGGTGCACTCTCAGGCAGCATGAACATGATGGGCCAAGTCGGCGGAGCCATCGCGCCCATGGCCGTGCCGCTCGTGCTCGCCGCCACGAACAACAACTGGACCATCAACATGGGCCTCTTCGCCCTCAGCTACTTCCTCGGTGCCATCTGCTGGGCCTTCATTAACTCCGACGAACGCCTGCATGAATAACCCACCACTCCACCACTCAACAATTCCACCACTCCATGAAACACCTCATCCTCACCCTGCTATCCGTCGGCCTCATCTCCGCTCAGGCTGAAGTCACCAAAGACAACTTTGGCACCACTCGCGATGGCGAATCCGTCGAGCGTTACACCTTGAAGAACAAGCATGGCCTTGTCGCGAAGGTCATCACCCTTGGCGGCATAATCAACGAACTGCATGTGCCTGACCGCGCGGGCAAACTCGCCGACATCGCACTCGGATTCGACACCGTGGCCGAATACGAGGAGCACAACGGCGGCGTGTTTTTCGGCTGCATCACCGGGCGCGTGGCCAATCGCATTGCAGGCGGCAAGTTCGACCTCGACGGCAAGTCCTACACGCTGGACCTGCATCCGAAGACCAACTTCCACCTGCACGGTGGCTTGAAGGGTTTCAGCAAGGTCATTTGGAAAGCGGAAGTCGTCACCGACCCACGCAGACCCGCTTTGCGCCTGACCTACCTCAGCAAGGATGGCGACCAGGGCTTCCCCGGCAATCTCAACACCAGCGTCATCTATGTGCTCACCGAGGAGGATGCGCTCGTCATCGAGTATGAGGCCACGACTGACAAAGCCACGCCGATCAACCTCACCAACCACACTTACTTCAACCTCGCTGGAGCAGGCAGCGGTACCGTGCTCGACCATCGGCTCACCTTGCAGTCGCAGCGTTATCTTGAAACCGATGCCGACCTCTTGCCCACGGGAAAGCTGCTACCCGTCGCGGGCACCGCGTTTGATTTCACCAAGAGCGAGGTCATTGGCAGCCGCTTTGATCAAATCTCCATCGGCGGCTACGACCACGCCTTCGTTCTCGCCGACAAGCCGCAAACCAAGCCCGCGCTCGCCGCCGAAGTGCATGAGCCTAAGACCGGCCGCGTGATGCAAATCCTCACCGACCAACCCGGCATCCAGCTCTACACCGCCACCTACACCACGCCGCTCAAAGGTAAAAACGGCATGGGCTATGACCGCTTCCACGGCCTCTGCCTAGAGACCCAGCATCATCCCGATTCAGTTCATCACGCCGAGTTCCCCACGACCATCCTCCGTCCCGGAGAGACCTATCGCACGACGACCATTCATCAGGTCACCACGCGGTGATCATTGCGGTTTGTGAAACGGCATTGGCCTCAATGAGTCGGAACATCCGTGGCCCAGCACAGCGCCCCTATCATTCTCGAGATCGACCGATGATTTTTGCTCCGGATTGAAAGAGCTTTGACAGTATACCGTATTGAAACGGTATACCACATGAGCTTACCTCCATCTACAACCACCCGCTCCGACTTCACCGTCTCCCGTCTCCGGCAAGAAATCCTCGATGGTGAAATACATCCCGGTCATCTCCTCGCCGAGTCAGCCGTTGCGCAACGGCTTGGCGTCAGTCGCGTGCCGGTGCGGGAGGCGTTGTTCACGCTAGAGCGTGAGGGGTTGGTGGAGTTCAGCGGCACGGGTCGGGCTTATGTCAAAGACCTGACACCGCATGATTTCGAAGAGCTGTATGTGCTGCGTCTCGCGCTGGAACCCGTGGCGGCGCGTTTGGCTGCGCCGGCGTTGCGCGAAGACTGCTCGCGTCTTGAGAAGAATATCAAAGCCACCAGCAAGGCCACCACGTTGCTCCAAGTCACGCATCTGGATCTCGATTTCCACGAGATCATTCTGGAGGCATCGGGAAATGCCCGACTGCTCAAGCTCTGGCATTCCCTGCGCAGTGAGTTGGAGCTTTGGCTGGGGCGACTGCATCGCTCAAAGCAACTCCAGACGCGCGGCACGCGTGCAGAGACCGTGAGCAGTCACCAAGGTGTGGTGGAGGCTTTCAAAACCAAGTCTCCCACCGAGTGCGAACGCCTCATGCGCCAGCACATCCTGAGCTGGCGCGAATGGCTGCCAACGACGGAGGTGGAGGCATGAGACACCTCGCCTTATTCACCTTGCTGCTCGCCACGCACACGTCGTTCGCGGAGGATCATGTCTTCTTTGAATCCAAAGTGCGTCCGGTGCTGG
>Ga0315900_10004170_pt1 | contig 20520 bp, 10 predicted proteins | sample LakEriMetagenome_FD_203521 | JGI IMG/M metagenome (GOLD analysis project Ga0315900, IMG submission 203521) | Freshwater fungal communities from buoy surface, Lake Erie, Ohio, United States - Buoy 12 MA114 | ecosystem: Environmental > Aquatic > Freshwater > Lake > Lake biofilm | place: USA: Lake...
GCGCTGCACGCGCCGGTGCTGCGCGGGGTTCATCACCGGGCCGCAGTCCAGGTCCATGGCGGGCGTGCCCACACGCACCTTGGCAAAAGCTTCGGCCACGCGGGCGACGAAGCTGTCCTGGATGGAGCGTTGCACCAGCAGCCGGCTGCCGGCCGTGCAGGTCTGCCCCGCGTTCTGCACGATGGCGCGCACGATGATGGGCACCGCCCGGTCGGCGTCCACGTCCTCGAACACGATCTGCGGCGACTTGCCGCCCAGCTCCAGCACGCACTTCACCGCGTTCTTGGCCGCAGCCTGCTGCACCAGCGTGCCCACCTCGTTGGAGCCGGTAAACGAGATGAAGTCGATGCCCGGGTGGGCGGCCAGCGCCGCGCCGGCCTCCTCGCCCAGGCCGGTGACGATGTTGAGCGCGCCTTCGGGCAGGCCGGCAGCGGTGGCGATCTCGGCAAAGCGCAGGGCTGACAGGCTCGTGTCCTCTGCGGGCTTGAGCACCACGCCGTTGCCCATGGCCAGCGCCGGGGCCACGGTGCGGCCCAGCATCTGGGCCGGGTAGTTCCACGGGATGATGTGTGCGGTGACGCCCAGCGGCTCGCGCAGCAGGCTCACCTGGTGGCCGGCCAGGAAGGGAATCGTTTCGCCGTGGATCTTGTCGGCGGCGGTGCCGTAGAACTCGAAGTAGCGGCCCAGCACCTGGATGTCGTTGCGCGCGGTGGTCATGGGCTTGCCGGTGTCGCGGGCTTCGAGGGCGGCCAGTTCCGCCGCGTGGTCCAGCACGGCCTGGCCGATCTTCACCAGGATGCGGCCACGCTCGGTGGCGTTGAGCCGGCCCCAGGGGCCGGTGAGCGAGGCGCGAGCGGCCGCCACCGCCAGGTCCACCTCGTGCGCCGTGCCGCGCGCGATCTCGTCAAAGGCCTGGCCATCGGACGGGTCCACCACCGGCAGGCTGCGGCCGTCGCGCGCGGGCATCCAGCGCCCGCCGATGAACATCTGCTTCATGTCGTCATTCCTCTCGCCATCGTTGCGCTGTGATGGCAGTCACTGTAGGCAGCCCGGGCCCTGCAGGGAATTGGAATGTCGTCAAGGGCGCCTTGCGCCATGGGCAAGCCGGGCAGTAGCCATGGGGTTCACGATGACCCCCAGTTAACCGGCAACCACCCGCACGCTGGCGCGCAACCAGCCAACTGCGCAGGGCTCATTGCTGCATGCCCCCCGCCACCGCAAGACCATATATCGACCGAAGCATGGCCCCTTAAGGTCTCCGCCCGGCGCCCCACGCGTAACTGCACCCTAAACTTGGCTCGAGAGTTCGGGCCGTATCGAGTCAACCCTCGGGAGGCAGGGCTGTTACCTGAGGGAGTCAAAAACTTGAAAGACGTCTTCGACTTTCGTAATCGCCTGATTGACGAGTACGGCAGCTTTTCGCGCAGCTTCTCCAAGATTGCGGCCAATGACCTCGCGCTGAAGGTCGAGGAAGAGTACTCACGTGGTCGGTACTGGCCAGAGCCACTCATCCAAATCAACCCCAACTACAAACGTGGCGGTACGGTGCAGGCGCTGGTTGCGCAGGGAAGCCTTCATCCGGCCTGCGCCGAGTTGTTCAAGACCGGCAAGGTCGAGGGCAAGCCCGCAGACCTGCACCTGTATGTGCACCAACTGCAGGCCATCGCCAAAGCTCAGCAACACCAGAGCTACGTCGTCACCACAGGCACAGGTTCAGGCAAGTCTCTGTCCTTCTTCATCCCGATCATCGACAGGATCCTGAAGGGCAAGCAGGCGGACCCAACGCCACGTACCCGCGCCATCGTTATCTACCCCATGAACGCGCTGGCCAATAGCCAGCTTGAGGAGCTCGACAAGTTCCTGCTTGCCTACCCGGGCGGACAAGGGCCGTTCAGCGTCAAGCGCTACACCGGCCAGGAAAGCAGCGAAGAACGAAAGGCGATCGCGGCCAAACCGCCTGACATCCTGCTCACCAACTTCATGATGTTGGAGCTGATCCTGACTCGATCAGAAGACATTGATCGCCGAGTGGTCGACCACTGTCACGGACTGGAGTTTCTGGTCTTGGACGAGCTGCATACCTATCGCGGCAGGCAGGGTGCGGATGTGGCCATGCTCGTGCGCCGTATCCGAGAACGGATGCAGGCCGAGAAGCTGGTGTGCATCGGTACCTCCGCGACCATGTCGTCTTCGGAGCATGAACACGACCGTAACAAAGCCGTCGCAGACGTTGCCAGTCTGCTTTTTGGCACCCGTATCACCGCACTGGATGTCATCGGTGAGACGCTGGAACGGGTGACCAACCCCTCTCGAGACGTCTCCTCTGTAAAGCCGTCGCTCGCCCAGGCCGTCCTCAAGCCCGATCACAGCTGGGCAAGCTTCGATGCGTTCAAAGAGGACCCTCTGGCCATCTGGGTCGAGCTCAACCTTGGCATCGATCTCCCTGCAGAACAACCCCCTCGGCGTGCCAAGCCCATCACGCTCAGTGATGCCTCGCTGCAACTCGCTGGGGACGCAGGTTGTGAGTTTGAGGTCGCCAGAGATGGCCTGCGCCGCTTTCTGGTGGCAGCGCACGGCATGCGCACACCGCAGGGTCGGGCGCCCTTTGCGTTCAAGTTGCACCAGTTCCTCAGCGGCCCGGGCAAGGTGCTCGCGACGCTCGAAGCACCAGGCCAGCGACATATCACGCTCGACGCACAGCGCTTCGCGCCAGGACGACAGACTGAGGGCACCCGCCTCTACCCGGTGCACTTCTGTCGCGATTGCGGCCAGGAATACCACCCCGTCTGGCGCTCCGGTAAAGGTGCACCCACGTTCGATCCCCGCGAGATCGATGACATCTCCAGCGAAGACGATGATGGTGCCCACTACGGCTTCCTCTGCCCAGTCCGCCCTGGCCTGACCTACAACAGCTGGGAAGACGTGCCCGAGAACTGGCTCGACCTGACCAAGGCCGAGCCGAAGATCAAAACCACCGAATACAAGAAGGCCGTACCGGAGTCGGTCAACGTTACCCCGCAGGGCGCTACGGGCCCGGGCGGGGCGTACTGGTTCATTCCGGGCAAGTTCCGCTTTTGCCTGGGCTGCGGGGTCACGCACGAGGCTTACGGTAAGGACATCAACCGCCTGGCCAGCCTTTCTGGCGAGGGGCGCTCGTCCGCCACGACCATGCTGACCTTGAGCGCTGTGCGACAGTTGTTCGAGCTTGGCGAGCCCTCTGCGGACCAGCCTGATCCCCGCAAGCTGCTGGGCTTTACTGACAACCGCCAGGACGCAGCCTTGCAGGCTGGCCACTTCAACGACTTCATTTTTTTACTGACCTTGCGGTCGGCACTGGTGGCAGCGCTGCAGAAGCATGGCGGCGTGCTGGATGAAGAACACCTCGCTGACGCCGTGTTCAAGGCGCTAGGCTTCGATCGGACCGACGCCGCCACCCTCGCCGAATACCTGAAGTCGCCCAAGCTCATGGGCCTGGCCAGGCAGGACGCTCAGCGCACGCTGCGCTTCATTCTGGGGTACCGCCTGCTGCGAGACCTGCGGCGCGGCTGGCGTTTCAACAACCCAAACCTCGACCAGCTCAACCTTCTGGCCATTGAGTACCGGGGGCTCAATGAGTTTTGCAGCGAGCCAGCGCTCTTCGCGCCGAACCCGGTGCTGGCAGCCATGACCGCACCTCAGCGCAGCGAGATGGCCATCGTCATCTTTAACGCCATGCGGCGCGAGCTGTGTCTGGAGACCCGCTATCTCGACGCCGTGGAGCAAGAGCGCGCCAAAGCCACCGCCTTCCAGGTCCTGAGCGAACGCTGGACTTTCGGCGATGAGAACCTGGAAACCTCGCGCTGGCTGATCCTCACCAAGCGGCCCGACGACAAGAAGGGGAAGCCCAGGACAGACTTGGTCCCGGGCGGTGCGCGCTCTCGGTTGCTCAAGGAACTGAAGTCGCTGCAGCTATGGAAGTCGCCGAACCTGCTGGGCAACGTCAAGGGCTGGAAGGACGCGCAATGGCTTGAACTGCTGCAGGTGTTTCTCGTTGGGGCCAAAGACCACGGCTACACCCAGCGCCACGAGGTAGAGCAAAACCTCATCGGCTGGCGACTGAACGCCTCCGCCATGGATTGGGTGCTCGTCGACCGCCCTGAAGTCGAGCAGGAAGGCAAGCACAACCGCTTCTTCCGGCAGCTCTACCTGTCGGTTGCGGCCACGCTCACCCAGCAGCACCACTCGCTGTTCGACTTCGAAGCGCAGGAGCACACCGCCCAGGTTGATGCCGGCCGACGCCAGCTTCTCGAGCAGCGTTTCCGATACACGGAGAAGGACCGCAAGGACTGGCTGGAGAACCCCGCCCACGAAGCCCCGCTCGAGCGCCTGCCGGTGATGTTCTGCTCACCGACCATGGAGCTTGGCGTCGACATCTCGGCGCTCAACACGGTCTACCTGCGCAACGTCCCGCCCACACCGGCCAACTACGCGCAGCGCAGCGGCCGCGCGGGACGCTCGGGCCAGCAGGCCTTGGTCATCACCTACTGCGCGGCCCTGAGCCCGCACGACCAGTGGTTCTTCCACCACGCCACGGAGATGGTCCATGGTGTGGTTCGTCCGCCCACGCTCGATCTGGCCAACCGCGACCTCATCGAAAGTCACCTGCATGCCGTGTGGCTGGCAGCCGCCCAGGTGCAGTTGGACACCAGCATCGCCCCCCTGCTGGACCTGGAAAAGCCCGACAAGCCGATCGTCCCGGCACTGCTTGAAGCGTTGGGTGCCGCGGAAGTCACCCAGCGGGCCACCGAGAGCGGCGAACGCCTGATGCGTCAGGTGCAGCCGTTGTTGGCGTCGAGCACGTGGTTCACAGAAGCTCACGTGGCAGCCACCATACAGCAGGCCGCCGCCGAGTTCAGCGCAGCCTTCGGCCGCTGGCGCGTGATGGTCGATGCCACCCGCAAGCAGATGGACATGGCCGACCAGGTGGTGAAAAGCTACACCACCACTCACCAGGAGAAGCAGAACGCCCAACGCCGCTACGGCGACGCTGCGCGGCAGTACGCCGTTCTTCTGAAGTCAGGCAACACCCAGAACTCCGACTTCTACACCTACCGCTACCTTGCCAGCCAAGGCTTCCTGCCGGGCTACAACTTTCCGAGATTGCCGCTGATGGCCTGGATCCCGGCTCGAGGCGGCACGTCGACTAATGGCAAGGACGATGAAGGCAGCATGGTGAGCCGGCCGCGGTTCCTGGCGCTGTCGGAATTCGGCCCCCGCAGCCTGATTTACCACCAGGGCCGCATGTATCGGGTGGTCAGGGCCAAGCTCAACGTCGGGTCGGCGGATCACGTGTCAGGTAACACCACACTGGCCACGGTGGCCAGCCGGGTTTGCAGCCAGTGTGGTTACGCCCACATGGGCGGGGAAGACGGCACCGAGCCCACGGAGAACCTGTGCGAGAACTGCGGCGCGCCGCTCACCGACTATGACTGGGTGCGCAACCTGTACCGCATTGAAACGGTCGAGACCGTGCCGGTGGAGCGCATCTCCATCAACGACGAAGACCGCCAGCGCCAGGGCTTCGAGCTGCAGACGACTTATCGCTTCCTGCCAGGGCCCAAGGGACAGAGCGCCCTGCAGACATCGCTGGTGCTTAACGCAGCCGGAAACACCGATCCGCCTCTCGCCAGCCTGAAGTACGCGCCAGCCGCGCAAATCTGGCGCATCAACAGGGGCTGGCGGCGCCGCAAGAACAAGGAGCAACTCGGCTTCTACATCAACCCCATCACCGGCCAGTGGAGTCGCAAGGACGAGCCGGGGGGGAGCGACAACGCAGCAGAGCCTGGGGAAGAGCTGCTCAACAAGGTCCCCAACCAAGCCATCGTTCCTTTCGTCGAGGACCACCGCAACGTTTTGATCCTCGCACCGGTCAGTCCGCTTGAGGCCGGGGCTATGGCCACGCTGCAGGCCGCACTGAAGCGCGGCATCGAGCTCGTGTTCCAGATCGAGGAGTCCGAGCTGGTGGCCGAACCGCTGCCCACGCAGGATGAGCGCAAGGCCCTGATGTTCTATGAGGCTGCCGAAGGGGGTGCTGGCGTGCTCACCCGCCTAGCCACGGAACCCAACGCCCTGGCGGAGGTAGCAGCCCAGGCACTGGAGCTGATGCATCACCGCAAGCCCACTGGGGCGTGGTCGGTCCAGGCGCTGCCCGAGCTGGAGATCAGGCGCAAGGACGGCAGCAGCATCTGTGAAGCGGGTTGCTACCAGTGCCTGCTCTCGTACTTCAACCAGCCGGACCACGAGCACATCAACCGCCGTGATGCGAGTGCCCTGAGCCTGCTCGTCGCATTGGCCAATGCCCGCGTGGTTCAGCAACAGGCGGCGGACACTCCCGGCGCGCCGCCGCTGACACAGGAGAGCAGGGGCGGCGAACTGCATGTCCAGTGGCTCGCAGCCGCCAAGACTGCCGGCTGCAGACTACCCGATGACGGTCCGCTGGCCGTGCTGGACGGGAGAGCACAAGTGGCAGCCCGCTACAAGGCGACGAGAACGCTGGTCACCCTCCAGCCGCTGCCCGTGGAGGTGGTGTCCGAGTTGGCCGAGCTCGGCTGGACGCCGCTGGACATGTCAGACCCATCTCAGTGGGCGCAACAATTCGCGTCTCACTCCGCCCTGCTCAGCTGATCCCTCATCGCCTGCCCATGACAACCAGCGTCACCGAGTTCCTGCCTGGCAACCTCGTTCGGGCCCGTGGCCGCGAGTGGGTGGTCCAGTCCGACACCCGGCAGGCTGATGGCGCCTCCGCCCTGCGCCTGCGGCCCCTGGGCGGCTCTGACGACGACGTGATCACCTTGCTGCCGGAGCTGGAGTTCAGCCCCGTCGAGCCGGCCACCTTCGAGAAGCCCAACCCGGCCCAGGCGGGCAACCACGCCGCAGCGCTGCTGCTGCGCGATGCCCTGCGCCTGAAGATGCGCGCCGGTGCCGGCCCGTTCCGCAGCTTCGGCAACATCGCTGTAGAGCCGCGGGCGTATCAGCTCGTGCCCCTGCTCATGGCCTTGCGGCTGCCCACCGTTCGGCTGCTGATCGGCGACGACGTCGGCATCGGCAAGACCATCGAGGCAGCGCTGATCGTCCGCGAGCTGATGGACCGCGGCGAAATCCAGCGCGTGGCCGTGCTCTGCCCGCCCCACCTGGTGGAACAGTGGCAGGGCGAGCTGCAGCAGCGCTTCAACCTGCCCGCCGTGGCGCTGACCGCCGCCAGTGCCAGCCGCCTGGAGCGGCAGCTCCCCCACGGAGTGGGCCTGTTCGACCACCACCCGGTGGTCGTGGTGAGCCTGGACTACATCAAGAGCGAGCGCCACCGCGAGCACTTCCTGTCCATTGCCCCCGAGTGCATCGTGGTGGACGAGGCCCACACCTGCTCAGCCAGTGGTGCCGGCAAGCAGCTGCGCTTTGAACTGCTGCAGCGCCTGGCGGCCAACGCAGACCGCCACCTGCTGCTGCTGACCGCCACGCCCCACTCAGGCGACGAGGTGGCGTTCTTCAACCTGCTCTCGCTGCTCAACCCCGCCTTTGCCGAGCTGCAGCACCGCACCTCAACCACCGACCCGCTGCGCGAGCAACTGGCGCTGCACTTCGTGCAACGCCGCCGCAAAGACATCGTCGATTGGCAAACCGCCACCCAAGACGGCCACGGCTTCCCCCGGCGCATGAAGGCCGAGGTCACCTACCGCCTCAGCGGCGTGTGGGGCAGCTTCTTTGACGACGTTCAGGCCTACTGCCGCGAGCTGGCCGAGAGCGTCGAGCGTTCGGGCGACGCTGGCGGCGCACGGCTGATCTGGTATGCCACGCTTGCCCTCCTGCGCTGCGTGGCGTCGTCGCCTGCCGCGGCCGCCAAGGCGCTCAACACCCGGCTCGAAGGACACCTGGGCCTGGGGGAAGACGGCGACGACAGCGAAGAAGACGCCGCCCTGGCAGACCTGCAAGACGGCACCGCCGAAGACCTGACCAGCCTCGATCTGGAGCCCGCAGCCCAGCTGCAGGCAGAGACCGGTGCGCAACGGCTGCAAGCCCTCATCGCCACGGCCGAGCGCCTCAGCGGCGCAGCGGGCGACCCCAAGCTGGCTGCACTAGTGGCCCACATCGGCGACCTCCTGAAGGACGGCTACGCCCCCGTCGTCTTCTGCCGCTACGTGGCCACCGCCAACTACGTGGCGGCCGAGCTGCGCAAGCACTTTCCCAAGGCAACGGTCGATGCTGTGACGGGCGAACTGGTGCCCGAAGAGCGCCGCGAACGCGTCAACCGCATGGGCGAGGCCGACAAGGACACCGGCCGCGTGCTGGTGGCCACCGACTGCCTTTCGGAGGGCATCAACCTCCAGCACCTGTTCACCGCCGTCGTGCACTACGACCTGGCCTGGAACCCCACCCGCCACGAGCAGCGGGAAGGCCGTGTCGACCGCTACGGCCAGCGCGCCACCGAGGTGCGCTGCACCATGCTCTACGGGCAGGACAACCCGGTCGATGGCTTCGTCCTCAAGGTCATCCTGCGCAAGGGCGACGCCATCCAGAAGGAGCTGGGCGTGCTGGTGCCCATGCCCGAAGACCGCCCCCGCATCAACCAGGCCCTGGTCAAGGCGGCACTGATGCGGCGCAGCACCAACGCCAGCCCGCAACAAGCCTTCGACTTCGGCGAGCCCGAGCAACTGCTCACGCCGCTGCAGACTCGCTGGCAAGACGCGCTGGACAAGGCACGCAGCAACCGCACCGTGTTCGCCCAGCGGGCCATCCGGCCGGCGGAGGTTCTCCCCGAGTGGCACAAGCAGCAAGAGGCGCTGGGCTCGCAGGCCGATGTGCAGCGCTTCCTGGCCAGTGCCTGCGCGCGCCTGAACGCCCCGCTGGAGGCCCACCGCGGCCAGCACCGGCTGCACCCCCAGCACCTGCCGGAGCCGCTGCGCCTGCGCCTGGCCGACGAGGGCCTGGTGCCCGAAGGCAGCAACAAGCTGCTGCTGCTGGACACCACCGAGTTGCACCGCAGCCACCCGCTGGTGAGCGTGCTGGCTGAGTACCTGATCGAAACCTCGTTGCAGGGCGAAAGCACCCTGGCCGCCCGCAGCGCCGCCACCGTCACCGCCAGCGTGGACCGCGTCACCACCGTGGTGCTGCTGCGCAAGCAGCTGAGCTTTCAGATGCTGGCCGAGGAGTGCGTGGCCCTGGCCATACGCGGCCGGCAAAACCCCGAGTGGCTGACGGGCCCCGAAGCCGCGCGCCTGCTGGAGAGCACCCCGGCCGGCAACCTGCCGCGCGAAGCCGCCGAGCGCGAAGTGACGAAGGCCCTTGAAGCGCTGCAGGCAGAGACCCCACGGCTCAACGAGTTGGCCAACCAACGGGCCGCCGAGTTGCTGCAAGACCACGAACGCGTGCGCAAGGCCACCGAGCGCCGCGGAGGCGGCCAACACCACGTGCAGCCCTGCCTGCCGGTGGATGTGGTGGGCGTGTACGTGCTGCTGCCGGACGCAGTGTGACGCGAGCACCTGACAACAAGAACATGAAGACCCCTCGAACCACCGGCCTGAACCTTCCGGCACTGCGCCTGGAAGGCAGCCTGTTCCTGCCCGACATCCTGGAGAAGGCTGCTCTGGGCCAGGGCCGCCTGCAGACCGAAGCCGACTACGGCCTGCCCAAGGGCCTGAAGCTGCGCGACGAAGCCAGCCGCGCCTTCCAGATCGCCAGTGCTCAATGGCGCACCTTCGCCGCCTTGCTGGAACGCTCAGACTTCAACCCGCAGCGTGCCAGCGTGCAGTTCGTGAGTGAACTGCTGCGCGATGCGCTGGCCTACCCGGCAGTCGCCGCAGTCAGCGGCGTTCCGATCGGCGACCGCACGTACCCCATCACCCACCTCGCACACCCGGCGTCGGCCGCACAGGCCGCTTGCGCCAAGTCGGTCGCCATCGTCGTGGCGCCGCACAACCAAGGCCTGGACGACCCCGATCCCCGCTTTGCGGTGCAGGGCTCAGGGGCAAAGCGCAAGTCGCCATTCCAACTGGCCCAAGAGTTTCTCAACGCCAGCCCGGCGCACGAGTGGGCGCTGGTCAGCAACGGGCGAACCCTGCGCCTGCTGCGAGACGCCGCCACGCTCACCCGGCCCAGCTACCTGGAAGTGGACCTGCAAGACCTGCTGGCCGGCCAGCGCTTCGTGGAGTTCCGCAGCGCCTGGCATCTGCTGCAGGCCAGCCGCGCAGGCCTGTTGGACCTAGCCACGGAAGACGCCACCAAGGTGCCCCCGCCCGTGGCCTGGGCCACCTGGCAACAGGCCGGTCAGGAGGAAGGCACCCGTGTCCGCGAGGGCCTTCGCCGCGGCGTGACCGAGGCACTCATCACGCTGGGACAAGGCTTCGTTCAGGACACGGCCAACGATGCCTTGCGCGTGAAGCTGCAGACGGGCGTGCTGAAACGCGAGGACTATTTCGCCCAACTGCTGCGACTGGTGTACCGCTTCATCTTCCTGTTTACAGTGGAAGAGCGTGGCCTGGTCCCCGCAGCGGCTCAACCGGGTGACGACGACGCCACGGTGCAGGCCCGCCACGCCGCAGCCCAGCTGTATGCCGAGGGCTATGCCATGGCGCGCCTGCGCGACCTGGCCCTGCGCCGCCGCGCCCAGAACCGCCACAACGATCTCTGGCAGGCGGTGCGCATCGTTTTCCGCGGCCTGGGCAAGGGCCAACCGCGACTGGGCCTGCTGGCTCTTGGGGGCCTGTTCGCAGACACCCAATGCCCCGACCTCGATGACGCTTCGCTGAGTAACGCCGCGCTGCTCGCTGCCATCAAGAGCCTGCGCTGGACCACCACGGCAGGCGGCTCGCTCTCGCCCATCAGCTACCACAACATGGACACCGAGGAACTGGGCAGCGTCTACGAGAGCCTGCTGGAGTTGGTGCCCGAGGTGGACGTGCACACCCGCAGCTTCGGCTTCGTGGGCCTCACCAGCGAAGGCAGCACCGCCGGCAACGATCGCAAGACCAGCGGCAGCTACTACACGCCCAAGAGCCTGGTGCAGGAACTCATCCGCAGTGCCCTCGACCCCGTCATCGAAGACCGCATCGCCCAGAGCGCCCAGCAACCGGTGGAGGCCCTGCTCTCGCTGAAGGTGGTGGACCCGGCTTGCGGCAGCGGGCACTTCCTGCTGGCCGCAGCACGCCGCATCGCCGAGCGCGTGGCGGCGCTGCGTTCGGCCGACGGCGCCGTCACGCCCCAGGCATACCGGCACGCCATGCGTGAAGTGGTGGCCCGCTGCATCTTCGGCGTCGACCGCAACCCCATGGCCATCGAGTTGGCGCGAACGGCGCTCTGGATCGAAGGCTTCGAGGAAGGCCGGCCTCTGGGCTTTCTGGACCACCACCTCAGGATCGGCGACGCACTGCTGGGCCTGACGGACCTGAAGGCGCTTGAGCACGGCATCGCCAAGGATGCCTTCAAGATGCTGTCCGGCGACGACAAGACCGTGTGCAAGGAGCTCGCCAAAGCCAACAGCACAGCGCTAAAGGACCTGGAGAAGAAGCGCGTGGCCAAGGCCTTTGGCCAACTGGACGTGGTGCACCAAGCCGACAGTGGCTTGACCGCCCTGCAGGCCATCGAGGCCATGCCCGAGGGAGACACCGCAGAGATCGCCGCCAAGGCCACCGCCTACGACGCTTACCTGACCCAAGCACGCACAGGCCGGCTGGCCCAGGCCGCCAACCAGCTGCTCGGCGCCTACCTGCTCCCCAAGACCGAAGCGACAGCCGACACCAGCCCGACCACCGCCACTCTCTACCTCACGCTACTGGGCGTGCCGCTGAAACAGGCCCAGCAGGCTGTCCAGGAGGCCGCGAACGATGCCTGTGCACAGGCTCGCGTGCTGCACTGGCCGCTGGCGTTCCCCCAAGTGTTTGCGGCAGGCGGCTTCGACTGCGTACTGGGCAATCCCCCTTGGGAACGCATCAAGCTGCAAGAAGAAGAGTTCTTCGCCACCCGCCACACCGCCATCGCCAAGGCGAAGAACAAGGCCGAGCGCGGCCAACGCATCCAATGGCTGAGCGAGGGCATGCTAGCGCAGCACCTCTACCCAGGCGACACGTCGCACCACTCGCCGGCGGAGAGTGAAGCGGAACGGCGCCTGTACGACGAGTTCATCACCGCCCGCCGCACGGCCGAGGCAGCCAGCCTGTTTGCCCACGTGAAGGGCGAGGACGGCGGGCGCTATCCGCTGACGGGCGTGGGTGACGTCAACACCTACGCACTGTTTGCAGAAACCATCCTGCAGATTCTCGGGTCGGAAGGCCGAGCCGGGTTCATCGTGCCTTCAGGACTTGCTACGGACAACTCAACAAAGGCGCTCTTCACAGCCATATCCACTAGCGGTCAGTTGCGCAGCTTCTTTGAGTTCGAGAACGAGGGCTTCTTCCGAGAAGCTGGCCAGGGCCACATGCTGAGATTCGCGCTAACGACCTTGACCGGCAGCCCAGCACCCCGCGATCTCACACGCTATCTGTTCCAAGGGAAGAGCTTGGACGACCTTGGTGACTCTGAGCGCACGTTCAACCTATCAGGCGCGGACGTACTTCTTCTCAACCCCAACACAGGAACTGCCCCCATTTTTCAATCGCAAATCGACGCCGAGATAACCAAGAAGATCTACAAGCGAGTACCGATTCTCTTCAAGGAAGCAACACCAAATGATGGCGAGATAAATCCCTGGGGAATAGCCTTTTTGCGCATGTTCGACATGGCGATCGATAGTCATCTTTTCGCCAGTAGAGATGAATTGATTTCCAAAGCTGCTACTCAGATCGAGGGCAACCAATTCGAGCTTCGCGGTGTCCGAGTGTTGCCGCTCTACGAGTCGAAAATGATTCACCTCTACTCGCATCGCTACGGCGACTTTAGTGATGTCGGATTCGAAAGGGCACACATACTCCCTCGGGTGCCTGCAACTAGGCTAGGCGATGTGGATTACGTCGTACAGCCGTTCTACTGGGTTAACGAAGCAGAAGTGGTAGCCCGACTCAAGGCCACCGAGTGGAGGAATCAATGGTTCTTTTGCTGGAGAAGAATCACCGATGCCCGAGCGAGTGCCCGAACGCTTATCGCGACAGTCATTCCTTGGTCGGGCGTTGGCGACAGTCTCTTTATCCCTTTGGTTGGAGCCAACATTGAACCCAAGCTGCTCGCTTGCTTCTTGGCGAATCTGAACTCGTTGGTTTTAGACTATGTGTGTCGACAGAAGCTGGGGGGGCTAAATCTAAATTACTTCACCCTCAAGCAGCTTCCAATACTTGCGCCGGATAGCTACACCCCTTCGGATGTCGCCTTCATTGTTCCCCGTGTATTGGAGCTAACTTACTGTGCTCGTGACCTGTCAAGCTGGGCTGCGTCCATCGGCTACTCTGGCGCTCCCTTTCCGTATAACCCGATTCGCGCATTGACTCTGAGGTCCGAGCTGGATGCATACTTTGCAGATCTCTACGGGCTGAGCAGGGACGAACTCGCGTTTGTGCTTTGTCCCGCATCGGTCAAGCCTGGCTATCCCTCCGAGACATTCCCAGTGCTCAAGAGAAACGAAGAGAAGGAGCATTCGGAGTTCCTTACTGAGCGTCTAACCCTCGAAGCTTGGGATCGAATGAACGCGGGGAAACTTCACTGATGTTTACCCACCTCAAGCTTGAGAACTTCAAGATCTGGCGAACCACTGGCCCCATACGTCTAGCACCCCTGACGCTGCTGCTCGGAACAAACTCGTCTGGCAAGTCGAGCCTTATTCAGAGCCTGCTGCTAATGCGACAGACCGTGAAGGGCAACGATGCGGGCCTAGACCTCAACTTGGGTAATCCCGACGCCGGTGACACGGTGACGATGGGCCAGTTCCGCGATCTCCTGTGCCGCAACCCAGTTGCCAGCTATGGCACCTCATCCGCCCGTGTCGGAATTGAGTTCCGCTGGGTGCCTCAGAGCAGTGACGCGCCCGACACCACCATTTTTTCAGCTCGCTACCGTAAAGGCCCGGCTGGCAGCGCCGAACTCGACTACCTGCGCCTGGGTCAAGACGGCAAGGGCTTCACGGTGGAGCGCAGCAAGCGTGGCATCTATCGCTTGCTGATTGGCACCAAGTTCCGCCAAGTCGGCCAGAGCGCGGACTTCCGCCCGGAACGATCGTTCGCCTTTTCGGCAGCCACGCTGAACAAGCTAGGGCCTCTCGCCGATGAGATTCGCCCCGTGGGTCCGGCGCTTCTGGACGAACTGAGCCGCATCATCTACCTCGGCCCGGTTCGCCAGCTGGCTCGCCGCGACTACGTGTGGAGCGGTCGTATGCCCGCCCACATTGGCGATGACGGTGGCCGAGCGGTGGACGTGCTAATCGCAAGCGGAATGGCGCAGCAGTCAGGAAAAAGGCGGCCAATCTCTGCCGCTGACGACGGCCTTATCTTCAGGGAAGCAGAGCATTGGCTACGCGAGCTTGAGATCGCCGAAGGCCTGCAGGTGCGCGCTCTGGGCAGCTCAGCACGCTACGAGTTGCTCGTGAAGCACCGCGACGCCCTGGTCAACCTCAAGGACGTGGGCGTCGGCGTTTCGCAGGTGATCCCTGTGGTGGTGGCGGCCCTGTTCGCGAAGCCCGGCCACATCGTCATCGTCGAAGAGCCCGAGAGCCATCTCCACCCACTGGCTCAGGCCAAGCTGGCCGAGCTGCTCGCCAAAGTCAGCGCGGAACGGGGGGTGCAGTTCATCGTGGAGACGCACTCCGAGCACCTGTTCCGCCGACTGCAAACCCTGATCGCCCGGCAGGAGGTGCAGCCCGAGCAGGCTGCGCTCTACTTTGTAGAGCGTGACGGCCAAGCCGCGAAGCTGCGCGAGCTGAAGTTGGACGACTTTGGGCGGTTGACCAACTGGCCCGACAAGTTCTTCGGAGACGCGCTGGGCGAAACCCGCGAGCAGGCCCGGCTGATGTTCGATCGCCAAGCCGCCAAGAAGGCTGCGTCATGAGCCCGCGCTACGTGGTCGACACCAACGTGCTGATTGCGGCCAGCGCCGCGGACCCGACCCACCCGGCCGACATCGATGCCACTCCCCGGGAGCCCCATTGGCGCAGGAAAGTGTGGGAATGGCTGGACAACTTCCAAGCTTCCGACAGCCTTCTGGTGCTGGATCGGGATCAGGAGATCCAGAGCGAGTACCAAAACAAGCTGGGCTTTAACGACTTCGGCATCCAGGTGGTGATGCACAAGTGGCAGACCTCAGCTGTGGAAATGGTGGACTTGGAGCCCACTGAAGCCGGCTACCGGTGTCTACCCCGACCCGTGGCTGCCGCTATGCATGACTTGGCAGACCACAAGATGGCTGCCGCCGCATATGTCGCGTCGAACGGCTCGGGGCCGTGCCCTGTAGCGTTTGCTGGCGATACCGACTGGCACGGCTGGGAAGAGATCCTGACGGCGCATGGCATCGCCTTGGAACCGGTCATTGAAGACTGGTCGAGGACCAAGTACCTCCAGAAGTTGGCGCGATAAACCGGTACTCAACATGGAGGAGTTCACACGGATTGATCATGGGTACTGTCGTGCTCCGATGGGCATGATGGCTGCCGCTTCGCCTAGAGGTTCGGTTGCCGAACGGATGCCTGCCAAAGGCTGAGCACCACCGTAGCCAGGAGAATTGCGAACATGTTGACCCATCTTCGTATCCAAAATTTCAAAGCTTGGCGGGACACCGGCCCCATTCGCCTGGCCCCTCTGACCGTGATATTCGGCGCCAACAGCGCAGGCAAGAGCAGCCTGGGCCACCTGCTGCTTGCGTTGCAGCAGACCGCCCGCTCCACCGACCGCAAGCGTGCGCTTCACCTCGGCGATCCCGATTCGCTCATCGACCTGGGCACATTTGAAGACTGCCTGTACGGCCACGACCAGGCGAAGACGATGAGCTTCGAACTTGGATGGCAATTGCCGAGGGCACTGGAAGTCAAGGACCCACTGCCACCGGGCAAGCGCTATCAAGGGCAGTCCATGCGGCTGTCGGTGGAGTTGGCGGCGGGCAAGGCAGCCCAGCCGGAGGTGAGAGCCATCGACTATGAGTTGAAGGCAGAAGAAAGCACCGTGCTTGATGTGGCGTTTCGTCGCGGGGCGGATCGCAAGCTGTCGCTGAGCTCCAGCCGCTTTGACTTCAAGATGGCAGATGGCCGCAAGTGGCCACTGGACGACCCGGAAAAGTTCTATCGGGTTTCTGATGTAACTACAGCCCGTTTCAAGAATGCAGGCTTCATGTCTGACCTTGCTTTGGCTGCGGAGTCCATGCTTGACAGCCTCTCCTACCTTGGGCCGCTGCGCAGCCACCCGCGGCGCATCTACCAATGGTCTGGCGACACACCTTCCAGCGTGGGGCAAATGGGCGAACTGACGATCGCGGCCATCTTGGCAGCTCAGAACGACGGGCGTCAGCTCAACCGCGGCCCCCACAAGGCGAAACGAGGATTTGCCGAATTCATCGCCGGTTGGCTCAAGGATCTTGGGGTGATCCACGACTTTTCTGTCCGACCTGTGGCTGAGGGCCGCAAGGAGTACGAGGTCTTGATCAAGACCGGCTCAAAGTCCCCAGATGTGAAGATCACCGACGTGGGTTTCGGTGTGTCCCAAGTCCTACCCGCCCTGGTTCAAGCCTTCTACTGCCCGCCGCACTCTACGGTATGGATGGAGCAACCCGAGATTCACCTGCATCCACAGGTCCAATCCGAGTTGGCCGACGTTTTCATCTCGGCCACGCAATCTCGCCAAGACGGCGAGGAGCGTCACGTGCAACTGATCGTCGAAAGCCACTCCGAACACTTTCTCAACCGCTTGCAGCGGCGTGTGGCTGAGGGCGTTCTGCATCCCGAGCAGGTGGCGATCTATTTCTGCCGCCGTTCGAGCGCCGGAGCAGAACTGGAGCCGCTGCAGCTGAACATGTTCGGCGACATAGAGAACTGGCCGCCAAACTTCTTTGGCGATGAGATGGGTGACATCGCTGCACGCATGCTGGCAGCCATGAATCGAAAGAAGTTGGGAGCTGCAGCGAAAGTCAGCGAATGAAGGCAGTGATAGACACGAACGTCCTGCTGGTCGCCAACGGCGACCACGCAGAGGCCTCAGAAGGCTGTGTCAGCGAGTGCGTTCGGCGCCTGAGCGCCATGCAGTCAAAGGGCACGGCAGTAATTGACGACGACTTCCGCATCATCCGTGAGTATCTGAACAAGAACCGTCCAGAAGCCCAGAAGGGAGCCGGTGGCGTGTATCTGAAATGGCTGCTGCAAAACCGCGCGAACCCCCGGCGCGTGGCCGTGGTTCCACTGACCGAGCGGTCCCCAGATCAGTTTGATGAGTTCCCAGACAAGTCGCTGCAGCGGCGCTTTGACGCGGCGGACCGAAAGTTCGCAGCGGTCGCCAATGCTCACCCGGACAAACCCCCCATCTGGCAGGCAACGGACTGCAAGTGGCTCGACTGGTGGGAGCCGCTTGCGCGGGCCAATGTCGCTGTTGAATTCCTGTGCCCGGAAGATGCGTGCCGGTTCTACACGAAAAAGTTTCCGAATAAGGCAGTACCGAAACTGCCTGGCAAGGCGTGATCGTGACCAGTTTCTTCCGCTTTCCACACACAGCACATCTTGCGTGGCTGGGGACCGCCCCGCCCAGAGATGACAAGGTGCTTTCGCCTGAGCAAGTCAGGAGGCTGCTTTCGGGCATGGTGCTGATTGAGGAAAAACTCGACGGAGCCAACCTTGGCTTCTCGCTCAGCCCCGAAGGTGCACTGCGCGCGCAGAATCGAGGCGAGTATCTGACCGAGCCATGTAGCGGCCAGTTTGCACGGTTGCCCGCTTGGATGGGCATTCATGCCGACGCGATGGGCGACGCCTTGTTGGAGCATGGCAACCAGCAGCTGATCCTCTTCGGCGAATGGTGCGCTGCTCGTCACTCTCTGGAATACACCCGTCTCCCAGATTGGTTTGTCTTGTTTGACGTGTTTGAAGGTGCCTCAGGACGCTTCTGGAGCAGTTGCAGGCGCAACGAGCTGGCGGCCCACCTGGGCTTGGCGACCCCCCCGCCACTCGCCCAAGGGCACTTCAAGATTAGTGAGTTGACAGCTCGGCTCAACGAGTGGCGGAGTGGTTTTCGTGATGGGCCGATCGAGGGAGTTGTCGTCAGGCAGGAGTCGGCTGAATGGTGTGAAGCGCGTGCAAAGCTCGTGCGAAGCGACTTCACTCAAGCCATAGGTGAGCATTGGCGTAGTCGGCGGCTCGAATGGAATCGGTTGGCCGCAGCCGTGATGCCCGCTACCGGCCGATCATCCGCCAATATGTAATGAATCTGCTGCAGCGCGCCTTGATCGAGAAAGCTGGTCATGACAACGGCTTTGAGCATGTGCTGTCGACTTCGACGGAGCATTGCACTGCGCTGGGCTCTGCCTGTCATCCAGTTGAGCTGCAACTGAGGGCTTCCCCTGGTGGCTTTCATGGCGAGCTCATCCGCTGCCAGCCCCATCTTCCCGTTGAACTGGCCCGCAGCTTTCCTGACTGGGTGCAACCCGGGGAAACAGCCGGGTTCAACTATCTGCTTACCAGCGAAGCTGCCATGGCCCGCTGGATGCGCCGCGCAGCATCGCTGGGCCAGTCGCTGCCCAACCATGCAGTGGCCACATTCGACGTTCAGGTGCAGGCAGCACTGGCCGCGCTTGAGCCTGCTGCGGCAAAGGCGACCGAGGTGCAGCGCCTCATACGTCAGCGCGTGGGTCAACAGGCGTTTCGCCAGGCGATGTTGGATTACTGGGGAGGAGCCTGTGCCGTAAGTGGCGTGGAGCTCACACAGGCCCTACGCGCCAGCCATGCCAAGGCGTGGGCCCTATGTGGCACCGATGCGGAGCGCCTGGACGTCTACAACGGCTTTCTTCTCAGCGCCAATATCGACGCACTTTTCGACACCTACCTGGCCACGTTCTCTCCGGACGGTCAACTGCTGGTGGCGCCTGCGGTGTCCGCGAGCGTTCTGGCGCGGTTGGGCATCGCTTCAGGCTTCCGGCTTCGCTGGCTGGACGATGGGCATCTGCCTTACCTGGACTTTCACCGCTCGCAGTGCGGGTGGTTGGCAACTTGATCGGAAGTCCAGCTTCAGGTTCGCCTATCTGAGCGCCCCCCACGGGGCAGGCCTTGAGCTGCCCGAATCGGGCTGCGGGTTTTCCGGGAGTTCGCCGGCGCGGCATCGCTCCAGAATCCACCCCATGCTGCCGGATCTCGATTCCTTGGCTCTCTTCGTGCAGGCCGCCGAGCTGCGCAACCTCACGCGTGCGGCCGAGGCCAGCCACATCACGGTGCCTGCGGCCAGCCGGCGCCTGTCGCTGCTGGAGCACCAGTTCAAGGCCCAGCTCTTTGAGCGCCACTCGCGCGGGCTGCAGCTCACACCGGCGGGCGAGCACCTGCTGCAGCTCACGCGCGAGGTCATAGCCGGCGTGCACCACATGCGCGCCGAGATGGCCAACTACGCCTCGGGCCGCCATGCGGTGCTGCGCGTGCACGGCAACACTTCGGCCATGACGCAGTTCCTGCCGGCTGACGTGGCGGCCTTCCAGGCCGGGCACGAGCATGTGCGCATCGTGCTGGAGGAGTGTTGGAGCGAAGAGGCGGTCAAGCGCGTGCGCAGTGGCGAGGCGGACCTGGGCGTGGTGGTGGAGGGCTGCGATGTCTCCGGCCTGTGGTGCCGGCCCTACCGCACCGACCGGTTGTCGGCCGTCATGCCCGCCGACGACCCGCTGGACGGCACTGACGTGGCCTTTGCCGACCTGCTGGAGCGTGACCTGGTGGGGCTGGAGGGCAGCAGCACCCTCACGCGCCTGATCACCGCGCAGGCCGCGCAGCACGTGAAACCCATGGCGCTGCGGGTGCAGGTGCGCAGCTTCGAGTCGGTGTGCCGCGCCATCGAGGCCGGCCTGGGCATCGGCATCCTGCCGCTGGCCGCGGCCAGCAGCTTCGCACACGACCTCAAGCTCAAGGTGCTGCCGCTGTCAGACGCCTGGGCGCTGCGGCGCATGCAGCTGTGCACACGCAGCCAGCCCCCGCTGCAGACGCCGCTGGGCACGCTGGTGTCGCACCTGGAGGCCTGCGCCCACCAGGACCTGGGAGAGGCCCCGTGAAGATCACCGACCTGCAAGTGCACGTGCTGCGCAGCCCGCTGGCCGAGCCCTTTGCGTTCTCACAAGGCTGGGTGCACCACCGCTCGGCCACCCTGGTGGAGGTGCAGACCGACACCGGGCTGGTGGGCTGGGGCGAGGCCTTTGCGCAAGGGCTGGAGCCGCCGCAGGTGGCCGCCACGGCCGTCGAGCATGCGCTGCGCCCGCTGGTGCTGGGGGCCGACCCGCTGGACATCGAAGTGCTGTGGCACCGCATGTACCACCAGACCCGCGACCACGGGCGCAAGGGGTCGGTCATCGCCGCCCTCAGCGCCGTGGACATCGCCTTGTGGGACCTGGCCGGCAAGCACCACGGCCTGCCGGTGC
>Ga0315900_10004172_pt1 | contig 20517 bp, 18 predicted proteins | sample LakEriMetagenome_FD_203521 | JGI IMG/M metagenome (GOLD analysis project Ga0315900, IMG submission 203521) | Freshwater fungal communities from buoy surface, Lake Erie, Ohio, United States - Buoy 12 MA114 | ecosystem: Environmental > Aquatic > Freshwater > Lake > Lake biofilm | place: USA: Lake...
GCCTGCGTTTGGACAGCAAGTTGACGCCTTTTTGCTTCACCCATTTGGTGACTCCAATAAATCCATTGAAACTGGCGTCCAGTCTAGCTTGCAGCCGGTTTACGCAATGTCAACTGCCGGAAATAGGATAACTAGAAACCCTATTATTCACGGCTGTTTCCGGGCAGTTTTGCCTGAAAATGCCCGCTCTTATTCGGGTTTGGGTTTTCAGTCGTGTACCACTTCTGACTGCCTGGCAAACAGTCCTGTCGCCCTTAGACGCGCTTAGTGCGGCTCGCTAACGGGGCTGGGCGCGGCTTCTTCAACACCGCAGCGCATCTCAACTTCATTTAGCTTGATCAGCGCAAAAATTGCGTTGGAGATGTGAATTGCAAAACCCGCGTGTCGCTACACTCGATCATTGATGGGCAACGAGTTTAGGTAAACAACGCCCTCTTGAGTGGCCCAGCGCAACAGAATCCGGTTGGTAATGCGCTTGATGCCAACTTCAGCCAGCAATTTGTCTAGTGGGCTTTCGGTGTTGGCTTCGATACGTGCTGCGCTGGTTTGTGCAGATGTGCTGATCATGGCGACCTCGGGTATCGGGCAATTGTGGAGACACCAAGTTATCGGCAGACAGCGCGTTTTTGGGTGGGGAGTGCGTAGGCTTGCACGCCGGCAAACTTGCTAGACTGCAGGTGAATCAACAAAAAGGAGCTCGTATGTCGACATCAATCGGTTTCCTGGGCCGCGCCGTGGTGATTGGTCTTTTGAGTGCGTTTTGTGGTTCGACAGTGGCGCAAGCGCCGGTGGCAGTCGCGCAAGTACAGGCAGCCAAACGCGCCGACACGGTGGTCGAGTTTGTTCATGCGCTGAGCGGGAGCTACGCCGTTCAACCTAATCTGACCTACTCGACCGCCAACAATGTCGAACTCAAGCTCGATTTGTACTTGCCACAAAACACGGCCGCCCCAGTTCCGCTCGTGGTTTTTTTTCACGGCGGTGGCTGGGTGGAGGGACGCAAAGAGGCTGCAGTGCTTTCACTGCTACCGTATCTGGAAATGGGGTTTGCGGTCGCTAATGTCGCCTATCGGCTGGGGCGTATCTCGCCAGCGCCAGCTGCTGTGGAAGACACGCGTTGCGCGCTGCGCTGGCTTTCACGCCGCGCGAAAGATTACAAACTCGATATGAACAAGGTGGTGCTTACCGGTGGATCGGCAGGCGGGCATCTTGCGTTGATCACCGGCATGTTGCCACCTGGCAATCCGTTTGACCGTGCCTGTGCAACCGACGACACCACGCGCTGGGTTAGCGGGGAAGAGCCGGTGCTAAGGGTGGCAGCCATCATCAACTACTTCGGCATTGCCGACGTTGAAGATCTGCTGACTGGGCCCAACGCGAAACATTACGCGATCGAATGGTTGGGTGTGACACCAAACCGCGAGACGTTGGCACGCAGTTTGTCGCCTATTCAATATGTTCGTGCGGGTTTGCCGGCGATATTTAGTATTCATGGCGATAACGACAAACTGGTCCCATACGCGCACTCAGTACGTTTACATGAGGCGTTGAAAAAAGCAGGCGTGAACAACGAAATGATCACTGTCCCTGGTGGCGGGCACGGCGGTTTTGTAGCGTCCGAAGTGCAGCGCATCGCCGTCGCGCTGCGGGCTTTCCTGGAGAAGCAGGGCATCACACCGCTGACCCAGAACCCGCGTTAGACATTGGCAGGCGCGCAAGTTGAATCCGGAAGACCTCGAAAACTCGTCACGTGGCAAATGCCGTTCGGCAAGTATCAAGGGCGTTTATTGGCAGACTTACCCGGCAACTATTTGCACTGGTTTGCGCGGGAAGGTTTTCCGGAAGGAGAGCTCGGTCGTTTGCTCGAACTGATGCGCGAAATTGATCATAACGGTTTATCGGAGTTGCTTGACCCGCTGCGACGTGTATAAGAGTATCGAGCGACACGCGGCAGTTAAAGACCAATAAGTACGGGCGTTTCTAGGCAAAAACGCCTGACGACGTCCGTCGTTATTGGTGACCACATCTTTCAAGTTAACCCTTCTTTTCGTCGATGTAACTGTCTATCACGCGTTCCAGAATCTCCAACGGCAGCGAACCGTTCTTCAAGATGGCATCGTGGAAGTCGCGCAAATTGAATTTTGGTCCGAGTGCGGTTTTTGCCTTTTCACGTAACGCTAGAATTTTTATCATGCCGACTTTGTAGGCGAGCGCTTGTCCTGGAGCCACAAAGTAACGCTCAATTTCACCGACCACTTCGTCTTCGAGCATGCCGGTGTTGGCGATCATGTATTCAATGGATTGCTCGCGTGTCCAACGTTTGGCGTGGATGCCGGTGTCAACCACCAACCTCACAGCGCGGAACATTTCTGCTTGCAAGCGGCCCAGATTGTCGAGGGGATTTTTTTGGAAGCCTTGTTCCCACGCAAGCTGTTCGGCGTACAGCGCCCAGCCTTCAGCGTATGCGGTGAACGGCAGCACGGTGCGGAAGATAGGTAAACCCTTCAACTCTTGTGCGATGGCAATTTGCAGATGATGGCCGGGAACGGCTTCGTGGTAGGCGAGTGTGCGCATCGTGAACTTGGCGATTTCGTCGGGCTTGCGTAAGTTCGCGTAAAAGACGCCGGGCTTTGAACCATCCATCGCGGGTGGGTTGTAGTAAGCAAACGGCGCACCCTTTTCGGTGAATTCCGGAACACGTTCAACACTGACTTTGGCTTTCGGCTTGATACCAAATAGCGGGTCGATTTTGGAATTGATTTCTTCGATGATGGCGGTGTAATCCTTGAGGATTTGCGCGCGCCCTTCGTCGTTGTTGGCGTACAACTGCGACGGGGTTTTGGAGAGTGCAGCCAAACGATCCGCACGGGTGCCTTGCTTGTAACCTTCTGCTTCGAGAATGGCATCCATGTCGGCACCGATCCGCGCCACTTCGCTGATACCGAGTGCGTGTAACTCTTCACCTTTCATTTTGGTCGTCGTCATCGACTCAATTTGATAGTTGTAGAACTTCTCACCGTCGGGAAGCGCCCAAACGCCGTTGTTCTCGAGCGCCTTGGTCCCCAGCGCTTCAAGATACTTGGCGAGTTTGGTGTAAGCCGGCAGTACATTTGCGGTGACACTATCTTCAGCGCGCTTAAGAAACGCGTCGCGGCTCGGCTGGTCCATTTTCTCGGCGGGAATTTTGTCCAGTTTGTTTTTTAACCCCAAGACCAAAGCGTTTCTGGCGGGGGCCGGGTCCATAAACGCCTTAATTTGCCCGAGGGACTTTTCGACCACAAACTTCGGCGGGATGATTTTCTTCGCTTCACGAACCTTGAGGCTTTCGATAACTTCGTCCATCTTCTTTGGGAATAGCGCCATTCGCGCCAGATAGTGTTCCGCATCGGTGGCGTCGTTGACCTGCTGCGTCTCGGTCAGCAAATTTGGCAAGTCATTTTGAATGCCAAACATTTGGTTGACGGGATAGTCGTGATACTTCCAAGGCTCACCACGCACTTGAGTGCCGAGGAAGTACTCAAGTACATCGTATGAGAGCCGGTCCTGCCCTTTGAAGCCGCTGCCGTCGTAACTCTTCAGCGTTTCATAGTTGGCCTTCAGTTTGGCGAACTGGCGCTCGGTCTCGGCGGGTGAAGAATCACTCAGCTTGGCGTTATGACCTCGGATACCAACTTGCTCGAGTATTCGCAACTGGGTCAGCAGTTCGGGATTGTCAAGCGCAAATTCACCGAACACCTTGGTATAGAACCAGTCTATCGACAGCGGCTTGGCATACCACGTGTGCAGGCCGAGAGCGGTGACGATTAGCAACAGAGATGCAATGGCAATGCCGAGCCATTTGAAGACGCGTTTCATGGGGATTTCCTTGGAGAAGGTTTAGCAAAAATAGCGAACCGGACGCAACAAGGCGCTTCGGGCCCCGGTAAACGAGGCCCAGGCTCAATGCAGAATTTTGCCCTCAAACGGTACGGGTGTGCAGGCGTTCTATACCAACAACACCGCCGCTCGTCGCACCGATTGAAATACCTCGACAAGAATGTCCGCGCGCTAACGGCCGCGCGACTGAGCCCAAGTGGCCGTTTTCCTCACCCATGACGTCGGTGGCGTGATCGGCGCGGCGGACACGGTAATCACGCTGTCGCACGGTAGAATTTGTGACGTGGCCACGACGGCGGGAGTGGCGACGGGCGTTTTGGCGCGTCGCTTACTGGTATAAACTAAGAACGTCTGACGATGGGCGCGGTAGGCGCGAAAAGCAGGGTGAGCTAGGTGACTCAGGCCTTGGCCGTGTTTGGTAGCGCAAGCGGGGCGATAAACACGCTTACATCGCCGATGCTGGCGGTAATTAATCGACTTTTACGCGACGCAACCCCGATGAGGAGCATTGCCATGAGCAAGTCCAAGGACACCAAGAAAGACACCAAAAAAGCGGCAACAAAAACGCCGAAAGAGAAGAAAGAGGCGAAGAAACTGAAGAAAGAAGAGCGCAAGCGCCAGTAGGCGCTCGCTGTGAACAGGTCGGGCTCACGTTTGCGGCCCGGCTTTGCTTGTTTTTCGCGAGTGCCAATCAAGAGTGCCAATCAATTATGGCTTCAACAACTCTCCGGCGCGCCAACCTCTCGGAGATCGACCAACTTGTTGCGCTGATCAACGCCGCTTTCCGCGTGGAGGATTTTTGCGTGATGGGCGACCGCACTAGTTTTGAGGACATTCATGCGCGATTTCAATTGGGTACTTTTTTCGTACTTGAGGATGCAGCCGCCCACGGGGTATTGGTAGGCACGGTGTTCACCTCGATTACCGGTACACGTGCCTACCTTGGTTTGTTATCGGTCGATCCCGCCGTGCAGGGACGCGGAAGTTCAAAAGTGTTGATCGACGCAGTAGAACAAAATGCGCTGGCCGCAGGATGCGACTTTCTCGATATCACCGTGGTGAATGTGCGTGAAAACCTGTTCGGCTACTATGAGAAATTAGGCTTTACGCCTTACGGCGTCGTGCCGTTCCCCGTTCCTGAAAAAGCCCGGATGCCGTTACATTTGGTACAGATGACCAAGCCGTTGCGCCCCGCATGGCAGACCGTCGCACCCGTTCCAAACAGCGTCTAGAGCGCTTTCTCAATCGTCCCGCACATCCGTTTGAGCACTTCAATGCGTGACCAAAGTTTGTCGTCTGAAGCGATTACATTCCACGGCGCAATTTCGGATGACGTGCGATCAATCATATCCGACAACGCGAGTTCGTAGGCAGGCCATTTCTTGCGGTTGCGCCAGTCATCTGGTGTGATCTTGAAATTCTTGTGTGGCGTTTTCTCGCGCAGCTTGAAGCGTTTAAGCTGTTCCTTCTGAGTGATCGCCAGCCAGAATTTGAGGACGATGCTGCCGCTGTCGGTAAGCGTGTCTTCGAACTCATTGATCTCGTGGTAGGCACGCATCCAATCGGTCGGTTTGCATAGTTTTTCCACACGTTCGACAAGCACCCGGCCATACCATGAGCGGTCAAAAATTACCGCGTGGCCGTGTGCCGGAATTTGTCGCCAAAAGCGCCATAAGTAGGGCTGCGCACGCTCTTCGTCTGTTGGCGCGGCAATAGGCACCACGCGATATAGACGTGCGTCAATGGCACCGGTAATGCGTCGAATGGTGCTGCCCTTGCCGGCCGCGTCCATGCCCTCAAACAAGAGCACCAGCGAGCGGTCCTTGAACCGTTTGTGGCGTGTGAGCAGGCTTAACTCACCCTGCAACTTGGTTAGCTGTCGCTCGTAACTGGCGCGACCCAACGACCGGCTGTAGTCGGCGGTATTTGAGATGCTAAGTTTGTCAAGACTCCGCTCGGGGAGCGGCTCTGCGGGGGCGAGAGTAGTGGTAGTGCCGTTAAGTGCTCTGTCTAGGGCGTTGAGGAGCAAATTGCCTGCGGCGAGAGAGCGGTAAGCGTGGTTGCTACCTTCAATGATGTGCCAGGGGGCTTCACCGGTTGAGGTTTCGCGCAACGCCAGTTCGCAGACTTCGATGAATTCATCGTAGTGCTTGTACTGCCGCCAGTCGTCTTTGGTGACGCGCCAAGCCGTGTTCTTTCTGGCCGACAACGCCTTCAGTCTTTCCGCCTGGGCGTGTTTTGAGAGGTGAAACCAGAGTTTGACAATCGCGGCACCTTCGGCCACCAGCATGCGCTCGTGGTCGCGAATGCGCGCCAGCTGCTTTTCAAACACTGCGGTGCATCGCGCATCACGCTCGTGATCCCGAGTCTGGTCGCTATCCGCGCTGCGGAGTTTGTCGCGACCTTGGCCCCGTTGTCGGCTCACCACCCGGTGGAGTATTGGGTCGGTGTACCATGAACCAAATAGAATTCCGATGCGACCCTTGGGCGGCAACGCCTGCCAGAATCGCCACATGTCCGGGCGATCGCGTTCCCCGTCGCTTGCGGCACCAAATGCATGGGTGTGAATGTGGCGCGGGTCCATCCACTGATTAAACAGGTTCACCGTTTCCCCCTTGCCGGCACCATCAACGCCATTCACCAGAATAATCACCGCAGCCTTGTTCTGCTCAAGCAACTTGTACTGGGCGGTGAGTAGCGCTTGACGCAACAGCGGTGTCTGTCGGTCGAACTCGGCTTTTTTTATCTTGTGGCCAATTTCAGCGGATTCGAACATGAGATGCTCCGTGAGTAGAATTCGGCTGCTTGTCATGTTGCGCGATTTGCCGAGAATCAGCAAATCGGCATGGATGCGCCGAGGAGGGTAGCATGCAGACTGATCTGCGTCTCGATTGCTACCCCCTATTAAACACGTAGAAAGTTGATTTTTGGCCACTGAGACCAAAGCGGTGATCGGTACCATTACCTGGACTGAAGCGGGCCGTACCCACACCGCGATCTGGCGGGCGGAGAATGGCGCACAGCCGCCTAAACGTCTGATGGTAGTCGATGACACCATCAGCGCTGATAGTGCCTATCGGCTGGCGTGTGAAGGTACGGGGCTGTTGTGGCGAGGTGACTACCAGAATGCCCGGCAGTTGTTGCTTGCGTTGGCGCGCCGAGTTGATGCGAAAAGTGTCAAGACGAGGCGGTACGCTGCAACGGCAGCAAACAGGCCCGCGTCTAATGCGGAACATGCAAAATTGCTGATCGATGCCTTTAATCGGCATCGTTTGAGTCGTTCACAGCGCGCGCGCACTTTGTCGATGCTGCTGATCCCGTTCGATTCCGATTTTTCGGTGCCCCTCGGTCGTGCGCCAGAGGTGCAAACGGCGTTAAAAGAGGCGTGGGGACAGCCGACCAACCGACCATCGGTGGCGTCGCTACGCGAATTACTCGGCATCATCGGTGCTCATGAATGGCGGCGTAAGGGCGTGGAAATCGCCGCGCTGGGAGAACGCATCCATCCACACTATGGCGTATTTGCGCCGATACGCAGCGAATACGTCGGCCTCGTGGCCAAAGCGCCCCTGCCGACACCAACGCCGGTAATGGCGTTCGACATCGGTACCGGTACAGGTGTGTTGGCTGCAGTTTTGTCGAATCGCGGCATCAGCCGGGTGATTGCGACAGACATGGATTCACGCGCGCTGATCTGCGCGCGTGACAACCTGCGCCGGTTGGGACTGCAAGAGACAGTGTCGGTGATTGCGGCCGATCTGTTTCCCCAAGGGCGCGCGCCGCTGATTGTGTGTAATCCACCTTGGCTACCCGCCCGGCCATCATCACCCTTGGAGCGCGCTGTTTATGACCCGGATAGCAACATGCTGCGCGGTTTCTTGAGTGGGCTTGCCGCGCATATGGAGCCTGGTGGAGAGGGTTGGCTGATACTGTCCGACCTCGCCGAACACTTGGGTCTGCGTTCGCGCGAGACTCTTTTATCCTGGATCGCCGAAAGTGGCTTGATGGTTCGCGGGAGGATTGACATCAAGCCCTCTCACCCCCGCATTTCTGACACCACCGATGCTTTGCATGCAGCGCGTGCCAAAGAAGTCACTTCGCTGTGGCGTCTGAGCGCAACATAGCTGTTTTGATGCAATGTTTGATGCAGCACAAACGCTGAGGATGTAAACGCTGCATAGTTGAGACATCCACACTAGTCACGGAAGCCCCCCATGCAAGCGAATCATGTCGTCATCTGGCTCGACCATAGCGAAGCCCACATCATTACCTTTACGCGCGAAGCGGCTGATAAGGCAATCATTATTCACGCGCCAAATCGGCGCGAGCATCAGCATCACAAGGCGGATACCGTCGGATCCGGTAAAGCCGCCGAACATCCTGAGTATTACAACGCTATCATCGAAAAAGTCCGTGACGTGCGTGAATGGCTGGTGGTAGGCCCCGCCAACGCCAAACTGGCGTTTGTCAAACACGTTTCAAGAACCCATCCTGGGCTCAACGGCCACTTGATTGGTGTGGAGACGGTTGACCATCCCACCGACGCTCAGTTACTCGCGTACGCGCGCAAGTATTTTGTGGCCGCTGATCGCATGATCTAGCCAGAAACATTCAATCTAGGCGGAAACGGACCGCGGCGTCAGGTGTTATCGGCATAGTTTCGCGCCGAGACCTTGTTGAGCACTTTGCCGCTGTCGCTGATCATCACTGAAAAGTCAATGATGTAACCCCACGAGTCGATGTAGCGGTAGTCCCAAGCGGTGGCCTTGAGGTTGTCAAAGCGTACCAGTTGATGTGGTTGACCAAGTATCGCAGTGACATTGGCGGCGTCCATGCCGACGACCACGAGTGCGGCTTTGTTATCGTTGAGGCCCGGCGACATAAAGTGGCTGCTCAAGGTCGGCGTGCCACAGGCGGCAAGACACGCCAGACAGCAAATGTAGAGTAGAGCCTTCATCTTTGCGCCGGTTTGCGAAATGGAACAGTCTCCATACTATCCTGAATGTTGCGTGGGTCGGCCGTTGCTTAGCAGGACGTCGCCTCTGGGTGATTGGCAAACCAAATTGGCTTGTTTCTTTCTTGCTGTGGATGCGGGCTGCAGGTTCGCTCGCGGGCGATTGGACGGCAATGTTCCGCCTTGCTGCCGAAGCATAGCCCGCTATGCTGTGGTCGGTCAGGCAAAATACCGCTCGCCTGTTCACCTACTCGCCCGCTTTCGAACGCGCCCCCATAAATGTTCAGGCTAAAAGCGCCAACCAATTCCGATGCTGACGAGATTTGGGTCCACCTTTAACGTGGTTAGTTTTGCCCCGTTCACCTTGACATCCGTCTTGATGTTTACCCGTTTGAAGTCGAGATTGATGTAAGTGTTTTTGGCGACTTCAAAGTCGATGCCAATCTGTGCGGCGGGACCGAAACTATCTTTATCGGTCGAGATGCCAGTTGGCAGATTCGCGCTCATGAATCGGGTGTAATTGATACCCGCACCGACGTACGGATTTACGCTATTGCCCGGTGCAAAGTAGTACTGAAGGGTCAGTGTAGGCGGCAGGTGTTTGAGGCTACCGATGTTGTTACCCTGTAGCTTGACATCGTGCTTTTGCGGGTACGTCAGCACCAACTCAGCGGCGAGATTCTTGGTGAAATTGTAGACGAAATCGATTTCGGGAAATGTTTTGTTGTTCAGCTCAACTTTGGCACCCGTCACGTCTGGAGAATTGCCGTTATCCACCTGCATGTTTAATGCGCGCACACGCATCATGTAAGTTCCTTCTTCGGCGAAAGCGGGTGTGGCGAGGGTCGAGGCAACGGTAACGGCGGCCAACAAAGCCAGTGGTGGTTTGCGCTTCATTTTGCTACTCACTTTCTCATGGGGATCAATCATGAGAGGAGTTTGCGCAGTGCGGCAAAGTCCATGTTGACGATCATCAAACCAAGCTGAGGTTACCCTCGAAAATTGCCGCAACTTGAACAGATCAATTCACAAAACACGCCTATTGGGGGGAACTTCCCGATCTTTTCTGCCGAAAACACCCGCCAAATAAGGAGTCTTCTGTAGAAACAAAGCGTAAGAATTGTGTAGAAATTGCGAAGATTGCAGCCTCCTGCATAACGGCGGCGCGGTTTTCCGAGTAGCCTGTTACCCGCGTCACAGTAGTTCCACCGCGAAGTCCATTTTTTCGTTAGCCCTCTTCATCGCGCGCCATGCGTTTTCCGCTCTGGGTTCGACTCTTCATTACTTTCGCCGCACTGAGTGTCGCGGGGGTCATTGTGCTGACGCTTGAGCAGCGGCGCACGTTTCAGCGCGACTTTTTGGCGTACGTGAATCTACAGGCAATGGTGCGTGTTGAAAATGCCGCGAAAGAACTTGGGAGGCGTTACGAACAAACCGGCGACTGGAGCTTTCTGGCCGGACGACCGCGCACCTTTGACGCATATATCGAGGGGCGGCGGACTGCGGCAGATACCCCCGAAACGGAGCCGGAGATACGGCCACCTCGACCGCCTGACGATGACCCGCAGCGTAGCGGCGAGCGCCTGCTTCGGCAAGATGGCGCGCGCCCAGTTCCGCCAATAGACGATCCCCCGCGTCGACGGACTGAAGACGGTCGGTTGATGCCGCAGCCGAAGTTTGAGGCGCGGATTGATGCATTAAGTTTGCCGTCGCGTGTGGCGCTGATTAATGATCGCGGACACCGTGTGATTGGTAATCCGGCTGTCCCGGCAAATTCGCCCAGCGTGCCAATTCGCGTGGGCGCTGAAGTGGTCGGCAGTTTGTTGCTCGCACCACAGCCTGCGCTGAACAATGATCTTGATGTGGCGTTTGTGCGCTCGCAGATGTCGCACGCAGTGATGGCGGGCGTTGCGGTGACCATTGCCGCTCTGTTTGCCGCTTGGGGGCTGGCGCGCTGGTTATTGAAGCCGGTCAAAACGCTTGGTCTACGTATGGAGCAACTTGCCGCAGGCGATTATCGAGCGCGCATTGAGAGCGGTCGCACCGATGAGTTGGGGGAGCTTGCACGAAACTACAACTGCCTTGCTGAAACCTTGACGCGGAACCAAGATGCTCGTCGGCGTTGGGGTGCCGACATCGCCCATGAACTGCGTACGCCACTGTCGATTCTGCGTGGGGAGATTCAGGCCATGCAAGATGGTATACGACCATTATCGAAGCCAGCGTTGGATTCACTGCAGGCCGAGTGTAGTCGGTTGACCAGCTTGGTCGATGATCTATACCAGCTCTCCCTCGCCGATGCTGGCGCGCTGACATACCGGTTTGTGACGCTTGACTTCAACGCACTGGTGGCCGATGTCGAGCGTGAGTACCATGCGAGCTTGCGCGACGTCGGCCTTGCGCTTGAAACCGCGTTGAGCCGTGAGCCGCTGATGGTCAGGCTGGATACCCAGCGGATGTCCCAACTCATCGCCAATCTTCTGGTCAACAGTGCGCGTTACACCGATGCACCGGGCGTGGTGCGATTAACGACTTCATGTCTCGGAAGCGGATCTTCGTCGAGCGTGGTGCTGACCGTCGACGACTCTGCACCGGGTGTGCAAACCGAGCTGCTGCCAAAAATATTCGATCGTTTGTTCAGGGTGGAGGGTTCGCGCAATCGCGCGGCCGGTGGGGCCGGTCTCGGACTTTCGATCTGCCGGAATATTGCGGAGGCGCACAGCGGTAAGCTGGTGGCAAGCGCATCCCCGCTGGGCGGTTTGCGCATCACGTTGAGCCTTCCCGCTGCAACCGCGATGCACCCGTAATGGATGAATCGTTGAAGCCATCTGTAGTGTCACCCGCCATACTTTCCGCAAGTCCGCCTTCGGTGCTGGTGGTTGAGGACGAGCCCAAAATCGCCGCATTATTGTGCGACTACCTGGTCGCGGCGGGGTTTGTGACTTCACACGTCGACCATGGAACTGGCTTGGTTCAGGCATTGCAGAAGGGGGAGTACCATCCGGACGTAATCCTGCTTGATGTCATGTTGCCCGGTAAAGATGGCCTGGCCATTTGTCGGGAAGTGTGCGACTTCGGCACGGTACCAATCATCATGCTAACGGCTCGCGTCGAAGAAATTGACCGGTTGTTGGGTCTGGAGCTTGGTGCAGATGATTACGTTTGTAAGCCGTTTAGTCCGCGTGAAGTTGTTGCCCGGGTGAAGGCGGTCGTGCGGCGGGCAGCGGCAAAACAATCCGGGCATGAATCGATTGCGGCAATACCGATATCGCTCGATGCACCACGTTTCACCGTGAGCGTTAAGCGCAAATCACTTCACCTCACACCGGTCGAATTTCGGCTGTTACACAATCTGGCCGGGCAGCCGGGGCGGGTGTTTTCGCGCGACCAATTGATGGACGTGTTGTATGTCGATCACCGGGTTGTGAGTGATCGGACGGTGTATAGCCACGTCAAGAATGTTCGTCGATAGATTGTTCAGGTGGGTGGTGGCGAGACGTAGTTGCGCTCAATCTACGGCGTAGGATACAAACTTGAATGGTAGGCGGGGAAATTGGCATTGCTGACTATGCGTGAAATGGCGTCTTGGACTCGCAGTTGCCATGCCAGCCGCAAACGGATTTGCAACCAGTCACTCTCACCCCAGCCCAGGCGAATCTCATCTCAGTCAACAAACACTTTGCGGCGCGCAATCTTGTAGTTTTGCCATCGCATTAATCAGGTATGCTAGGAAAAACGTTACGCAAAAGAGGCACGAGGTGTACCACGGGGAACGATTTAATGGCTACAGCCATCTTCTAGGAACCTTGCTCGCCATTACTGGCGCAGTGCTGTTGATTGTTGCAGGGGCTTCCAAGGGCGACGCTTGGAAAGTGTTGAGCTTCGCTATCTACGGCACGACCTTGATCCTTCTCTACGGCAGCTCGACGCTTTATCACTCCACTCGCGGTCGCACAAAGCATATTTTTCGTAGACTGGATCACGCCGCGATTTACTTGCTGATCGCTGGCACCTACACCCCCTTTACCTTGGTGACGCTTGGCGGCGGCTGGGGCTGGTCGTTATTTGGTGTGATTTGGGGGCTGGCGATATTCGGCATCGTGCAAGAGCTGACACTAGCAGGCAAGAAACGCATGCTGTCGCTCTACCTTTATCTTGGCATGGGATGGGTGGCGGTGATCGGTGTTGTGCCCTTGATCGAAGCGCTGACATGGTCCGGCTTCATCTGGGTGGTGGCCGGTGGGCTGGTCTATACCGTCGGAACCGTCTTTTATTTCTACGATGAACGCTTCAAGCACTGGCACGGTATCTGGCACCTGTTTGTGTTGGGGGGTAGCGTGATTCATTACATCGCCATCTATCGTTTTGTGGCGTAACTTCGGCGTTCATCCCGCGTCTTGTCGGCAGCACATTTGCCACCCGGTAGCACCATCGCTAGGTGAAGCGCTTTAGCGGTGATAAAGTCGGGGCTTTGCGTCAGGTAGCGGCTACCGTTGGTTTGGCCGGTGTGTGACGCACCTTCGCCACAAACGACCCTGCCCGTTGATGTCCATTCCGTCAGTCGACCCCCTCAATTTTAGAAACTGGTCGCTAAGAACGCGAATAGCCTTGTTCACACTGGCGATTTTTCTGACGAGTCTCTGCCTGTTGGCAGTCTACGTCGGCCAGGTTTTACACCGCCACATGCAGCAACTGTTGGCCGATCAGCATGTTGCCGCTGTCGGTCTTGCGGCCTCGCAGATTAACAGCGACGTAGAAGAGCGCATGAGCTCACTGCAAGCGCTCGCTCAATCTCTTACACCGGCGTTTCTTGCTGACGCTCCTGCGTTACAGGCCGATCTGGAGCGGCGCACGCTAGTTAAACGACGCTTGTTTAATCGCGGTATCTTTGTGGCAGATGCCGCAGGTACTGCTATTGCCTCGTCCCCGGTTTTGACCGGCCTTACCAGCCTGAACTTTATGGACAAGGAGCATGTTGTCACCGCTCTTAAAGAGGGCAAAGTCAACATCAGTCGCCCACTGATGGGCAAGACGCCGGGCGCGCCGGTAATTGTCATGGCCGTGCCGATCCGAGATGCTCAGGACATCGTTATCGGTGCCTTGATGGGGGTGACCGACTTAGGGGAACCGAACTTTTTAGATAAGGTTGCCGATATTCGAATCGGCAACACCGGTGGGCTTGTGTTGGTGGCACCTGAGTACCGCCAAATAATTTCGGCAGGCGACAAGCGCCGCATGATGGAACCCCTCCCGCCGCCGGGCAAGGACCCACTCATCGACCGCTTTGTTGGCGGTAATGAAGGTGCGGCGATATTGATCAACACTCTCGGGGTCGAAGTACTGACTGCGACAAAATCCATTCCTTCTGCGGGGTGGTACGTTGGAGCCTCGCTGCCTACGGACGTTGCATTCGCCCCCGTTCACGACTTGACTAGGCGCTTGCTTGCAGCAGCGATAGTACTCGCCCTGATCGTCGGTCTGATTACCTGGTGGATGGTTCAGCGGCAGCTAAAGCCGATAATGACGGCCATCGAGACGATGAAAAGCCAATCGCGAGTCGAGCTGCCGACGCAACCGTTAGCCGTCAAACGCCAGGACGAGGTCGGTCAACTTATCACTAGCTTTAACCAGTTGCTGCAAACACTCGCCGAGCGGGAAGCCGCGACGAAAGAGGCGCAAAACCTGCTAGGCCGTATCGCTAGTCGTGTGCCGGGAATGGTCTACCAGTTCCGTCTATGCGCTGATGGGTCGTCGTCTTTTCCCTACTCCAGCGCCGGAATCCGCGATATCTATCGGCTTAAGCCAGAGGATGTCCGCGAGGACGCATCAAGAGTATTTGCCATCCTGCATCCAGATGACGCCAATGCAGTTGCGGCGAGTATTAGTCAGTCGGCCGAGCGCCTGACCCTTTGGCGGCACGAGTATCGGGTCAAGTTTGACGATGGCACGGTGCGTTGGCTACAGGGTAACGCCATGCCGCATCGCGAAGACGATGGTGCTGTTCTCTGGCATGGCTTTGTCACCGATATCACCGAACGTAAGCAAGCGGAAGGCGCTCTGCGGGAAAGTGAACGACGATTTGGCGATTTGCTGGAGAACATGCCTTCAGTTGCGGTGCAGGGCTTCTCAATCGATGGAAGGGTGCACTATTGGAATGCCGCCTCGGAGCAGCTGTATGGCTATTCGGCAGCCGAAGCAGTGGGACGCTGCATCGGCGAGTTGCTGATGCCAGCGGCAGCGCGCCCTGATTACTTGCGTACACTCAGGCAGATGGCGGATACCGGTCAGGTACCACCGCCGATGGAAATGGCGTTGGTGCGTAAGGATGGTGTGCCATTGCAGGTCTATGCTAGTCATGCCGTCATCGGTACGCGCGGGCTGCCGGTTGAAATCTATTGCTTCGACATTGACCTGACCGAACGTAAGCGGATAGAACGTGAGGTGCAGATACAGCGCGACTTTGCCGCGCAGATACTGAATGCGATGGGCCAAGGCGTGAGCGTGACTAGTCCCAAAGGGGTGGTTGAATTTGCCAATCCTGCGCTAGCGACGTTGCTGGGTTATTCAACTAGTGAACTCATCGGCAAAGGCCACGACGAAATATTTGTTGAAGGAGACGCTGCGCGACAACCGACGATATTGGCGGAGCGTGCGGCTGGTGTGTCCTCAACCTATGAGGCACGCTTTCGGCGCAGCGACGGTACGTCGGTGCCGGTACAAGTGATCGGCGTACCACGGCTTGTTGACGGTAGATACACAGGCTCAATCGCGGTGATAACGGATCTTAGCGACCGCGTCCGTGCAGAGCAGGCGCTTACCGAGAGTGAACAGCGCTTCCGCATGCTGACTGAGCTTTCACCCGAAGCGATCGTGGTGCACGCAGATGGAGTCGTACGTTACGCAAATCAAGCAGCCGTGAGTCTCTACGGAGGAACGACCGAGGATCAGCTGGTTGGAAGATCCGTCGCGGATTTTGTCCATCCTGAATCACGACAGGTTGTGTCGGAGCGAGCCAAGCAGGTTGCGGCGGGGGTTGAAGTGTTGCCGCTGGCGCACATAAAGAATATCAAACTTGACGGCTCGGTAATTGACATTGAGTCCTACGCAGTTGCGACGGTATTCGATGGTGTTCCAGCCGTGCGCCTTTCAATACGCGATATCACCGCACGTAACCGCGCTGAAGCCCAGCGAGTGTCGCTGGAAGCCCAGTTGCGCGAGTCGCAAAAAATGCAGGCCGTTGGGACGCTGGCGGGCGGAGTGGCGCATGACTTTAACAACATACTCGCTGCGATTCTTGGAAACTCCGAGCTCGCGCGCGAGGATAGTGCCGGCAACAAACGCGCGCTTGAAAGCATCGACGAAATTCGCAAAGCGGCGACGCGTGCGCGTGACTTGGTGCAACAAATTTTGTCGTTCAGTCGACGACAGCCTACCGAACGAAAGTCACTTAAACTGGATGCCGTCGTCGAAGAATCACGGCGGTTATTGCGCGCGACCCTGCCGATGCGGCTGTCACTTGCCGTTCAATGCGACAAAGACACTCCTAATGTACTGGCCGACGCAACACAGATTCAACAAGTAATTATTAACCTAGCGACAAACGCAATGCAGGCAATGCCCACCGGGCAGGGTCGCATCGACATTCACTTAGGCACCATCACGCTCGACAAAAATCTGCTGGCCACGCAGCCGAAGCTACAGGCCATGGCGATGCGTCATCCCGGCCAGGCGGTGCGACTCTCCGTACAAGACAGTGGCCCTGGCATACATCCGGAGACCGTCGAGCGGATTTTCGAACCATTTTTTACAACCAAGCCGGTAAACGAGGGTACTGGCCTTGGACTGTCGGTGGTGCACGGTATTGTTGACGGCCACGAGGGGGTGATTGCAGTAACGAGTATGATGGGCGTGGGGACCACGTTTGATATCTATCTGCCAGTGGCGACCGCAGATACTGTGTATAAATCGAGTGCACTTCCCGCCACTACTGCAGGGAACTTGGCCGCCAAGAAAGCCACGGGATTGCGCATTTTGTATTTGGACGACGACGAAGCGATTGTGTTCCTGACCAGCCGGTTGTTGGGACGAAAAGGTTTCCGTATCTCCCCGTTCACTGACCAGCAGGAAGCGCTTGACGCGGTGCGCGCGACCCCAAATGCATTCGATGTTGTCGTGACTGACTACAACATGCCCGGTATCTCGGGTGTTGATGTTGCTGGCGAGATACGAATGATCCGTGATGATCTTCCAGTCGTCATCGCGTCGGGTTTTGTCGACGAAGACTTGCAAACAAGAGCGGCGGCGGCAGGCGTAAAAGCGTTGATATTCAAAGAGACGTTCGTCGATAAATTCGTCAACGCGATCGAAAATGCAGTTGAAGCAGTCTAACAGTTGCGGCCTGTCTCGTTGGGAGTCTTCTGCCTTGTGATTGTTTGAACCGAGGACTATGTTCTATGCGGGCGTCGCGTTGCAGGATGCTGCTGGCGGGGCGCAACGATGGGAAACATCAACGGCATTGCGGCATTAGGCGTAGCTTCCTTCGTACCATACCCACCTATGTTTTTTGCGCGCTGACGTTAGGCGTTACCGGGTTTGCAACTTGCCTACATTGTCGTGGCGAAGTGCTTTCCCGCGTGCTCGCGCATGGCGTGAAACTTCACCTGCGGATAACGCTCTGCGGAGACTTCCAGTTCAGACGTGTGTGTAGCCAGAAACGCGGGCGCATCCACCACGTCGTAGGCCACGCGGTGCGAGTTCGAATCGATAAATTTACGGAGAACGTTCGGGTCGTCACAAGTAATCCACCGCGCGAGTCTATAGCGCGAAGGCTCGAGTCGTGCCTCAACGTTGTATTCGGATTTCAAGCGATGCAGTACCACTTCAAACTGTAGTGTGCCAACCGCTCCGAGTAGCAGGCTACCGCCGGAGACCGGTCGAAAGACTTGAATCGCGCCTTCTTCGCCTAGCTGTTGCAAGCCCTGACGCAGTTGTTTGGATTTGATCGGATCTTTGATCTCTACGGTCTGAAATATTTCCGGTGCGAAGTATGGTAGCCCCGTGAATTGTAGTGTTTCTTTTTCTGTCAGCGTATCGCCCAGATGCAGCGTACCGTGATTGGGGATGCCGATAACATCGCCGGCGTAGGCTTCATCGAGCAAATCTCGGCGCTGCGATAAGAACGATACGACCGTGCCTGGACGGAAATCTTTACCGGTTCGCGTGTTGCGCAGCTTCATACCGCGCTCAAAACGACCCGAACAAACACGCACAAAGGCGATGCGGTCGCGGTGTGCCGGGTCCATATTCGCTTGTATTTTGAATACCACACCGGCGAAACTTGTTTCGTCCGGTTCGACGATACGCTCAATGGCTGCGCGGGAAACCGGGGCGGGGGCGATGTCCACCAGCGCATCGAGCACCTCGCGTACACCAAAGTTATTTACCGCCGAGCCGAAGAAAAGCGGGGATTGTTTACCCGCCAAAAAAGCGGTGCGATCAAAGGCGGGGCTGGCTTCGCGGATCAACTCGATTTCAGCTTTGGCTTGGGTCAACTCATCACCGTACCGCCCGGCGATGATGGGGTTATCGATACCTTCAAGAATTTCGTCGGTGTCCCCCATACGATCTTCGCCCGGCGTAAAAACCCGCATCGAATCGCGCCGTAAATCATAAACGCCGCGGAACGACTTACCCATACCCAACGGCCAGATGAATGGCACCACATCCATCTTCAAGACTTGCTCGACTTCTTCCATCAACTTCAGTGGCGGCAATACCTCGCGGTCCATTTTGTTGATGAAGGTGAGTATCGGCGTGTTGCGGGCGCGGCAGACCTCAATCAACCGTAGCGTCTGCGCTTCGACACCTTTTGCCGCGTCGATCACCATCAGCGCCGCGTCAACTGCCGTCAGCACGCGATAGGTGTCCTCCGAGAAATCTTGGTGGCCAGGTGTGTCTAGCAAGTTGACCACGCAGTTGCGGTACTCCATCTGCATCACAGACGATGCGACCGAAATCCCGCGTTGTTTTTCGATCTCCATCCAGTCTGAGGTCGCATGACGGCTGGCTTTGCGGGCCTTCACACTACCGGCGATATGAATCGCACCCGCAAACAGCAACAGTTTTTCGGTGAGAGTCGTTTTACCCGCGTCGGGGTGGGAGATGATCGCGAACGTACGGCGACGTTTAATTTCGTTAGAGAGCTGGGTGGTCATAGTGTGCGCTGATAATGCGGCGCGTCGAATTTCGTCAAAGGCCAGCATTATCGCACCCGGCGATTGACCTCACCGTCATACGGTCTTGCCATTGGTGCCGGTCGATCAAAGCCTCGTTAGCCGACCTCGCGCGGATCGTCGAGTGAAACATCGACCATCAGTTCATTTGCAAGGCCCTCCAGGGCGGCACGAAGTGCGTCCTCGCTCAATACGGTCGGAACCATCAAGGCTGCATCCATGTGGAACATTTGTTCGCCGGACATCGCGCCGCTGGAAATGCGCGTCTGCAGTTTTTCAATGCTGACCTCGTGTTTGGCGAGCTCACTCGAAATGTGGTGAATGATCCCCGGGCGATCCTGCCCGATGAGTTCAAGTTTGATCCGACGTGCCGGCTTTAGTGGGATGACAGAAGCCGCACCGCGCGCGATTGCCACGTGCAAGTTGGCGCTGTCGAGCTCTTTGAGTGCCGCCACCAGCATATCTGCGTTACGGCTCGGCACCTGCAGCAACAAAATCCCGGCAAATTGGCCTGCAAGATTCGCCATCAAGCTATCCGCCCAGTTGGCACCAAATTCGGCGGCTTTGTCCGAAACGGCACTAACCAATCCGGGGCGGTCGGTACCGACGATGGTGACGACGAGGGAAGTGATCATGCTTGCGATCCTGTTGGCAGAACGAAGTGATAATTATCGCGCCGCGCCCAGAGGTTGACTAGACGTACGCCAGTTGAGGTCATTTTCGTCATTGGCCTGTGCCGTACCTTTGATTTATGTTGCGGGTTCATTTATTTCAGGACGATGAGATGCCGACCATCATTCGCAGGACCGCCTCAGCTGACTATAACCATTGGCTCAGGCTATGGACGGAGTATTGCCTGTTTTATGGCCGAGAACCCGAGGCGGAAGTCACGGCATATACGTGGTCGCGGCTGATGAATCCCGCGTCGAGTATCTTCGGCACTGTCGCAGAGGTCGACGGGCGTGTGGTCGGCATCGCAAATTGCGTCATGCATGAAAACACCAGCACTTTGCAGCCGGTTTGTTACTTGCAGGATCTGTACGTCGATCCCGAAGCGCGCGCGGGTGGCATCGGTAAACAGATGATCGATTGGTTGCAGGTAGAGATGAAGACGCAAGGATGGGCGAGGGTGTATTGGGCGACAAAGGAGAACAATTACCGCGCGCGAGGCATGTACGACAAATTCACGCCCCATAGCGGCTTCTTGCGTTATGTGGTTTACAACCCTGATTTTCAGAAATGATTTCACCAAAGTCGCCGAGTAGTGTGCACCTTCGGGCTTTTTTGCTCGAAGGCACCCGTGGATAGGGGAGTTTCGGTGTTTTGTTGGAGGGTGTAAGGAATTTTGTGTAGATTAAATTTTTGCTAGGCTCCCTACTATGTCAAGGAGCCACTATGTCTACGAGCAAGTCACCGAAGTCCAAAACGTCTGCCACACCCGCTGTTCCACAAGAA
>Ga0315900_10004173_pt1 | contig 20516 bp, 23 predicted proteins | sample LakEriMetagenome_FD_203521 | JGI IMG/M metagenome (GOLD analysis project Ga0315900, IMG submission 203521) | Freshwater fungal communities from buoy surface, Lake Erie, Ohio, United States - Buoy 12 MA114 | ecosystem: Environmental > Aquatic > Freshwater > Lake > Lake biofilm | place: USA: Lake...
GCGGCGCTGGACAGGCTGGGGGTCGCGGAAGTCGGGGCGGCGGCGGTGCCGTCCAGACCGAGCCGGTGGCGGATTTGGGCCCGTTCGTCGGTTGTCCAGGGATTGAGCCAGGCTGCGTCGCCGCGGTCGCGGAGGGCCTCGAGGGAGTCGGTCGCAGCGGCGAATGTTCCGCCGATTTCCGCCGTGGCCGTGGCGTTGGTGAAGTCGGCACGGAATGACAGGCGGAGCCAGTCGGCCAGACTGGAAATACCCGTGAAACGGTTGGCCAGGGTGGTGAGGCCGGCCGTGGCGTTGTGGGCGTCCGTGGGGAGTGCGGCGAGACCGGCACGGGTGGAGTCTTGGGGGTCGAGTGCGACCAGAGCGACGCGTTCTTGAAAGTCGACCAGGTTGGCCGCTCCGCGGATCGTAACAACAACGTGAGAGGCGTTGGCGGCGATTGCGCCGTCGGGCAGGTCCAGGCGGTAGATTCCCGGGTGAGAGGTTGAATTGATTTCCCGAAAACCCCCAGAGCTATACGCGGCGGTATTGCTGGCAAGGCTGGCGAGCGTGATTGTGACAGGGTCGGCGCCGGGGCGACAATACGAGGCCGTGAGGCTGGCGGTGTTGTGAGCCAGGCCGGTTCGAGCGGCTCCGGTGGTGCTGCTGCTGTCGAGCAGCGGGCCGAGGAGCACAGTTTGAGAGGTCGAGCCAGATTTGATTAGCAGCATGATTAGAGCGGCCTGAGTGTTCGGCGGTGGAGGAGTCCGGCGGAGCCGGTTCCTTTGGTCAGGTCAGAGAAAACGGGGCGTATCGCATAGATTCGGGTTGTGAGGTCGGTCCAGTTGCCTGTACTGCGGCTTGTCGCGTAACAGTCGGGGCCCCAACTTCCCCAGGCGCGAGCGTCCGCGGCTCCCGCGACGTCCCAGAATCCGAGGCCGATTTGGTTGGTGTTGTTGGCGGCCAGGGACAGGCGGAAACTGTCGCCGGCGTTGATCGTGGTGGGACTCTCGAACGGCAAAAAGGCCCGATGGTATGCGGAATTGATTGAACAATTGGCCGCGAGAATTGTGGGTGTTGAGGTGGTGACCGTGGTCGCGGTTGTGTTGGAGCCGAGATAGAGGCGGCCGACGGCGGAGGCTGACGCGAAGATTCGGAGGCCGACGTCGAGGCCGACCAGCGTTTGGGTTGCGGAGAATTGCGGTTGAGTGAACAGGTTTCCGTATTCGGAGGTCCCGGTGGAAGAATAGTTGAGGTTTCCGGGGATGGCTGGCGTTCCGTTGACGGTTCCGCCGGTGGCGCGAGCACCAAACAGCGCAATACCAGTATTTCGCGTTCCGTCGGTGCCGGATTGCGTTGAGTTGTCGTAGGTCCAGGCCCATTCGGTCAGTCTTAGACTTCCGCTGAGGCGGACATTGATCGCGGCGCTTGTGCCGGATTGCAGTTGGACAACCAGGGCAATCGGGTCGCGGGTGGTGGGGGTGTAAGAGGCGGTCAGCGTTCGCCAGGGTTGGGAATTGGCGGTCGGGGAAAAATCGACGTAGGCGCTACCCCCGGCGAGGATCGTCCCGGATTCGCGGCCGGAGGCGGCCAGCGATTGCAGGGAGGCGCGGAGTTGTGGCGAGCCGGCAATTGTGCCGACACTGATCCAGACTTCGGCCAGGGCGGACAGGTCCCGGGGCAAAAAAACGAATGTGACGCGGTCAGTGGTTTCGTTGAGCGTGAAGGTGGCAGCCGTTCCGCCTTGTTCAAACGGGATTGTCTCGAGAAGTTCAAAAGCGGTGGCCATTAGAACGCTCGAAAAATTGTGGCGTTGAGTAGTGTTTGTGCTTCGGCGCGGCGGTCGGCAGTGAGGCCGGTTGCGCGCAGTCGTCCGGCGGCGTTGGCGACGATATCGGCTGTGGTCGTTGTGCGGTTGTGCCAGTCGTCGGCCGTGAGCCGTGTTCCGTAGACGGTGGAATCCGTGGTCGGTCCCCAGAAGATCCAAAAACCTTGGTTGGTTGTTTGGACGGGGCCCAAAAACATCCGGCCGGCCGGCGTGCAGAATCCTCCGCGGGTGAGATTGATCAGTGTGCGCAGCGTGTCGGCGGAGGGATCGGGGATACCGCAGATTTCGGCGGAGAGTTGCAGGTTGTGCACAAGCTGCCGGTCGGTGATGGCGTTGGGCCAGAGTGCGTCGAGCGGCCAGGTTTCGGCCGTGCCGTCGGGCCAGGTGAGCGTCAGGGTTTCGGCCTCGAGGAGCCAGGTGGGTTGGAAGGTTTTCATTAGACAGGTTTCCAAGGTGTGGTCGGCGTGGCGCGGCTGGCCTGTACGATGTCGGCCGATGCGAGCAGGGTTCCGAGTTGGTTGGTGGCGGCGAGGTTGCGGGTCAACAGGTCGGCAATCCGTTTGAGTTCGGCGGTGTTGGCGCGCAGGTCGAGCGTGACAGTGTTCTGGCTGGCGGCCAGGCGGTTTTCTGCTGCGCTGATGCGGGCTTCGGTGGTTGTGACGCGGCGGCCGAGGGCGGTCAGGGCGGCGGCGAGGTCGTCGGTGGTGGGCATGGGTCATCCGTGGGTACAGGGGGCGGACCAGTCGACCAGGGCGACGCCTCCGCGGCGTCTTAGGTCGGCATAGAATTCCGGGTCGTAGTTTCCGGAGCGGTCGGAGCGAATTGGGAAGTGACGGAAAAAGCTGCGGCGCAGCACACAGCAGCCAAAGCCGTTTCCTCCGACGGGTGCGAGGCCCGCGGCTGGCGGCTGGCGGTAGGGTTGTCCGGTGTGGTCCCAGGCGACGAATGACGGGTGGAAGCGGCTGCGGTAGGGGAGGGCGACGGAAGCGACGGCGGCGTCGAAGCCGGCGAGCATGGTGGCGAGCGCGTCGGCGGGGGGCCCGATGTCGTCTTCCAGAATCCAGAGGTATTCGGCGGTTGTGTCGCGCAGGGCGCGGGCGTAGAGGCGGCTCATGGCGATTTGGACGGCGCGGTACGTGTCCGGGGAGTGCCGGTTTTGGTCGGCCAGGTGTTCGGGGCCGACGTCGTGGCGGTACAGGGTATAGCCGGCGAGGTTTCCGGCGGTGACGGCGTCGGCGGCGAGCCGTTCGAGGTCTCGGAGGAAAATGGGGTCGGCGGTGGTGACGGCGAGCGCGAGGGAGAGGCGGCCGGAGTGGGCGGTGGCCGTGGTCTCGAGCAGCCGGGGAAGGCGGTCGAGCAGGGTCCAGCGTCCAGAGGCCGGAATGAATAGCTGAATCGGTTCGTGGGCCAGGTCGGCAAGGATTGGCCAGGGGGTTTTTTCGGCAGTTTGCCGGGCGGTGAGGCTGGCGGAGTGCCGGCGGTAGTGGTACGCGGCCGGCGATTTGACGGCGGTCCATCCGTTGCGCAGCACACAGCGCCAGAGTCGCCAGTCGTGGTGAGCGAGCGGGTTCCAGTCTGTCGGCCAGGCGTCGCGCTCTTCGAGTTGGTCCAGGGCGGCGCGGCGAACGATGGCGCCGGAGTGGATCCAGTTGGAGCGGTTTGGGTCGCCGGCAGTCAGGCGCAGCGGTCCGGACTTGTCTCCGAATTGCGTAAGGTCCGTCCAGGCGATTCCGGCGGCGGGGTCTGTGGCGAGGGCGGCCAGGCCGTCGGCGAGGTAGGTGGGCCCGAGCAGGTCGTCGGCGTCGAGCGTGAGAAGAAATTCTCCGCGGGTGTGTTGGTAGGCGAGCATGCGGGCCCGGGCGAGGTTGTGGGAGTCGGTCCGGAGGTATTGAATTCCGTAGGGGGCGAAGGCGGCGGCGATCTCGCGCGTATGGTCGGTGCTGGCGGCGTCAATCACCACAATTGACGCGGGCGCGGCGGTCTGGTTGCGTACACTCCGCAAGGCTTCGGCGAGGTATTCGGCCTGATTGTGGCAGATGACGGCGACCGATACCCGGCCGTCGGCGGCGGCGGGGGCCGGCGGGGAAAAGTCGTTGAGCGGTTGGTCGGGCCAGAGGCCGGCGGGACAGCGTCCGTTGGGGAGCCGCGCGAGGATGCTTGTGAGTTGTTGCGCTGGCCGGCATTGTGTTGCGGTCCGGTGGCGGCAGGTGGCGCAGGTGGCCAGGCGTGCCGAGTAGGTGGCGTGGTCAGGGCCGCCGGGCAGTGGTGAGTACGTTGTGGTCACGGCCAGTACGGTTCGAGGGTGAGGGCGGCCGGGAATTGCGTGTCGGTTTCGACGCGGTACAGGGTTTGGCGGTCGAGACAGGCGAACGGGTCGGTGTCGGGCGGCGTGTACCCTACAAATCCCAATTGGTTGGCGGGGTCCAGACTTGTTCCGGGCAGGTAGCGGGGGTCGATGGTGGTTTCGAGCGGCCAGTAATACAGGCCGGCGGAGAGGGTCCAGCGTGTTGACCAGTACCCTCCGGCCGGTGTCGTGTTGGTGTCATTGGTCGGCCAGGCCGCGAAGGCGAGACGCCAGAGGCTGAAAGTGGGCAGCGGGTCGGGCCAGGTGGACGGGTCGGCGGGTGGCGACAACCAAACACAACGGGCATCGAGTTGAGGGGGGTGGGGGATGCGGCGGGTGAGGATGTGCGTTCCTCCCCAGGCCGGTCCGACCGGGCCGTCGGCCAGTTCGACGTCGATTTTCCAATGGGTGGGGCACGAATGGCAGGAGCCGCACGGGCCGATGCGGCCGTCGAGGAGAGCTTGTCCGGAAAACTCGAGGTTGCCGGCTGGCTCGGGCGGATTGAACATCCAAAGCGGTGTCACGTCGGCGGGTATCCGTAGGGGTCAAACAAGCGGGCCTCCGCGGCGTGAATGACATATCCGGCAAGGCCTTGGTGGCGGAGGCACAGTACAACGGCGCCGGCGCGGAGCGGGGTGGGCAGGCCAACAGGAATTCCGTTGCGTACTTCGACGATTCGGCCAGAATCGGCCCAAATCGTGGTCGTGGCAATGGCCAGGGCGGCGCCTTCGAGTTGGTCGTCGATTTCGAGGAGCGGCACGTCGGTCCCGGACAGGGTGCCGGTGAATTCCACAAGCCACATCCCGGGCGCGTGGAAATTGTCGGCTCCGATGGTGACGCGGACGTTGTCCCGGCCGATGGTCGGCAGTTGGGACAATGCCAGTTCCAGGGACGCGGCGGAGAGTTCTGGGGACAGTTCGGGGGTTGAGGCTCCGCGGAATCCGAGGCGAAAAGATCCCCCCGTGGGTGAGCCGACAATGGTCAGGCGTTGGACTTCGCCGGTATCAACCGCGATGGTCACCGCGGCGGGCGTCGGATTTTCGTTGAGGCAGTCGGCGAGGAGAATGGCGCGGATGGGGGCATTCTCGGGAACGGGCCGGCGGCGCGTGGTCCCGATTTCAGTTGAGGCCTGAGATTCGACGGTTTGGACGGCGCGGCGAATGCGTTGCCAGGCCTTGTCGGAGGGAACGGTGGGGCTCATGGCTGGCTGTGCAGCGTGTTGGTGAGTGCCGTCTGGTCGGTGATTAGGGTCCCGGCTGTGCGGGTGAGGGCACCGATGATGGCGGTTCGTCCGAGATACAATGTTCCGCCGTGGAGTTCGGCCGTTGTCAGGCTGGCGACGCCTCCGCGGGTCGAGATGGCGGCGTCTCCCTGGAATTGGCGGTAGGTCGAGCCGGCGGCGGCGGTGGTCCATTCGAAGGCGTTGGCGTCAGTCTCCGTACTGCCGGACGTGGTGTAGACGGTGCAGGCGGTGGCGGTGCCGGTGGCGAGTCGCAGGCGGCTCGAGCCGAGTCCGGGCCCGTTGCCGATGGCGACGGTGGTCGCGTCGATCTCGAGGGCGGTGGGTCGGTATTCAAGGTTGTTGGCGTCGGTGCGAAGTGGCAGGCCGAGGGCGGCGGTGAAGCGGGCCGGGATGGTGAGGGACGCGAGGCCGATGGCGGCGGTGTGTGTGCCGGTCCCGGCGGAGGTGATGTCAATGGGGGTCCCGGCCGCGGTGCTGGCGAGGTGGAACGTGTTGTCGGCGGCGGCCAGGGCGGATTTTGTGAGAAAATAGTCGGTGCTGGCGTTGAGTCCGCCGGGGAGCGTGCCGGTTGAGCGCAGGCGGATTTTCTGTCCGGGCTGGAATGGCGCCGCGTTGTCCTGAATGGTGATGGTGTTGAGCGTGGCGTTGGCCGTGAACGTGGCGCGCTGGCGGAGTCCGTACAGGCAGTCGGTGGAGCCGTCGAGCGTCACGTCGTCGGCGTGGTCGGGGATTCCTGCGGGGGTCCAGTTGGTCGGGTCGTCCCAGTGGTTGGGGCCGCGGCTGCGTTGGGTTTGCGTGACAACGGCGAGGGCTCCGCCGGGCGTGGTTTCCGTGATTGTGATGGTGGCGTTGTGGAGTGTGGGCGTTGCGGTGGCGGGGGCGAGGTTCCCCAGAGCGGCGGCAAATTGGGCGACGACGGGCAGAGGCCAGGGGCCTCCCGAACAGGTGACGTTATTGGCTCCGACGGAGGCCAGGGCCGCGAGGGCGGTTTGGATGGTTGCGGCTGTGGCGTTGTAGGCGAGGGCGGTGGTGGTGTTGGCTCCGATGACGAGCGTGGTGGTCCCTCCCCAGGGGTCGCCGGTGAGGGTGAGCCGTTGGATTTCCGGCGTCCCGGTGATACCCGGGGTGGTTTGGACAATGACCGGATTGAGGCCGGTTGTTGACGCGGTCAGGAGCGGTTGGTTTGCGGATTGCAGGCCGTTGGAGCGGAATTCAATGACCACATTGGAGCCGGGCAGTGGTCCCCCGGTGGCGGTAATTCCCCCGGTTTCGATGGTGCTGAGGGCCTCGAGGGCGGTTTGCACGGCGGCGGCTGTGGCGTTGTAGGCGATGGGTTGGGTGGTTTGGCCGCCGAAACTGAGCGTGAAGGTTCCGGCGGTGGGAGATCCGGTCAGGGCGAGTGTTTGGCGTTCGTTGGTTCCGCCGGGGTATTGGAGGAGGATGATTTGGCGCGGGCTGGCGGCGGCGGCTCCGGCGGCATAGGTCACGGTCAGGTTGCCGATCTTGATGGCGTCGGTCACGGGGTGGCGGCCGGCGCGGGCGCCGATGAGTTCGAAGTCGTCGAATCTTGTGCCGTCGGCGTTGGTTCCCCCGGTCGTGGTCGAGGCGTTGCCGGTTCCGATTGGCGCGAGGGATTGCAGGGCGGCGAGCAGGTCGGCGGCGGTGTTGGCGCGTCGGAATGTGGTGCTGAGGTAGACCTGGCCCTCGTAGACCAGGCGGAGGCGCCAGGCGGTGGAGTCGTTGGCCGAGGTGTTGGGGATGGTGACGCGGCCGCGGAGGTTGGGGCCGGTGGCTCCGGCGGTGGTCTCGGTCACGGTGGCGGCAATCGTCGTGGTCAGGTTGGTCCCGTTGCCGGTGAGAGCCGGGACGGCCTGGGCGGCGAGCGTCCCGGAAAATGTGAGCGTGACGGCCGCGGGCAGGGCTCCGCCGGTCGCGGTGATATTTCCGGTGCCGATTGTGCTGAGCGCCTCGAGGGCGCTCTGAATGGTGGCCGCGGTGGCGTTCCAGGCGAGGGCGGCGGTGGTGGCGCCGGAAAATGAGAGCGTGAAGGTTCCGGCCGTGACGGATTGGAGGGAGAGCGTTTGGACCGCGTTGGTTCCGGTCTGGCCGTCTTGGAGCGTCTCGATTTGGACGGCGGCGGTTCCCCCGGTGAGGTTGGCGCGGTTCGCGGTGATGGCGGGCAGGTTTTGGGCGGCGAGGGCGCCGGTGAATTGGATTTGCCAGGGGCCTCCCGCGGGGCCGGTGACCGTGCAGTTGTTGGCGCCGATTGAGGCCAGGCCGGTGAGGGCGGTTTGAAGCGTGGCGGCGGCGGCGTCGTAGGCGAGGTTGCCAGTGGTCGAGCCGTTGAAACTGAGCGTGAAGGTTCCCCCGGTGGGGGCGTTGCCGATTGTGAGGGTTTGGATTTCGTCGGTGGTGCGGTTGGTGGCGTCGGAGTCGCCGGCGCGTACGGTCACGAAAAACGGAATACCCGGGGTCCGGGCTGTGAGCGTGAGGGCGTCGCCGGCGGAGCCGGCGAGCAGCGTGGAAAATTCCTCGGAGGCGGCGACGGGGTCGGGCGGCGTGGCGGTGTTGTTCCAGGTGCTGACAATGGCGGCGAGGTCCCAATTGGCAAAACGGAGTGTTTTGTTGCCGATGGTGAATGAGACCGGGCCGGCTTCCGCGGGCCGTTGAATGGTTGTGATCTGGGCGACGGCGACGGCGTCCCCTCTCCAAATTTTGAGGGTCATAGGGGCAGAGCGTTGAAGGGGCGGCGGGCGTGCAAGTCGAAAGACAGGAAGATTAATTTGGTCGGGTCTTTGGCCGGGTCCGCAATGGCGCGGCCGTATTGGTCGAGCCATTGGGGTTCGGTTGCCGGTTCGCCATTGACCAGAATTCGGCGGCGGCCGGCGGGTTTGGGTTGCTTGGCCGGGTCTTGGCCTTTGTCGTAATAGAGCTCGAAAAAGCCGCGGTTGGGTTGTCGGTGGATCCAGGTGGCAGGGTTGACTGCGAATTCCATCGAGAGCGTTGAAAAATCGATGTCGTTTTCGGTCTGGATGTCGGAAATCGCGATTTTGGCGCGCAGTGTGAGCGGTGGGAACGTGAGGCCGCGGATTCGGATGGCGTCGGAGTTGATTGAGTCGGTGTAGTCGAGGAGCCAGGGGGGGAAACTGGGCGTGATGTTGCGGGTTCCCCGCAGAATGGGGAAATGGCGGTCCGCGGACGCCGGGGGGTCGTCGAACAGGTCGCCGGCGGTGTTGTTTATTGGGCGGCCGGCGGCGTCGCGAGTCAGGCCGATTGTTCGGGCCTCCCATTGGGACAGGTCCCAATTCGTGGGGCGTCCGAGCGGGTTGGTTTTGTCTTCGGTGGCGGTCGAATATTCGACGGTGATTTCCCAGGTCCCGGGCCCGGTCCGTGAAAACTCCGTTTTGGTGATGCGGGCGGACGAGTCGCGCGGGTGGGGTTGGCCGCGGGCCAGGTCCGGCCGCGAGCGGAGAATTGTGTTGGCGTCGTCGGCCGGGTCGGTTTCGGCGCGGAAATAGCGGGTGTAGGTCCGCGGGTTGTCCAGCGTGGACGTTTCGGCGTGGGATTCTCCGAAGGTGTAGAGCGGCATCAGTCAATTTCCCCGACGGTGAAATCTTCCAGGGCTTCGCGGGTTTTCTTGCCTTCCGTGGCGGTTGCCTGCGTGTTTTGCCTGATTTGCTTGAGTTCGGAGACGATTGGATCTTGGCGCGGCCGCAAGCTGGCCAGCACGGCTTTGAATCCCTCGAACGTCGTGGCGTTGACGAATGGGTTGGAGCCGGTTTTGGTTGCGGCGGCGGCGGTGGCGGCCAGGTTGAGGCCCGTGGTGTCGCCGGGGGCCGGTCGGCGGCGGCGTTCTGGGGTGGTTTCTTCCCGTTTGGCTGTGAGTTTGTCGAGTTCGTCTTGGGCGGCGGCGACGGCGTCCGCGGTGGCGTCGCGGGTGGCTTCGGCTTCGCGTTGCCAGGCGTCGGCGAAATTGGCGGTGAGGTCCAGGCCGGTCAGTTGGGCGAATGGTTCGGCGAGAGCGTTGACGGCCGTTTCGGCGAGGCTGACGATTTTGGCCAGAAATTGGCGCCAGAGGGTGGCGAGTCCCCCGGTCCCTTGGGTCCAGGCCAGGTCGAGGCCGGCCCACAGGATTTTTGCGGCGCGGGAGACGTCGCCGGAGGCCAGGGCGTCGGCAATGCCGCCGACGGTTTGGCCGACAGTGGCGGCCAGGGCTCCGAATGCGTCGGTGAGCGCGGCGGTGGCGGCTTGTCCGGTGGCAGTGAAGCGGGCGAGTAAGGCGATGACGGCCAGCAGCGCGGCGCCCCAGATGGCGACGGGTGACGCGAGCGCGGCCAGCAGTGGCGCGAGTGTGGTCCAGGCCGCGGCGGCGGCGGTGGTGGCAGTGCGGACGGCCGCGAGGCTGGTGGCGACGGTTTTGAGCGCGAGGCCAGTCGTCACCAGAGCCGCGCCGAAGCTTCCGACGGCGACGGCGGCGGCCGCGGCGACAGTGACGGCGGTTTGGTGTTCTCTGATCCAGGCGGCGGTTTGAGCCGTGGCGTTGGTGAGGGCGTCGATGGCGGCGGTCAGAGCCGGCGCGAGGGCGGCGCCGATCTGGTTGGTGACGCCTCCGCCGGCGGCTTTGAGGCGGTCGAAGGAATCCCCCAGAGCGGCGGCCGCGGCGACGGCCGCGCCGTCCATCGTGATTCCCAGTCGTTTGGCTTCGGCTTCGAGGTCCCCCAGTTCCGTCGCCAGGGGAATCAGTTCGGCGCCGGATTTTCCCCAGAGTTCGAGGGCGGCGGCGGTTTTGCTGGCCGGGTCGGCGATTCCGTTGAGGGCGTCGGCGATGCGGGAGAATTGTTGGTCGGCTGACAGTCCGGCGAGGTCCGCGGCGGTCAGTCCGACGGCGGCGAGGGTCTCTTCTGCTCCTTTCGAGCCGGCGGCGGCTTCTGCGGCGGCTTTCTGCGTTTTGAGCAGCGCTTTTTCGACGGCTTCGAGGCTGCTGCCGGTGCGGCCGGCGGCGTATCCCAGCACACTGAGCGCCTCGGCGTTGGCGCCGGTGCGTTGGGCAATGTCGTCCAGTTGGCTGCCGGAGGCGACAAAATTGGCGGTGGCAGCGGCGAGCGGCGCGAGAATCGCGGCGGAGGCCGTGAGGGCGACGCGGCCGGCGGCGGTGACGCGGTCCGACCAGCCAGCCAGTTTGTTTTCCCATTTGGCGAGGCTGGCCGTGAGGGGTCCGTCCGCGGCGAACAGTTCGACAAAGGCGCGGCCGGCGCGGATCCCGCTGGGGCTAGTGGCCATTGGGCAGAAAGATCCTGAGGGCGGTAATGGGGACGCGGGTTAGCGGGGGGTCGGGCCATTCGTCCGGCCAGGGATACCAGTGCCGGGGGTGCGTGTGGGTGTTGCCGGGGATGGTGGCGGCGATGATGGCGGCGAGGGTGGCGGTGTGCGTCCATTCGTCGCGGCTGCGTCGGTCGGCGGCTGCGGCGAGTTCGCGGAGGGTCCAGGGCCAGGGCTCGAGTTGAGCGCGGGCGGCGAGGATGGCGACGGCGTTCCAGGGATTTCGGTTCTCTCGAGGGTGGAGGTGGCCGTTACCAGTGCCTTCGCCCAAATCCGTCCGCTGGTGTGGAGCAGTTCTGCCAGGTCCGTCCGGCCGAGTTTCTGGAAAAAATCGACAAGTTCCTCCGTCAGCGCTTGGTAGGCGGCGGCGAGCGCCGGGCCGTCGAGGAGGCCGACAAAGTCGGTCTCGGAGAGGTTGGCGTGTTCGAGTTGCGGGGCGAGGAGGGCCCAGAGGATTTCGCCGGTGGTGTAGGGGTCAGAGCGGAGCCGGAGCGCTAGCGGGGGGTCGCCGGCGTCCAGTGCGAGCAGGTCCCAGCCGGCGGCGCGCACGCGGCGCAGTTCCCCCAGCGTGAGGTTGATTTGAAACGTGTGGGCGCCGGCGGAAAAGCTGTGCATTAGGTGACGGTCATCCAAACGGGCGGGTTGGTCACGTTGAATCCGGGTTTGGCCGTGATGGAATAGGTGACGGCCTCGCGGAGGTTTTCGTTGCGGGTAAATCCGATGATTTCCCAGAGGGCGCGGAGGCCTTGGGCGCCGGAGGCGTTGGCGGCTCCGTCGAGTACCGCCAGGTCGATTTGAGTGCCGTTGAGCCAGGCATCTCGTAAGGCGGTAAAATCGGCGTTGGTGTTGTCGGCGGCCATTTCGAAAGACAATTCGGCCTCCTTGATGGTGCCGCGCGTCTGCGCCCATCCGCCGGAGCCGCGGGTCGTGACGTCGGTTTCGGCCTTGCTGAGGTTGAGCGTGGCGTCTTTGACCAGTTCGAGCGCGTTCCAGGTCGGGGCGGCGTAGGTCTGCGCCGTGTTGCGGCTGATCACACAATCGAGGGCCAGGCGGGTCATTTGAGGACGTCTTTCCAGAGTGGGGGCAGTTTGGACAGGTTGGCCGCGAGGGCCGGGCCCATGTACGGCCGCGGTTCAATCCGGCGGGCCTCGAGGGCGTCGCGGCGTTGGCGGTAGAAGGTTCCGCCGGCTTCAAGAGTCAGCGTCGGGGGCGTCGGTCCGTCTGGTGATTTGCGGCCGGCAAACAAGGCCGGGCCGACGACAACGGAGGACGTTGAGCGGTCGTAGCCGAAAAACAGCAGTTTTTTGAGTGGTCCGGTTTGGTTGGTCGGTGGCTGGCCGGGAGTGGAGGGCGTCTTGCGCCGGCGGATTGAGTTACGGGCGGTCCGGCGAATGAAGGCGCCACCGCGGGCGAGGGCGACGCGGCGCGATGGGTCGAGCGCGGTCAGTACCGCGGCGGAGTCGAAAAAGCTGGCGGTTTGCAGGCGGAGCATTGGGTCAGCGTGAATAGGTCAGCCGGGCGACAAAAAACCAGGCGCCGCGGGCGAGCGGGTCGGCGTCGGCGAGGGCGAGGTTGTCGCGGGCCGTTTGGGTCCAGGTGAGTCCGGAGGCGTCGGTCAGGGTGCGGGCCTGGGTGATCAGTTCTTCGGCCAGGTCGAGCAGTGGGTCGATTGTGGCCGGGTCGACGTTGGCGACGGCGGCGACGATGGCCAGGTCGATTGAGATTTGACGGTCGTAGGTCGAGCGCGTTTCGATGGTCTCGAGGTCGTCCGCCGGAATGATCAGCGCGGCGGGGATTGTGGGGAGTTGTTCCCGGGCAAAAGTGGGCGGCCGCCAGTAGCGGGCGGCGGTCAGGGTCGGCGGGTTGGCGGTGGCCTGCGGTAGCGCGGCGAGTCGAGCCGTGAGGGCGGCGGCGATGAGCCGGGCGGGGTGTTGCGCGGGCATTTTAGGCGGTGCGGGTGGTGTGAATTCGGAGGTGGGTGGCGGCGTTGTCCGACGGCGTCCAGGTGCGGCCGGTGGCCGGGTCGGGTGTTACCCGGTAGGTTTCCGTTCCGCGGCTGGTGGCGTGGTCGATTTCGTCTCCCTCGAGCGGCGTGAGTGGCTGGCCGTTGGCGGTCAGGTCGTTCCCCCGGATGATCCAGGTGGGAGCTAGGGGGGCCAAACTGGCCGGGTCTGCGGTGTCTGGTGTGGTGACGCGTTGGCCGCGCGTGGCCGTGAGGGAGATTGAGGTTCCCCCGCGGCGGTAGGTGATCTGCCGGCCGAGTGCGGCGCGGCCGGCAGATAAGAACGGCTCGAGGTTGAGCGGCATTAGAAGACGAGCGCAGCCGTGGCGTTGGCCGCGCTGGCGTTGCCGGCGGCGGAGTTCGTGGCGGTGAAGCCGATATAGCGGGGGCAATTGGTTGGCAGTCCGACGCGTTTTGAGGCCGCGGCGGCGCCGGTTCCGCCGGCTCCGGTCTGTACGAGCACACTGCCGGCAATGGTGACGGGGTTGGACAGGTCGGCGGCGGTCGAGCCGATTACCGAATAGGTGATTGTGGCGCCGTTCCCGAGTTGGCCGGTGGTCAGGGCGGGCGCTGAGATTTCCAGTTCGGTGTGCGCCGTCAGGTCGCCGCGGGTGCTGTTGCGGGTGTCGAGGCTGGTGCTGGTGACGGTGGCGGCGCCGTTGGGCAGGGCGCGGGTGAGCGACAGGGCAGCGTCGCGGGCGGTCATGGTCATTTGCGGGGTTCCGTTGGGGTGCAAAGAGTTGGAAGTCGGCTGGCGGCTGGGGTTCGGGCCTCAAAACACAGCGGCGGCCTACAGGGCGAGTTTTTCGGTGTCGAGGATGGAATCGGTGGGATACAGGGGGATTCCGAATGATTCCGTGGGGATGGGGGCCGGGGCTCCCGTGGCGTTGGTGGCGGTGCGGCTGCGTTGGAGTTGATTCAGCGAGCGCCTCGAGAGGAACAGGGCGTCGGGGGGGCGGCCTACGGGAAATTTTGCGAGCAGGTCGGAAATGAGTCCGTCGGTGAGTCCCTTCCCGTTGTCGGTCGTCAGTTTTTTGATTCGGCCGACGGCGTAGCGTTCGCCGACCATCAGGCCGGGCCGGGACAGGATTTCTTGCCGGTAGGCGGTGTAGGGGTTGCCGGCGCCGTCGGTGACGCGGACGGTGGCAACTTCGGAGAGCGCCAATTCGCCTCCGTTCCCCCAGAGCCATTGGACTCCCTGGCCTCCCCAGCGAACGGCCCACACACTCGAGGCGACGTCGTCAGTCGTGCCGCCGGCGTCGACGGTGAGAGCCGAGTCCAAAAAGTCGAGGAGTCCCGGGTGGCCTTTGGCCTGGCCGCCGGTGGCTTTGTTCCCGTAGTAGAATTGGCTGCCGAGCGTGACCATTGCGGCCTCCATCGCTCCGAGCGCCTCATTGGCCATTGCGGCGGCCGCGCCGTCTTCGTGGGAATCGGCAACGGCTTTGTCGTATTCCCAGTAGGGATTGAGGATGTGACACGAGTAGAGGCGGTTTTCCCATTGGCTGAGGGAGGCGTTGCCGCCTTCGTTGGCGTTGCGGAAATTGGCCGTGGGGAGGTTGGAGCGGACCAGCGTGCGGAAATTGATTCCGGTGATGGTGCGGGCGGCTCCGAATTCAATCTCCGGGTGGGCTTTGATGACGTCTTCGATGATGCCGACGACGGCGTCGGAGCCGTTTTGAATCGCGATATTGAGCAGCGTGGACACAGGGGGCCTCTATTCGGAAGGGGGAGGAAGTGGTTGGCGTTTTGGGGCGTGGCGGTTGTCAGCGTTTCTGGAATTGCGTCGACAGGGCGGCGACCAGTCGGGCGCGGCCGTGGAGCGCGGGCGGCGGGGCGGCCGGGGGTGAGGCGGTGGCGAGCGGGGTCGTTCCGCGGGCGGATTTGAGCGCGGCGAGTTCGGCGGTGAGGGCTGCGGTGTGACGGTCGGCTGCCTCCTGGGGCGTGAGGCCGTCGGCCCAGTATTCGAGGCCGGCGGCTCCCCACCTGCGGCGGAATTCGCGGGCCTCGGCGCGGGCGTCGTCCGTGACAGAGCCGGGCGGGGCAATGTCTGCGGCGGGCTGTTCCGCGGGGTTGGGGTGGGAGGGCGTTTCAGTTGCGGCAGGGTTGGGCATGGGTTCGGGGATCGGGTCGGGGATTGGGTCGGGAATCGGGTCGGGAATTTGGTTGGGCAGCGGTTGATTCGGTTGGGAGAGGCTGAGTTGGTTGCGGCGCAGCCAGGCGGCAAAGAATTTGCGAGCGCGGGCCAGGTCGATTCCGGGCGGAGGCGTGGACGGCGTTTGGTTGGTGCGTCCGGTGATGTACGCGGTAGTCGTCTCCCAGTTGATGGGGTTGGCGGAGAACATACCGTCGGGGTTGGCGGCGGGTTCGTCGACGATGTCCGCGGCGTGGAGCCGGCGGAGCCGCGCGTGGGGCAGGTTGTTGGTGTTGTCGGGGTCCGGCGACACGAAAAACGGGTTGGAATTGTCGGTCAGAAAAGCGTTTTCGGCTTCGGGGTCGTGCGTAAAGCTGATCGAAACGCCAAAGAGGGTGGGGTCCTCGTCGGCCAGGTCGAGCAGGTAGCCGGGCAAATCTCCCTCGGGGGCCCGGGTGGCGGCGTCGAGGAAATGGATGTCGGCGCGGACGGTGTCTCCCTCGAGAAATGCGTCGGTGACGCGGCCGACGGCGCGGCCGAGTCCGTCGTTGCAGTAGTTGGGATGCGACCAGCGTGACTTGATTCCCTCGGGTCGGGCGTTGATGGCATCGACGACACTGGCCAGAAAACTGGCGTCGATCCACAGGCCGTGGCCAGACGCCTCTCCGCGGGTGACGATGGCGGCGCCTCGAATCCATCCGGCTCCGTAGCGGCCTCCGCGGTTGGGTTGGCCGGCCTCGGCGGTGGCCGTGGTCGTGGCGGGTCCGTCGGAGGGTTGCCAGTCGTCGTCGTGGTAGGAGAGGCCGCGGGCGGGGTCTGTTTGGAAGCGGGTCATTGTGCGGCGTCCGTGGTGGTGGTGTCGGTGGGCGTCTGGTATCCGATTTGGGCGGAGAGGCCGGCGGCGGTGAGTTCGTCCCGTTCCCGGGCCAGTTCGGTCACGATTTCGGACCAGTCCTGTCCCTGGGCGGCGAGAATGCGGGTCCGGCTTGTCAGTTGCGCTTGGAGTGCGAGCGTGTCGGCTTGGACTTCGCGAAGCGGGTCAATCCAGGGGACTCCGTTGGGGATCCATCGCCAGGGGCGGGCGGTCAGGTCGAGTGGTGGCAGGGCTCCGGCCGTGATCCATTGTTCGAGTTTCCATTGGGTGATTCTGTGCAAGAGTGCGAGCGTGGCGCGCCTCTTTTGGCTGGCGGACAGGTCGTATTGAATCCAGGCCTGCCGCGCGCCGCTGAAATTGGTGAAGTTTTCGGAGTGGAACGAAAAGGGAATGTCCAGGGCCTTCAGAGCCGACGCGGTGACGGCGGAAAACCAGCTTTGAAACTCTCCGGCCGGGGATTTGCTCTCGAGGATTTCGGCTTTGTCGCCGGCGTCTAAGTCGAGTTGGTACGGGCCTCGAGAAAAGTCGACGGCCAGGGCGTCTCCGTCGTCGGTGGTGGCGGGCGCGAGCGGGTCGGAGGAATTGCGGTACAGGGCCAGTCCGAAGAGTTGGCCGATTTTCATTTTGGCGAGCGAATAGGCTTTGGCGTCGGCCAGGTCGCGGAGGTCGGTCAGCGCGGCTGCAAATGGGGAGATACCGCGGGTGGAGTCAAAACGCCAGAAATAGGCGTGCAGGTGGAGGTCCTGGGCGTCGACGATGCGGTCGAACGTCCATCCTTGGGCGCCGGGGGCCCGGTCGTTGGGCGTGGAGCGTTTGCAGATTGCGTAAGCCAGGGGTTTGCCGGCGGAGTCGGTGGCGACTCCGTGCGACCAGATGGCGAGGCCGGTTCGATTGGGCGGAATTCCGCCGGGCGGCGTTCGGATCCGGTCGGATTCAATGGCTTGGAGCCGGCCGTCGGTGAGAAACACAATACCGACGTCTCCGTCGATGGTGCGATGTGCTTCTGCGAGGCGAATCAGGTCGGGAAGGGCGATTTTTCCCGCGGCGTTGCAGGCCTCGGGATCCTCCGCCCATTGGTTCCAGAGGCGTTCGATACGGGTATTGAGTTGCGGCGAGTCCGTTTTGGCCTGAAACGCGAACGTGGCGACGTAGTCGAGGTGCCGGCGGAGCATCCATCCGGCGAGGGAGTAGTTGCGTTGCAGGTCCCGGGATTCCGCGAGCAATTGGCGGCGGCGGTCCGGCGTGAGTTCGGCGTCTTCGTGGCGGAGGATTGGCGGGGCGTGCCGGCGCAGGGGCGACGGCTCCGCGGCGTCATAACTCCAGGCACGTTGAGCGGCGCGGACGGCGGCCAGGCCGGCGCGGCTGAGGCGCTCGAGGGGCGTGGGGCTCATCGGGTGGGGCCTCCGAGATTCATCCGGAAAAGTCGGGGGCGGGTGTTGTTTTCTACGGCCGCGCGGTTTTTCCAGTAGGTGTGTGTGCGGTCGCGGTCGGCGAGGCTGGCAAAAGTGACGGTTTGGCCGTCGACAGTGGCGGAGAGCGTGAGCGGGTTGGCAAGGATGGCGGCTTCGAGGGCGGCGACAATGGCGGCGGCGTTGTTCATGCGGCCACCCATTTTTGATAATCGCGCGGCTCAAACCCCTCATAGGCGGACAGGGCCCATGAGTCGGGTTGACGGGCGAGCATGTTGTGGGCGTCGCGGGCGCGTACCCAAAATGAGCCGGCGGGTTGGTCTTCGGGCCAGGTCGGCCCGGTGATCCAGTCGGGTCCCCAACTATTGAGGCAGAGCAAGGCCGGCTCCGGCCTCGTTTCGTCGGCGGCAATGAATGTCATACAGTGGGGCCAGGTGCCGCGGGCCTCGGCGTATCCTCCGGCGGTCCGGCGGTCGGAAAATCCCTGATTGGAGCAGACGTAGACGGGATAGCCGGCGGCGATGGCGTCGCGGGCGTCTTCGTAGGTGGTCACGAGCGAGGTGGTGAGCAGCCGATGGCGTTTGGCCTCCGGCTCGAGGTCGTTGGGGGCTCCGGCCCGGGGTGCGCCCCATTGGCGGGAGCGAGAGCCGTCGTATTGGCGCAGGTCGTGGCCGTTGGGGTATTGGCGCTGGAATACGATTCCGTAGAGCCGGACGGCGTCGGCCGCCCAACTGCCGGTTGATCCGTCTCCGGCTCCGAGACGGCCGCGGCCGATTTCGACGCGGCTGGCGGCGTAGATCCATTCGGGCGACGGGTCGCCGGGCCAGGTGATGGGGTGGGATTGGTCCAGGGCGGCGACGGCGACGGCGAGCGCTGCGGCTTTGGCGGCTCCGTGGCCTACGCAATCCCCGACGGTTTGGTCGTTGGGTCGCAGCGTTCGGCCGGCGGCTTTGTGGTAGACACGGTAAAGCGGGGAGAATTTACCGCGGCCGATGTCGCGGCCGGTCCAGGCCGCAATTCGATAGAGCGGCGTCGGACTTGTCGCCAGTGTGCGGCCGACGGCCTCGGCGTTCCAGGTCCATCCCATCGGGCCGATCATTGGCGACGACTCCAGGCGTCGAGGCCGGCGGCGATTTCTCGCCAGGCGGTGGCGAGGTCGGTGGCGGTGGAGAGTCCCGGGGCGGTCTCGAGGCCGGCGAGGGTGCGGGCGAGCGGTTCGAACAGCAGAGGCAGGAGGCGGGCGCGGTGTTCTCCGAGCGTGGCGCGGTTGGCCTCGGCGGTCTGGCGGCGGATTTGGTCGGGCGTCTGCCAGGTGGGGTCGCCGGCGGCGATGCGGCGCGCGGCGTTGTTGTAATTGGTGGCAATGGCGGCGATGAGCGGTCGGTCGGTTGGCGGCAGGGCGCGACAGAGCGCGAGCGTGGTCGCGGCGAGGTTGTAGCGGCCAGCGTCCGGCGCCGGGATGGGGTCGGGGCTGGGGTCCGGTCCCGGCGCCGGGGCTGGGTCGGTCCCGGTCAGCGTGATTTGATGTTCCGCGAGCACAAGGGCGGCTGAATCGGCGGCGGCGGCGACAAATGTGTATTGGCCGGGCTGCGGGCTGGCAAATGTGACCGTGCGGCCGTTGGTGTCGGTCCGCCAGGTGGACGGGTTGCCGGCGGCAAGAATCCAGGCGGTTTTCGGCGCGGTCGTCCGGGCCGTGAGCGTGACCAGCGTCCCGGCCGGGGCGGTCGCCGGGCCTTCAATCTCGAGTTGGGGGAGTGGTCCCGGTTCGGGCGAGGGCGACCAGTCGCCGGGGCCCGGGGATTGGGCGGCGGCTGCGGCGAGCAGGATGGCGAGCCAGGCGGTGGCAGTGCGCATCAGGCGAGGTCCCATTTGGTCAACTCGTCGGCGATTTGCGCGCGGTCCTGGGGCGCGGCGCGGCGTTGGGCCTCGAGCAGCGCAGTAAGTGCGGCTTCGACGCGGTGCGGTGTCGGCCGTTCTCCGCGCTCGCGGAGTTCGCGGCGGATGGCTCCGCGGAGTAAGGCGGTTTCAGCCAAGCCGGGGTTGCCAGTGATGGCGGCGGCGGCGGGTGTTTTGTTCCGGCATTGCGCGACCAGTCCGACCAGTGCGGCCAGGGCGGCGGCAATGGTGGCCGGGTCGAGGCCGACAGCGTGTTGTTCCAGATCGGTTTCGAGGTCGGCGAGGTTGTTCATGGGAACTGGTAAGAGATGCTTACAGGTTGGCGGGGATCAGCGGCGACGGTGTCGCGTCGTGGTTTTGGTGATTGTGGTTCGGGTCGTGGTGCTGGTGGTCGCGCGGGGGGGAGCCGGGCAGTTGCCGGCGGAGCAGGTTGCGCGATGGCGTTCGATGCGCGTGGAGGCGTGGGCGGCGGTGGTCAGCGCCAGCAGGCACAGGCAGAGCAAAGCGGCAAAGAGCGTGGTGAGGCGCATAGGCGGAAAATGGGGGAGTGTGCGAGCGGCGGACGGGTGAAGCGTTCGGCGCGATCATAGCGGGAGACAGTCGGCGGCGCGACAATTGTCAGAGCGTTCCGACGGAAATTTGAGTGGAAAATAAGGCGGTTTGGTGTTTGTTGGCGGGAGTTATGCGGGGTCCGGGTCGCGGCCTTGAAAAGTGAGCGTTCGGTCAATGCGCGTCTGGCCGCAGTGGGTGCATTGGACGCGTTGGCGGCAAATGGCGTCGAACGGTTGGCCGTTGGCGTCCAGGCCGGCAAATGGTTGGTACTGCTTGCGGCCGAGTTTGATTGAGTCCGTGGAGGAACAGCGTGGGCAGCGGCTGGCGACGGCGTCGGATTGTTCTCGGACGTTTTTGGCTCCCTTGGGTCGGCTCATGCGTAGCGTACTCCTCTCCGGCGGCGGCCGGTGTTGGGTTGCGTGGTGGGTTGCGCGGTGAGCGGGCAGCCGGCGACGGACGCGGCGACGGCTGACAGGATGAGAGCGTCCCAAAGGTGATTGTCGGGGGCCGTTGGGCGTGCGGTCCATTCGTCGATTGTGCGGCCGCGGCCGGTGACGCGTCGCCGGTATTCGGCGGCCAGGTGGTCACACAGCATTTCGTGGGGTCGCGGGTCGGTGCCGGGCAGCGTGATGGCGGCCGCGGCGGTCAGCGGCAGGGCCAGGCGGTCGGCCACTATGGATTTCCAGGCGTTTACGTCGATTTGCAATGTCCGGGGTTCGCCTCGGGTCGGCGCGGGGAGTCGCCAGCAGTGGCCGGCGAGGTCTCCGGGTTTGTGGTTCCATTCGGCCATTGGGCGTGAGCCGGCGCCGACAAAGCGGCCGCGGGAGGGCGTGGCGTGGATCGTGCGGCCGTTGGGCAGGTTGCAGACGCGGAATACCGCGGATTCCGATTGGTTCCAGTTGCAATCGATGAGCGTGCGGCCGATGGTGAGTTGTTCGCCGG
>Ga0315900_10004175_pt1 | contig 20515 bp, 19 predicted proteins | sample LakEriMetagenome_FD_203521 | JGI IMG/M metagenome (GOLD analysis project Ga0315900, IMG submission 203521) | Freshwater fungal communities from buoy surface, Lake Erie, Ohio, United States - Buoy 12 MA114 | ecosystem: Environmental > Aquatic > Freshwater > Lake > Lake biofilm | place: USA: Lake...
CAGAAGCGGCACCGCAGGTACCACACGTCGCGAAACTGCTGAAGGGGCGCAAAGGCCCTGCGATTGCCGCGACTGACTACATGCGCTCCTTTGCCGATCAGATTCGCCCGTATGTGTCCGACCGCCGATTTACCGTGCTTGGCACCGATGGATTTGGTCGTTCCGATACGCGTAAGCAACTTCGCAAGTTCTTCGAGGTTAATCGATACTACGTTGTTATCGCGGCGTTGAAAGCGCTGGCCGACGAGGGGCAGATTCCGCTCAAGACGGTCAGCGAAGCGATCAAGAAGTACGACATCGACATATCGAAACCGGCACCCTGGACGGTTTAGGAATTCCGACGAAAGTACCAACCTGCTTTCGTCGGAGCCAACTGGTTGAAATCGCGGGCGGCAGTTGACAACCGCGCCGACGAGTTCAGAACGACAAACCGAGAACAACAGTAAGTACGAATCGAGGAGCAGTTGCGTGGCAAATCTCGTAGAAGTCAAAGTCCCGGACATTGGTGATTTCAAGGACATCCCCGTCATTGAAATCTTGGTCAAAGTCGGCGATACCATCAACAAAGAAGACTCACTCGTTTCACTTGAGAGTGATAAAGCCACGATGGAAGTACCGTCTTCGGTCGCCGGTGTTGTCAAGGAAATAAAGGTTGCGATCGGTGACAAGGTGTCGGAAGGCCATACCGTCCTCGTGGTCGAAGCGGCCAATTCGACTAACTTATCGCCAGCCGCCGCACCAACGGCGGTACCTGCGCTGTCGGCTTCGCCTGCCGCCCCAGCCGCCCCACCAGTCCAGGCTCCCGCGCCAACGCATGCAACACAGTCATCATCAGTACCCGCACATAGGTCGACATCTGCGGTAGCGACCGAAATTCCGTCGAGTGTTCATGCGTCCCCTTCCATCCGCAAACTCGCTCGCGAGTACGGTGTTGACCTGACAAAAGTACGCGGCACCGCCAACAAGGGGCGCATCACTGAGGACGATGTAAAGGGGTTTGTGAAGGCAGAGTTGGCGAAACCCAAAGCCGCGTCCAGTGGCGGCGCATTTGCCTTTCCGGAAATGCCGCACGTCGATTTTTCCAAGTTTGGTGAGACTGAAAAACGGGCGCTCTCGCGTATCAAGAAACTCTCCGGCAACAACCTCGCACGTAACTGGGTCATGATCCCGCACGTCACACAACAAGACGATGCGGATATCACCGACGTCGAAGCCTTCCGCGTAAAAACTAACGAGGAGATCGCAAAGTCAGGTGTGAAGGTCACCATGCTTGCGTTCCTCATCAAGGCGAGTGTCGCTGCACTCAAGAAATTCCCCGAGTTCAACGCTTCACTTGAGCCGGGCGGCGAAAACTTGATTTTGAAGAAGTACTACAACATCGGCTTTGCGGCCGACACACCGAACGGTTTGGTGGTGCCTGTCATTCGCAACGCCGACCAAAAAACCATCATCGAGCTTGCAAAAGAATCTTCCGAGCTCGCTGCCAAAGCGCGGGAAGGCAAGCTGTCACCGGCGGAAATGTCTGGCGGCTGTTTTTCAATTTCGTCATTGGGCGGCATCGGTGGCTCTTACTTCACGCCGATCATCAACGCGCCGGAAGTCGCCATCCTCGGCGTCTCAAAGTCATCGATGAAACCGGTTTGGAACGGGAAAGAATTTGTGCCACGCCTGATACTGCCGATGTCGCTCTCATACGACCATCGTGTGGTTGACGGTGCGTCTGGGGCGCGCTTTACCACCTACCTCGCCGGATTGATGTCTGATATCCGGAAACTCGTTTTATAGCCGCGGATTATTGTATGGAAAGGCACCAAATGAAAATGTCATTCCGAGCGAGCCCTACCCGCGAGAAATCTCATCCAGATGAACCTGTAGAACTGTGCGCGGATGAGATTCCTCACTGCATTTCGGAATGACAACCTTTAGAGTTTTCCTATGAGCCACACAATCGAAATCAAAGTACCCGACATTGGTGACTTTAAGGATATTCCCGTCATTGAAGTGCTGGTGAAAGTCGGCGACACCGTCAAGAAAGAAGACTCCCTTGTTTCGTTGGAAAGTGACAAAGCGACGATGGAGGTTCCCTCCACGCACGCGGGTGTCGTCAAGGAAATCAAAGTCAAGGTAGGCGATAAGGTTTCCGAAGGCGCGATAGTACTGTTGTTAGAGGCGGAATCCGCTATAGCCCCCTCATCTGGTGACACAAAGTCGAGCGGGGGAGAAAGCGTCGTGAGCGCCGCTGAGCGCTTTGTGGCAAATGCGCGGCAAGCGCCAGCCGCTCCTGTAGGAACGGCCAGCGCAGCTAACGTCGCATCAGCAAGCGCAGCAGGTTTCGACGTGGATATCAAGACCGAGATGCTGGTGCTAGGCGCCGGCCCCGGCGGATACTCTGCTGCCTTCCGTGCAGCTGATCTCGGCATGAAAACGATTCTGGTCGAGCGTTATGCGCAGCTCGGCGGCGTGTGCCTGAACGTCGGCTGTATTCCATCGAAGGCCCTTTTGCATGTCGCCGCGATTGCCGACGAAACCAGCGCACTCGCCGCACATGGCATAACCTTCGGCAAGCCACAAATTGATCTTGATAAGTTGCGCGGCTGGAAAGAAAAAGTCGTGGGCAAATTGACGGGCGGGCTCGCCGGCATGGCGAAGATGCGCAAGGTTGATGTCGTCCGTGGAGTGGGCCAATTCCTCGATGCCAATCACATGGTGGTTGAACTCACCACCGGCGATGGCCAACAGAAGACGGGTGAGAAAAAAATCATCCGCTTCGAAAAAGCCATCATCGCGGCGGGCTCGCAGGTTGTGCGTCTGCCTTTTATTCCCGACGATCCGCGTATCGTGGATTCAACCGGCGCGTTGGCGCTCAAAGAAATCCCGAAGAAGATGCTGGTCATCGGCGGCGGCATCATCGGCTTGGAAATGGGCACGGTCTATTCAACACTCGGCGCGCGGTTGGACGTGGTTGAGATGATGGATGGCCTGATGCAGGGTGCCGACCGCGACTTGGTGAAGGTGTGGCAAAAGATGAACGCGCCGCGTTTCGACAACATCATGTTAAAAACGAAGACGGTTGCCGTGGACGCCAAGCCAGACGGCATCTATGTCACATTCGAAACCAGCGATGCGGATGGTAAAACGACAAGACAAGCCCCGGTTCGCTACGACATGGCGCTGATGAGTGTCGGGCGTGCACCGAACGGCAAAAAGATCAGCGCCGAGAAGGCAGGTGTTGCGGTGACCGAGCGCGGCTTCATCGAAGTCGACAAACAAATGCGCACCAATGTGCCGCATATTTTCGCCATCGGTGACATCGTCGGTCAACCAATGCTCGCGCACAAAGCGGTGCATGAAGGCCACGTCGCGGCAGAGGCGGCAGCGGGACAGAAATCGTTCTTCGATGCACGTGTGATTCCCAGTGTTGCCTACACCGATCCCGAAGTCGCATGGGTGGGCGAGACCGAAGATTCCTGCAAAGCCAAAGGCATCAAGTTCGGCAAGAGCGTCTTCCCGTGGGCGGCCTCGGGTCGCGCTATAGCCAATGGGCGCGACGAGGGATTCACCAAGCTGATCGTCGACAGCGAGACGCATCGCGTTATCGGCGGCGGCATCGTCGGCACCCACGCGGGTGATCTGATCGGTGAAATCGCGCTGGCCATTGAGATGGGCTGTGACCCGACCGACATCGGCAAGACGATTCATCCGCATCCAACGTTGGGCGAATCCATCGGCATGGCGGCAGAGGTGTTCGAGGGGGTCTGCACCGATTTGCCACCGCAGAAGAAGCCATGAAACTCTAGACTAGACGGGCGTTTTCAGGCATTTTGGCTTGAAAACGCCCGTATTTATTGGATCTTATGAATTTGCAACGACTCCTGCGGATTGCGGCCATAGGTATAACGTGTGCTGTCTGGGGGCTCTCACTGATGCCCATCAGCCAAACCATCCCAGGCGGCGACAAGTTGCATCATCTACTCGCCTACGCCGGGCTGATGTTGGTATGGCGCTTGGCGATGCCACAGGCCAACACACGAACGCAGCTGAAGCTCGCCATCCTGTTGATGTTGATGGGTTTGGCAATCGAGTTTGCGCAGGGACTGACCCCCTATCGCTTCTTTGAATGGGCTGATGCGCTGGCGAATGCGACCGGCGTTTGCCTAGGCTGGTCGGTCGCTGCGCTGCTGATTCGCGTCAGGCCATTGAATTGGTTCCGGCAGCAATCATGACCCCATTGCCTTCGACCGCGTTAGACCACCTCGTGATCGGATGTGCAGACCTTGCCCGTGGCGCGGCGTGGCTTGAGCGTTTTCTTGGCGTGACACTGGGGCCGGTCGGCGAACACGCCCTGATGGGCACACAAAACCGGCTGCTCTCCCTTGGCCCCGAGTGTTATCTCGAACTCATCGCCATCAATCCCGCCGCCTCCCGTCCATCATCACCGAGATGGTTTGGGCTTGATACGGCGGATGTGCGTGAACGGATTGCACATCGCCCGAGATTGATCGGCTGGGTTGCACGCACCTCCGATATTGTGGCCTTAAGCGAGAAAACAGGTGGCGCGTTGGGCCACGTACTCAGCATGGCGCGTGGAGATTTTCAGTGGCGCATCACCAATCCCGATGACGGTTATCCCATCGAAGGTGGACTGATCCCGCAGATGATTCAATGGGACGTGCCGATTCACCCGTGCGAGCGGTTGCCAGATCATGGCCTCAGATTCACTTGGATGGAGGCCGCCCACCCGAACCCCGCCAAGGTGGAGTACTTGCTCGGCGAGCTCGGTCTTGCAAAAAAAATGGTCATGACGTCATCTCCGCCCTATTCCGGCATGACGATGTGCGCGTATATTCAAACCCCTGCGGGTACTAAAACCTTGATGAGCTGATCCACCTTCAAATGCATAAGATTCTAAAAATCACGTTACTGAGCCTGTTATCTACTGTCTTGGCAATCGCTGCGGTCATTGCCATCAACACCATTGGAGACCACCAGATGGGCCTATTCTCCGGCAAACGTCCCACCGACTTAGGCTACACAAACGGCAAATTCAAGCCGATGCCGAGAAGTCCCAACGCGGTCTCGTCGACCACCGCGAAGGACGACAAACACTACATCGAGCCACTCAAATTCGACGGCTCGGCAGACGTCGCGTGGAAGCGTCTCAATGAAATCGTCTCCGGACAAAAGGGGGCGACGGTTGTCTCCACCAACGCCGGTTACACCTATGCGGAATTCAAAACGCCGCTGATGGGCTACATCGACGATGTTGAATTTGCGCTCGATACCAACGCATCAGTCATTCACGTGCGGTCGGCCTCGCGCCTTGGTGAAAGTGACCTCGGGCTTAACCGCAAAAGGGTTGAAGCTATCCGCACAGCCTTCGGCCAAAAGTAGAACTCGGCGATAGACGGCACTTTTCAGCACTTTTTGGCTGAAAACACCCGTCCTTGCTAGTGTTTATGGCAAAAGCGCGGGTGTGACCATCGCCAATGCAACAATGGCCGAAATCCGGTCCGGCTTGAAAAACTGTTTAGGCTCGGCCTCAGCATCAATGATACCGACGATCACACCCGCCTCGTCGAACATCGGCAAACACGCCTCAGATTGCACTTTGTCGTCGCAGACGTAGAAGCCGCCACCCTCTGCGGTATAGGCGGCCACGTCATCGATCACCCGCGCAGAACCTTCAAGGCCGACGGTGCTGTTGGTACTTCCCAGCGCAAATTCAGGCGTCAACGGAAATTCTGCACGCGACGGCCTGCCGCGATACGCGAGCTTGACCAACATGCGGTGCTGCATCGTGTTTGTTCGCGATTGGTAGACGCCGAGCCAATCTGCTCCCGTCATTTGTGTGACGTGCTCTACCACTTGGTTTAGCAGCAGGAGTTTGCGCGTCGTTGCCTCGTTGCGACCACCCAAGCTCGCGGCCAAATCATACGGTGTCGGCGCAAGCTCTTCGATCAAGGAACAACTACCATCTTCGGACATCATCGGCACGGGATAGGTGTACAACGTGTCTTGGTTAAAGTTTGGCGGCAGCTCACCCATCACATCCATGATGCCGCGAATACATTTAGCAATAACGGGTGTCTCGACGAGGTAGCGGTCAAGATCGGCGCGAACCAAATAAGTTTGAATGCGCGTATTAATGTCTTGCATGGTCTACCGGCTCGCCGCAGTCAGCGCCTGCTCAAAATCATCAATCAAATCCTGCGTCGCTTCGATGCCCACAGACATCCGCAGCAGATCTTTGGGAGCCGGCGTACCCTCACCCTCGACGCTGCTACGATGCTCGATCAGACTCTCAACGCCGCCGAGCGATGTTGCCCGCTTCCAGAGTTGTGTATTGGCCGCAACGGCAATCGCTGCCGCCTCACCATGCTTGACTCGAATAGACATCATGCCGCCGAAGCCGCCGTGCATTTGTTTGGCCGCAATCTGGTGCCCGACAAATTCCGGCAAGCCTGGATACAACACTTCTTCCACCAGCGGGTGTTGCGAGAAGTGTTCCGCAATACGCTGTGCACCGGCGCAGGCTGTTCGAACACGGGGAAACAGCGTACGCATGCCGCGCGTCAACAGCCACGCTTCAAACGGACCCGCAATACCCCCAATCTGTACGCGAACAGCCTTGACGCGCTGCCAAGTCTCCGAGTCCCGTGCCACGGTTAGTGTGCCGGCCACCACATCCGAGTGGCCATTGAGATACTTGGTCGCCGCGTGCATGACAATATCCGCGCCGTGTTCAATCGGCCTTGTGAGAACTGGTGTCGCACAAGTCGAATCCACCGCCACCAGAGCGCCTGCAGCGTGCGCAATCTCGCACGTCGCCGCAATATCGGTAATGTGCCACAGCGGATTGGCCGGTGTTTCGATCCAAATCAATTTGGTTTTACCGGGCTGAATGGCCGCCCGCAGTGCGTAGAGGTCGGTCGCATCAACAAACTCAATATGCAGCCCCCAGCGGGTTGCAAACGTCTTTAACCAATTACGCAACGACCAATACATGACCTTTGGCGCGATCACGTGATCACCCGGATTCAGCGCCTGAAAAACCGCAGTCGCCGCAGCCATGCCCGATGCAAACAGCAGCGTTTGGTGTCCGCCTTCGAGTGCGTTGAGCACAGCCTCCGGCTGATCGAAGGTCGGATTATGGTCGCGCGCATACACGCGGCCATTACGATATTGATTGTCCTCGTCGCGGATATACGTCGTCGAGGTATGAATTTGTCCGACGATTTCCCTGGTGCTCTCGTCAATCCAACCAAGCGCCTGTGCGGCAATGCTCTCGGGTTTTTGCATTTTCATTTTTTTGGCTCAACGCTCTTTGGCTCGACAGCACTTCCAGCCGTCTCTTTGCGCGCGGCTGGCGATAAATAATCAATGCCGAAAAACTTTGCATAGTTTGAAAGAGGTGGCATACCCATTGACGCTCGCCGTTTATCAACATTTGCTTCATCCTCGATCATCCAAATAAAAGGCTTGCCTGTTTTTTCGTCAATCGCAACTTGTGAGCCATAGATTTGTGGGCGCCCTTCGTACATTCTGATTCGATCCTCAAATAGGGCAAAACTTTCTTCTTTCAGTTCACCCGTCTCCATCGCCGTTTTGAGGGTCAAGAAATTACGCTTCATTATCTCGATCGGTGCGTGTTGTAGCACCAAGAACGCAGCCTGGGACGCCTTTACGCCAAATTCAGTTTGCCTAGGCCATCCATACTGCCTAATGATGGCCTCGACACGCAATTGATTGGCGGTGTCGATTAGTGCTTGTTTCTCCCAAAGCGCATCTTTCTCATCTTTTGTCTTTGCAGCGTTTATTGCCTTACGACCCGACTGATCCGTATCAAAAATCGTCTCAAGCTCCGCACGTAGCTTTGCGCGTAACTCGACATTCAAAGCTGCAGCACCAATTTCTACGACCTTTGCATTATCCTGTGCATATGTCACATGCACCAATGCGCTTGAAAGAGCAAATACAACTACCAATTTCTTCATCATTTCTTCTCGACAATAATAGGCGGCCGTTCAATAAACTTGACTTCAAGACCGCGTGATCGCATCCAATCAGCAACGGCAAACCCCGTGGCCCGTGGCCATGGCCTTAATTCGTGTGGCTGGTAACGCTTAATCTCCGCAAGCTCGGGTGAGAGCCGAATCTCGCCTTCGCACTTGGCGAAATAACACAGCATGACTTCGTTCTTGCGCTCAAAGATGTAGTTGCCGATGATCTCGGTTTCAACAACATCGAGATTGGTTTCTTCCTTTACTTCGCGTGCGATACCCTTAAGCGGGTCTTCGTTTCGCTCCAAGTAGCCGGTGACCAGCGCGAAAAAGCCCTCCGGCCAGCCCGCACCACGGGCAAGCACGATGTCGCCCTGATGCTCAATCAATACGCCGACTGCGGGCGTGGGATTGTCGTAGTGGACAAATCCGCATTCGTCATCTGGGCAGGCATTGCGTGTCGCGGCACCACCGTCTTCTTCAAACGCGCGTTTTGCGAGCGGTGTGGCACATTTTGGGCAGAAGCTGAATGACATTGAATCGAGTTACTTTCTTACGTTAGGATGGGATCCCTCGGCTGCGCTCGGGATGACATCGAACAATCAAATATGGCTGCTGAAGCGTGAGATCTCCGAGAAGAATCGCTGTTACCTCAATTTTGACATCCCGAGCGAAGCCGAGGGATCTCATCCGGTGAAGTCAAGGTACAGGTCTTTCCATGAAGGATTTGTCGCTTCAATCAGCGCCAATTTCTTTTCCCTCCGCCAGGTCTTCAACTGTTTTTCTCGTTCAATCGCGACTCGCACGTCGGTTGTTTCCTCAAAGTACACCAGTCGATCTACCTGGTAACGCTTTGTAAAGCCTGCAACCAAGCCCTGCTTGTGTTCGTAGACCCTTCGAACCAAATTGTTAGTGACACCGATGTAAACAACCCGGCTGATCGAAGCGACAATGTAGACACAGTAGGTTCTAGACATTTCACATCTGTAACCTTCTTCTCAATACCAACCGATGAGATCCCTCGGCTTCGCTCAGGGTGACAAATTTGGAAGTGATAACTTCAAAACCACTGTCATTCCGAACCGCTTTTGGTGAGGAATCTCATCCCCTAAAACAAAGAAGCACCAAGCTACTGCTCGTAATTCTCCGGAAAAAAGCGTCGCTCGACGAGTTCAATCAGGATATGAATGACTTTGATATGGAGCTCTTGAACGCGGTCCGCATAACCGCTATTACCCGGCGTGACGATATCAATGGTCGCGATCTTTCCGAGCACACTATCGGGTTTTCCGGTTAGTGTCACAACATGAATACCGTGCGCTTCGGCGTACTCCGCAGCCTTAATCACATTTGCACTCTTGCCGCTGGTGCTGATGCCCAACAACACATCTCCGGCCCGTGCGTGCGCTTCAAGGTAGCGCGAAAAAATGAAGTCGTAACCGTAGTCGTTGCCGACACAAGAAATGTGAGAAGGATCGCTGATCGAAACCGCCGGCAGCGCCTTGCGGTCGTTGCGATACCGGCCGGAAAGCTCTTCGGCAAAATGCATCGCATCACACATGCTGCCGCCATTGCCACAAGAAAACACCCGCCCGCCCTTTTCAAACGAAGCACCAATCAATTCAGCCGCGGCAGCAACACTCGCCAGCGCAGCTGGATTGGCCAATAAATTCTCCAACGCTTCTTTCGATTGCTTGAGGTTGGCTTGAACGATATCGAGCGGCGTGGTCATGACAATTCCTTAGTTACTTCGAACAAACCCACGCGGCGACGGATTCAAGTGCTGCGCCGATCGCGCCTGGGTTCGTGCCGCCTAGCGTCGCCATTGAGGGATAGGCACGAGAGGCCGAAAGCAGGGGCCCCTCTGGGGATGCGCCGAGCCGATGCGGGCCTAGCGGCCAGACCTGATGTCCGCTCACTTTGCCTCCACGAATTCAGTGACGGACGCTAAAGCGCTCGTCAGGTTCGAAGCGTCATTGCCGCCCGCCATTGCAAAGTCTGGCCGGCCACCGCCTTTGCCACCCACCTGCTGCGCAACATGGTTGACCAGCTCCCCTGCCTTGTACTTGCCGATTAAGTCCGGCGTCACACCGGCAGCAATCTGTACTTTTTCGCCTTCAACAACTGCCAGCACGATCACGCCGGATTTCAACTTCGACTTCAGTTGATCCATCGTTTCGCGCAGGCCTTTTGCGTCGATGCCTTCCAACTTTGCCGCGAGAACCTTGGTACCATTCACTTCCTTGGCTTGGCCGAGCAAATCGTCACCGGCTGACGCTGCAAGTTTTGACTTGAGTTGCGCCAGCTGTTTTTCCAGCGATTTCACATGGTCGAGCGTCTGGCCAATCTTGACTTCGAGCTCGGAAGGCTGCGCTTTCAACATTGCCGCAGCATTTTCCATCGAGCGATTCATCTGCTGAAGGTAGTCGAAAGCGACCGATCCCGCAACGGCCTCGACACGTCTCACACCCGCCGCAACACCACCTTCGCTGACAATCTTAAAAAGCCCGATGTCGCCGGTCCGCGATACATGTGTGCCGCCACAAAGTTCTTTTGAAGAACCAATTTCGAGTACGCGCACTTCGTCGCCATATTTTTCGCCGAACAGCATCATCGCGCCCGTCTTCTGCGCGGCTTCGATCGCCATCACCTTCGCACTGGTGGCTTCGTTGCGGATGATCTCGGCATTCACAATCGTCTCGATCTGCGCGATCTCGGCGGAAGTCACCGGCGCATTGTGTGCAAAGTCAAAACGTGTCTTGTCTGCGTCAACCAAGGAACCCTTCTGCTGCACGTGGCTTCCCAAGACTTCGCGCAACGCCTTGTGCATCAAGTGGGTCACGGAGTGATGACGCATGGTGCGATGACGTACGTCCAAATTCACACTCGCCTTTACACTGTCGCCAACTTTTAATGCGCCGGTCACCATCTTGCCGTGATGGCCAAACACATCCGCCTGAACCTTTTGCGTATCACCAACCTCGAACGTGGCGCTCGACGTTGCCAGCACACCAACATCGCCCACCTGCCCGCCGGACTCGGCATAAAACGGCGTGGTATCAAGTACCACGACCCCCGCCTCACCCGCCTTCAATTCTTTAACAGCGGCACCTTCGCGGTAGAGCGCCAATACGCTGCCCGTCGCCTCCATCACTTCGTAACCTTTGAAGTCGGTCTTTGCGCCGTCATACGTGAGCTTTTCTTTGGCAGCGAACTTGCCCGCGCCTCGTGAACGCTCTTGTTGTGCAGCCATCGCCTTGTCGAAGCCAGCCATATCGACTTCGAAGCCCCGTTCGCGACCGATGTCTGCGGTCAAATCGATTGGGAAGCCGAACGTATCGTAGAGCTTGAACGCGGTCTCACCATCGAGGCGTTTCGGATTGGTCGTCAGCGCGGCGTCAAGAATCGACATGCCGTTCTCAAGCGTCTCGCCAAATCGCTCCTCTTCCTGACGAAGAACCGCCTTCACACGCTCCTTGTGCTCGGCAATCTCCGGGAAAGCGCCACCCATCACGGCCGCGAGGTCGTCCACCAACTTGTAGAAGAAAGGTTTCTTCTGACCGAGTTTGTAGCCATGGCGCATTGCGCGGCGCGCAATGCGTCGCAGCACATAGCCGCGACCGGCGTTTTCCGGAATGACACCGTCACACACCAAGAAGCCGCAGGCGCGGATGTGGTCCGCGATCACACGCAAGCTCGGGTTGGTAATGTCTTTCTCACCCGTTTCACGCATACCCGCTTTGATCAGCGCTTGGAACAGGTCAATCTCATAGTTCGCGTGAACATGTTGCAAAACGGCGGATAAACGCTCCAAGCCCATGCCGGTATCAACCGAAGGCTTGGGCAGCGGAATCATCGGGCCGTCTTTGACCTCGCGGTTGAACTGCATAAACACGAGGTTCCAGATCTCGATAAAGCGGTCGCCGTCTTCTTCGGGTGATCCCGGCGGGCCACCGGCGATGTGTGCACCATGGTCGTAGAAGATTTCTGAGCACGGGCCGCATGGTCCCGTATCACCCATCATCCAGAAATTATCCGAGGCGTACTTGCCACCTTTGTTGTCGCCGATGCGAACGATTCTGTCCTTCGGTACACCGATCTCGTCAGCCCAAATGTTGTAGGCCTCGTCGTCGTCGGCATAAACCGTGACAAGCAGCTTTTCTTTCGGCAACTTGTAGGCGACAGTTAGCAGCTCCCATGCGTATTTAATGGCATCACGCTTGAAGTAATCACCGAAGCTGAAGTTGCCCAGCATTTCAAAAAAGGTATGGTGACGGGCCGTATAACCGACGTTTTCCAAATCGTTGTGTTTGCCGCCGGCGCGTACACAACGCTGCGATGTCACGGCCCTCACATAGTCGCGTTTCTCGTAGCCCAGAAATACATCCTTGAACTGGTTCATCCCCGCGTTGGTAAAGAGCAGGGTCGGATCGTCGTGCGGCACCAGCGAGCTGGAGGCAAGGTGGGTATGGCCCTTGGACTCAAAGAAGCTAATAAATGCCTGGCGAATCTCAGAAACGGACGGGACGTTTTGTATAGAACCTGCGGCGGACATAGCGGTGACAATGAAGGTGGAATGAACGGCTATTTTAGCCGACCGCCCCGCCTCAAAGACAGAATCGCCACTGTCTGGAAAGGTAAAACTCTCGAATGCGGCGTCAACCCGACAATTTGCGCTGCGCGCCGCGCTTTTCCGGGCACCAAGCGCCAACCTGCCGGAACTGCGACCGTGCTTTCAGCCCAACCTTGGTTGCTGCTGCCGCACGTTGACCGCAGACATCCCTTCGCCGCTGCGCGGCGTCGGTTGCTGCTGTGATGGAAAGACCGCAGGCTGCTGCTGTGTTATGCAGTGTATGTTCCCGCCGCCTAACAAGATTTCGCGGCCGGGTACTTGCACGACCCGCCGATCGGGGAATCGCTCGGCCAAAATTCGTGCCGCGACATCGTCATTTGGGTCGTCAAATTTCGGTACGATCACCCCACCGTTGCACAGATAGAAATTGATGTAAGAACCCGCGAGGCGGTCATCAGTGATCCTTGCGACGGCGCTACCATCGGCAACAGTTGCGCGCTCCTCGGCAGTGGCGTGCATGACCGCTGGCAGCGGCAGTTTGTGAACCTTGAGTGCCCTCGCCTTTGCGTCAACCGATGTTTCGAGCACCTTGAGGGCGGCCATCGAAAACGCATATTGCGGATCATTTTGGTCATCGGTCCACGCGAGCAGCACCTCACCCGGCGCACAGAAGCAACACATATTGTCGACGTGCTCATCCGTTTCGTCATTCACAATGCCGCGCGGAAGCCAGATGATTTTTTCGACGGCAAGATGTTCGCGCAACATTGCCTCTATCTGCGTACGCCCAAGATGTGGGTTGCGATTGGCATTGAGTAAACACGCCTCGGTAACCAGCAGCGTGCCTTCGCCGTCAACATGGATCGCCCCGCCTTCCATCACAAAACCCTCGGTACGGTAACGCGAGAGTTTTTCGATCGCCAGGATCTTTCCAGCGACCGCGTCGTCACGATCCCAACTCGTGTATAGACCGCCGTTCTGCCCGCCCCACGCGTTGAACGTCCAATCAATACCACGCACCTCGGTATCATTCACGACGAAGGTCGGTCCTGTATCCCGGCACCACGCATCGTCATTGCCGATTTCGACCACACGAATCGGATATTTGGTGGGTTGAGCGCGCAACGTTTCGGTTGCATGTTCAAACTGTCCGGCACTGGCACAAACCACCACCGGCTCAAAGGCCGCAATTGCCCGCGCCACCGTCGCAAAGGCCGCTTGTGCGGGCCGGCCACCGAGCCGCCAATTGTCAGGGCGCTCCGGCCACACCATCCATGTTTGTGTGTGCGGCTCCCACTCTGCAGGCATACGAAAGCCATCCGCCTGCGGCGTTGAACGTGATAGAACAAGACTCACAGCCGCCCTAACTTCCGCTTGGCGCGGTCACACCATCTTTTGTGACCACGGCTCCATAGAGTTCGGGACGCCGATCGCGAAACAGGCCCCACGCGCGACGTTTGGTGGCAATCGTGTCGAGATCAAACGTATGGGTAAGTACAGTTTCAGAGGATGCGTCGGCCTCGGCTACGATATCTCCCGACTCGTCCATGATGAACGACGCGCCGTAAAAGGTGATGGCGGATTCCTGCTCGGTCTCACGACCAACACGGTTCGACGCGATCACCGGCACGACGTTAGCGGCTGCGTGGCCTTGCTGGGTACGCTGCCAATGTGCGCTTGAGTCAATCGTGGCGTCATGCGGCTCGCTGCCGATTGCGGTCGGGTAGAACAGCAACTCCGCACCCTGTAGCGCCATGCTGCGCGCACATTCCGGAAACCATTGGTCCCAGCAGATCGCGACGCCGATTTTGGCGAATCGCGTATTCCACACCCGAAAACCGGTATCGCCCGGCGAGAAGTAATACTTTTCCGAGTAGCCCGGCCCATCCGGGATATGGCTTTTTCGATAAACACCGAGATTGCCCCCGTCGGCGTCGATGATGGCCACACTGTTGTACAGCGTATTGTTGGCGCGCTCGTAGAAACTGACCGGCAAGACCACCCCCAACTCGGCCGCGACGTTTTGAAAATGTTGGACGGCAGGATTTTCAGCCACCGGGGTCGCGAATTCCAAATAAGCCGGAACTTGTTTTTGGCAGAAGTAACACCGCTCAAACAACTCTTGGATGAGGATGATCTGGGCACCCTTGGCGGCAGCCTCGCGCACCAAGCGGTCAGCGCGCGCAATATTGCCCTCGACATTCCAATCACACGCCATCTGAGTTGCGGCTACCGTCACGTTACGCATGCATTAACGCCTTATTGTTTGAAAACGCAGGCGCTGATTGTATCGCTATCGTTCCTATACGGCGCTTTGGCCTCGGTGTCGCACCGCCCTTTAAATTTCAAACTCGTGTATTGACGGGCATTTTCAGACAGTTTTGCCTTGAAACGCCGGTGCAATAAGGACTTCGAATGTCAGAATGCCGCCACCCCGCCGTCGCTGCGTGGATCCGCGCCGCCTTCGAGCACGCCGTTGGCATGTCTCACGATGCTGCCAGCGTGGCCCATCGATTCATCCCACTCCCCCAGCACTTCGACATCGTGACCACGCCCGGCGAGATCAGCCACGACAGAGTCGGCGAACCGCGCTTCGAGCTTCAGGGTTTCACTCGGCTGGCCCCAAGTGCGCCCGAGCAGCCAGCGAGGGGCGTTGATCGCGGCTTGCGGATGCATGCCGCCGATGACCTGACGGGTGAACACCGCACATTGGGTTTGTGGTTGCCCGTCACCACCCATGGTGCCGTAGACCATCGAGCTTCCATCATTGAGACGCGCCATCGCAGGGTTCAGCGTATGGAACGGCTTACGTCCCGGTCGCAACACATTCAACGCCGCTTCATTCAAGGCAAAGCTGGTACCGCGGTTTTGCCAGTTGATACCCGAACCCGGCAGCACAATACCCGCGCCAAACTCATGGTAGATGCTTTGAATAAGCGACACCATCACACCATCACCATCGATGACGCCCATCCATACGGTATCTCCCGGACCTTTACCCTTGCCCCAAGGTGCTGCGCGCCGAGAGTCAACCTTGTCCGCCATGGCCTTCAGCGCGGTGGCGCCAAGTAACGTCTGCGCGGGGAGCGTCATGTAGGCCGGGTCGGTCACGTGCCGGTCACGCACGGCGAACGCCTGTTTGGTCGCCTCAACGCAGTGATGCACGTAGTCGGCACCCAGCGGGTCCATGCCGTCGATACCGATGGCATCCAGAATGCCCAGAATTATCAGCGACACCACGCCCTGTGTCGGCGGTGTCATGTTGAAAACAGTGCCACGTGAATGCGCCAGCGAAAGCGGCGTGACTAAATGTGCATGGTGGTTGGCAAGATCGGCCGCGGCAAGGGGGCTGCCGACTGAGACCAAATCTGCTGCAATACTCGCGGCGAGTTCGCCGCGGTAAGCATCGTCGATACCCCTGTTTGCAAGGTGGCGCAGTGTGGCGGCCAGCAGTGGCTGACGAAACACGCTCCCCGCCATCGGTGCCGCACCGCCTTGTAAAAACGTATCGGCAAAACCCGGTTGTGGTGCAAGTTCGGCAATTTTTCCTGCTGTACAAACCGCCTGACTGCGCGTGACCGCAATCCCCTCTTCGGCATAACTGATCGCATCGGCAAGCAGCCGCGAAACAGGCAGGCGTCCGTCCAACTGCCGTCGCGAAAACGCGCACGCCGCCTGCCATCCGGACAAGGTGCCGGCGACCGTATTTGCCGCCACACCGCCGCGAAACGGAATCGCACCGGTAATGCCGCGCTCACGATACCAATCGATACTCGCCGAAGCCGCCGCAGCACCACACGCCTCGATTGCCACTGGTTGTTGGCCCGGCTCGGCGATTAACCAAAAGCTGTCACCGCCGATCGAATTCATATGCGGGTAAACGATGGCGATGGTGGCGGCCGCCGAGACCATCGCCTCCACCGCATTGCCGCCCTCGCGCAACACGCCGAGCGCTGACTGCGCGGCAAGAGCGTGAGGTGCCACCGCCATGCCGCGCCGCGCGCGAATTGATTCAATCATTCTGGTTTCCCGAGGTGATGATGCCGAGTCTGATGCTACCAGCCAATCACCTTGGGAAGCCAGAGCGCGATTGCCGGGAAAAAGAACACCAGTACGACGGCCAGTACCTGCATCATGATGAACGGAATCACGCCGAGATAAATATGCCGGGTCGTCACCTCGGGTGGCGCCACCCCCTTCAGAAAAAATAGCGCCCAACCAAACGGCGGTGTCAAGAACGACGTTTGCAGATTTACACAGATCAGCATGGCAAGCCACACCAGATCCACGCCCTGGCTGACAAACACCGGCAGGAATAGCGGTACCGCGATGTAACTGATTTCAATCCACTCGATAAAGAAACCGAGCACAAAAATAATCAGCATCATGAACCAGATGTCGGCCGCCACACCACCCGGCAGAAAGTCAAACATCTTGGTGATGAGGTCTTCACCGTGCAAGCCGCGGAACGCCAGGGCAAACACCTGCGCACAGATGAGAATAAACATCATCATTGCGGTGATCTTGGTGGTGGATTGAACAGTGTCGCGCAGCACCTGCCAGCTCATGCGACCGGCAAACGCCGTTACGAGAATCGCACCCAATGCGCCCATCGACGCGGCCTCAGTCGGTGCAGCGACACCACCGATGATCGAACCCAACACGGCAAACACCAGTACCACCGGCGGCACCACCACTTTGAAGAACCGCACCCATAGTTCACGGCGCGAGACGCCATCACGTTCCAATTGGGGAATCGGCGGCACCAGCTCCGGCCTGACCATGCCGATCACAATGAAATACAGGCAATAGATACCCGCGAGCATCAAGCCCGGCATCACAGCGGCGGCAAACAAAGTTCCGACCGATAACTGCATGATGTCCGCCAGCAAAATCAAGATCAACGATGGCGGAATAATCTGACCAAGCGTACCGGACGCACAAATAGCCCCACAAGCAATCGACGGACTGTATCCACGCTTGAGCAATGTCGGCAGCGTCAACAAACCGAGTGTGACAACAGTCGCGCCGACAATGCCGGTCGTCGCACCCATCAGCACACCGACCAAAATAATGCCGATGCCCATGCCGCCACGCAGGCCGCCCGCCAGATGGCCCATCACATCAAGCAAGTCGTCTGCGAGTCGCGACTTTTCCAGCATGACACCCATAAATACAAATAACGGGATGGCGAGCCATTGGTAGTTCGCGGCGACGCCATAGATACGCGCCGGCAATAAGTTGAATAACACCGGGCCAAAACCAATCACACCGAACACAAAGCCCGTCGTCGCCAACGTGAGCGCCACCGGTACTCCGGCCATGAGCAGGCCGAAAAAAGTTACCAGCATCAGAATTGCCAACCACTCCATGCCCGTCATGATGATTCCTTGGGTGATTTGAGCTGCGCGATCGCACCAAGCAACAACGCAAAGCTCTGCAACATAAGCAGAATGAAGCCAATCGGGATCAGTGCCTTTAGCATCCATCGATAGGGTAATCCGCCCGGGTCGGCCGAGGTTTCACCGACGAGATAGGATTGCGACACGTATTTGACCGACAGCCACACGATGATCAGCGAGATCAAAATGCACAGCACCTGCGAGATCACATCAACGATCAGCTTGGTGCGCGCACTGAAATTGGCATACAACACGTCCACACGCACGTGTTCACCGTGCAGCAATGCGTAGCTCATGCCGAACAGGATGAGTGGCGCCAACAAATGCCATTCGAGTTCTTGCGCCCACACCGACCCATAGCTAAACAAGTAGCGAAGCACAACATTGGTGGCCATCAATACGATGATCACCAACGCGAGCCAAGACGTCGCGCGGCCGATCAAATCGACCGCGCGTTCAATGGTCTTTTGCATGACTAGACTATGATCTTGCTGTGATAGACCGATTCACTGTAGCCGGACCACGAATCAAATTTCTTCTTGTAGGCCATGTATGAATCGTGGACTTTCTTGGTCACCGGATCCTTTGCAATGGCCTCTGCAAGGACCTTGTCAGTCGCCTCGCGTAGTGCCTTGACCACCGCATCAGGTAGCGGCTTGGCCACCACACCCTGATTCTTGATCAGGTCTTCCATCGCTTCCGCATTGGTCTTTTGGCACCAGCCTTCGCTGATCACATTACAGGCGGCTGCCGCATTTTCAACAACGGCCTTCAGATCTGCCGGCAGTTTGTCCCACGCCGCTTTGTTGATGAGCAGCTCGGAGACCGTCGCAGGCTCGTGCCAGCCGGTCGTGTGGTAAAACTTGGCGGCCTTCTGCAAGCCGAGTCGGCGATCTTGGAACGGCCCGACGAACTCTGCCGCGTCGATCACGCCGCGCTCGAGTGCCGGGAAAATTTCGCCACCCGGCAGGAGTTTCACATCGACACCCAGCGTCGCGTACACCTTTCCCGCCAGCCCGGGAATCCGCATCTTGAGGCCTTTGAAGTCGGCGACGGACTTGATTTCTTTCTTGAACCAGCCGGTCATCTGTACCCCGGTGTTGCCGCACGGAAACGCAACCATGCCGAACGGCGCATAGACCTCATGCCACAGATTGATACCGCCACCGTCGTAGAACCAGCCGTTGACGCCTTGGAAGTTCAGGCCGAACGGCACTGCGCAAAAATACTGCGCAGCAAACGTCTTGCCTGTCCAAAAATAGCTGTTGGCGTGGTTCATCTCCACTGTGCCGGCGCGCACGGCGTCAAAGCCTTCCAGTGCGGGAATCAACTCACCCGCGCCGTACACCTGGATCTTCAAGCGACCACCGGACATCACTTCGATACGCTTTGCCAAGTCGGTGGCGCTACCCGGACCATCCATATAGAAAGGCGAGCCCTTCGGATATGCGCTCGTCATTTTCCAATTGAACGTTTGCTGCGCCTTCGCGACCATCGGGAAGCCGAGTGAGCCGGCGCCAACGGCTGCTGCCGTACCGGCGGAGAGAAACTTTCTGCGTGATGTAGTCATGTTCGCCTCTTTGGTTGAGTGGTCTGGATGAATGCCCCTCGTACCACTAAGCAATTGCGAGTCCATAACCCTGCGCCATTGCCACATTCAGAATATGAATGTTTGCGACAACCCCAAACACCAGCCATAACCGTTCATCGAGCTGTGCGAGCGGGCCACTTCTCCCGGTGCCGCCATTGCTACCGCCGCAATTACGCACCGTTTTGAACAAGCCTGTGCGCCGGATTGGTGCCTGTTTTTGCTCCACCTTCCTCGGTGACCGATATCTCGACCAAGCGCATCGCCTTTGGCGCCATGCTGAAGATGAGTTAGCAGCAGCGTAAAAAAGCCCCGCTGGTTTCCCGGCGGGGCTTCCTATTGCGATCAACTACGGATTACTTTTTCTCTGGTGGCTTCGGCATGTTTTCGCGCATACAGTTACGGCGATCCGGGCCTTCGGCTTTGTCTTTACACTTTTCCCAAGCCGCCTTCATGGCTGCCTGGCGCTTCTCACACATCCCACGTTTATCGGCATCCTCCATTTTCGAGCAGTCACGCATACCGCCGCCGGGGCCCATCCCTTTACCGTCTTTCGGCGGCTCTGGCGGGGTTTGTGCGAAGGCGACCGCAGCACCGGCGCTCAACAGTAATGCGGTGGTAATTCCAAAGAGTCTTTTCATTTACGTCTCCTAAGGTTGTAGAGGGCCAGCAATTCGTAAGCCATCGAGAGGGAAAAGAACACCAAACGCAGCTATCTATCGCATATAGATAGGTTACGCCGACAATTTGTAGAAAGTGTGTTCAAGATGTAACAGTGTTTGTAGGCGAAAATAGCGCCTGGCCAAGCGCTAATCCGCCACAATCGAGGCTGTCCCGAATTTTGTGTTTATCGATTTTGCTAGGCGTTATTGAATTGTTGCTCGAAACGGATCATCAGTTGGCTTAGCGCTTGTTTCCAATTCTGAATGGGCATTGTCCAGCGTTGACTGAT
>Ga0315900_10004176_pt1 | contig 20510 bp, 13 predicted proteins | sample LakEriMetagenome_FD_203521 | JGI IMG/M metagenome (GOLD analysis project Ga0315900, IMG submission 203521) | Freshwater fungal communities from buoy surface, Lake Erie, Ohio, United States - Buoy 12 MA114 | ecosystem: Environmental > Aquatic > Freshwater > Lake > Lake biofilm | place: USA: Lake...
CTGGTGGAGTCCCCGAGGACGATCCGTTCGCCGACGAACTGAATCCCTTCGGCCGCGCGCCCAGCAAGCCTCAGCAGGGACTTCCCGAGCAAACGCCCACGCCGCCCCGTCCCGCGCCGCAACTCCCGGTGCCGTTCCCGGAGACCACCGTGCCGGGCGATCCGGCTCCGCGCCGCCCTGAACGTCCCCGCGCGGCACCCCGTGATGGCATGGAGCCCGCCCAACCCGGCCGGCCCTCGGGGGCGGAACAGATGCTCATCGAGGCCGAGACGCTCGACCACGAAGGCAAACTCGAGGCCGCTGCCGCCAAACTGCGGGAGGCCATCCGCCTGGATCCCAAACTCGGCACGGCCTACTTGGCGCTGGGCGTCGTGTCGCGTCGGCTGGGCGACTTCGAGGGCTCGGTCGACGCCCTGTCGAAGGGGCTCGACGTGGAGCCCGAGAACGCCGAGATGTACCTGCGGCGCGGGATCGCCTGGTTCCACCTCGGTCTTCACGGCATCGCGCTTGAGGACTTCGAGGACGCGGCCGGAATGGCCTACGACGATCCGCGAGCCGAACTGTGGCGCGGCCTGACGCTGATGGAACTCAACCGGCCGCTTGAGGCGATCAACGCGTACGCGTCGGCGATCCGCCGCGACCGCTCCTTCATGCTCGCCTACCTGAACCGCGGCCTGGCCTATCTGCAGGCCAACCAGCCGCGCAAGGCGGAGTTCGACTTCAACCAGGCCATCCGCCACGACCCGAAGGACGTCCGCGCCTGGTTCAACCGCGGCGTCGCCCAGGCGCATCAGGGCCGGTTCGCCGACGCCGTGAACTCCTACAGCGAGGCCCTGAAGCGCGACCCGAAGCACGAGCCGTCGCTGAAGAACATCGAGGCCGCCAAGGCCCGCCTCGGACAAGCCGCCCCGCAGCGGTAGCGGCCCCTGCGAAGCCGCCGGACGCGGGTGTTTCCCGGCCGGTGACGGCGCCCGAACTCGGGTTCTCTTTCCGCAGGGTCGGGGATAGCCTCACGTCATCTTTCGCCTCCGCATCGTTCGCGTCTTCGGGTGTCCCATGACATTTTCAGTGCGGCGATCACGGTCCGAGCCACGTGCGGCCCGCGGCGTGCTCGCGGTCGAGTCGCTCGAACCGCGACGAGTGATGGCGGCATTCGTGCCCGACGACCCGTTATTCCTCCCCGGGACCGCCGCCGGCGCGGCCTCGGGCTACTACGGCCAGTGGCAACTCGACAACCGCATGCCCGGCAGTGCCGACAACGCCGGTCTGGATGCCGCCGTGGCCGGCGCCTGGAGCCGAGGCCTGACCGGTACGGGCGTGACGATCGGCTTTCTCGACGACGGCGTGCAGGGCAACCATCCCGATCTCAGTGCGTCGTTCCGCAACGACGTCAGTTGGGATTTCAGTGCCACGCAGGCCAGGAATCTGGCTGCCACGGTCCGTGGCAGCCCCGTGGTCCGACAAGACAAGCACGGCACGGCAGTGGCCGGCGTGGCGGCGGCGCGGGGCGGCAACGGGATAGGCATGGCCGGCGCAGCACCGGCAGCCGGCATCGCGTCGCTGCGCATGCTGGGCAGCGGCAGGTATCCGGGCGGCCGGTCGGAAGCCGACGTCGAGGCGGCGGCCATCCTCTACCAGGGTCAGCGCGACACCGCGGGCCGGCCGAATCCCTACCTGCCGGTGGACTGGAGCGGCGGCGTTCCCGTGCGCGTCAAGAACCACAGCTACGGGCCGGCGGCGGCCTTCAGCGGCTCCGTCCAGGTCGATGCGGCACTCGACGAGTCGGCGCGGCGCGGCGTGATCCACGTCGTCGCGGCGGGCAACGAACGGGATGAAGGCCCGACGGCCGACGCCAACAAGAGCGGCCTCGACACGAATCCGAACGTGATCGTCGTCGCGGCGCTGGGCAGCGACGGCCGATACGCCTCGTACAGCAGCTACGGCGCGAACGTGTTCGTCACGGCGCCGTCGAGCTCGTTTTCGACCTGGGATTTGTTCTCGATTCCCACGACCGATCGGAGCACGTCGCGGCAGGGGTATACGTCCGACCCTGGTGCCCCGGACCCATACCTGGCGTCCGTCTCCGGCGGTGATTACACGAGCGCGTTTGGAGGCACGTCTTCCTCGGCACCGCTGATATCGGGGGTCATGGCGCTGGGCGTCGAAGCCAACCGCTACCTGGGCGTTCGCATGGCCAAGCACCTGCTGGCGGAGACGAGCGTGCGGGTCGACCCCGGCAACCCGAGCTGGCAGACCAATGCCGCCGGCTACGGCTTCAGCGACGACTATGGATTCGGACTCATCGACGCCGATGCCTTCACGGAGCACGCGGCCCGCGTGACGTCGCTGACCTCCGCGGTCACGTACCGGTCGCCGGTGATCGCCGTGGCGGCGCCGTTCACGCCGGCGCAGACGTCGCTGACGACGACCTACACTCTGCCTGCCGCTGCGGGCATGCAGCCGCTGGAGACCGTGCGGGTGCGGCTCGACGTGGGCAACCTGCAGACGAATCCACTGGCCTACCGGAACGGCAACGGGAGGGGCCGAGGGGCGATCAGCGGCGACCTCGAGGCGTTTCTCACGTCACCGTCGGGAACCAGGCACAGGCTGTTTTCCGACGATCGTTTCCTGCTGGGCACGGAGTATCGGAGCGAACGCCAGCGGTTCCTCAGCCGATCGTTCGACTGGACGTTCACGAGCAACGCCTACTGGGGCGAGAGTGCCGCCGGAACGTGGACGCTGGAGGTGCTGAACAAGGCGAACGCGACGCAGTTGATCGGCCGGTCCGGGGTCGTGAACGACGTGACATTCGCCTTCGACACCGGCAGCATCACGCTAACGCCGCCGGGCACGGTCGGTGCGGCCCCGAACCCGGGAGGCACGGAAGGCTACGTGATGAACATCGGCGGTGGCAGCCAGGCCAGCGCGGCCGCGCGTTCAGGGCTGGCCGTCGTTGGGGCGGCCGGCGGCGATCAGATGCGGCAACCCGGGCTGCCACGGGCCCGTGGTTTTTCGTTGCGGCCTGCCCCCTCGGCGGCCGTAGCCGACTCGCCGCCCCGTGCCGATCGCCCCGCGGCTGCGGCTTGGCTGGCCTGGCAGTCGTTCGCCGGGCAGATGCCGGGAACGGCCCGCAGGCCGTCCCGACCTGCCCTGTTGCGGGCGGCCGAGGCCGGGGTCGGCGATGTCGCTCTTCCCGGCCCGCTGTCCTGACCCGTGCTTGGTCGATGATGGCCGCTGACTCGCCGGCTGGTCCGGATGGGCTGCTACGGATTTGGAACGGCAAAATCGTCGCTCCCTCGTCCCGGTTCGATCGTGAGCGACAGTTCCTGCACCGGCGGCATGTCGACCCGCTGCCGTGCCAGCAGCAGGGCCAGGGCCCGCGGCTCGATCTCGGCGAGGCCCAGCAGCGAAAGGCGGCCGGGGCAGCCGGCGAGGGCGGCGGCCGTCGCCGTCGACAGAATCGGGATGCCGTCGAGCGCTAGGTCGCCGCGGTGCGCCGCCAACGCCGCGGCGGCAGCCTCCGGCAGGTTCACGAGACCGCGCAGGGTGAGCCCGCCGCCGTCGTGCAACGCGAGCGCGGCCGCGACGTCGACGGCCAGTTCCGTGAGACCGTCAAGCAGGAGTTCGCCGCGCTGCCGCGCGAGTGCACCTGCGGCCTCCGCCGAGAGTGCGGTGACGCCGGGCAGCGACAGCGTGCCGCGGTGCTCCGCCAGACGGGCGGCGACCTGGGGCGTCAGATCCGCCACGGCAGGCAGTTCCAGCACGTCGCCACGAAAGTCTGCCAGAGCGCGAGCCGTGTCGGCGTCGGGCACGGTCAGGGCGGGAATGACGAGTTCGCCATCACGGTCCGCGAGCGCCGCCGCGGCCGCCGGCTCCAGCGTCTCCAGCGACTCCAGGAAGATCGGCCCCGCGTGGGCGGCCAGCGCCCGGGCCTGGGGAACCGAAAGCGTCGTCACCCCGCCGAGCACGAGTCCGCCTTCATGAGGCGCGAGGGCGGCCGTGACGTCGGCAGGGAGGGCCGCCACGTGGGGCAGCAGGATGTCGGCGTCGCGGCGGGCGAGTTCACGCGCGGCGGATGCGGGGAACGCCGTCGTGCCGTTGAACGTCAGCGGCCCAGGGTGTCCGGCCAGGGCGGCCGCTGCCTCCGGGCCGAGCGTCGCCGCGCAGCCGAGAGTGATGCTGTAGAAGCCCGGTTCCGCCAGCGGCCTCGCCACCTCCGGCGGCAGCGCGGCCAATCCGGGCAGAGACAGTTCGCCGCTGCCATCGACGCCGTGCAGTTGGGCCGCCACCTCGGGAGTCAGTGTCGCGACCCGGGGCAGAAACACGGAGTCCTGCCGGACCAGCCGGCGCACCAGCGGCAGCGAGTCGAGCACCTCCAGGTCGGGCAGCATGAGCCCGCGGCGCGACCGGCACTCGGCCAGCGCCGCGGCCACGTCGGCGGGCAGGCTCCGCAGGCCGCCGAGCACGATTCCCATGCCCTCGTGGCCGGCGAGCGCCCGGGCCGACTCCAGCGACAGCGTGCGTAGGTGCGGGAACACGAGCAGTCCGTCGCAGCGGGCCAACGCGGCCGCCACGTCGGGTGGAATCTCCGCAAGCCCGGGAAACTCGACGGCGGCACCCCAGGCCATGGCGCCGAAGGAATCGAACGCCCCGGCGGCGTCCACGTCGAGCGTCGCGATGCCCGGCAGGGAGATCACGCCATCGAAGCCGACGAGCGGTGCGACGTCGGCGGCTGACAGGGTTTGCAGCTGCGGCAGGTTGAGGAATTCAGCGAAGGCGCCACGCACGCGCAGCCAGGCCGGATCGCGGGTCAGAAACAGGAATGCATCCAGGCGACCGCCGATGCCCGGCACGGTGGTGGCTGCGACGTCGAGCCACAGTCGCCGGATTTCGTCAGCTGGCAGGCCGGCCGCCGCCAACGCCGCATCGAGTTCGTGCGGTTCACCGTGGACCGAGGGCTTGGCCGCCTGGCGTTCCACGAGCGCCTGCAGGTCCACCGGGGTGGGGGCGTCGGCGGGGGCCGACCGCAGAATACAAAGGATGCCCGCCAGCACGACGAGAGCCGCGATCAAGTGTTGGCGGAGAGGCTGGGCCATGAACGGTTTTTTCGTCAGGGGGGTGGCGGTTCTGCGGCTGGTGCACCGACGCGGAGCGTCTGCCCGTCGATCCGCCACTCCAGGCCGAGCGGCTCCACGATGGCCCGCAGCAGTTCGTCACGCGAGGCGTTCCTCACGTCGGCGCGTACGATCTCGCCGGGGGCGATGCCGCGGGCTCGAAGCGAGTCGGCGTCGAGGTCGAGGGTGAGCCCAAGCCGGCCGGCCACGGCCGCCAGGGCCTGGTCGAGCGGGGCTTCGAGGCGGAGCGTGAACACGTCCCGGCCCTTGTCGCCGGACGGCTGTTTGCCCGGCACACGCGAGCCGGAGGCCGGCGGCCGCGGCGGGCGGGCGGCAACTTTTGGCGCCGAATCGATCGGCACGACGGTCGCGGCAACCGTGGCCTGTGGGTCGTCGTGCCAATCGAGGCGCCGGTCGAAGTGGGCGAGCACGAGATCGAGCCGCTCGGCGAGCGACAGCGCGGGCAGCGCGGCGGCCGGGAAATGGTCGTGCGGCACCTCGTCGAGGCCGGCGATGTCGAGGCCAGCCTCCCGCGCCGCGGCGACGAGCAAGTCGTGAGGCCGGGCCGCAACGGGCCAGGACCAACGCTGCCGCGCCGCGGCGGCCTTGCGCCGTCCGGGAGGCAGCCGCGCGAGTTGCTCGTCGCGGGCACGCTCGGCGTTTTCGGCGAGCCCTGCCAGCGGCCGCGGCACGATCCGCACCGACGACCGCAGCACATCGACCTTCGCGCCCGCGACGGCAGCCACGCGATCAAGCACGTCCCGCAGAGGTTCCCCCCGGCAGTCGATGGTGACGGGCGTGTCCGGGTCGATGCGTCGATCGACGATCACCGGCATGCCGGCGAGTTCGCCCGCCCGCTCGGCCCAAGCCCGCAGCGGCAACCCGGTCCAGGAGGCCCGCACTTCCGCGTCGAGGCCGGTCGCTACGCCCGCGGCGCTGGCACGTTCTGCAGCGGTGCCGGACAGTGACACGATGGCGGCGGTCGCCATGACGGTGGCCGCTGTCAGGCGGACGGCGGTACGATCCCCGGTCTGGCGGGGCGCTGCGGCTGTGATCGGCATGGCTGGTTCCGCGCGACATCGTGGAGAATACCCTGCCGGGCGAGCCGGGGGCGACGCCTCCGGTGAACTCCGAGCGGGCCGGGGTGTGGAGGGCGACTCGATGGGCACAGGAACCGTGGCCGGCAGCAGGTGCGTCCTGGCACTCGATCAGGGCACGACGTCGAGTCGGGCGATCCTTTTCGATGGTGCCGGCACGCCGCTCGGCGTCGCCCAGGAGGAGTTTCCGCAGCACGCCCGCGCAGCCGGACCGGACGGGGACCTGGGGATCGTGGAGCACGACCCCGAGGACATCTGGCGCACGCAACTCTCCTCGGCCCGTCGCGTCCTCGCGACGTGCGGGATCGCCGCCGCGGAGGTGGCCGCCGTGGGGATCACGAATCAACGCGAGACCACGGTCCTCTGGGAACGTGAGAGCGGCCGGGCCGTGGCCCCCGCGATCGTCTGGCAAAGCCGGGTGTCGGCGCCGATCTGTGCGCGACTCAAGGCCCGCGGCCTCGAGGCAGAGGTCCGTCGGCGGACGGGACTGCTTCTCGACCCCTACTTCTCCGCCACCAAGATCGTGCACCTCCTGGAAACGATTCCCGGCTTGCGGGCCCGCTGTCAGGCAGGCGAAGTGCTGTTCGGCACCGTCGATTCGTTCCTGATCTGGCGGCTCACTGGCGGCCGCGTGCACGCCACCGACGTCACCAACGCCAGTCGCACGCTGCTCTTCGATATCGAACGCATGCAGTGGAGTGACGACCTGTGCCGCCTGTTCGACATCCCTCGCTCGATCCTGCCGGAGGTGCGGCCGTCGATCGGCTCCTTCGGCGAAGTCGATGCCACGCTGCTGGGGGCGTCCGTACCGATCGCGGGCTGCGCGGGCGACCAGCAGGCGGCGGCCTTCGGCCAGGGCGTGACGCGGGCGGGCGACGCGAAGAACACCTACGGAACCGGCGCCTTCCTGATGTTCTCGACGGGCGATCGGCCGGTCGAGAGCCGGCACGGCCTGCTCACGACTCCGGCCTGCGCCGTGGGCAACGCCGCCCATTATTGCCTGGAGGGCTCGGTCTTCGTGGCCGGGGCGCTGGTGGGCTGGCTCCGGGACGGCTTGGGACTCGTGGAACAAGCCCGTGACATCGAGGCCCTGGCCCGATCAGTTGACGACAGCGGCGGCGTGGTAATCGTGCCGGCGCTGACCGGCCTGGGGGCACCGCACTGGGACCCGTCGGCTCGCGGGCTGATCATCGGGCTGTCTCGGGCCACGCACCGGGCCCACGTGGCCCGTGCGGCGCTGGAGGCGATCGCGCTGTCGGTGGCAGACGTGGTGGAGTGCATGCAGGCCGATGCGGGTGTGCCCCTGCGGCGGCTACGGGTCGACGGTGGTGCCAGCGGCAACGACCTGCTGATGCAGATTCAGGCGGACGTGCTGGGGATCGAAGTGGAGCGGCCCGTCGTCCGCGAGACGACGGCGTTGGGGGCGGCCCTGCTGGCGGGCCTGGCGACCGGATTTTTTCCCGATGCCGACGCAGTCGCGGGAGCCCGCCGCGTGGAACGCACGTTCCAGCCGCGAATGGACGAAGCGGTGCGCCGCAGGCTGGTGGCCACGTGGCGCGGCGCCGTGGAACGCAGCAAGGGTTGGGCGTGAGGGCGCGTGGCCGGCGTCCGGCGGCGAAGGCATGGAGGCCCCTCGCGTCCGGTCAGAACGTGCGGGTTCCGGCCGCAGCCGGCGCCCGCCGTTCGGCCACTTCGACCCGCGCCACGTAACGCTCGGGGGTCGCCGTGAACTTCGCCCGTGTCTCGGGCGAGCAGAACAAGTAGATGCGGGATTGATAGGTGACGCCGTAGCTGCGGCGGCCGGCAGTGCTCTTACCGGCTTCGAAGGCCAGCACCGGGTCGTCGCCGGAGAGGGCCGGTGCGTAACGGTCGGGGTCCGCGAGGAACGCCGCCTGCTGTTCGCCACCGGCGAACAGGTAGGTTCGGCCGCGGTGTCGGACGCCCCACTGGGCCCGGCCTTCCATCCAGATGCTTTTCTGGGCGAGCGTCACCGGGCAGTAGCCCTCGAGCCCGAGCGGCATCGAGCCCATGGTGTCGGGTTCGGCTGCCGCCTGGGGCACCGCGGCCACCGACGCCATCGGCGACGTCGGCTGAGCTGGCGGCATGGTCACTGGCGGCGCTGGCGGCTGCGTCGCGGCGGCCGGCTTCCGGCTAAAGATGCTGAACGGCTTCTGCAACGCCGCCATGAACGACTCCGTGGCGGACTTCGGGGCCGTGGTGACGGGAGCATCCGAAATCGTCGCCGACGACTCCGGCGGATCGACGCCGGCCGGCGTGCTGGCCGTCGAGTTCAGCCAGGGCGTCGTCGTCGGCGTGGCGGCCGGGAGTGCAGCCGTTGCCTGAGCGGGCTCGATCACGAGGCGGCGGGTGGCCTGCTGCGCCGGCAGCTGGCTGACCGACGTGGTGGGCCGAGGTGACTCCCAGGCGGGCGGAGCCGCCGGCAGTTGGGGGTTGTCCGCCACCGCCACCGTCGCCGTCGACGTGGACGCTGCCGCGACTGCACCGTCATGGGTCGTGGTCAACGCGTGCTCTGAGTGCGCTGTGTCGCCATCGGCAAAATTCGTCAACTGCCGAACCTTGGCGGTGAGCAGCGAGATCGAGCCGCGCATGCCCGGCGCCGGCTTGGGGCCTGTGAAGGCGCCGGCAGTTTCCAGGTCGGCAGCCTCCTCTCCCAACTTGGCCAGCGCGGCGACCGATGCGGCGGCGTGCGATTCCGCCTCGGCGGTCGCCGCCTGTTGAGCGGCCCGGCCCAGAGCCGCCGCGAAGGCGGCTGGTTCCAGCGGGCACTCGAACGCCGCCAGGCGGCGGCCATCGACTGCAAGGACGCAGGCTGTCGGTACGTGAGTGATGCCCAGATTGCGAACGAGTTCCGGGTGGGCGTCGAGTTCGAGGTGCACGGGTTCGAAGCAGGCGGTCAAAAGTGCCTCGACCTCGGGTTGGGCGAGCGTTCGTGACGTGAGTTCGGATTCCGATTCGGCCCACGGTGCCGTGAACACCGCCAGCACAGGCTTATGGCTGGCCTGCGAGGCGGACTTCGCCGCTCCCAGCGTCTCGTGCCAGGACACCGCGGCAGCGGCGTGCACGGCCGCGAATGCCACCACGGCGGTCGCAGCCAGGCGGGTGCAGGGTTTGGACATTCCCATCGCGTCAAACCGGATCATGGCTGAGCCTCGCAGGGACCAGGGCCCGGTTCCCAGGCCGTTGCCAGTGGGAGATGGACCCTGACTCCTGTATCGGTCGAACCGGTGGCAGGAATCACAACGAAAATGCCGTCTGCCGGATGATCAACGGGAGCCGGGGCGCCAGAACTCTCGCCGCTTCCCATCTTCGCGCCGCGTTGGAGCCTCGATACCGAGGCTTTCCAAGCCTTGGATCGCCCCGCTTGACAGTCTTCCACGGTCTACGGATACTTCTCATGTCGTCGGAAACGATGGTTGGCGAGGTCGCAATGAGGCCTCGGAATCAGGGCGAATTCGGCGTCTCGATTGCCTTTGGGGCGGATTGCGGCTGGAGGTTCAGGGGCCGTTTCGGTTCTGCCGGAGTGGGCTTCACAGCACCCGGCCCGGTTCCATTCGCCGCGACCACGTCGCAGGAATGCCGTCAGATGACGGCCGTGTTTTCCGAAGGTTCCTCCGGAACCATTCCCGGATTTCGGGTCAGTCGGCCCGTTCCCGGCCAGGAAACCTTGGCTTTTGAGACCCTGACTTCGTGTCTGCCCCGCTGAGCGGGAGCCTGGGATGGTCATCGTGGCAGGGGCCACGCAACGAGAGCGTTCAAGGTTGTTTCTGCGGAACGGTCTTTTCTCCGGGAGGGCGTGCGGATCCATGTCGAAGCGTAGGCGATCAAGGGGCCGGCCGGGCGGTTACGGCGGGCCGGATGGTGGATACGCACAAGGGGGCCAGGGGCCCGGCGGCTATCAGGGCGGTGGTTACGGGCGGCGCCGGGGCAGATATCGTCGCGGTGGCGGCGGTGGTGGCGGTCCGCCGCCGGCCGGTGCCGGGGCGGTCGGCATGGACGGCGAAGGCATGCGGCCGCCGGAACTCGAGCCCGAAGTGGCGGAGAACGGCGAACCGATCCCTCTGGAGCCGGGCAGCGGTGTGCTGGAGATGCACCCCAACGGCTACGGTTTTCTGCGCAGCCCCGACAACAACTACACCCGCGAGCGGACCGATCCCTTCGTGCCAGCCACGATGATCGACCGCTACCGGCTCCGTGAAGGCGTGTTCATCAAGGGCCTCGTGCAGCCCGGGCGCCGCCAGCAGCAGGGGCCGCGCGTGCGCGAGATCCAGGAAGTCGAGGGCATGCCCCCCGACGACTACGTGAACGTGAAGACGTTCGATCAGCTCACGCCGATCAACCCCGAGACCTGGCTGCGGCTGGAGACCGGTCAGCAGCCGATCACCACCCGCGTCATGGACCTCCTCACACCCCTGGGCAAGGGGCAGCGGGCCCTGATCGTGGCCCCGCCGCGTACCGGCAAGACGGTGCTCCTGCAGCAGGTGTCACAGGCCATCTCCACGAACCACCCCGAACTGAGCCTCGTGATGCTGCTCGTCGACGAGCGGCCCGAGGAAGTCACGGACATGAAGCGATCCGTGAAGGGCGACGTGCTGGCCAGCAGCCTCGACTGCGACGTGGAAAGCCATGTGCGGCTCTCACAGCTGGTCGTGGAACGCTGCAAGCGGATGGCCGAGTCCGGCAAGGACGTGTTCCTGCTCATGGACTCGATCACGCGCATGGCACGGGCCTTCAACAAGTGGGTGGGAAACACCGGCCGCACGATGTCGGGTGGTGTCGATATCAAGGCCCTCGACATCCCCAAGAAGTTGTTCGCCACGGCCCGGGTCTTCGAGGAAGGCGGGTCGCTGACGATCGTGGCCACCGCCCTCGTCGATACCGGCAGCCGGATGGATGAACTCATATTCCAGGAGTTCAAGGGCACGGGGAACATGGAACTTGTGCTCGACCGCAAGCTCGCTGACCGGCGGGTCTGGCCGTCGATCGACATCTCCCAGTCGGGCACCCGCCGGGAGGAGAAATTGCTCGATCCCAATACGCTGCACGCGGTCAACATGCTGCGACGGACGCTCTCCAGCATGCATCACGTCGATGCCATGGAGCAGCTCACGAAGCAGTTGGCGAAGTTCAAGAGCAATCGCGAGTTCATCTCGCTGATTGCCAGTTCGCGCGACGATGGCTGACCGTTCGCCGGCCCGTGGGGGGCGTCAGCCTGCGGGCCGTTCGGTGCGGTCGCGGAGGCGGCCCAGCCAGTAGGCGTACTGCGGATCGCCGCAGCGGAACGAAAACACGGCGTCGGGCAGGCGAGACTGCTCGGGACCTTCCGATCGCACGCGGACGACGACGGTGCCGTCGTCTCGCTTCTCGACGGAAAGACGTTCGTCGGGAATGCGGACCGGTTCCATGCTCACGGGCATCGCGGCTCGCTCACATCTCGCTGGATCCGGGCGCTCGCCCGGAAGGCCACCACCGGATTATGGCGACAGGTGGTCGGCGTTTCCAGCCGCCGGTCGGTGTCGATCCCGGCAGCGGTGGGCAACGCGGCGTTGGCGGCGTTGCTTTGACACTCCCTGAAAAAGGGGCCTATACTCCAAACTTCCTTCTGTGAACTTCGGAGATTCTCCCGGAACATGACGCCCTACGCGTCTCTCGCCGACGATTTCTACGTCAACATGAACCTGGCCACGGAGATGGAACTCCCGGCGCAGCGGGAGACGATTCTTCAGTACTTCGAGCGGGTGCAGAAGCGTTTCCCGTCGATGCGGAAGTTCTACTGTCGCGACAAGCGCGACTACGTCCTCGAAGAGGACAAGGACCAGGGCCGCTACCGCTGGGCTGCCGTGGAGGTGAAGCGACTCTGCTCCGGCCAGGTGAACCCGCCCTCGCTGGACGCTGTGCTCGAACAGCACAGGCTGGTGCTCGATCTGGCCCCGGCGTTTCTCTCCGTCAGCCCGCTCGACTGCGAGGCCTTGGACGTGCTGTTCGGCTTCGATTTCGCGTTCCGCGGCAACCACAACGCGCTGCTCGCCGAGGCTCTGGGTGTGGGCCCGGCACTGGAGCGATTCGGCGACGTGCCGGGTGGCCGCGTCATCAATTACGAGCCCTCACTGACGGTGGCGCTCGACGAGGAGTGCCGCATTCAGGTCAGGATCAGCACAGAGACCCGCACGAACGCCTTCCAGGTGCGGACCGGCGAGTTCAACGAGGAACAGTTGAGCGTCTATGTGACGGCCAGGCAGTACGGCAGTTTGGAACCCGATACGAGTTATGTCGACGCCATGGACCGGCTGGCCAAACTGGCCCGCGAGGTGGTCGACAATTGCGTGATCGACCAGATCCTCAAGCCGCTGGCCCGCACCATCGCGCTCAAGTAGCCGGACCGCGGCGGCCCGTCGACCGCGACTCGTCACCGCCCCGGTGAGAACGGCTCCGGGCATCGAGATTCCCCGCGATCACGATGCCGATCGCCTCGACCCAGCTGGGCACGTCGAGCACGGTGTTGAGGCCGCTTTCGGCGAGGATCTCCTCGTCCTCGGGGTGTCGCGGGCGGCGCGGCGTGTCTTGGCCGGCCTCCTCGACCCCCAGGAATTCGAGACCCTCGTCGTCCTCGTCGCGGCCGCCCGCCACCGGCGCGAAGTCATCGCGACGGCCACGCGAGTACGAAGTCGATCGAGAATCACTCGACCGCCGCTGTCGGCCGCGGCCTTCCGGGCGGCTCGAACTACCCTCGCGCGAGCCGGTTTCTCGGCTGCTGCGGGATCGACCCTCGCCACCGCGTCGTCTTCGGCGGCGGCGTCGCGGTTCGCCTTCGCCCTCGCGATCGGAGCGGGGGGCGTCGCCGGAACGGGCTGGGGCACGGCCGCCGTATCCCGTGGGCAGTGGTTCGTCGTCGGCGTCATCGGCCGCGACCGCCGGTGGCCGTGCGACGGCCGCATCATCGCGATCACGATCGGCTGCCGTACCGCCCTCCGCTGAACGGGATCTGCCCCGGCCGCCGCGCCGGCCACGCCGCCGTCGACGCCGGGGACGGTCTTCATCCCTGTCGCCGGCGACGGGATCACGGGCCGGCCCCGAGCCGCTGCCGCCCTCGCGGGAAACGCCGGTGCTGAATGCCTCGTTGTCGTCGTCACGGTCCTCGCCGTCGTCAATGGACGGCCGCCGGTCGCCGTCGTCCCATTGCCGATCCTCCCGACGGTGGTTGCGGTCCTCGGAGGTTCGGGGTGCGCGTTCCGTTGTTCCGTAGGATTCGGGCGGTTCGCGATGCGCCGCGTCGGGGCCGCCATCACCGCCGACACGAACCCCGTCCCGAGGCCCTCCGCGGCCGCGTCCGCCACGTCGCCCCCGCCGCCGACGGCGGCCCGGGCCGCGATCTTCGCCCCGAGCTCCGTCCTCTTCGCGATCGGCCCGACGCGGCTCCGCTGCGAGCCGGGATCCGTACTCGTCATCCTCGCCGCGCGGACGATCTTCGTCGCGACGCTGGGAAGAAGCGGCTGGGGCATCGTCATCGCGCCGGCGTTCGGATCGCTCGTGACGGTGTTCGGGAACTGCGGCGGGACGCGGTTCGGGCCGCTGCTGGACGGGCGGTCGCTGTGGCGGGGCCGACTCCGCGGCACCGGAGACACCCAGTTCGGACGCGATGTGGTCCCAATTTTCGGCGGCAGGGGCGGTGGCCGCGGGCCGCTTCTGCGGGGCACGCGGCTTGGCCGCGGGGCGAGGAGGGGGGGCGGGCCGCGGGGCGGGCGTGTCGCCACCAGGCGTCACTCCGAGCGTGTCGGCCAGGGAGGCCCAAGGATCGTGTTCGTGTTCCGACATGTCGTGTTCCGAGGCGGAAGTATGGTTGGCGGGCGACCTCCGCCCTGCAGCGAAGGATACACGAATCACCGCCGGCGTGGCAGTCGTGGCGGGCATGCCGCGGTGCCCCGGGGGCCGCGGCACCAGGCTGCGCCTCCCGGGGGGCACGCGTCGTGGCGGGCCGCGTCCGCCGGCCAATCCAGGCCTGCAGCCTCGCGATCACGGCGTGGGAACCTTGCTGAGCCGACGGATCATGCTGCCGTTGTCGGCCACCTCGAAGAGCGGACGGTAGGGGCTCGCCAGACCGCGCCGGGACCGGCCGGCGGGGTAGTAGACGAGATTGACGCCGAGGTTCCAGGCCCCGGGCGAGAAACTGGTGGATCCGCCCGTGCCGTCCAGATTGATCGTCTGGGTGCTGCCGGGGATCACGTAGGTGAACGTGCCCTCCATCGCCAGCGAGCGGGCCAGCGGGGCCCTGAGGAGCGAGCCCACGATGCCGTCCTGCTCGTTCGTGGCACCGCCCCACACCTTCCACTCGTTGGCGTCACCGAACTGCAGACGGTAGAAGCCGCAGTACATGTCGAGCGTGCTCGTCACGCCGCTCCTGCGCGAGACGGGGCCGAAGATGGTGTTCTGGTCGCCGATGTTGAAGGCTCCCCAGAACCCGAACTCGTGGTAGCCCCACACGTAGCTCAGCTCGGTGCGGACCTGCGACACGTTGCTGTTGTCGAACCAACTGTCGTTCAGATAGTCGTACACGGCACCGCCCTGCAGGCCGCGGCCCTCGAAGGCCCGGGTGAAGAAGCCGGTGGTGATGAACTGCTGCGTGCGGGAATCCTTGCTGAGCGTCGTCGTGCCCGCCTCGATGGAGGCCGGCTGGAAGTTCGTCTGCGTGCCCCTCCAGCCCACCTGCCAGCCGAGGCCGAAGGCGTTCCAGAACGGCATGGCCCAGTTGAGATACTCGTTGGTGCCGTAGTTGCCGTTGATGCCCAGGTCGGTGCTGTTGGTGAAGGCGGTGACGCCGGCGCTGGCGGTGAAGTCGCGGTACCACCTCCAGCCGTAGTAGGGCTTGCCGAAGCGCCGCAACCACATGCAGATCCGGCCGTGGCTGACGCAGGGCAGCATGCACTCCTCGTCCTCACAGGCGTAGGGGTCGTCGTAGAACGACTCGACGTGGAGTTGCGAAGGATATTGGCCCATCAGCAGCTCATCCGGGCCGCCGCCCGACATTCCGTCGGCCATCTCCATGCCGGGAGTGATCGAATCGATCTCCATGGGAGCCTCCTCGACGATCATCGAGCGACCGGCATCCTCACCCGGTGCGGATGCCGCGGGGGCGGGCAAAGCCTCCTTGGTCGCGCCGGTGCCCGGCGCCGTGCCGGCTTCCTCGCTCGCTCCGGCCTGGGCCTGCCTCATCACGGAGGGGATGCCGTCAGCGTTCATGGCCAGCCGCTCGCCGCGCGGCCGGGTGGCCGCGGCCGAGCTCGCCGGCTTGTACCGCGGGGCGAGGCCACCGCCGAGTTGGCCGCTCGTCTGCCGGGCCATCGCCGTGCGGTCCGCAGCCTGCTGCATGGCGACGGCCTGGCGTCCCTCGGGGGCGAGAATCGGCCGCACCGCGTCGCCCTGCGGCGAACGCATCACGTTGATGCCAAACAGCCCGTCCGGATTGTCGGGGTCAAATGCCTGCCGCATCGCGCCGCTGATCCGGTTGGGGCTGGACCAATCGCCGGAGCGATCGGAGCCTCGGTCAACGGGCGGGGCATACCGGGCAGGAGCCGGCGGTGCGGTGGGCCGAACAGCAGGCACGTGGTCGGGCAGGGAAACCGAAGCGGGCGGCCCGGAGGGTACGGCAGCCGGAGTCGCCGGCACGACGGCGGGGGTCGCCGGAGTGGCGGCAAGAGCAGGGGGGGTGGCGGCGGCCGAGGTGTCGACTCCCGCAGTCCCGTCCTGCGATGGAGCGGTCGACGACCGGTGGGGTGTCCACTTGAGCTGGTTCGCCTGCTCCTGGGCCCGGGTGGAACCCGGTGTGGCGGCGAAGACGGCGGCGGCCACGGCCGTCGCGATCAGATGGTGGAACACGCGGGAGACGTTCATGCCTTGACCTCCGAATTCAGGATCCGCTCGCACCGGTCGGCGCGGCAGACTCTGTGCAATCGGAACTGGTATCGGCACCGTCAGGCGCGGAACTTCCGCCAAAATCTTCGCTACCAGCAAATGCACCCCAGGCAGCCCAGCTTGCCGCCCGGCTTGCCCATCGGACCTGGCTTGCCGTGGCGTAGGCGGATGCTTCAGGCGGTTGCGAGAGCGACAGCCAGGTCGTCGCGGAGATCCTCGAAGGCCTCCAGACCCACGGACAGCCTGATCAGGCCGTCGGCAATGCCCACGGCACGGCGGGCCGCCGCGTCGTAGGAGCCGTGCGACATCACGGCCGGCAGTTCGATGAGCGACTCGGCCGCGCCCAGGCTCACGGCCAGTTGGAACAGCCGCGTCGATTCGACGACCCGGCGGGCGGCCTCGATCGTGCCCTCGATCTCGAAACTCACGATGCCGCCGCCGGAGACCATCTGACGCATCGCCAACGCGTGGCCGGGATGGCCGGCCAGGCCCGGGTAGAAGACCCGTTTCACCCCCGGTTGCCCCACCAGCCATTCCGCCAACGCCAGCGCCGTCGTCGACTGGGTCCGCACCCGCAGATCGAGCGTCTTCAGACCGCGCGAGCAGAGGAACGACTCGAAGGGGCCCATCACGGCGCCCGTGGCGTTCTGCAGCCAGTGCAGCCGGCCGCCGAGTTCAGGGTCTCGGGTCACAAGCGCGCCGCCCAGCAGATCGCTGTGGCCCCCGAGGTACTTTGTGGCCGAGTGCATCACGATGTCGGCGCCCAGTTCGAGGGGGCGGCTGAGCGCGGGCGTGGCCAGCGTGTTGTCACAGGCCAGCAACGCGTTGGCCGCGTGCGCGATCTCCGCGGCGGCCGCGATATCGGTGATCGAGAGCAGGGGGTTGCCGGGTGACTCGATCCACACGAGCTTCGTGGCGGGCGTCAACGCCCGTGCCAGGGCCGTCGTGTCGGAAGTGTCGACGGCGCTGACGGTGATGCCGTGGGCGGGCAGCACGCGGTTGAAGAGCCGCCAGGTGCCGCCGTAAATGTCGGTGCCGGTGACGATGTGGTCTCCGGCTGCCAGCAGCTGCGTCACGCAGTGCGTGGCCGCCATTCCCGAGGCGAACGCCAACGCCCGTGCGCCGCCGTCCAGGTCGGCCAGAGTGCGCTCGAAGCAGTGCCGCGTGGGACTGCCGGTGCGGGCATAGTCATACGCCGCCGACATCGAGGCGTCCGGCTGGACGAAGGTGCTGGCCACGTGCAGCGGCGGCACGACGGCCCCGGTGGCGGCGTCGTGCTCTTGCCCGACGTGGATGGCGCGGGTGCGGAACTGCATGCCGGTGGACCTCGGTTCAGCCGGCGGTTTCGAGCGCCTGGGCGAGGTCGGCGACGAGATCGTCGGCGTCCTCGATCCCGCAGGCCAGCCGGACCATGTTGTCGGGGATGCGGAACGCAGCCCGCTCGGCGGGACTGTAGTTCCAGTAGCTCATCACCAGCGGTTGCTCGATGAGCGACTCCACGCCTCCCAGGCTGGGGCCGATGCGGGGAATGCGCACGGCGTCGATGACGTCGGCGGTCTGCCTCCAGTCGGCGCCCTTGATGAAGAACGTGACCAGGCCGCCGCAGCCCTTCATCGTCCGCGCCGCCACTTCATGGTAGGGATGGCTCTCCAGTCCCGGATAAAGCACGCGTTCCACACGCGGATTCCGCTCCAGGAAGCGGGCCACCGCCAGGCCGTTGGAATTGTGCCGCTCCATGCGCAAGGCGAGCGTCTTCAGACCGCGTTCCAGGAGGTAGGCGTTGTGGGGCGAGTTCACGCCCCCCATGATCCCGCGCAGGCGTCGCACGGGATCCATGTGCTCCGCCGTGCCGATCACGGCGCCGGCCAGCAAGTCGTTGTGGCCGCCCAGATACTTGGTCGCCGAGTGGAGGACGAAATCGACGCCCGCCTCGAGGGGGCGGAGGTTGAAGGGCGTGCAGAGCGTGGCGTCGATGAGCGTGAGCACGCCGCGGCGACGGCCGATATCGGCGAAGCGGGCGATGTCCACCACGCTCAAATGCGGATTGGTCGGGGATTCGCTGACGAGAAACTTGGTGCGTGGCCCGATGGCCGCCTCCATCGCCTCGTAGTCGCAGGTGGCCACCTCGCGGAAGCCGACGCCGAACCGCGTGAGGTGCTTGCGGCAGAACTCCCGGCTGCGGTGGTAGCACTCGTCGAAGAACACGATCTCGTCGCCGGCGTCGAGGTGGGCCATGAGCAGACCCACCAGCGCGGCCATGCCGCTGGCAAAAAGCACCGCCGCCTCGCCCCCCTCCAGGGCCGCGAGTTTGTCCTCCACGACCCGCTCCCCGGGATTACCGTAGCGGCCGTATTCCTCGCGGGACTGCTTCTGCTCGATGAAGTCGATGATCGACTGGGTGTCGGGGAACGTGTAGGTGGACGTGGAGAAAATCGGGTCGGTTATGGCAAACCCGGGCTTCTGCCGGGCCTCGCCGGCATGGACGGCCGACGTGGAGGGGCCGACGGCGGCCGCATCGGCGTTCCGTGAGGGAGCCGGGTCGGGCGCATTCGTGGTGAGCATGCCGCTGCCTGCGGGAAGGTCCGTCGATGCTGTCAATCGAGTGTAGTCCGGTGCCGGAGGAGTCACAAGGAACGCCACACCGATGCGTCGCTCGTTGGACGCCCCCGGCGTTGCATCGCTAAACTGCTCGTCCGGTGGTGCCGATCGTAGCGAACGCGCGGGTGATGTGGCGTCGCAGTGGCCCTCCGTCGCGCGAGAATCCGTGTCATGCGCCGCAAGGATGCCCGTCCCACTTCCGTCGACAACCGGCCCCTGCGGCCGCCGCGCCGCGTGTTCGTCGGACTGGCGTCGCTGGCCACGGCGACCGTGCTCGTGCGGGCCGGCTTGCTCGAACGCGTGGTGGGCAGCATCGTCGATTGGGCCGTGGTGAACATCATCACGCTGATCCTCGCCTTCTCGGCGTTGATGTCCGTGCTGGTCTGGTTCTTGCGTGAGAGCGGGCACTCGTTGGCGTTGAAGCGGGCGGTGGGCTGGGGCCTGCTGGCCGCCGTGGGGCTGGCGCTGGCGGCCCTGCGCATCGAGCGGGTGTCGGGTGACCTGGTCCCCGAGTTCCGTTTGCGCTGGTCGCTGTCCCCGGACCGCACGCTGCCGGCGGGGGCGACCACGGAGAGAGCCGTGCGCGAGTCTCCCGAGTCGTGGTCGGCGACACCGGCCGACTTCCCGCGGTTTCTCGGCCCCCGCGGAACTGCCGGCATCGATGCGCCCACGCTCGATCCCGACTGGGAGGCCCGGCCGCCCAAACGTCTCTGGCGGCGGCCGATCGGAGCCGGTTGGGGCGGCTTCGCCGTCTGTGGTGACCATGCTGTGACCCTCGAGCAACGCGGCGACTCGGAGGTGCTCTCGTGCCGGTCGGTGACGAGCGGCGAGACGGAGTGGACGGTGGCAGTTCCAGGTCGCCACGAGACGGTGCTCGGCGGCGTCGGCCCGCGCTCCACGCCCACGATCGACGGTGGCGTCGTGTACGCGACCGGCGCCACCGGCTGGCTGCTGGCGGTGGACGGCGGCAGCGGAAAGGTGCTGTGGAAGAAGGACGTCCTGCAAGACGCCGGCATCGACGTGGCGGCGCACCAGGCGGCCGTCACCTGGGGCAGGGCGGGCTCGCCGTTGGTGACGGAGAGCCTCGTGATCGTGCCGGGGGGCGGGCCCACGAACGGCGCCGGGAGCATGGCATCGCTGCTGGGCTACGCCAAGGACGGTGCCAGCCGGCCGCTGACCTGCGGCGGCGAGCAGATCAGCTACGTGTCGCCTCAACTGACGCGGTTTGCGGGCCGCGACGTGCTGATCGCCGTCAACGAGTCGGCGGTGGTGGGCTACGACCCCGGCGATGGCCGGCAGGTGTGGCGTTTCGACTGGCCGGGCCACTCCAATTCCGACGCCTCCTGCTCGCAGCCCCACGTGATCGGCGAACGGCGGATCTTCATCTCCAAGGGGTATGGCATCGGGGCCGCCGTGTTCGAGATGGAGGAGAAGGAGAGCGATGAAAGCAGCGAGCCTGTTTTTCGCACGGTGTGGCAGCAGCCGGGCCTCCTGAAGACGAAGTTCACGAACGTGACCATCCACGACGGCCATGCCTACGGCCTGTCGGACGGCATCCTGGAGTGCGTGTCGCTGGCCGAGGGCAAGCGTCGCTGGAAGAGCGGACGTTACGGTCAGGGGCAGCTGCTGCGTGTGGGGAGCCTGCTGCTCGTGCAGGCGGAATCGGGCGAGGTCGTGCTCGTGGACTGCAGTCCCCAGCGGCACGTGGTCCGGGCCCGCCTGCAGGCGATCGCGGGACAGACCTGGAACAACCCCTGCCTGTCCGGCAACCGCCTGC
>Ga0315900_10004179_pt1 | contig 20499 bp, 15 predicted proteins | sample LakEriMetagenome_FD_203521 | JGI IMG/M metagenome (GOLD analysis project Ga0315900, IMG submission 203521) | Freshwater fungal communities from buoy surface, Lake Erie, Ohio, United States - Buoy 12 MA114 | ecosystem: Environmental > Aquatic > Freshwater > Lake > Lake biofilm | place: USA: Lake...
TCCGGACGGTATCTCTAGTACCTATGACGAGTCTTAATCTTATTCCCTTCCTTCTTTTCTGTTTGTTGATTAATTAAGTAAAATATAACTTAAAATTAATCTGAATACAAACATAGGATGACGGAGGGAGTGAGGGATTTTTGGTATTACAAAGTATGATTTAAGAGTTTAGTTTACTGTTTGGAGTAACTGACTATAAACTATAAACTAACAGGCTATTCCTTCATAAATCGCTTACTAACTAACTTGTCTTTAAAAGACACACTAAGTGTATAAAGACCATTATTGAGGTTTTCTATATTTACAGGAACCAATTGAATACCCTTAATTAATTCAATAGTATGCTCCCTTACCAATTGACCTGATTTCGAATAAATATAAATAAATCCTTTACCTGCATCCGGACTGATAATTGGGGCTAAAATAGACTCATTAGCTGGGTTTGGACTAATATCCGCAAGGACTAAATTATCTCCTAACAATTCTTTGCATAAAATATTATTAGTTGTATCGCTTTCTGTTTTTTTGTTTGGATTAGATAAACTAATACAGGTATAAAAGTTTTCATTCATGTTAATTTTAGCGCTTGATTTTAAGCGATACAGCTCGTTCTGCCCTGGCATTAATGTCCCATTCCAATTTTCACTAATACTATTCTCACCGTTTATTATATGGTAAACATCAAAATTATTGATAATGCGAGTTCCCAAATTCGCTATTCGGATTTCCGGTTCCAGAAAGCCTTTATTATTTATTACCGGACTTATATCCAATAAGGCAAGATCGAACCTCGCAGACTTTATTCGTATATCCTTTTGAGCAGAATCAACACAATCTTGGTTATTAAAAGCAAAAAGTTTAATAGTATAATCATCTTCTTTGGAATAAACATGAACAGGATTTGGAGAAGAGGAAACATTTCCATCATCGAAATTCCATAAAAAGTTACTAGCGTTTAGGCTTTTATTTTCAAGTACAATTGAAACGGGCAAATCTTCTTCGCTGTTAATTAGATTAAAATCTGCAATAGGCAGACTACCTATAGTGATGGTTTTTGTAACGGTATCCGCACAACCCCCTTCAGTTTTAATAATTAGGCGAACAGCGTATCTTCCTGTATCGTTAAACACATAGTTAAAAGGATCTTGAGTTGTACTAAAAAGATCATCGATCTCCCAGAGGATTCCACCAACATTACTTATTCCGGTGCTGTTAGTGAAAAGTGTTGGGGAATTAAGACAGTTGTTTTCAAAGTTAAAATTAGCGACCGGTTTAGGATCTATCGTTATGGTCTTTATAACGGTATCCGAACAACCGCTACTAGCTGTAACCTTCAGGTAAACGTTATATTTTCCTGGCGAAATATAGAAATGAGATGGAGTTGCTGAATTTCCGGCCCAGGTGCCATCTCCAAAGTTCCATTCTCTGTTTATAATGGTATGCGGAAAGTTAACATCCGAAATATCTACTAAGGTAATATTTTCGCCCGCGCATGCTTCAGATGCATAAAAATCTGCCAGAGGCCCTTGTTTAATATTAACCGTAAAATTTTTGCTTATAACGCATCCTTTTTCTGTGTTAATAGTAATGGTTAAAGGCTGGGTTCCCGATTGAGTAAAAACAAATACAGGGGATATGGAGTTAGCCGTATCCTCGGGGTTATTTCCAAATTGCCATTTTATACCGGTAAGCATGTCGCCATAGGTATTCCCATTAAAAGTAAATTGAGTATTAGCATATTGACAATTATTAAGAATGCTAAAAGATGGAACCGGGAGTGGATAAACCTTATAATTAACTTTTCTAACTTTACTGCAACCCGAGTTAGTTGTGGTTTCCAGACTAACAATATAATTTCCTGCGGTATCATATTGATGTTTAGGATTTTGCAATGAGGAGGTGTTGCCATCTCCAAAGTTCCAGAACCAGGAACTGATAACATCTCCGGGTTGTTGTGAAGTGCTAAGATCTATGAAGGCAACACTATCATTTATACAAGCATCGTTAAGAGTAAAAAGAGTATTAGGCGCAAACCCATTAACAATAACATTAATGGTATCGGTAATAGAGCAGCCGTTTAGATTATTTACATGAAGCCAGTAGGTGCCGGATTGGGTAATACTAAGTGTGCTGTCGGTAGAGCCATTACTCCAGGAGTAGTTAGTAGCTACATCGGCTCCGTTTTTAAGATAAAGTACATTACCGGCGCAGAGGTTTGTATCGGGTCCGAGGGAGGCGGAGATTAGGCTAGAGTCTATATTAATTACAACAGAGTCTATAAATTTACAAGCAATCGAGTCCGATATAGTTAGAGAATATGTATTAGAGATACGAGGTATGATGGAAGAGGATGTATCGCCTGTTGACCAAAGGAATTGAAAACTTTGTTGATAAGATATATTGGGTTTAAGAATAAAGTTTTGGTTGAAGCAGATTAAAGAATCGTTACCTAAAGAGAAGACAGGAAGTGGACGAACTTTAAGCTTTATGGAATCGTTACTAATAATTCCTTTACAGTTTGTGACAGAGACGTAATAAGTACCAGTAGAATCAATGGTTAATATATTTGAGGACGACTGGTTAGACCAAGAATAAGCTAGGTGTTCAGGGCCAGCGATTAAGGAGAGCGCATTGCCCACACAAAGAGAGGTGTCATTAGGCAGATCAACTTTAAAATTTGAGGAATCGATCATAATTGTAATAGAATCTGAAAAAGAGTTGCCAAATACATCGGTAACATTGAGAGAGTATGTTCCGGGAGCATATAAAGTGAGAGAATCGGTAGTAACGCCGGTGTTCCAGGAATAAGAGGCAAAGTAGTTTTGTTTGGCGTGAAGAGTATAAGGGAAAGCGCATACATATTTATTTAGGCCCAAACAAAGGGGTTGTGTGTATTTGTTTTTTAAGTAAGTTTCAACAGAATCAATTTCAGAATTAGAAAGAGATCGGTTATAGATAATAAGTTCGCAATAAGTTCCGTCCCAAACTCTATTTTCATTAGTACGATCTTTTGTTAATCGGCTGGCAGATGTATTTCCAGTAGTAACAAGGGTAATAATGTTAAAATTAGAGGGTTTTACAGCATCAATAACATTATTCAATTGATTAGAATTAACGCGAATGGTGCCATTTAGAATATTAGGAGAAGAAAAAGCTGCATCAAAAATACGATTACCAAAAGTACCGTCACCAATAAAGTCATAAGAGTCAGAACCACCAAGTATACCCCCATAGTTAGCTACATTAGGTTTATTGTGTTTTACTACAAAAAATAGCGTTCTAATATTGTTAATCCCAAAGGAGAAATCCATAAAATCATCAACACCATCAAGTCCAATACCCGGGTGGCCGTTAAGAGCGTTTGAGATGAAAATAGGCTTACTACTGGAATCTGATTGTATTAGGTGGTTATTATTACCGGAGATATCTTTGGCAAAATCAATTAAACCGTTACTACTGGAAATACTGTCACTGTTAATCCATAATGACAAGTTGTTTATTTGAGAGGGGATAATTGAAGGATAAAGATTCAAAGTATCTTCATTAATTGCTATAGATTTGCTAATTGAGTCAGAACAACCATTTATATCTTTTATAATTAATTGGGCGGTTATTATATCTGAAGAAGGAATTATTATAGGGGATATTAAAAAAAATTCTTCCGTGTTATTTATATTCCAATAGTAATTTGTTAGGGTGAATTTGGACTTAGAAAGATTAAATAATTGAAGATTATTATCATTGCATGAAGTTTTATAAGTAAAGTCAGCAATAGGGGATGGGTATATTCTAAAATTTTTTTGATACTTGGAAGTACAACCCGAGTTAGTTGTGGTTTCCAGACTAACAATATAATTACCTGCGGTATCATATTGATGTTTAGGATTTTGCAACGAGGAGGTGTTGCCATCTCCAAAGTTCCAGAACCAGGAACTGATAACATCTCCGGGTTGTTGTGAAGTGCTAAGATCTATGAAGGCAACACTATCATTTATACAAGCATCGTTAAGAGTAAAAAGAGTATTAGGCGCAAACCCATTAACAATAACATTAATGGTATCGGTAATAGAGCAGCCGTTTAGATTATTTACATGAAGCCAGTAGGTGCCGGATTGGGTAATACTAAGTGTGCTGTCGGTAGAGCCATTACTCCAGGAGTAGTTAGTAGCTACATCGGCTCCGTTTTTAAGATAAAGTACATTACCGGCGCAGAGGTTTGTATCGGGTCCGAGGGAGGCGGAGATTAGGCTAGAGTCTATATTAATTACAACAGAGTCTATAAATTTACAAGCAATCGAGTCCGATATAGTTAGAGAATATGTATTAGAGATACGAGGTATGATGGAAGAGGATGTATCGCCTGTTGACCAAAGGAATTGAAAACTTTGTTGATAAGATATATTGGGTTTAAGAATAAAGTTTTGGTTGAAGCAGATTAAAGAATCGTTACCTAAAGAGAAGACAGGAAGTGGACGAACTTTAAGCTTTATGGAATCGTTACTAATAATTCCTTTACAGTTTGTGACAGAGACGTAATAAGTACCAGTAGAATCAATGGTTAATATATTTGAGGACGACTGGTTAGACCAAGAATAAGCTAGGTGTTCAGGGCCAGCGATTAAGGAGAGCGCATTGCCCACACAAAGAGAGGTGTCATTAGGCAGATCAACTTTAAAATTTGAGGAATCGATCATAATTGTAATAGAATCTGAAAAAGAGTTGCCAAATACATCGGTAACATTGAGAGAGTATGTTCCGGGAGCATATAAAGTGAGAGAATCGGTAGTAACGCCGGTGTTCCAGGAATAAGAGGCAAAGTAGTTTTGTTTGGCGTGAAGAGTATAAGGGAAAGCGCATACATATTTATTTAGGCCCAAACAAAGGGGTTGTGTGTATTTGTTTTTTAAGTAAGTTTCAACAGAATCAATTTCAGAATTAGAAAGAGATCGGTTATAGATAATAAGTTCGCAATAAGTTCCGTCCCAAACTCTATTTTCATTAGTACGATCTTTTGTTAATCGGCTGGCAGATGTATTTCCAGTAGTAACAAGGGTAATAATGTTAAAATTAGAGGGTTTTACAGCATCAATAACATTATTCAATTGATTAGAATTAACGCGAATGGTGCCATTTAGAATATTAGGAGAAGAAAAAGCTGCATCAAAAATACGATTACCAAAAGTACCGTCACCAATAAAGTCATAAGAGTCAGAACCACCAAGTATACCCCCATAGTTAGCTACATTAGGTTTATTGTGTTTTACTACAAAAAATAGCGTTCTAATATTGTTAATCCCAAAGGAGAAATCCATAAAATCATCAACACCATCAAGTCCAATACCCGGGTGGCCGTTAAGAGCGTTTGAGATGAAAATAGGCTTACTACTGGAATCTGATTGTATTAGGTGGTTATTATTACCGGAGATATCTTTGGCAAAATCAATTAAACCGTTACTACTGGAAATACTGTCACTGTTAATCCAAAGTGAAAGTCCATTTGTTGTTTGAGCGGAAGAGAACTTAAAAAATAAAAACCAAAAAGTTAGGATTTGCAATAAAATTCTCCACATTTTATTTATTAATTGTATTAAAGATAGTTATTTTAGCGAAGATTTTAAAATCTAAATTAAAAAGTTTAAAATAAAAAGCTTGAGCAGAAAAGAACGAAGTATTTTAGGAGGTTTTTTTGTATATACTTTTTTAGGTTTTTTGCCGTTGTCTTTTTCTTTTTTTTTTATTCCTATTTATACAAAATACCTTTCAGTTGAAGAATTTGGGATTTTAAACTATTTTACTGTTTTTAGTAGTCTTTTAATGCCAATTGTTAGTTTAAGTATCGAACAAATAGCAGGGTTTAAATATTGGGATTATAGGAAGTTAGATGAAAGAATGAATTATATTCTGAATTTATTATTATTAAGTATCCTTATTCTTTTTGTTATTACCCCAATTATATTTCAAGTATTAAAACTTGGTTTATTCTCACTAAAGGTTAATCTGAGTAAAATTGGCTTTTTTGAGTATATCTTGTTGGCTATTTTATTTGCTTATTGCACAAACATCTATAGAGTAATTTTATCAGTTTTTAGAAACGAGAAGTTATTAAATGGATATTCCTTATTAAGTTTATCCTACTTGGCCTCTTTAGTAATAGGATCTGTTTTTGGTTTAATAATTTATAATCGAGGATTAATGGGCGCAATTGAAGGAAGAACCATTGGTTTTATGATTGTAATGTTTTTTTGTATTTCATTTTTGTTTCTGAATTATCGTAAGTTATTTCGCATAAACTTAAACATACTCAAATCTACTTTGTTTTTATCGTTTCCTTTGATTTTTTCCCAATTAATTGGAAATTTCAGTTATTCATTCGATAAGCTTTTTATAGAAAAATTTTTTGGTTTGAAATCACTTGGTTTATATTCATTTGCTTTCTCCATTGCATATATACTTGATATCTTGTTGAATGCTCTTTCTAATGTTGTAATACCAGACATATTTGAGAAAATCAAGTATGAGGATAGTTTAAATAAACGTATAGTTTTTGGTTTCTTTGATTTTGCAATTTTAATATCAAGTCTTTTTGGTTTAGTAAGCTTTCTATTTATTAAATTTTTTATCAATCAAGACTATTATGCAAGTTTTAAAGTATTGTTAATACTTTCGCTTGTTATTATACCAAAGTCTATTCAAGTTTATTATAGCCTTTATTATTACAGGGATAATAGAACAAAGATGTTATTATATCAGAGTATAATCTATTTAATAGTTAGCACCACTGCATTTTATTTACTTGGTAATTATTTTTCTATAACCGGTATCGCCTATGGGGTTCTTATCTCAAATTGGGTTTCTTTGTATTTTACAATTTTTTTTTCAAAAACAGATTTGATTGAATCCATGAAAAAAAGGGTATTAATATCCGCCTGCTTTCTAATTTTTTATAATTTTTTATCACTTGTCAATATATTTGAACTAAATATATTTTTAGCAACTTCAATATTATTAATACCGTCTTTATCGCTATCTTTATTTTACTTCTTTGTTGAGCGTAAGAGATTGTTTTACTATGGTATAACCCTAAAGCATTTAGTTTTAAAGAAATGAAAGTAAGATCCCCAATAACCGGAACAACTAATTGTGAATTAATAACAAGTATTAGCTCTAAGGAAGTTATAGATATATACAAACAACAATTTAATTTGGATATTTCAAGATTTTTTAAAGATTCAGAAAATATTTATGTTTTTAGATGTTTAGATTCACTTTTTGAATTCTATTATCCTTTTGGACTTGAAGGAGATGAAGAATATTACAAGTTAATAAGTAAATTAGATTGGTACTATAATCCTTCCAGATGGGAGCATAAAAAAGCCCTTGATTTTATTAAAGAGGGCAATTGTATATTGGAAGTTGGAACTGGCTCAGGTTCTTTTTTAGAGAAAATACAAAACATCAGGAATATAAGTATTGTTGGATTAGAATTAAATAAAGATGCAATTAATGTTGCTAAGAAGAAGGGAATAGAGATAATTCCTGAATTAATTGAGGACTATGCAACAAACAATACCGAAAAGTTTGATGTTGTTTGCTCTTTTCAGGTACTTGAACATGTTTCCAATCCAATTTCTTTTTTAAAATCAAGTATAGATTGTTTAAAGAAGAATGGGATCTTAATGATAGGTATACCTAATAACAATTCCTATATAAAATATAATAAACTCCCTAGCAAGGTTTTAAATATGCCTCCTCATCATGTGGGGTTATGGTCTGATGACTCTATTAGGTATTTACAGAAAATATTTCCATTAAATTTGCAAGCCATATATTTTGAGCCCTTAATAGATTCAAATGTTGATCCTTTTATTTGGAATTTTCTTTATAAGTATATAAAATCGAAACTGATTTTAAAGTTAATCTGGAAAATTAAGGCACATTATTTATTAAGAATTTTGATACGACTTTTTAAGTCTAATATTAAGGGTAGCTCAATGCTAGTAGTTTTTCGTAAGGTTCAGTAAAATCAAGCCTAAATCAAATATATGTATTGTAAATTCTAAATGTTTCTAAACAATTGTAAATATTGAAAAAAAGGGTTATACATATTGTAAATGATTTGGTTATTGGTGGCGTAACTACTATTATTTCTGATTTACTTAAAAATTACAAACATAGCGATTACCATCAATGTATAGTTTGTTTAACGGACGTTGTAGATCAAAAAAACTTGGAGCAATTTAGATTGCTAGGAGTTGAAATTATTTTTTTAAAATATAGTATTCAACAGCCAAATGGGTTAACCGGCTTATTTAAGATGTCATTATTCGAGTTTTTTCGAAAGAAAAAAAATCAATCGGTAATTTCTGCAATAGCATCTTTAAAACCCGACATAATTAATTTTCATACTTTACCAACTGAATTGTATTTAGGTAGAGGTGTTTCAGAAAAACACCCATGTATTTTATTGTATACAGATCATAGTACACGCCTAAAAATTAGCGAAATGAAATATTTTTCTGCTCTATTAATAAAATGGCCATATATTTTGTTTTATAAGAATTATAATGTAATTGCAGTAAGTCATTCCGTAAAAAATTACATATTTCAATTTAAAATAAATAAAAGTTTAAAATCAATCACAGTAATTACCAATAAAATTAATGGTAATAAATTACGAATAACAAATCACAGTAAAACAAGTTTAAACCTAGTTTATGTTTCTAGGATTTCTAACCTAAAAGGTCATGAAGAGCTTATTGAAGCATACAGGGAATTTCCACCTCTTGGTTTAATTTTATATATTGTCGGCCCTGATAACTTAAATGGTGAAATCAAAGAATTAGCTAGTAAAGTAATAAACAATAAAGTAGTTTTTACAGGTTCGATAAATAATGTTAAAGAATTTATATTAAATATGGATATAGGTCTTTTCCCCTCACATAAAGAAGGGTTACCCATTTCCTTGTTAGAAAAGATGCAAGTTGGATTGCCATGTATTGTCTCTGATATCGAAGAATTAACTAGCGTAATAAAAGATGAAGAGGATGGGTTAGTTTTTAAGAAAGGGGATAAGGAAGATTTGAAGATAAAGATTTTGAAGCTTATATATGATAGTAATTTAAGGAAGAAATTGGGTCAAAATGCAGCTTTAAAAATTGAAAACCAATTTGTAAGTAAAATCGGAGGATTAAATAATGAATATGAGAATTTATACTCACAAATATTAAAACAATCCTCTGTTAAATTATGAAGTGTTTATTTTGCAATAGTTCAAAAATAGAGTTAGCAGATCTTCCTAAAAATAGATTTAGTAATATATTATTTTGTTACTTTGAGTGTTCAGCTTGTAAATTACTTTTCATAGATCCCATTCCATCTCAAGAAGTTCTGATTGAAATGTATCCTCCATCTTATCAAGGAAGTATTGAAACAGAGCAAATCAACTTAAATAACAAAATGCCTGGGCTTAGGTTTACCTACTTAGAACAGTTTGATTTAATTAAAAAGTACTGTGGTATTTCAAAACAAGTTTTAGATTACGGATGCGGCACAGGACATTTTATTTATAATTTAAGATCGTCAGGACATGAGATAAGTGGAGTTGAATTTTCGGTTGATACTGTTAATCGGCTGGCAGAAGCAATGCCTGAAAACAAATTTTATACAGTTATTGATTTTTTAAGATCAGATGAAAAATATTCTTTAATTAGATTAAGTAATGTACTTGAACACTTCACAAACCCTGAAGCTGATTTTAAAAACATTATTGATAAAATTGAGGTTGGTGGGTATGTAATGTTAGAGGGGCCTTTAGAGAAAAATAGTAGTCTGGTTAATTATTTTAAATGGAGTTACTTTAAAATAAGATACCTATTAAATAAAAATTATGTAACATCGTATGCGCCTACTCATATTTTATTTACAAATTATAAAAATCAATTAGCCTTTTTTGAAAAGTTTAATTTGATAACTCTTGAATATAAAGTAAGGGAAAACGCCTGGCCATATCCCGAAAAATTAAACCAGATTAACTCGCCAGGCACTTTGATAAAATATACGATTGGGATTTTGAGTAAACTTTTTGCTTTGTTTATCCCAAGATACGGAAACACGTTTCTTTATGTGGGTAGGAAAGAATAAGCCAAAAGTAGCTTTTATTCATGGTCGTCCATCTGGTCACCCCATTCATGCTGCCTATGCCAGAGCATTAGGAGCTGATTTTTTTCATGAGGACCGTTTATTAAGATGGCAAGACATTAAGGGCGCATCAAAAATTAGAAGATATTTAAGTTGGTTTTTAAACGCTTTATTCTTTCCGGAGAAGTATAAATATGATGCATTCTTTTGTGAATGTATGCGGGTGCCACAGTTAATAATGAAGAAACTGGGATTGATTAAACGTAATCAAAAATTGATAGCCTTGATGGCTGATGAATCATTATATTTTCTCGATAAAAAACAATTTCCTTTTTTAACCAGATGGTTAATAAAAGAATTTTTAAACTCATGCGATGCAATTATATGCATAGGTGATCTTCAGTATGAGTTGGCTTTAAAATATTGTAATGATGAGAACAAAATTTTTAAGATTTATAATGGTTTGGATGAAAAACAAATTCTTGTTTTAAATAAAGTATCCCCAAAATTAGATATAGTTTATAATCTGATGGTAATTGGAAATATGGCAGCTTATTGGAGAGCGTGGTATAAAGGCTTAGACCTTGCTATTGATGCACTTGTAGAAATAAATAGTCCTAATTTAAATTTGATTATTGTTGGAGACATTAAGGATGAGGTTAAAAACGAACTTTTAAAAGGGGTACCTGTTAAGTTGACTAATCAAATAAAGTTTACGGGGAATTTAAACGACATTACCCAAATTTTAAAAGATATACAGCTTTGTATTCATTGTTCAAGAGGAGATGCTTTTCCTACTTCAACATTGGAATGTTTTGTTGCCGGTATTCCAGTTATCGTTTCAGAAGATACGGGTACAAAATCCTTTGTGAGTGACGTTGATAAAAATCTGGTATGTTTGCCAACCGTTGATTCGCTTACTAATGCTATTCAATATTATTTAAATTCGTCAGCATTAAAAAGAAATGAGATTTCTTCATCGCTTAAAAAGCACCCAAATATTATTGAAAGTAGTAAGGCTATCGATTATTTTGTATCTGTTTTTAATTCTATCATATTCAAATGAAAGTTCTTTTTTATTACCCTTCAAACAAACAAAGTAATTCATTAGAGACATTAATATATGAACTGTCACTTAAAAGCATGGAAGTTTCTTTATTAACTACATGCGTGAAAGGACCATTTCATAAAGCACTTGAAGAAAAGGGAATACGAACATTCACTTCTATTATATCGAATAGATTTTCTATTGTATATTATTTAAGACAGTTTTTCTTTTTAATAAATTTCTGTAAAAAGTATCAAATCGATATTGTTTGTTCACATTTACAACACGTAAATATTATATCTGTATTTGCTCAGTTTTTTACCAGAACGAGATTCATTATTTTCCGCCATCATTTTAAATTTAATGTATTCTCAAACGACTTTAAATTAAGTGCGAACAGAACGGAAGTCTTGTTTGATAAGATTATAAATATGTTAGCAAAAGAAATAATTGTTCCTTCAAGCGGTGTGTATAATGGTATGATTGATTTTGAAAAGGTTAATAAAAGCAAATTAAAAATTTTACCTTACATATATAATTTTGATGAGTATGCTAAACCCGATGAACAAATTGTATCCCAAATAAAAGAATTATATCCTTGTAAACTAAGACTATTAATGTGTTCGCGTTTAATACCTTTTAAAAGGCATTATCTTGTTTTCCCGATTATTAATAAACTGGTAAAACAAGGATATGATATTAAATTGATGGTGCTTGATGAAGGACCTGAAAAAGAAAATCTAGAGAATTACATAAACGAAAACGAATTACAAAAACATATTTCTATGCTCGGATTCAGGAGTGATTTTATTAACTACATGGCGGCATCGGATTTGTTAATTCATCCTTCTTTAACCGAGGCCAGCAACAGTTCTGTAAAGGAAATGGGCTTGTTAAAAAAAACCGTGGCAGTATGTAGCAAGGTTGGTGATTTTGATGATTATATAATAAATGAGGCTAATGGGTTTTTGCTTAATCCTTTAGATACTGAGATACATTTAGAGGAATTGTTAGTTAAAATTTACTCAAATAATTATTTATTAATAGAAATGGGAGAAAATTTACATGATACTGTTTTAAACACCTTTAATCGTTCTCCTAAGATAATTAATCGGTATTTAGAGTTATTTAAGACAAATAATCAAATCTAGTCAGTTAAATTAGAAATATCTACAATTGTTTACGATATATAATTTAGGCATCAAATTTTTTACTAAATTAATGCATCTAAATGTTTCTTATAATAGGATATGGTTTAATTGGTAAATCGCTTTACAGGCGTTTAAAAGAAAGTGGTCAACGCGTAATGGTTATAAGCCGAACTGTACCACAAAATCATCCTGATTTTGTTAGCGCTGACATTAATGCAATAATGTCTTATGAGAGGTATTTTGATAATATAACTACTGTAATTCATTGTCTTCACACAACTGTTCCGGCAACTTCTTTTGAGGATGAGTTATACGATATACAAAGTAATTTGATGCCTTTCGTTTCAATTTTAAATATTTGTAAAAGAAATAATGTAAGAGATTTTATCTACATTTCAAGTGGGGGAGCTGTTTATGGTTTGCAAGAAGAGCCCTTAAATGTTAACGAAATGAATACAACTAATCCTTTATCATCATATGGAATAACTAAACTGGCTTGTGAAAAATATTTACAACTGCATAGATATGATTTTAAAGGTAAAGTTTATATTCTAAGACCCTCAAATGTATATGGTAACAACCAAAAAACATCTAAACCTAATGGTATAATTGGGCATGCTATAAATGCTTGTGCTAATGATTTATTGTTCAGGGTATGGGGCAGTGGTAATGGGATAAAAGATTATTTGTACGTAGAAGATCTTATCGATGCTATTATACTACTAATAAATAGTAAGAAAAAATCTGGAAACATTATTTATAATATAGCTTCTGGTTATACTTATACCATTAATCAGATATTAAGTAAAGTGGAGAATAGATTTTGTAAATCGATTTATACAGAATACTCAGAAAGAAAGATATTTGATGTTGAGTCGATTGTTATAAATTCCAGTTTATTTCGTGCTAATTTTAATTGGGCACCAACTCATACATTAGACCAATTTTTAGATGAATACTAATAATTTGCCCGAAGTTAGTATAGCATTAACAACCTATAATCATGAAGCATATATTGCAGAATGTTTAGATAGTATATTAAGTCAAGAGGTTGATTTTAATTTTGAGATAGTAGTTGGTGAGGATCTATCTACAGATAATACAAGACATATTTTATATAAGTATGCAGACCGCTATTCTAATATTCGTATTTTGGAACGCAGAGTTAATTTGGGATATACAAAGAACTTTGATGACACAATGCAACAGTGTTCGGGTAAGTATATTGCCATTTTTGATGGAGATGATATAATGCTTCCGGGTAAGCTTCAGAAACAAAAAGATTTTTTAGATTTAAATAAGGGATATGTACTAGTAGCGCATTTAATGGATGCCTTTGATAGTGAAACCAAACAAGTTATGAGAACTATTAAACCTAAGTTTAAGAAAGATTTCTATGAATTGAAGGATTTAATAAGTTGGGGAAGTTTTTTTGCGAACTCATCCAAAATGTTCAGAAAATGGGCCTATCCTAAAGAGGGAATTAATCCTAATATAAGATATATTGCCGATTGGGCAGTAACGCTTGATATAGCATCAAAGGGAAAAATTGGATTTATTTGGGATAAAATGGCCTTATATAGAGTTCATGGGGTTAGCATTATGCAATCAATTAAGGGTGTTGAAGATTATAATGATAAAAAAATTATTATAGAGAATTTTGTTTTAAAACACAAAGAGGTTAATCCTAAATTTTTTAACAATCAATGGGCTTATGCTTATTTAGTAAAAGGTATTGACGAAATGATTCTTGCAAGAAGGAAATTAGCGTTTAAAGATTTTATAAAATCTTTATTGCACAACCCTTTTTATTCCATAACCGTTTATTACTATCTATTTATATTAATGGCCCCAAGTATTATAATCAGTTATTTGGTGCCAAAAAAACACCTATCCAAGTTTAAATGATTTCTAATAGCTCTGTAGTTGCATTTTCGTAAATCTTTTTGGTGTTTAAATTTGAAACAATAGATTCATTGTAATCCTTATCTTTAATAATATATTTTATTTTGTAGTCTTTAACTATTTTAGATAAAGCATATCTGTAATTTTTAAACTTGTTTATTTTACAATATTTAACAAAACAAGAAGAATTTATAAGCGGTTGTTCCCTATGTAAGATTAGGCAATCTTTTGAATAATTTATATTATCAATGTCTACAAAAATACCATGATGCTTAGAATTATAATTACTTATTGGACCAAGGCTTGTGGCTGCTAATAAATTCTTATCGTAAAAGGACTTATTGGGATTATAAACTCGTATGTATATAATAGGATATTTATTTTTTAAGCTAATTTTCTCTACAAGATTAATAAATTCTTCTCCTTCGATAGATTTATTTTGCTTAATTAAATTGTATAAGGAAGGAAGGATAAGTATTGCAATAAAAACACTGAACTTATTGATTGGAAAATTTTTTTTAAAACTATAATAGTCTCTAATATCTATAAAAAAAATTAAAAACAGGGATAGTTTAAATGCCCAAAATGATGCGTCAATAAATAAAGAGATACTGCCAATAGAAAGCCACATAATAGCCCATAAAGCTAATCCGGTTAGTAATATCGAAACTGTTAGAATAAGTAAATGAATTTGGTTAACATATATGCGTTTAATGTTAAACATTATATATAAAATCACTGGTAGATACACTAAAACAATCTGTAGTATGCTCTTTCCAATGATATTTGAAATTGTTCTAAAATAAATTGTAGGATTGATACAATTGTTGAAGAAACTTAAATCAGTTGCATTATAATTTGAGGATACTTCAATGGAGGTTTGTATAAAATAAAAGTAAATAAAATATAAAACACATATTATCACAATAAATACAATTAATATTTTCTCCTTTATTGAGATGTTTTTATCGAAAACATATAAAAGTATGCTAACTATAAGAATATTAATAAAGCTAATACAGCACAGAAAAGAAAATAATGCAATTATTACGGATACACTGGATACCTTCCAATTATTTGCAGAAATAGAATCAAAGAAAAAGGAGAGAAGAGTGATCGAAAATAGATGTTTATTGTAACTCAATGGATCTATTTGGAATTGAATAATCATATCGCCTAGCCAAGGAATAGAGCTATAATCTAATAAGGGTAAACTTGTAAAAAATAAGGTTGTTAATGAAAAAGTCAAAGAATTTAAAATATAGTAGCCCTTTCTTTTATAGATATTGTTTATAAAGAATAATGATGTTCCAACTAAAAAAGGTGTAGCAATTAATTCCTGAGCATAAAACTCATTTAGTCTAAATATCTTGGAAAATAAAATGGTTAACCAGTTTTCTCCATAATGATAAGGAATAGGTTTTCTATTAAGAGTATTAATGTAGTCAAAATAATAAGTTTCAATACCAGTTTCATTTATAAAGGCTGAAACTTGTGCATAAAAGCTTTTATCACCCCAAGCAATTATATTAAAATTAAGATCATTGCCTATGTATTTTATATTTAATAATATAGTAGTTGCAATAATAAAAAGTAGATATTTTATTAACTCTAAAGGCTTAAAAGAGGTTATAGATTCTTTGTAAAGGAGATATAATGTAATTAATACACCTGGTAATAAAATTGTGTTAAAATTTGTAACATAATTTGCAATAAAGGTTATAGTTGTTATGAACAAAATGATTAATAAATTTTGTTTATAGACTGAATCTATTTTATTCGACTGAATCATTTTTAAAATTTTTATTTAAAATATAATGGGCAGTAGTTCTAAAAAATATTTAATAATCAGGACGTTTGGTCCTATTTTCATGTGTATTGAGTTAGGATCAACTAATAGCTACTTATAACCTAATTTAAAAAGTTTTATTTTTCTTAATTAGAAATCTAAAGTAAGCCAATGTTGTTTTAAACACTTTCATCTTAGACTTTCCTACTCTTTTCTTTGAATATAGAATCATCGGTAATTCAACTATAGATGCATTTTCTTTTATTGCTTTTGTAAGTATCTCAAGCATGCATATAAATCCTTTCTCGGATATAATTTCGCGATTACTTTTCTTTATTTTTTTCAAAATCTCAATTGAATAAACCCTATAGAAAGAACTAAGAGTTAATACCTTAATATCAAATAAGAACCTGAAAAGCAGATTGGCAAAAGCAGATAAAAACTTTCTAAACCAGTTTGTCTCGTCAAACCCACCACCCTGGGCATAAACAGAAGCTAATACTAAATCATACCCTATTCTGTTTATTGCAACCATTTTGGGCAACAATTTAATATCACTTGTACAATCTGATTCAAGTGTTGCTATAATATCATTAGGATTTTCAGAGTGATTTAATATCCACTCAAAACCTGAGTTAAATGCTGCTCCGGGGCCACGGTTTATACCGTCGCCAATAATGTGATAATTAATTTTTTCAAAGTAAAACTTAAGCAGCTCGATTGATCTATCATTGGAACCATCGTCAGCAAAAACAAAAAATTTTTCTTCATTGGGTAAAACTCCTGAGATTTCTCTGAAAAGATTAGGGATGTTATCTTCTTCATTGAATATAGGTATTAGTATGTAGATCATTATCCTGCAGATTCCTTAATTTCTTTAATCGTTGCAATTATTCCATCTTTTAAACAGTATTTAGGTTCATAACCTAAAATTGTTTTTGCCTTTGTTAAATCAGGTATTCTGCGCATGATATCCTTATATTTTCCAAATACATCACTCATAGGCACAAACTTTATTTTTAGTGCTTTTCCTGTTTGCGCAATTTCGTGTATAAGCTTTGATGTATCTAAAACACTCAGCTCTTCGTCATTTCCAATGTTGATAATTTCGCCAACAGCCTTATCGTTTTCCATAGCAAGTAATGTACCGGATACTAAATCATGAACAAATCCCATACTCCGTGTTTGAGAGCCATCACCATGTACAATAACTTCTTCGTCGTTTAATATGGATCTTATAAAGATAGGCACATGCCCTCCACTCCAAGCGAAACTGCTTCTTGGACTAAATCCCCCAAAATAACGTATGACTACCACTGGAACACCATAATCGTGATAATAGCCAAAAGCCATTTGCTCGCCATATAATTTAGATACAGCGTAACTCCATCTTCTAATCATACTTGGGCCTAAAAGCAAATCGCCATCCTCTTTAAGTGGTAAATCAGGACTCATTCCATATACATCACTAGTAGATGCATAAACAACCTTACATCCCCACATTTTAGCTACATTAAAAATGTTTTCTGTTCCTTTTCCGTTAATTTCAAAAGTTGGCATCGCCGAATCTTTTTCACTAATTTTTTTAAATGCAGCAAGATGAACAATTGTATGAATATCCTTGCCTAATATTTTTATAGTCTCATAATCTCGGATGTCCACATTATAAAATTTAAAATTAGGATGATTGAGATTATGGTTTATATTTTCTAATTTCCCAAAACTCAGATTATCTATCCCAATTATCTTGTACCCTTCTTTTAAAGCCTCATCTAACAAATGAGAACCAATCATGCCTGCAACACCCGTTATTAAAATGTTTTTCATAAAATCAAAAGTAAATAATGTAGTTTGTATATCCTATCCTTTTTTAAGGTTCTTATAATGTTCATTAATCACTAATATACTGGCAAGAAAATAAGGTACAGCCGGTATTTTATAACGCACCATAGCCCCAAAGTTACTGGTAGTAAGGCCCACACTAAAAGCAAAAAAAACTCCAAAGATCATGGAAAAAAAAAGAATGGGTTCTTGGCTTATTACTCGGAAGAAGGGCAAGGGGCCTAGCCTAATAATTAAAAATACAGTTAAAAAAAGAAGAACACCATTTTCAATCCCAGCTAAAACCATTACGGGATTTTTTGCTTCCCAGATAAAGGGCCGAAATAAACCTGCTACTGTGGCTTCTGGAAATTTACTTAAAACACCGCTAATAGAAGCGTCAAACGTACCAATATCAAATGCATTTCCTTTGTAGTAATCTTGTTTAAGATCGTATTGGGTTGCAACCGCTTTACTAATTATCTTATCCGTGTCAGAAAACTGTCCTAAATTACTACTTAAACTATTTATTAGGAAATAGCCGGTTAAGGAAACTAAAGCAATAAAGCCCGGTCCTGCAAGGAGTTTGAAAAGAAAATTATTTATTTTTTTTATCTGTTGAAAGCTAAGCCACAAAAGAGACCCAGGCATTAGTGCGATAAAAATGTAGGGTTTAATACTAATAATTAGCCAGCCTGTAATAAAAAGTGCAACTGTATTCCAGAAGATATTCTCGCGTTTAATTAAGGCTTTATAGAAGGCATAAGTAAACCAGCAAGCAGCACTTAAAGTATAAGTATCCTTTAAAATACCCGAACCCCAAAAGAGAACACTGGGTACAAACAAGATAGCCCAGGCAAATTGCTTTTCATACTTTGGAAAGATTTCACAAAACAATTTAAATAACTTCCAATTACCTATAAAGGATACAAAGGCAATTAGTAAAGAGGTGCCAATAAAGGAACGAAAGGCTAAAAGCTGAAATAGGCTGGTGTTGCGGGCAACGGCAAAGGTTTTAATATCGTGTGCATATTCTGTTGTAATATAGCCGGTTGATTCATCAAAGGCCGAAATGAACTCAAAGTCTAAATTACCGATAAATAAGTTCCAGAAGGCATTAAAATCCTTAAATAACAACTTACTTAATGCAACACTACTCAGGTGATAATTAACTGTATCGCCCCCCCGGTAGTATTGAGTATAAATAATAACCAGGCCAATAGCACCCAGCATCTTGGCTAAGATTCCCCATTTGTAATATTTATAAATCGGTTCTTTTTTTACTTTGGAGTGCTGATATAAATGCCCTATAAAAAAAATAAGTATAAAATAAATAGGCGCAACCAAAAAATCCAGTATGCTAAAAAGTTCGTTCAATGGAAAGGGCTTTGTAGCTAAGATACAGAAAAGTTGAGAGTTGAGAGTTGAGAGTTGAGAGTTTTTTGGCGCTTTGAGATCAGAAACCGGAAATCCTTAAAATTTAGTTATGAATTATGAGTTATAAATTATGAATTCTTGAAACCTGAAATCTTGAAATAATTATGAATGATGATTTATAAATTATGAAATCCTGGAACCTGAAAATTATAGTTTAGTTTATATGTTTACGGGTGTACTAGGCGTTTAATTAAGATAACTTACTGTTGAGGTTTTCGCTTTGGGTTTTTTCGTGTATCCCAAAAATACAATATATAGATTCTTTTTTCTGCTACACGATATAAAAGAATATTATGTTTAGTTATGATAGCTTCTCTAACATCTTCCTTGCCGGCTTTACGATAGGCTAGTGGATGTCGTGAGATATGAGTTGTTATTTCTTCGGTTTTGCGTATAAAATTAATTAGCTCCCTGTTAGTCCAAAATTTCTGCAAATAACTGAGAATTTGTTCGAAAGATCTTTCAGCCTCTGGAGTCCAAATTATTTCTTTAACCATTTGTTATACTTGGCTAATATATCAGATTGAGATTTTCCAATACCTTTTTTAGACTGGCTAATGCTTTTTACCAATCCTTTTTGTACCTCTTCGGGCATTATATCCCATAAGCTGGTTGTTTCTTCAGCAAAGGTTTTAACAACAGTTAAAACTGCTTTCTTCTTTTTATCAGAAAGCTGATTAAGATAACCTATAATCTGATCGTCAATACTTTTAGCCTGTCCCATTGTGTTGATTCTAGTAATAACAAAGATATTCAATTCTTATATCAAAAATGATTTCTATTTTGTGAAATCCGTGTAAAAAATTTATTAATCTATTGGATAAACAGGTATTTGTTAAGAAGTCGGGTTATTTATGAAAATTGAAACTTGAAATCAGAAATCTTTAAATCCACCAAGGCTTCGACTTCGATCAGCCAGCAATTTGCAATAGTTTATCACATTTCTTTAGGTATAAATTTGAAATCTTGAAATAATTATGAGTGATGAAATTTGGAATCTTGAGATTTTGAATTTAGGAGATTTAGAAAGTTTAGATAATTGAAAGATTGTTTCTTATAAAAGACCCCGGCCCTCCGTTCCACTTCGGTCGGGGATCAGTCTTAATTTGCAGATTCCCGGAGGGGCAAGGATACTTTGTTTAAATGACAAGTCTTAAGCCCTGTCCGGGATCTGCTATTAATTTTAGAGTATGTTTAGAGACCCCGGCTCT
>Ga0315900_10004180_pt1 | contig 20499 bp, 35 predicted proteins | sample LakEriMetagenome_FD_203521 | JGI IMG/M metagenome (GOLD analysis project Ga0315900, IMG submission 203521) | Freshwater fungal communities from buoy surface, Lake Erie, Ohio, United States - Buoy 12 MA114 | ecosystem: Environmental > Aquatic > Freshwater > Lake > Lake biofilm | place: USA: Lake...
TTACTAAACACGTCAAATCCAGATACCTTAAGCACCTGTGATGTACCTGCTGCTGCTGATGCAGGAGCGGTTAGTGTAATTGAGTTCAAAGCACCTGCGGTACCTTGCACATAATAAACTGTTGTAGTTCCAGCACGAGTAATCGATACTGATCCTACTGCTGTACTTTTAGTATATACATAAAAGTCTGCTGATGTTCCAGTTCCTGTTGCAATTGATAGCGTTGAGGATCCAGATGATGCTGTTACTGCTGCACCAGTTGCTGATAAAGCAGGAACAATTGTTGCATTTACCGCAACTGCTGTAACTACTGTTCCAGTGTCTACGCCTGTTACGGCAATCTTCAATGCATCTGCTGCATCTACACTGTTATCTGCTGGCACTGGTAATGAAACAGGAGTTGTTACTACTGTCCCACCTGTTGCTGCAGATCCCGCTACCGTTAGGGTAACAGTTCCAGCATTAGCCTGAGCTGCTGGCGATACAAGCATTGTGCTAGTCAGGGCTGCAGCGATGATTAGCGATACTTTCTTAAATGACTTCATTTATTTTTTTCTCCTTAATTTATCCACCTCTAGATGAGCGTGGAATTCTAGTTCATGTATGAGTTCCGCCATTGCGACGGAGAGTGATATTCTTCTATTTCTTTTTTCATTTCAATGCCATCATACATTCGAACAACGTGGATACATGGATCTTGGCCTTCGCCAAACTCTGTATCCTCTTGCTCTGACATTGGTAGTCCATCGTGTGTAGTGCATACGGGAGGTCCGCACCAACCTTTATTAACCCCGTAAGACATCCATTCTTCAAATTCTAGTTCAGCCACTCTTCGAGCTCCTTTAAAATTTTATGCTTGGGCATTGCGCCTTGCACTCTATGAACTGGCTTTCCATCCTTAAATAATACCATAGTTGGTATTGATTGTACAGAGTATTCCTGTGTTTTTTCAGGATTCTCATCAATATTTAACTTACCAACCCATAACCCATTTTCTTCAGAGATCTCATCTAAAATAGGAGAAATTTTTTGACAAGGGCCGCACCACTCTGCCCAAAAATCAATAAGAACTAAACTATGAGATTTAATAACTTGAGCAAAACTTTGATCCGTTACTATCAATTTTTGTCCTTAAGATCATCTGCTGCTTCATTAAACTTATCCATAAACATTTTAACTACAAAATATGTAGACTCTGTAGCATTCTTATTTAAATTAGAGATAGTTTCTTCTGATTGCTGGTCCTCAGGAAGAGCATTGGCCCATTTTTGAAAAAGGGCCTTTGCTACATCTTGTACAATAGACTCAAGCACTGTCATTTGCTTATCCATTGATTGCCTTACTTAGGTCAAATAGGTTGCCAAACGAGTTTGGGAACTTCTTGCCCCTGTTAATTTTAACAGAAGTCTTGTGGATTAAGTCAGAAATTTGCTTAACCGTATACTGTGGATAAGTTTGCTTTAATGTAAGCCATTGTGCTGCTGCAATTTGAGCAGAGACAGAGGTTCCAGCAGCATTTCTAACAATGTTTCCTGGCACTGTAACTCTTGCGTTGCCGACAGAATAGAAATCTGTTAAAGATTGGTCAGAATTACTAATTAGATCAATTCCGTTTCTAGAACCAGATCCAATAGCAAAGGATTCTGGTATGCAAGATGGCCAGTCAACTCTTGAATAGTCACGACCATTTCCTGTAGGGAAAAAGGTTGGAATATCAACAGACAATAGGTTCTTAATTGATTGCTGTGTAGTTGGGGTAGACGGACAGTAGTTTTGTCCTGATGCTCTAGTAGAGTCTCCCATAGACATAGACACTGCCTTAATATTAAATTTATCTTTATTGGCATACACCCAGTCTAAAGCAGAATAAACTGTTTTTTCTGTTGTAATTTGTCTGTCACCATTAACATTCTGCCCGATAATTCTAACAAAAACTATGTTCATGTTTGGATTTGCAGAAATTGCTGCAGAAGCCATTTGAGTTCCATGATCAAATCCATTTTTTGTAATAGATGCTAAAGGCAAGAAAGCTGCTCCTGGACCTTCCATAAAAGATTTTCCGTTAGGACAAGTTGTCCACTCTAGTATACAAACCTCATATACAAGTTTTTCTTTAATAGCTGGGATAGAAGTGTCTAACGCAGTATCAAGAATTGCAAGGGTCGGAGCCGATACGGTCCTGTTCTTTACGTTTGCATGCGATATTGATGGTATAGATAGTGTAAGGGCAATTAGGCCCACTAGTATTTTTTTATTCATAGACTATATAATACTAAATACAAAAAGGATTGTCAATAGCCTATTTATCTTTATTTAATTTAGCGTTATACCACTTACCAGCGTCCATTTCTGGACCTGTGACCTTATTTTCATCTAATAAAAGTCTAACTGCTGTGTTTAAATATTCTATCTGAAATTGCATTCTTAGCATTTCCATTTCAAGCAGTCTAATTCTGTCTGATTTTCTCACTCTGTTATCTCTCTGTCTAATGGAGTAGGGGCTGTCAATAAAGCTCCACACTCAACGCACTGCATATCTAAAAAATAAGTTGCAATCTCATAATCGTCAAAGATAGCCCTTACATAAAAATGAATTGATCCACAAACACAAGCATGGGTAGGAGTTCCACGCAAGTCTACTGGATTAGAGACAGGGTTCTCCTGCTCTTGCCTAGCCTCTTCTATATCATTTTTATCAAATACCAAAACGTCGTATCTGCTAAAAAACTCTCTTATGACCCCAATACCAATTAATCCAATTAGGGTAGCTGCTAAACGATTAACCCATTTCATAAATCTATTATACTCTAGACTTCTATAATTGTAAAGGGAGGCCTTACGCTCATATTAAACTTTGCTGCAGCTTCTAAAGCCATTCTAACACGCTTGCGTGGAGTCTTTATTAATCCAGTTGAAAACAATGAACCAAGTGCTAGTTCCTGTCCAGCACCTTCAGCCATGTATTGAACATCTGCTTCTCCTATATGAAAGTCTGAATCCATTGTAAAAATTCTTCCAGCGCCTTGAACTGCTATTAAAAATATTCCGCCTTCATCGCCGTCTTCAGTTCCAGATCCAAAGTTTCCGTAACCGTGTTCTTTAAATGAATCTTTAATCGACTCTACAAATTTTGTTCTTATAAATTTATCTAAGTTTCTGAATCCAGCAGTTGGTTTGTAAACTGGTGGTGTCCAGTCGTATTGCAAAATCTGTCCCATTCTAAAACTATCAACAAATCCTATTCCGAACTGACCTACTTTAAAAACTTTTGGGTCTGTGCGCTGAAAAATTAATCCAGACTTATCATCTGATGCAGCAGCATCGCCCCCCAAGAGGACTTTATTTTCATGGATTAGAGCTACTATGCAGGTCATATAACCTAGTATACTATTTTAAAATTCGATGTGCAAGTAGGTTATTTAGAGGTATTTTTTTCAATTCTATCAATTGCATCCCTCAATGAGGTGCCATGATTATTAAATAGTTCAGCTTTAATAATTCTTATTTCTTCGTCTAAATGTTCAAATCTAAGGTGTCCGAGTTCTAATCTTTCTACAACTCCTGGACGATCTTCCGTTCCATTCCAGTCTTGAATAAATTGAAACCAGGTCTTAAAAAGCTTAAAAAATTTATTGCCAAAGTATCCTAGGCCAGAAGCGGCGGCGGCGGCAAGCACAATCCATTCAAGAATACTCATAATAAACTAATTATACTCGACTTAAAATTATAATTTAAAATAGTTGACTAAATTAAAAGCTCCGAAGCGGTAATTTCGTTACCAACATAACGTCTTTTTACAATGTATTCTTTTACGTGATCTGGACCAGAAGATCTTCCAGCCAATATAATTACCCAACGTGGCTCAAATTTAGAAGAAAAACATGTTTCACAAATAAGTAAATTAATTGGCAAAAGGACTGACTTCTTTACTTCTAGCTTGTTTTTAGACTTATTGCAGCTATAGCATAATATTTTTTCCATTATTCTGATTCCTCAATATGTTTAAAGATTATCTCATCAATGATACTAAACTCTTCATTTTCCATTAATTCGCTGTACTCCGTGCCATTCTTATTGTAGTTAACCGTTGATGCAAACGCACCAAGTTTTTCAACAGTACCGTGACATTGCTCTGAATGGATGTATACAACATGAACCACATCATAGTATTCTTTCACTAGGCTTGCCCTCCAGCTCGCATCTTACTCCGTATGACTCAAGCAGTCGCTTGACCTTTCCTACATAATCAATAACCATTTCTTTTTTGGCTCCTTCGAATTGTAAAAAATTATCTTCATACAGTCTTAACGCTAAAAACTGTGGATACATTACTATGTCCATAAGAAGCATCGGTGGCTTCTTTACTTGATGGACTGCCTTCTTCATTTCTTCAGTATAAAAAACAGGTTTGTTTGGTTCGCCAGTCCATTCATTTACTCCGTATTTAAAATGCTCATTTATATCTTTTTTATTAATAAACATTTTTTTTCTTTAACCTCTTCCAGTCTTCTGCTGTTTTGTGTAAATTCTTGGATCTATCTATTGAACCTGAACTTAAATATACTCCGCCCCATACTCCATATTCATTATTGTCTGTACCAGATTCATAACACATTTTCATTACTGGACAACTAAAACACATCTCGTCTATATTTCTTGCTATATTAGCATCAGACTCGTATTTTTCATAAAATAAATTTGTATCCATACCTCTGCATATTGCAAGGTGGAACCAATCTAGATCATCTTCATCTATGCCTAAATCATTTAAAATGCTTGACATGCTTTGTGGGCAACTTCCATATTCCGTTACTATCAACAGAAATTCTTTCTGCTGTCCCCCATGTGTTCTCTTTGAACATGCCCTTTACATTTGTAAATCCGTTAATATCTTTTTTCCAAATTACTAGATCGTAATTGTCCCAAAAAGGAGTGATATTCTTGGCCTTTTTAATAAAGACTTCGACACCTAGTTCTGTTAGATTTAACATTATTCCTTAAACATAAACCGCAGCATCCCACTGATATATATTATACAGTAAAATCTGCGGCTATGTCAATACTTATTTAAGAAAAGTTCCATCCCATATGGACTTTTTAATTTTAGGCTCTTCTTCTTTATCTTCTACGTCATAAGCCTTTTCAACAGGTACACAATTTGGAACCATTCTGCCGTTCTTCTCTTTCATACCTCTTTGGGTATATCCTGACCAACAAGCCTTTTCCATGTTATTCCATTTATCTTCTTCTTCATTATCTGACTCATAATCCTCGTCCTCTTCATCTTCTTCATCTTCTGGCTTAGGATCTACAGATTTTACCAAAGTATTTTCTGGAATTTCAATAACTGTATCTATTGGATTAATTGCATCTTCTAACATATCTTTAATTTCTTCTATTACTTCTTGTACTTCTAATGACTTTTTCATATTTTTCTCCCTATTAACTATTTTACGAGACCAAGAAAATCCTGCATCCCCACCCCAAGCTAGCCACATAATTTTTCCATTTGAAGGGTTTTCTGAGTTGTCCCAGTCTTTACCTTTTTTGTCTACTTCATGGCGAGAAAAATATGAATACATACGCTTTACAGTTGAAAGACTAAGAGTTTCACCTCGTGCTAATTGTCCTGCACGAGTCCAACCTACTGCAGTTCCTGCACCTTTAGCTTTTCCTTGCTCTTTCAACTTTATAGCACGACGTGCTGCTGACTGCATTCCAGATGTTGGCTTGTATCCTTCTTTTGCCATGCTACTTCTCCTTTACGCTAACAACTTTAACATTTTTAACTTCATCATCTATACCAAATATATCGTTAGCATAATCTACAGCGTCTTCTGAAGAGAATGCCTCTACTTCTGCATCAATCTCTATCTTGACCTTGTATGTGTTCATTTACTTACCGCAAGTAGGGCACTTTGTATTAGATGTTTTTTCTGCTTTAGTCTTTGTTGTAGGTGCAGCACCCGCAGCCTTAAACTTTGGACGACCAAATCCTACAATTGAAATCATTACGCCTGCTTTGTTTTTCTTGAAAGCACGAAGTTGTTTGCAAGTCTCTCCGCCATTTCGTTGGCTTCCCTTTTTCTTTGAAGAAGTGTTGCCTTCAATACACCAAACAGTTCCATCTTCATTGTCTTTAACAACAATTCCGACGTGAGAAATCCTATCGACGCCATCTGAGGGGAAATCAAAATAGGCGATATCTCCTGGTTCTGGATCTGCGATGTCTCCATCAATCCATTGTCCAGCTTTCTTAAATGCTTGTGCACCACTTGGTGTATAGACAGTATTAGGAATCTTTACTCCAGCTTCGTTTGCACACCAGTTAACAAAACTTCCGCACCATGGCTGGAAGTTAGCTTTCATAAAAGCACCGTACTTAGTTTCGTTATCTTTAGGACCTTCAATAGTTCCTACTTCTGCTGTAGCAACTTCGATAAGACGTGCTGCTGTTCCTTGATCTGCCATTACTTCACCTTATTCCCAAATTTTGCCCAGACTCTTTCATGAAGAAAGTATCCCAAAGCTTCCCATAGGATATATCCTAGAGCTCCTAGTGTTGCATATTCATACTCGACTTCACCAGTCATGATATATGTAACAATTGCAATAATGCCAGCAACACCAATTAAATGAAATGTTTCCCAGCTTAATGTTTTAGCAAGTGTCTTTTTAGTTGAGTCTGCCATAATTACTTATCCCAATCTTCATCAACTGGTTGTACTTCTGGCATTGCTCCATCTGGCTTAGCTGCTAGACGTGCTGCAGTTGCATCAATTTCTGCTTCAAGCTTTTTGTCTGCCTGTGTATTCTTTGCATCCATTTCTTTGTTAGCAAGCTGTGCTGACATAATATCCTTAGCACCAGATTGACCAATCAATAGACCAGCGAGTGTTCCTGTAATAAATGTTGCAACGCTACCAAGTACGTTAAAGAACATCTTATCGTTCTCTGACTGTCCGCCAATTGGTTGTGTTACGAAAATAAGAGCATAAAGAATTCCCAATGTTGTGCACAAAAGAATTGTGCCTAATGTAATTCCTAAAATAAATTTTAATCTAGCGTCTAAATCTGACGCAGTAAGTCTTTCTCTAGCCATTTGAAGTACCTGTTTCGGTTGTTGTAATTTGATCTTTACCAATTACATCTTTAGTGCATGTGCCTGTCGCTTCACAGATTGGGGGATTGCATTCCGCCTTCTCCCAATTAGCAGGATCTTGACATGGGTATCTATAGAAACCCTGATACCCGCAACTAGTTAATGATAGCATTAATAGCCCTGACAAAGCAATAGCAGTTATTCTTTTCATACCACTATTATACCCTACTCTGAGTCCTTATTTCTAGCAGGACTTGTTAATATCCAGAGTGCTGTAGTGGCTATAATTCCATAGCCCACTATAGTTTTTGCACTTCCGTCCAAAACGACCCAAGCAATGAACATACCAAGAAGGGTCCAGGCCTGATCAATTAGATCCTTCATTATATTTTTAAGTATTCTTACCATCTTCTACCTCCTCGTGAACCTGGTGAATTGGATCCTGAGCCTCCACCAGAACTTCCTCCGCCTCCTGTGCCACCTCCTGTGGCTCCTCCTGTGGCAACTGCTGCTGCGTTAATTGCGGCACCTGCTGCAACTACTGTAGCAACAACCATGTCTGTTGCCTCTTCTCTTTCTTCGTCTGACATATCTGCACCTATGCTTCCAAATGCAGCCAATGCTGCTGCTGGATTTGTAAATAATTCTTCTACCAATGCTCCTGGATTCTGAAGTAATTCTACTTGTGCAGCAACTGCTGCAGTAATTACAACTGCATTTCCATTTTCATCTGTTCTAACATCTACTGGTGTTGCAGGTGGAAGATCTTTGTATTCAATTCCAGATGCTTTAATATCTGCAGAACTTACTGCTTCTCCTGGTTTTAAATCTGCAACAAGATTTTCAACAACTGCGTCTTTTTGTTCTTCAGTTAATTCTTTACCTTCTTTAGCATCTTCTATTGCTTTATCAAGGGCTTCTTTCTCTGCTTGCTTAGCCTCTGCCTCCGCCTTTAATTTATCTGCCTCTGCTTGCTTAGCCTCTGCCTCTGCTTTAGCGTTTGCCTCTTCTTGTGCTTTAGCTTCCGCTTCTGCTTTTGCTTGCTCTTCTGCTTGTCTTGCAGCTTCTGCTTCTGCTTCTAATCTTTCTGCTTCCGCTTTTGCATTTGCCTCTGCTTGCTCTTTAGCTTCTTGTTCTGCTTTTGCTGCAGCCTCTTCTGCTGCTACACGATCTGCCTCTGCTTTAGCTGCTGCTTCCTCAGCAGCAACTCTATCTGCTTCTGCTTTTGCTGCAGCTTCTGCAGCTGCTTTAGCTTCTGCTTCTGCTTTTGCCGCTGCTTCAGCGGCTGCCTTTGCTTGTGCCTCTGCTTGAGCCGCTGCAGCTTCCGCTGCCGCAGCTTCTTGTGCTGCTTGTTGTGCCGCTGCTTCCGCAGCTGCTTGAGCCGCTGCTTGTACTGCTGCTCTCTGCTCTGCATAATAATTTGTAGTAACCTGTGCAGCATTTGTCATTGCTGTTACTGCTTCATTTACTTTTGTAGTTGCTGTATTTGCAAGGGTGTCTGCAGCCTGAACTGTCGCTGTCGCAGTTTCTGTAAGTTGAGTTAGAGTTGCAACTTCTACTGCTTTTATTTCTGTTTTATCTACCACTACTGCTTCAGCAACTGTTTTTTGTGCTTGCAATGTATTTAGTACTGCGGTGTCTGCTGCAAGTACGGATACTGCTGCATCCTTTTCTTGCACTAAAGTAGTTAGCTCTGCAGTTTCTGTAGCAACTACAGTGGTCTGAGCTTGTATTTGAGAAGTTAATTCTGAATTAGTTACATTTGTCATTGGTTGTACTGCTTGACCAGCAGCTTCTCTAACACCAATGCGAGGTCCGTTATACAAATTAGTTGTGTTTCCAGCAACCGTGCCAACGCCTGTCCATTCTCCAGTTGCAGGATTTACAGTCATGGTCCAGTTAACATTTGTAATTGGGCTGGCTGGATTACCAAATAAATGTAAGTCCCAGTCAACAGCAAGTGTTGTTTCTGTAGTCTTTACTGTAATTCCAGCGTTAGGTCCAGCACTTTGAAAATCAGAACCAAATACTGAAATGCTTGGTCCGTTAGGAAAATCCCACCAATTATAATCTCCAGTGCCAAATGTTATAGTTGCTTTAGATGTTACATAAATTTGACTTGCAGATCCTTGCCCTTCGTATACAGTATTTCCCATTTTAATATCAAATGGCGTTTCAATTTTAGTTGCACCGTCATACATTTCAGGTAAAGTTGTAGTGGTTGTAGTTGGGTTTTCAGGAGCAACTGGTGCTACATATCCAGCAGTTGTATAGGTTTTAGAATCTGAAGGAGTATTTTGAAGAGCGGTTAGCTCTGAAGTTTCGGTATTCACTACAGTGGTCTGTGCGTTAACTGCAGCTTGAGCCGTTGCTACATTTGTAGCATCTGTTGCGACTACAGCAGTTTGTGACTCTACTTGCTGTGTTACTGTATTTAATGCTGTCTGAGCATTGTTTAAATTTGTTGTTGCTTCTGCAACTACCGTCGTTTGTGACTCAACAGCTGCCTGTGCAGTTGTAGCAACAGAAACCGCTGTCTCAGCAGACTGGATCGCTGTTGTGGCTTCTTGAACCTTTACTGTAGCTTCTGCTACTGCAGTAGCAATTGGCTCTTGTGTGGTAGCAATTGTAGCTGCTTGCGTTGGTGTTGTATTAGGAACATTTGCTTGAATTGTAGTAGTTATAGCAGTTGCTTGTGTTTCTGCTGCTGCCTGCAATGTCTCTGCTGCCGCTTCAACCTTATCTGCAACTGTCTCAACTGTAATATGGGTGGTTGCTGTAGCGGTATCTGAAGAAGGATTAGCTGGAGTTACTTGAACTGTTGGCTCATCAGCATTTGCAATGCTGGGCCCAAAAAGGAAAAGCCAGCCGATAATAAAAAGGCTGGTTAAAAAATACTGTAACTTTCTAGTCAACTAGGTATCTCCTAAGTAATGCAATATCTTTGCTTACTTAGATATTATAGCAGAATGTTAATTTAAATTACTTAACATTATCTGTTTTATAAAAGCCATTACCTTTAAACTGTATACCAAAAGAACCGTAATGTCTTTGTAACCTTTTACCACATTCATTACATAGATAGTTAGGCTCAACAGAAGTTATAGATCTTTCTTTTGCAACAATGTTTTCTGGAGAACACTCACATTTGTATTCGTATATAGGCATTCTACTGACCACCTTCTCTGTATCTAAATGCTATAGCTGCCCTTGAAACATGAGGATTTAATCCGTGAAATACTCCTCTAGGCACAACAATTACATCTCCTGGTTCTACCAGCACTTTCTGTATTGGCTCTATCCCTCTGCCCTGATCCTCTTTGTTTAAAAATACTTCCCAAATTGTTGATCCTTGACATTGCCAAAACACGCTATCTACATCGTCCACATGAGTTGGCACCATCATTCCATTTCCAACTATATTTAAAAAAGTTGCACCGCCATTAGTTTTTTCGCTATAGACTTCATTAAAAAATTCAACTACATCTCTGCATTCTGGGAAAAATGTAAACTTGTCGCTTGATGTTGCATCCCTGACATGAAAATAATAACCAGTTTTAGCAACTGTTCCATTATGTATTGTGTGCCACTCATCAGACTCTTCTTGAGGACCTTCTGGCGTGGTATTAAAATGATAATCTAAATGATTAATAAATTGATCCCATTTTGGCACAACAGGAAACATTGATTTTAACTGCAGGATCTTCTTATCGGATCTAGAGCTCTCAATCATTTCAATTATTTCATGCTTGGTCATCATTTATTTTTTTTACCATTCTATGTATTCTATAGTATTCATCGTCTATTTGAACTCTACTTACTAGGATGTCAGTAACCCCCTGACCTCTCATAGCATCTATATACCCTATTATCTCATTTTCTGTACCAAAAAGGCAAGAGGCTTTTCCCATATTATCTGGCAATTTATTATGTACCGCTTCAGCTTCTTCTTTTGTGTCACGAATTATTATAGGCATCGCCAAAAGAACCCGCTTTGTTTTTATTAAACTAGATAGCCCATTTTTATAGCTAGAGTACATACAAAGATGGGCGTCTGCATATTTTTCAGAATTTGATATTGTTCCATTAGATGTTCCGCTTACAACTATCTCGGGTTTATTCTTTAAAATAGGTAGGCTAGTAAATTTTTCAAGCCACTCTGTTGTATACTTAACCCTGTCTTCATGCGTTTCTAATAAATTTGAAATAGCAACAACATCTGATCTACTGGTTTCATCTGCGTGTAGGTCACCAGCAGCAACATTTAAAATTAATCTATCTGGGGATATTTCATTAAACGCTTCAACCATCATTGCACAATATTCTGGGCTTATCGCATATGTTCTCATTGCAATCATATATTTTAGTTTATGCTCTGGATTTATTATATTGGCTATTTTAATCCAATAGTCTGGTATCTTAGAGTGGTATACACTTAACACAGAATAGTATCCAGCAAAATCTAGTACATTAGATAAAATTTCGAGTTCTTTAGGAGTGCTTCCATCGAATCTCTGCATCCAATGAATGTTAATTTTTTTACCCACAGGAGCTACTTGCCGCTCTTTTTTCTCTTCTCTGCTAAGGCGTTAAAGTCTTTAACCTTAGTGTCTCCTAGGTAACCCCAGGCGTGTCCGTCTTCAATCATTTTTTCATTCATTGATACTTTTGATCCATCAAGGAATACCCATCCTAAAATTCTTCCGTATTTTTCAGATGAATCCATTTTTTCTGTTTTAATAACAACAGTTTTTGCAGATTCAATCTCACGTTTTAGATAAGCTTTTGCTTCAAGCCCTAGAGCCTTTTCCATTTTATCTGTTGTTCTACTTTCTGGTGTATCAATACCAGCTAATCTTACTCTTGAACTAAAAGAGATATCAAATCCCAGATCAATTTCTACATCGATTGTGTCTCCATCTACAACCTTTGTAACTTTTTTAACATAATACTCGAACATGATTCTCCTTAAAAATAAGAGCAGTTTTTTACAGTCATACTCAGGACTATACCAGTTGTTTATAGTCGCTGTCTCCCCCGACTATCCTGGGCGGCGATGCCCGAATCTGCGACTCCCCAGTGACGGGGTGCAGATTTCTATTATACTATTTATTTGATCTTGATGGTCTTTGGCTTTTTTTCTTCTGGTAGAATGCGTACAATATCAATCTTAAGCATTCCGTCCTTTAGTTCCGCTGCCTTTACTTCCATATATTCACCAAGAGCCCACTCACGAGTAAATTTACGGGCAGCAATTCCACGATGGATAAACTTCGAATCGTTATCCTCTGTGTTTAATTCTCCCTTTACAGTGAGCTTGCCGTCTGCTGTTGATACATCAATATCTGTTTTAGCAAATCCAGCGACTGCTAGTTCGACAACAAAGTTGTCTTCGTCTACCTTGATTACGTTATATGGTGGATAGTTAGTCGCACTAGATACTGTTTGAGCGTGGCTCCATGTATCTAAAGCTCTATCAAATCCAATAAAAAAAGGATCCTTAAAAAGATCCCATGTATATGTTGTTACCATTTTATTCCTCCTTCAAGCGAATAAGTTAATTTATAGGACCCCATTAGGGCATCCTATTATAATTATATCATAATCTTTAATCGTTTGGAATGTTTTTAAAATCTGCAGGGTCTATCTCTACAAGACCCTTTTCTTTAGCTATCCTGTGGCCTTCTTCGCTTAGACGTATTGTTGCCTCTAGATTTTCGTCATATTGAACATCTACCAAGCCAGCCTCGTACAGCTCAATTAAAGACTTATCAACATAGTCAATATGAGATTGCCATAATTCTGGGGCAAGCTCTTTAGCCAGTTCTTGATCTATTGAATAAATCATTTCACCGCTTTCGTCCATGCCCTCTAAATTAACAACTCCTATTTCTAAATAATAGGCTAACATTTCATCATCATAATTGTCTTCGTACATACTGACTCCTTTTGTGCAACAGGTAGGACTTGAACCTACGGTAGCCGAATTATGAGTTCGGGGCCTTAACCAACTTGGCTACTGTTGCCAAGTAACTATTGTATCGTTCCGTCTTCATTTTTGTCAATACTTGTTTCAACTAATTGCTGGACATATTCTGAAAAATGTTTACGGATATTTCCCATCGGTCTTTTACCAGATGCAGCCCAAATTCTTTTATATTCAACTACATTAGAAAATGTTGTTGGACATAAGACGGTTCCATTATACTCTTTTAATACTGTTGGTAGAGGCACATGCTTACCACAGCATTTACATTCTTTAGCTCTTTCTTGATATATACTCATACTATTTCCATTCCATCTAACATATCTGATAAGTTCTTGGGCATTCTTGGTGGCCTTATCATGTTCATAACTATTTCATCTTCTTCTTTTTCTCTGTCCCACTTTAAAGAGCTGTAGGTATGTATATCTATCTCTTCATTGTTTTGTGGCCTACTTCTGCTAATTGCGTTATACACAGAACCGCACACCGCATCCGCTAAATCTTTAGATCCTTTTCTTGGGTGATCAACCCTATCTCTCATAATTTTTAATTGCAGTAACTCATCAATAAGTAATTTAATTGCTGGTCCATTTAATCTGTCTTCAGCTACAACCATTGCCATATCATCGTAATGTTTTTTTGCAACAGATAGGTTTTCTGTATTAATGCCATACTGTTTTAATTGTTGCATCATATCGTGTGAGTTCCATCGGTCAAATGTACACACACGAATCTTAAATCCTTTTGTCCTAAGGGATAATATATAATCTTTAACCTCGGTAAAGTCTACAGACTTATCTGGGGTAGGCGTCCAGTACCTAACTGCATCAACTTCTACAATTGGAGCTGGTTGGGAATATGTATCAGTCACTTTTACATTTACCCATTTTTGTACATGTGCCATTGCAACGGCACAATGGTCATGCTTTTGGGCCAAGTCAACGTGCAAGAAATATTCTTTATCTGGATCTGGCGCAAACCAATTTTCAAATCTTCCAAATTCGTCTACGGCCAAAGCTCTATTGCTAAATGCGGTTTCAATTTTTTCTCTAGATTTAAAAAATGCATCGATGGCTTCAGAAGGCATACATGCAAATCTTCCTAGTGCGTCTGGTGCATTTTTATAAAACGCTACCTTAAAATCATCTATACTTCTTGTGGGATTAATCTCCCAGGTTGGTCTTTTAAGAGCATACATTCTTGGATACTTATAGGATAATATATGGTCTTCTTCCCACTCGATATCAAATTCATTACCATCTGTTCCGTCTGGTAAAGAGTCATCAAGCTTAAAGTGGTGGGATCTAACTACCACTTCTTTTTCTGCAACAACGTCCTCATATCTCTGCTGAATATAGTCATTCTTATATCTTGGAAATGAAAGCAGAATAACCTTTCCGTAGTCTGGAAAACGTGAATCGACTGATGCACGATACATCTCGTATATTGCACTACCAGTTTTAGCTTGCTCGTGTCCAGTTGTATTTTCTGTAGCAAAGCCTGAAATTTCATCAAGGATGATTACGATAACGTTGTATCCTTCCCAGGCCTCACGCTCTGAGTGACCTGAGTGTACTGTTATATTCTTATTAAACTTTATCTCAGAAGCCTTTTCAGTATACTTTCCAGTAAACCATGGAGACTTATCTATTCGTGTTCTAAATCCCTTAAAGAAAACGTTGTTTGCCTGCTGTGCGTTAATAGCAATGTTAATGATATCAATAGAATCTCCAGGAGGCTTTCCATAATACTGAGCTGGATCCTTAAGACACAATAGTAAATATACTATATAGGCTACTGATATGGTTGAGCAGTAGTCTTTTCCAGAACCTTTTCCAAGTTGAGCAACAACTTCATTAGCCGTTTGCTTAAACATTCTTTTTCCTTCATCTTCCCCAAATAATTTAATCAGAGTAGACTCTTTATAGACCTGCGAAGATTTTTCAATTAATATATATTGATACTCAGATAAAGGTGGAAGTCCTAGGTAATCTGGGCTTGTTACAAATGTGCGTAGGTCTACTGGACGCTCATCAAACTCTTCTCCGTCTAGTATGTCGATTAAATCATTAAAGTTAAGATCCATTTTAAAGATTAAGCATCCTTTGCAGGGTGCGATGAACTTGTGGAACTTCCATAATAGGTGGAATGTCTATTAATCTTATTTTTATGTTTTGAGAAAACTTTTGAGACTCTGATGTAATAATATTTGAATAGTGATTATACATTTGATCAATAAACTCTGGCTGACGTGGTTCAGCTAAAGCTAACACAGTTATATTTACAATACCGTCATCTAGTGGGTCTAGATGATATAGATTGACCATGCTTGATCCCACATAACAGACTATGTCTGATGCAGATCTACAAATATTTATTTGTTCTTCTGGAGTAAAGTCTTCCATGCATACCGACTCAAACCCTCTTTCACGAAAATAATTTTCAATACCTATTTCATTAGGATGAACTCTTTCGTAATTTTTTCTAGATATGTATATCTTCTTTTTTATCTTTTTTCTTTTTTCTAAAAATGAATTTATTTCATTTCTTGTATAGTTAATTATATCTAGCTCGTGGGGTCCATTGCTTCTATGTAAAAGCCATGCAGGGAAATAAACCATCATGTTTGAAACACTTGGGTTTAGCCATTGGTCACAGTATTCCTTTTTTGCATTATGGACAACTAGATCTTTTCTTTCATAAAAAACATAAGACTTTGCAAATGTTAAATTTTTTTCCATTAAATCTTTAAGTGTAACGCATTCAAAATCTATATCGAGAGCCTCTAGCCAAAACGCTAGGGATGAGGCATCTTCTTCTCTTCCGTATAAATTTTTAGCATTTTTACTATTTAGTCCAACAAAAATTCCATTTCTATCAACTTGTGTGTCTGCTAAAATAATTAATTTAAAGTCAGGGTCTATTCTTTTCAAAAAGAATAACTTTGGAAGAAGCTCTAAATAGATATGAAAAAATCTTGATGTGTAGGCTGTTACATAAACTGACTTTTCTTTTTCGCCTTTAACGTAATTCTTGTCTATTGAAGTTATTATTGGATGAAGCATAAGCTGATGGTCATGCGGCCCAGCACTTACAACCTTTTGCAAACTTTCTTCTTTAAAGTCATCATACTTAGAGTCAAAAACTTCGTACTTGGCATTTAAATAAGATACGCAAATTTCTGAATTAGTAATTTCATATATAGACTCTATATAGTCTTCATCATTTTTTGGCACGTTTTCAGAATTATTAAAAAAATACCTGCTTTTATCTTTGGGAGTAAACTTAGGATTTTGTCCCTGATCCAAATATCTTTCTAAATCTTCTGGAGTTCCTAGCCCACGAAACTCTTTTGCTCGCAAAGTAGTTATGACTTTCTGATCTTCTATTGCTTCGTTGTAAACTGGAGCAATATAAAATTCATTGTTAGTTCTTATTCCTTTATCAATCATTTGTTGAGCATACTTTACAAAATCTGATCCCGATTTCCAATAATAAAGTCCACAAGTTGCTTCTTGACCTACAACAACTTTTTCGTATACGTGTCTTACAAAAGGATCCTTTAGCTCTACATAAGACCACTTATCTTCGTTAGATTGAAATGTCATAACAGCACCATCTACTCCAGATTCAACCCACAAGTTCATGTCATCTTTTGCATTCCATCTTATGTATTGGTCTGAATTGACAATTATTAAATGCGAATCGTTGTCAATAATATCTTTTGCTAAAAGAGCTGAGCAGGTTGCCCCTTCTAGTTTCTCTTTTTGCACTACAATCTCAAAGTCGTTACAAAATTCACCAATTTTTTTATATAAATCGTAATCTTTTACGTGCTCTTCTTTTGCAACAAAAATAAAGTGAGCGTCCAGATCAATAGAATCATGGACTATGTTAATCATTGTCTTTCCATCAATTTCAATTAAAGGTTTAGGTGTTGCATATCCTGCTTCAACAAACCTGGAACCTTCTCCAGCCATTGGAATAAGAACATTTATATTTTTTCTTGTTGGATTCAAATGACTTAATACTAAATCCATATTAAGATCACTTCTGTTTTTAATGCTTACCAATTTGGCTCCACTTGAAACAGCTGCAGATTTACCAACAAGGCTATCCTCAAAAATAACTGTATGCCATTTAGTAGTTTGCATATTTTCCATACACATCAAATATATTTCTGGATTTGGTTTTGGCGAAACAACATCTTCATTGGCCAGATAAAGATTTACATGGTCTATTAAGCCTAAAGATGTTAGGCAGGCCTCAACAGTTTCTTTAATACAGTTACTTGCTACAGCAACATCTACGTTATACTCTCTAATAACTTTAAATATTTCAATTAATTCTTCATCTTTAGGTAGATTTTCAAAAAATTTAATTGACTTTTCCTGCTTTGATTTCCATATCTTCTCGTGATACTCTTCTGGCAGATTACGAGTTTCAGTCAATATTTTTAATTTTTGTTTTGTTGTAAGACCTTCGAAAATTCCATACTGATCATCTTCTGATATCACATATTTTTCGTCTACTTCTTTTAATGCAATATTTAATGAATCAAAATGTATTTTTTTGCTATCTACAAGTACCCCGTCTAAGTCAAATATAAAAAGTCTATTGTTCATGATATTTCCGTTTCTATAAATACTGGCTCGACAATGCCAGTAATCTGAGATAATCTTTTTGCAACATCCATTTTACATTTAGGACACGAAGCAGTTACTTCTTTTAGTATTTTTATTAGGATGTCTTGTTTACGTTCAGTTTCAGCAATTTGATCTGCTAACTCTGCATTGTCTAATAGCCCAACTTCTTGAAGCATTCCAATTCTTTTGCCCTCAATATCTGCAATTAGCTTTAGTGCTCCTGATTTAACACTCAGTTGTCCTGCTTGATCTGCATCCTCAACAGTTTTCCATGCTTCTTTAATAAGCATTGCGTAGTGTTGGTCTGCTCCAGAGATAGCTTCTTTAGCCCTTTCACGGGCCGCTGTGTCATTGTGGACTACGCTCTTCCACTCATCTATTAGCTCGACTACTTCGGATCTTTTAAATCCTGTAACGGTTGCAATTTGAGTTGGGTTGTTTCCCTTTAGCAGTTCTGAGACTACTATGTTCATTCGGTCAAAGTGGTCGGCTAATTCAATTTCGGACATATACTAGAGTATACTCTTAGTCGACTAAAAAATCAACTGGATCTAGCTATTTTATAGAGAACTAGATATCCAATTAAATCATCGATATCATTATCTCCCGCAAACCCTTGGTTATTTTTTACTCTATTTAGCTTATCATCTATACGGACTTTTAATTGTTCTGTTGAATCCGCCGTTGAAAATATTCTAGCTGGCTCAAGGGCTGAGTTACCGTATGAGATATTTTTTTCAATTAACATGTGTGCAATATCGTGGCAGGTTGTCCAAATAGCATTGCCAGCTGGGGCACCAACTGATTTTAAATATAGATCGCTACAATTAAATTGCGTAACATCTTCAAATACTGGTTTTAATGTCATAATACATACCAATCGTCCCATTGGGATACATCCTCATATATCCGCCTATAACCCTTCTGTATTAGAAGTTCATATATTTTTTCTCTTTGTTCAGTATAGTTATGCTCTACTGTAATTAATTTAAACATTCTAGAGAAATCGTATGCGTTTAGTATATCATATTCACTGCCTTCTGTGTCAATAGACAAATACCCTATTTCTGATGGCGCTTTATATTTATCTAACATATCTTTTAATGAAATAGTTTTAACTTTATATATTGTGCCTCCTGCTCTGGTTTGTGCCCAACTATCTTTATCGGCATATTTAGTAATAGCAGATAAGCCATTTCCTACTTCTGTAAAATTAATTTCTAATCCCGATTCGTAATAAACACAATTAGTTTCTATATTGCATGATCTATTATTAAATAATTTTTCATGTGAATATATCGATGGCTCTGCCAAGATTCCAGACCAGCCGTAATATTTCTCTAATGTGTATGTATTGCTGTTAGTTATTCCGTCGTCAGCGCCAAACTCTACAAAGTAGTTGGGTTCATTTCCTAAAATTTCTAAAGCTAATTTATCTTGATTATTTTGTGAAGTCATCTGCTCTTCTTTGCCAAAGGTTCTTCAATCCATTTAATATATCCATCGTGCCAATTTTGACTTCCATATAAATGATGCACTGCGGTATGATGAAATATTCTCCAATTTTCTCCACCATAACAGAAAAATTTTTTATTTTTTACAGATTCATATTCGTTAAATTCTATTGATTTGTTTATTAATTGTGCATGTCTACATCTACCATCTGTAGATTGCTCATCACACTTATGATCTTCCTCTTCAACGCCTAGCCCTTTTAATATTCCGCTAGTCCAAACTGCTGGACCAGTATAATAATGAACAAAATGTGGGATATTATAATCTGCATTTTTATTTCTTTCTACAATTAAATCTATAACTGACTTTATTATTTCATTTCCTTTTGAAGCTGCAAATGTCCATTGGCAGAAATGTAGGTCGTGTTCTGGACAAACTATCATATCGTATTCTGGCTTTAACCAAGTGTCTATAGGCTGTTTGCATAAAGTGTCTAAATCTGAATACACTCCGCCATAAGCATATATAATTAAATATCTCCAAAGATCGCCACGCATTACTCCCACAGGGAATGATATGAATAGGTCGTGCATCTCTTGTCCATAAAATTCTTTTACAAATATAGCAGCTTCCTCATCACTCATATATCTATATTCGTAGTCTGGGTTTAAATCTTTCCAAGTTTGTACGGCATCTTTCATATACGGCTGTAGCATATCGAAATGGTCCTTGTATGTTTGCCAAATTATTTTAGGTATCATCTTTTTTTAATTAACTGAAATTTCTCTAAATATCTCTGTATAGTCATAGCAGAGACCTTACACTCATCGGCAATTTCTGTTACCGTTTTCTTTTGAACAACATATCTTCTATATAACCAGGTCTGGCTTTGATATAGTTTCATCGTTCTGTCAACACCTTATTAGCATAATGAGCAATGCCGAATGCATCTGCTACGTCAAAATCTGTTATGGTCAGGCTATACTTACTGTTAAAGTAATCTACCGTTCTCTGCTTACGCATGTTTCTTAATTGAGTTTTATACCAAGAGTCTGCGTACCCTGGGTTCTTTACTCTGATAGCCGCCTTCTCTTCTTTAGTCGGGTTCTTATTGCCAATATACGCCTGCCAAGAGCTCGGAGAAATAGTAATAACTGAAGCACCCGTAGACATAAGTTCAGCAATGACAACGCCATAAACATATGATAATTTTATCACAGCATCGGGTGATCTGACAAGGATTGCTCCTTCAACAGCAATATAATCACTTTTTAATTCTTCTAACATTGAACTGGTTTTAATTTTAGCAT
>Ga0315900_10004181_pt1 | contig 20498 bp, 18 predicted proteins | sample LakEriMetagenome_FD_203521 | JGI IMG/M metagenome (GOLD analysis project Ga0315900, IMG submission 203521) | Freshwater fungal communities from buoy surface, Lake Erie, Ohio, United States - Buoy 12 MA114 | ecosystem: Environmental > Aquatic > Freshwater > Lake > Lake biofilm | place: USA: Lake...
CCTTAAAATAACCCGAGGCCAATAATTGTATTCGATCATAGCGATATTGGCTGGAATCGGGCCGATTGAGGTCCACAAAACCCCAACGGCCATTTGGATGCTGACCCAACAAAATATCTATCCGGGGTGTAAATCCTAAGGCAATGTGGTGACCAAGTGGCAGGCTGCGTCCGGGATCCGTCAAAAAATGGGCAGTTGTACTGTCGATTTGAGTACCCGAACCGTGGTACAGCAGCACAGGTGCACTATCGGACACATAGGAAATGGCTATTCCTGGTCCCAACAGCACCTGTCCATCCGTCCGAAGCAAGTGAAACTGCTGCTCCTTGTTTTTTATCATCAGGTACTGCTTGGGAAACTGATTTGGGAAACGAATATCCCGATAAATGGACGGGATCGTTAATCCATTGACCCTAATATCTCCCCAAGAAATCTCCTGACCAGTTGAAGTGAAAAGATGGTCATCGTAATTTCCCATCGGTCCAGACAGGATCCAAACATCCCCCTTCTTGTCCGATATTTGAGATAGGATCCCTTTTTGGAGCGGAAGCACCCAGCTGCCCAACGAATCCACCAGTCCACAACGCCCATCTGACTGATACACCAGGAAGCGGTGGCCATCACGGGGTTGAATTTTGTGAAATTGGAAGGGCAGCAAGGTATCCCCCTTAGTGGTCAAAACACCCACCAGTGGGGTACGCCCCTCAATTCGATACAGGCTGTCCTCCCATTGCACCTGAGCGGAGGCGATATAGCTGCTTAAGATAGAAATAACGTAAAGGGCCTTCGATAACATGAGCTGGTATTAGGGTGCTTTAAAGGTAACCATCAGGGTGTACTCTTTTGGGGCAGGGACGCCATTGTTTTTTCCAGGCAGCCATTTGGGCATCCCCTTCGCTACACGAATGGCTTCTTCACCACAACCGCCTCCGATATCCCTTAGTACCCTTATGGATGACAAGCTCCCATCTGCTTCCACTGTAAAGCCAAGAACGACCCTTCCTTGAATATCATTCTTTTTAGCCAGCTCAGGATACTTGACCTGTTCTTTCAAGTATTGTTGCAAAGCTTGTTCACCGCCCGGGAAACTGGGAATCGTCTGGATGTCCACTGGTGGCGGGGGTGGAGGAGGCGGAGGGGCCATGACTTCCTCAACCATAGGCGGAGGCGCTTCCTCTACCAACATCTCATCGACCATGTCTGGCATTATATCGGATCTCCCATCATAATAGGGCGGAGGACTCATTGGAATCGCCAGGCCACGGCGGGTCAAGGCAACCCAGTGGCCAGATGGGGCCCCTTTTTCAAAGGCTGCGGCTACCAAAGGGCCCTTGTGTTTTTCAACATAAAACTGATTTAACTGCAGGTTCATAGGATCGGTCATTACATCAAAGCCCTTAGCATGGACTTTCTTGCCTTCTCCGTTCAATAGGTACCAGCGTCCCCCCAATTGCCCAGCATAAAAACCGTGTAAAACAGGAAGGATTTGATCGTAGATATACTGAGCTTCCGCTGGTTTCTTCAGGGAAATAAAACCCCATTTGGCCCCTTTCTCCATGGGTAACCCAAGGATCCAATCAGGAGAGACGGTGCCTTTTAATTCCATAAAACCCCGGTTAAGCAGGGCCTTCCCCTTTTTGTTATACGCCTGCCACTGGTAAATACCCGGCTTGGCCGCATCCTCCTTGGAGGCTAATAATGGGTGCAGCTCTGAATAATACTGAATAGCATTAAATTCCATTGGCAAGATCTGTCGGCCATCCTTATGGTACAAGCTGAGGCGGGCTCCCTCTTTTTTACGAAAGGTCAGGTACCTCCAGGGTTCCTGCTGCGGCAGTTGGTTAATCAACATCAAGCTCGGAAAGGAAATCTGAACTTGCTCCAGGAGCAGGTTCCCGTCCCGGTCATATACATTGGAGGTTCCCCCTTCAGCACTTCGGCTTATGTATACTTCCTCTTTTTCCCAAAATTCTCGATTAAGGCCATAAAATGGCTGAATCCCAATCAAAAAACGACCCTTTTCATCGGTCAAGCCCCATTCTCGTTTGGGAGTACGGACAATAAAGCGATGGGTACCCTCCTTCTGAATATTGGTATAAACAGGAGATAAAACGGTATCTCCATTGAGCCGGAATAACCCGACTGCATCCTTTTCTCCAGCTATAATCAGGCTGTCCTCCATCCAGACCGGCTTGGTAAACCCTGGAGGAAAGGGATCATTCCCCTGTTTATCGTAATGCAACCAGTCCTTTCCAGGCCTGCGTAGAATAATGGTTTGATCGTTATAGCCTCTCCCGGCAGAATTCCCCTCTTTGGCATACAAGAAGGTTCCTTTTTCGTTAAAAAAATGAATTTCCTGGGGGGGATTCTCCACCCTACCGGCAATCAAATCTGGATAGATGGCATACACTTCTTTGTACTTCACCGGCAAGACCAAACCCTTGCCCGGGCGGTAAATACCGTACCGCATCCCCTCCGGCAATTCAGATCCAACCACCACCCATTGTGGCAGTTCCGGTGCAGACATCATCATAAAATGCATCTGATCGAAAAAAGGAACCAATTGTTTCCCTTTACCATCATAAAGAGCCTTTTTCCCGTCCTTGGTGGCCACCAACAACAAGTCCTTTCCTTTCTGAATAGATACCTCGTCAAATGCACAAGGTAAGATGGGCTGGTAAGTAGCCGCATCCCAGACACCTGTCTTGCGGGTTTTCGGGTCGTACTGAAGAAAAGGCTGGGCGACTGCCATCTGAGGGATCAAAACATACCCCAACAGGAGCAGGTATAAGCCTTTTTTTAGGAAAATAGAATTCACCATCGATATAAATTTAAAAAATTAGGTATCAAAAAAGCGTGCAACGCACTCCTTAGTTTAATTTGAATTTGACTGGCAAGGTCATGTTGGTCCGCCGCACCGGTTTTCCCTGCGCTGCTGCAGGCACCCAAGGTGGCATATTTTTGAGTAGGCGAATGGCTTCCTCTCCACAGCCCCCACCAAGATCCTTCCGAAGGCTGATTTCTGTTAATCGCCCATCTTCTTCCACTGTAAATTGAAGCACCACAATTCCTTCAATCCCTTGCTTCCTGGCCTCTTCCGGGTATTTCAACTGTTTAGCAATATAGTTCATCAGGGCTCGGTCGCCTCCAGGAAAAGAGGGTTCGGCACTGGAAGGGGCGGCGGTTTGCTTTACCGGCTCTCCTGCCAGGCTAAAACGAAATTGCTCCGCTCCCTTATATGCCAAGATACCCCGGTTTTTCTCCACTTTCATCGAATCATAAAGCAACTCAGCCGACTCAGGTTGGTCCATTGGAATAAAACCCCATCGTCCGTCAGGTTTTTTTTGCCCAAACAGCAGGCAGGGAGACTCCGTAAAGTCCAATCGAAAAAAGGGATTCTTCCACAATGCATTGCCCTCCAAGTCATACGCCATGGCCGACCAGCTGTTGTTGGCTTCGCGTTGGTAAGCCAGGATGGGATGGCGTTCGCTGGCATAATCAATTTTCAGGTAGCGCACGGGCAAGATCAGCTTCCCATCTGCCCGCATCAAACCATGCTGCTCGTTTTTGTGGTTCCAAAGCCAGCTATAACGCTGGTACTGACATTCGGGCAAGTAATCCCAAGTAGGATTGATGAGAGGCAGGGCCTGACAACCCTCGTGCCAGCGTTTGCCTTGTGGATCAAAAACCCCTAGCCCCGGATTAGGCACCGTGGGACTGTAGTAATCGCCGGGCTGATCCCCCAGGCAGACGATTGATTGTTTTTCTTTCATCAAAAACTGCCCCTCGGCATTTACCACGCCTTTTTGCCAACGAGCATCTTCTACCGAAAAATGCCCATTGGGCAGGGGCTGCATGGAAAAATACTCCACCGGCAATAAGACTTTTCCTGTAGGATCCACCAGGCCATACTTCCGCTCCCGCTTCACAACCACTTGTTTGCCGTTGGACCAAATGGCCTCCTCCAGTCCGGGAGGGTTCAAAGGCTGTCCCTGCAAATCTACCCAGCTCGGTGGAACTGTTGACTGTTGCCGACGAATGAATACCGATTGCCGATCAAAACCCGGCTGAAGTTGCGTAGGACCATCCGAACGCGGCGCGGTGAACAACACCTGACCGTTTTTGTCCAAGAGTTGCACCGTCCGGTCAGACTTTCTACCCCAGATCCAGCTGGTATCTACCAGACCAATTTCTTCGTACTCTGGTGGAAGCAATTGCTGCCCTTTGGCATCCAGGAGTCCCCATTTGGGTCGGATGCCACGCTCATTAGTAACTAGAATCCAGGACCCTAAGCGTTGGATCTGCGTGTACTCAAAGGGTAAGAAGACACTGCCATCACCCCGGATAAGTCCCACCTTTTTCCCCTTTCGGGCCAGCAGGAGGGTATCGTATTGCTGGGGCAAGCAATCGTACTCAAAAGGCACCAACACCTCGCCAGCACTGTTGACAAATCCCATACTACAGTTGGTATAGTCCATTTTTCGGGTCTGTGCCAGCCCATTTACCAACCCCAGGCAGGTGACTACTATAATTATTAAGCGCATTTTGTTTATTAATTGTCTAAGTTAAACTCATTTCCTTGCGCATCAAGTCCTCGTTGCTTTAACGACTCTAGGGTTGCCACCGCCCGCAATTGGCGTGTGGGCTTTTGTTGGGCTGCCCATTCCAGCTGGGCGCTGGAGGGGGCTACCAGAGCAGCGTATTTATGTTGGGTCAAGCGCTCTCCCTGCTCATTGATGAATGCCAGAAGATTCCCGTCAGAGGCGCTGAAGCAGCCATTTTTTAAATCAAAAATCTTCGTATAACCCGTTTTACTGGTGAGCTGCCCATCTTGTAGGCGCAGCAAAAACTGTTCAGTGCCTTTTTGAGCGATCAAAAGGGAAGAAATCCCGGACACATCTGCCAGTATTTGATACCCAAAGGGTGTTTTCTGTTGCCCCAGGGAATCAAACAAGGCCATTCGGGAATCCAATGAAGCGCCAAAAAACCGGAAGTCCGCCAACGGAACAACATAACTGTACACGGGTGGCAAAAGGGGACCTCGCACTACATGGCCCAGTCCATACCGATCCCGACCTCGGTGGCGAATCATAAAATACGGCGCTCTCTGTCCCCTGATTGGTAGGGTATCCAGGGAGCGTACAGCTGGTCCAGCATAGTCCGAAAACAGTCGGGTTCGAGGGGTAAACTGTCGGGTACTTCCTCCTTGAGTGACTAGCAGGATGGGATAATGTGGGTCTGGTCGAATTTCATCGTACTGTAATGGCAGTACCCACTCATTTGGTGGCATCCAGTACCCTTCTTTCCCTTCTCTGGCAAGAATCAGACCACTTGGTACCCGCTGGGCATAATCAAAGCCCTCTTGTAAAAGAAGTTGACCGGAGCTGTTCCAAAGCCACCACTTCCCTTCCCTGAAGAACAAGTACTGCTGCTCCCCGGCAAATTTGCCAATTTCATATTCCAGAGGGACTACTACCTTTCCCAAGGGATTGATTAGGCCAAAAAAACCAGCTTTTTGTGCTAGAATTCCAATTTTTTCTACCTCCGCCACCCTGGCAATATGCTCTTTATCTATTTCTTCTAGCCGGTAACCCTGCTCCAGCGAAAGCTGTTGGTAAAGGCCAAATGGTACCAGCACTTCCCCCAGATGGTTGATCACCCCAAAAGCACCGTCTTGGCGGACCAGCATGAAAGACTGGGCGGAGGGGGGTAAATGATCATACCTGGCAGGTACAATGACCTTACCATTTGCATCCCGGTACCCCATTTTATCTTTTTCTACAAACCGTTCATAATGGCCTTTTGGGCCAGGGGGTAAATCCTCCACGGCTTTCGCCTCATCCCACTCCAGTTGTTGGGCAAACAAATAAACAGGCAACAAGCCCAACTGGACCAGCACGGTTACCAGCCCTGACTTATTTCTTAGTATTTTTTGCATCCGATAGGGTGTTTAGATATTGATTAAGGTTCCATTTCGCAGTAATGCCCAGGAAACATTGTCCTTGACAAGTACGGTAACCACCTCTTCTTCTGGAATATTTTTTGCGATAAAATAGGTTTTCATACCCGGAAGGTAAGATTCAGGGTAGGCTGAAGTGTATTCTGGCTTAAAAAGCACCTTTCCATTTGGATCTGCCACTCCTGCTTTCCCCTGCTGAAATAGGCTAAAATATCCATACCGCAACCGTTGAATATCGGAGTACTCCTCCTGCAGAAGGCGCTGTCCACGAGCATTTATGAGGGTGGTTTTGTACAGGGTATCCACTGCCAGCAAGACCTCATCGCTTCCCTGCTCTAGCAAAAGATAATTAGGAGGCACGACTTGTTGGTTTTCGATCGAAAGCAAGCTCCATCGGCGAGAAACAGGGTCCTGTACGGTAAAGTGTGGCTTCCTCTCCAGTTGGATCCTACGAGAAGGCTGAGGGTGTTCAAAGGGAATCAAGACCTGATTGGAGCGGTTCACCAAGCCCCATTTTCCAAGTTTTTGTGCCCAGCAATACAATTGATTATCCCAGTAAAAGGAAAGGCCAAAACCATCGTATTCAGAGGGAAGTACCTGATTTCCAAGGCTATCTACCAGCCCTGCTTTTCGGTACGAGACGCCGTCGGCATCCTCAGGCGTATCAGCGGTAACTACCAGTAGAGCTGGGGTACCCATTAGTTCGGGATTTATCAATAGTAAATAACCAATCGAATGGTATTTCCCGGGTGGAAATACCCAGTCCCCATTCAGGTCAAACAGCCCAAGGCTATCTCCTTTTAAAACCTGTACCCATTCTGGATGAAAGGACGAGTAGTTCAGCTCTACCGAACGGTATTCCAGTGGGAGAACGAATTTTCCATCTCCATTAACGGCTCCGGCTGGCTCAGAAGCGTAAATCAGGGCCGATTGCCGGCGCAACTGGGCATACTCCGGTGCAGGAGTACTCATTAAGCCTCCACTGTGTCGGGTAGCCGGGTAGAAATAATGGGCGTAAGCAAGTCGGTTAGCCTGAAAAGGGGCCACTACCTTCCCGCGCCCATCAATAATCCCCACCAAATCCTCCTCTTTGCGAGCGATCAGGCGGAGCTCCTCCAACCGTACCCCCTTAGGTGCTGGATCCTGCGGATTTCGGTACAGCAGTTCCAGGTTTTTATAAATAAATGGAATCACCACTGCATTCGCCTCATTAATAACGCCTGTTTTATTCCCTTTGGTGGCAATCATCAGCCCATTGTAGGCATATTGAAGTTGGCTGTATTGAGGAGCAATTAGTACTGTTCCATCTTTTGCTTTCATGCCATACAACCCATTCTGCTGAAAAGAATGCGCGTAATTACTGCCTTTTTTACTCCAATAAGCCTGAGTGGTGGTGATTGGAAAGCCATATTCATTGTACACTAATCCCGGTCCCGGTACTGAATTTTCGCTAGGTGCACGTTCATAATCGCGTATTCCTGGAACGGGGGCATAGATAAACACCTCTTTGCGGGTATCCGCTGCCCAAGGCCCCTCCTGAAGGGGTTGATTATTGTATTCCCGGTATTTTCCAATGGGCATGGTATGAAAAGGCGGGAGTGCCTGCAGAACAAAGGCATAGTAGCTTTCCAGCGGAAGGTCTACTGGAAGTTGGCAGCGAACCGAGCGGCGTTCTTGGTCTAGCTGCAGGTTGTGCATTTGTCCGCGGTAGCGGGCCACCGGTGCTTGTGGTTGGCGAATATCGTACGCCAGTAACTCCACCTCAATGGTCATGGGATCCAGTTCGGCGGGGTGCGGGCGAAACACCGCTTCAAAGCACTGCGTTGCACCGGAAGTGGCCTCTAATCGAAAACCAGCCTGTTGAAGGTAAAAACCCTGAAAGTCATTATTAAGCAGCCTGGCATCCACTTGAAGCCCGACAAAGTGCGTGCGCATCCTGTCCGCCAAAGGAGAAAGCACCGGATATTCGGTTCTATTATTTGTAAAATAAGACCAAGGGGTGCTGGTTTGAGCAACTACTTGAGTGTGAAAAAAAAAAGGAAGGAAGAACAGCAATAAGGTAATCCAATTCATAAGGACGGCAATATAGGCTATTTTTAAAAAAGGGATCTTGACAAACTGGCTTCTTGCTGGTTTTGGGGGATTTAAATCACGGGCATAAAAAAAGCCTGCAGCGCGCTGCAGGCTTTTTTTATCCATTCATTCGGATTTCATCGCCGCTTCCATCGTAAAAACGATATTGATTGATGTGGCATTCTGCATCCGGGGTGATTTTAATCCATTTTTTATAGGTCCAGAACCATTTCATTCGTATGCTGCTGAAAATCCAACCCTTTTTCAAGTAAGCATCGACATAGGGATGGACAAACAGTTGAATATCAGATTTGGGTCTGGATTGCAGGATAAACTGCAAATCCCGCTCAATGTCATCTGTGAGCAGGATGGTAGAATTAATGGTACCGGTACCGCCACAAGCTGGGCAATCTTCGGCAGTATTCAGGTTGATTTCAGGACGGGTTCGCTCACGGGTAATCTGCATCAATCCGAATTTGGAGAGGGGGAGCACCGTGTGTTGAGCCCGGTCTTTGCGCATAAAATCCTCCATCGCCTTGGCGAGTTGTTTTTTATGCTCGGCATTTTTCATGTCGATAAAATCGATCACGATCAGCCCTCCAATATCGCGCAGGCGCAGCTGGCGGGAGATTTCCTGAGCAGCTTCCAGGTTGACGGAGAAAATGGTTTGTTCGACGTCGCTGGAAGTGATTTTATGGCCACTATTGACATCGATTACGTGCATGGCCTCCGTTTTTTCGATCACCAGGTAAGCCCCACTACTCATGGTAGCTGTTTTCCCGAAGGAAGATTTGATTTGTTTGGTGATTCCGAATTGGTCGAGTACTGGTTTGCTTCCGGTGTAGTGTTGGAGGATTTTTACCTGTTCGGGGCTAATGGACTGCAGGTAGCTTTTGATATCGGCGTAAAGGTCCTTATCGTTCACCACGATTTTGCTAAACGAGTCGGTAAGCAGGTCGCGCAGCACGCTGCTGGTTTTATCCAATTCACTGAGCAGGCAAGCGGGGGCGTTCACGGTTTTGATTTGCTGGTAGATTTCCTGCCAGCGGCCCATGATTTGCACCACTTCTTCGTGGAGTTCCTGCACTTTTTTGCCTTCGGAAGCGGTTCGCATGATGATCCCGAACCCTTTAGGCCGGATACTTTCTGCCAAGGTTTGCAGGCGCTTTCGCTCCTCCGGGTTGGAAATTTTTTTGGAAACAGACACGACGTCATTAAATGGCGTCAAGACGATGCTTCTGGAGGGCAGGGTAAGTTCGCAAGAAAGGCGGGGCCCCTTGGTGGAGATTGGTTCCTTCAGGATTTGGACCAGCAGAGGGAAGCGCTTATTGAGCACATGATCCACCTTTCCATTTTTAAGGATATCCTCTTCCAGTTTGAAGTTATCCAGTTTATGGGTATTTATGGAGCCATTTGCTACTCCATTGGACCACTTCATGAGTGTTTTGAGCTTTGGGCCCAGGTCGGTGTAGTGTAAAAAAGCATCCTTTCGGTGGCCGATATCGATGAAGGCGGCGTTTAATCCGGGCATCATTTTGCGGATTTTACCGATAAAGATATCTCCAACGGAAAACGAGTTATCGTTTTTTTGATAGTGTAATTCAGCAAGTTTGCCCTCTTCAAGGAGGGCCATTTCTACGCCTGACTCGGAGGCGTTAATAATAAGTTCTTTTTCCACAGGGGATAAGGTATTGTAAGGCAACGCAGTTACAGCGTGCGTGTGGCCATAGGAACCAGCTAAAGGAATGTCGACAGACGACACTAAGTGACCAATAGATCTGACAAGGAGGGCGCTAGGGTCCCGGAAATGAGTAACCGGGAAGCGCGGGGATGCCGGGCGGATTTGGGGAAGAGAACCCGAAAGCTTGTCAGAAGGTGGCCTAATGTCGGAGTGGGCTTTCGATGGCCCTGGAAACGTTGGTAATGGGAATATTTAAGGGGTTATCGGCCCAAAACCAAACTATTGCCAAAAGGACTTTCCGGGCTAGTTCAGCCACGGAAAGTCCTACTATCGACAGAAGTGCTGGCAATTGCATGCACTTATAAAAGCCATTGCCTGAGTTCAGGCACTAGCGATTCTTCTTCTTATGGCGATTTTTACGAAGGCGTTTTTTACGCTTGTGGGTTGCAATTTTGTGACGTTTACGTTTTTTTCCGCAAGGCATACTGATGCACGAATTTTAAGTGATATGAATGGTTGTTATGTTATTTACAAAGTTGACCGTAAGAGGCTGCTTTCGCGGCATTGCCGGCACCTTCATAAGCTTTTGACAAGAGACAAGGGGTGTTCGGGTTGGATGGATCCAGCGAGTAGGCCTTTTCCAGTCGCTCAATAGCCCGTTCCCATTGATTGGTTTTGATGGCCAGTCTACCGAGCGCGTTATAAACGGCCGGTGCGTCCGGGTGTTTTGCTTCCAGGTCCCGCAGCATGAGCACCGCTTTCATCGGATTATCCGCTGGAGGGTTTTCAGCATATACGAGGGCAAGGTTCACCTTGTGTTCTGGCTGATCGGGCGCTAGGGAAGCCGCATTTTCAAAGGCCTTGATCGCTTTGTTGGCGCAATACCCTCGGATCAGGGCATTTTCACCAGCGGCGGGGATACCGTTAAAATAAGTTCCACCCGCCACGGACCAAGCCGCAGGAGTGTTTTCGAGGAGGGCAACAGAGTCTGCATACCCACCAGCGACTGGAATATTACCAAAACGGTACCAGAAACCGGAAAGGCCTTTCAGCGCTTCTGATTTTTCTGGAACCCTATTTCCAGCGGACATACTCGCTTTTTCCAGGGCAGCGACTTGCACACCCTGTTCTGGAGTGAGGTGTTCCTTGGCATCTGAGAGCAAAGCAGCAAAAGAAGTTGGTTCGCTCTGGATATCCCGAGAACGATCTGCGCGCTTTTGATCTTCATTCTTAGTGTCAAATCCCGCCCACAGTACCAGAAACAACAACAAAGCTGATCCGGTAGCTATCCACTGTAGTTTGTTCATAGTGTTTATTTATTCAGGTCTTCGGCATCAAAAGTGTCTAAACGTACCCCTACTCGTCCGATCCATTGTCTTTTGGAAGCGCGTGAACATTTGCCTTCACTTCTTCCATAAAAACCTTGGCTGGTTTGAAAGCAGGAATAAAGTGTTCCGGAATTTGGATGGACTTTCCCCGCTTGATGTTCCGTCCGATTTTGGCAGCCCGCTTTTTGATAATGAAACTGCCGAATCCACGAACATAAACGTTCTCGCCGCCTTCCATGGTATTCTTGATTTCCTTAAACAATGCTTCCACCGTTACCAGTACGTCCACTTTTGAAATGCCGGTCTTTTCTGAAATGGCATTCACAAGATCAGCCTTTCTCATGATTTATCGCGTTGATTTTGAATGAATTAAATACAGAAAGTGGGACAAACCGAAAACCGAGGTGCAAAGTTCCGATTTTTTTTGACAAAAACAAGGTTTTTTTGGGAAAACCTCGTTTGATCCGAAAGAAATTAGAGCTGGTCGTTCGCTTTTTACCACTTATTTAAAAAACAGCGCAACATCCGCTGTCTTTTTGAATTCTCCAAACATTTATTGATTTTTTTTGAAAAATACAGACTTTCTACGCAGTACACCTATCTTTGCAGGATAATTTTCACGCAGAACAGAACTTCTGCCAACGATTTCATTTCAATCGGAATCTGCATGCTTTTATCAATGACCGGATACGGACGCGCTACCGGAATCTATGGCGATAAGTCGATCCTAGTAGAGTTGCGCTCCCTCAATAGTAAACTCACCGACATCAAAATGCGGATGCCGGCAGAATACCGCGATAAAGAAGCAGAGATCCGAAAGCTCGTCACAGACCATGCCGAACGAGGAAAAATTGACGTGCTAATTGAGGTCCAAAACCTCAATGGAGCCGCCACCGTCTCTCTTAATGAGCCGGTCTTCAAAGGCTATTTCCTGGCCATCTCCAAACTAGCGGATGAGCTTGGGCTTGATAAATCGGAGCTCTTGCCCTCCATTCTCCGAATCCCAAGCGTCATCGCCTCCCAAAGCTCCGAAACCAACGAAGAGGAATGGACCACCTTAAAAGGCATCCTTCAGGAAGCTCTTCACGGTCTCCGCAACTACCGTTTGCAAGAGGGAAAAGTACTCGATCAAGATCTCCGGGACCGCATCGCTTCCATCCTTGGTCTGCTTGACATGGTTGGACCATTTGAGCAGGAGCGGTTTCATAAAATGCGGGAACGCATGCGCAATAACCTGGAAGAAACATTCGGCCGAGAAAACGTAGACCACAACCGTTTTGAACAGGAAGTGCTTTTCTACCTGGAAAAAATGGATATGAGTGAGGAAAAAATCCGCCTAGCTCAGCATTGTAAATATTTCATCGAACAGCTCGACGACCACTCCCAGTCTGCCGGCCGAACACTCGGCTTCATTTCCCAAGAAATTGGACGGGAGATCAACACCCTTGGAGCCAAAGCCTATGATGCGAATATTCAGCGCTTCGTCGTTCAAATGAAGGACGAGTTGGAAAAAATAAAGGAACAAATCGCCAATGCGCTTTAAAACAAGCAAGAGTTGGAGCGGTTAGAACTCAAATCTCCGCTCCAACTCTTCTATTGCTTCCTACAACTGCATCGGTACTTCCATTAGTAAAATCTCCGCTCCCGGTGTCTTGGCCTCCAACGCAAACCCTTCCGTGTCCCAGATTCCCAAACCGTCGCGTTGCTTGAGCTGCTGCCCAGCAAGTTCAAATTCCCCTTTGATTACGAAGGCATACACGCCGTTGCCTGCTTTCCGGATTTGATAGTCAGCGCCTTTCCCTTTTTCAAAAGTACCCAGATGAAACCAGGCGTCTTGGTGAATCCAAACGCCCGCGTCGTTGGGATTTGGAGAGAGAATTTGCTGCAATTTATTTTGCCGATCCTCCGCGCGCAAGGTCAACTGATCGTACCGTGGCGTTACATTCCGCTTATTTGGGAACACCCAAATCTGTAAAAATTTGACCAACTGGTCTTTGTTCTTATTGTATTCGCTGTGGCGAATGCCCGTTCCGGCACTCATCACCTGAATATCCCCGTTTTTGATCACTGTGGAATTCCCCATACTGTCTTTATGCTCCAAGTCGCCCTCCAAGGGAATAGAAATGATCTCCATGTTATCGTGCGGGTGGGTTCCAAATCCCATACCCGCGTCAACGGTGTCGTCGTTGAGCACCCTCAACACCCCGAAGTGCATCCGCTCTGGGTTATAATAATTGGCAAAACTAAAGGAGTGATAGGAATTCAGCCAGCCATGATTGGCGTGTCCGCGGCTTTCAGCGCGGTGCAATACCGTGTTATTCATAATTTTTGTTGTTTCGTTTGGTAAATGATTAAATCCGATGATATCCAGGGGGACTAGTTCATCGATCTCGTTTTTCAACACATTGGCCACGGAGCCGGTCGCTACCAGCATACCCGTACCTAGGAATCCTTTTTTCAAAAAATCTTTTCTGTTCATCTTGTTTGTTCAATTAAGCGTTTAAAAGAACCAATTCGTGCATTTGATACCACAAAAATAGGTGAAAGGCTTCCACCTTTACCATAACCTAGATTAAGAAAACAGGTTTATGGTAAAGAAAGAGAGGTCAAGTGAGCACTCGGAGGTGAATTGGCTTATACAGAATGGGGTTTATTTCCCCTTTTTTAGCCAATTCGCCCTCATTTTACTAAAAAACTCCGGGGTAACGCCAATGTAAGAGGCTATATACTTTTGGGGCACCTGGCTGACCAGGTCCGGGAACCGGCGTTCAAATTGGGCATAACGCTCTTCTGCGGTCCGACTTAGGTTATCAATGAGCCGCTGTTGACTTGCCACCAACGATTTTTCAACCAGTATTCTGAAATAGCGCTCCAATTTAGGGATGTCTAGGTACAGTTGTTCTTGCGCCTGTTTGGGAAGCAACCAAACCTCGGTGTCCACCATAGCCTGAATAAATAGTTGTCCTGGTTGTTGAGAAAACAGGCTGTATAAATCGGCCATCCACCAACCAGCTGGAGCAAAACTTAATAGGTGCTCGCCTCCTGACTGATCAAGGGTGTATCCCCTCAAAATACCTTGGTGCACAAAAAAAGAATGCCGACAGATCTGTCCTGACTGCAACAAAAAACCGCGTTTCGCCACCTTTTTGGGTATTAGATGACTACAAAAATGGTCCTGCTCCTGTGGTGTAAGTTCGATGTAATCCGACAAGTGCTGCAACAGTACAGAGGTATCCATCACTCTTTGCTACGCTTTTACACACTTTTCAATAGCCGAACAATGGTCGAGCAGAATATTGCCTTTGTACTTAAAAGAGGCACCAGGCGCATAATAAGCCTCAAAGGTCAGGCTTTCAACAGGTACTTTCGGGGTAAAGGTAAACTCGTATTTCCGCCAATCGGTATGGCTTACAAGGGTAGAAGTGGCCAGTAATACTTGTTTGGAACCAGGTTGGCCTCCTCCCCATATTCGAAGTCGGCAAGGCTGATGGTATCCCACGTATTGAGCAGCTTTACATAGATAAAGCGAAAGGGTGTAGCATTCCAAGGGCCGAAGTGGGTTAGAAAGCCGCTGCCCTACGTTTTCAACCCCACCATCGTCGCGGGTAACCAGGCCAAGGCAGGTGTTTCCATGAAAGGGAGCCGCTTGAAGTCCCCAGGCGCCAGGTAGAAGGTCGGGAGTATTGTTAGGAGTCTCAGATGACCATCCTTGCGGGAAACGGGCTTCTCTAGGATTGGGATCTTCGAAAGAAGGATTGACCAGGGTACTATGTGGAGTGCCAGAGGGAGCCGTGAAGCCTAGATGGACCAACAATAAAGAAAGATACAAGGCGCGCATCGAAATATATCCATTTAAGATAAAAAGCGGTGTGGCTGGTTACAATGTCTATGACAAAGGGATTGACCACCATTTCCCTCTGTTCCTCAGCCACTCATCTTTTTGTTAAAAATTGTATAAAATTGTATGAAGGATCAATTTACACTTGTTGGGGCGAGCCTTTTATTCCAAGAAGCCACAGGTTAAGTCCTTTTCCCCATCACCATCCGATCCGCCCCACTGAGGTCTTTTTTCAGCTCCACCTCTTTAAAACCTGCGTTTTCTAACAGTTCAGCCACTTGTTTGGCATTAAATTCATTGCATTCCAGTAATAAAGCCCCACCAAGAAGTAGCCACTCGCCTGCGAAGATAATTATTTTTCGATAAAAAAGAAGAGGATCGGCTCCTTCTACAAACAAGGCCATGTCTGGCTCGTGTTCCAACACATGCTCGGGCATGATAGATGCTTCCTCCCTTGGAATGTACGGTGGATTGGAAATGATCAGGTCCCACGAACGCTGCAGGGCGGGCACCCCTGTCAAGATATCTCCCTCCAGCAATTGCACCGAGGAATCTCCGAGGAGCCTTCTTGCATTGCTGCGAGCGACCTCCAGTGCCTCTGGGCTTTTTTCTACTCCCCAAAGCTCCACATCGTTTTTTTTGACCTTCAGCGTAATCCCGATGCAGCCGCTTCCAAGTCCAATGTCAAGCACCTTGGGAGCAGACTGGTTTCTCAAAATAGACAGGGCCCAATCCACCAATTCCTCCGTCTCTTGCCGCGGAATCAAAACGGAAGGATTAACTGCGAACCGAAGGCCAAAAAAATCGGCCTCCCCAAGGACATACTGAACCGGAACTCCTTTCACCAGAGATTGAAGCAGCTGCTGAAACCGGTCCCGCTCCTCATCGGGCAACATCCAGGTGGCGTATGATTTGGTATGAAAGGCATCTTCAATGACAATACGGGCAATACTGCGTGCTTCCCCCTCTCCATAACGGGGAGTCAGCGCTACGACTAATTGATTAAAAGCAGTTTGATTCATTTCACGTACATTTGCAGCACAAAAAAACGATAATTGTGCGATTTGATATAATTACTGTCCTCCCTGAACTGCTAGAAGGCCCCTTTAGCCACTCCATTCTCAAACGTGCCCAGCAAAAAGGACTGCTGGAGGTACATTTACATCCCCTCCGCGACTATGCATTGGGCAAACACAAACAAGTGGACGATTATGCCTTCGGAGGAGGGGCTGGGATGGTTATGCGAGTAGAACCCATTGCAGCTTGCATCGAACAATTAATGGCAGAGCGGCGGTACGATGCACTGATTTACACTACTCCAGACGGGGAGCGGTTGGAACAAACCACCTGTAATCGCCTTTCGTTAATGGAAAATGTCCTGATTCTCTGCGGCCACTACAAAGGAGTAGATGAGCGGATCCGAGAGAAGTACATCACCCACGAAATCAGTATCGGAGACTATGTATTATCGGGCGGAGAATTGGCTGCCGCCATACTGGTAGATGCGATCGGCCGGTTAATTCCAGGAGTTCTAAACGACGAAACCTCTGCACTGACCGATAGCTTCCAAGATGATTTGCTGGCACCTCCGGTATATACCCGCCCCGCAGATTGGAATGGCATGAAAGTTCCAGATATATTATTGTCGGGACACGATAAAAACATAGAAGACTGGCGGCATGAGCAGAGCGTGGCAAGAACCAAGGCACGTAGGCCAGATCTTTGGGCCAGATACCGGGGAGAATTACCCTAACTCCCGCTCCAGTACCTCAAACAGTTCTTCAATAGCATCGAACGACTTCAGACCCACAGCTTCTTCTTCGCCGCCAGAGAGGGTGATTCCTGCTGGTCGTACCGTATCTAATACCTCTTTCAACTCCTCCGAAGGACCATGGTAGTGTAGGTACAAGGAGTGCAGGGCTGCCAATGGCTGAAGATCAGAAAGTGCAGGAATCCAGGAACCCGAATAGCCGGGCAACTCCAGGATCCATCCTTTGACGAGAGCAGCCCTTTCCAACATCAGCGCTTCCAAACCCGGAGTATCGAGGGCGATTTTCACAAAAACAGTTAAGCCCTCCAGGCTGGAGAGATCGAAGGAGAAAGGTACCACTACCCCATCAAGCCGGAAAAAAGAGGCAGCCTCCCGAACATCTGCTGCCGGGGTCTGGCTCCCGAATTCCCCCAGAATAGCGGGGCCTTCTACCCATTCGCGCATGGCCTGCATTTGGATGGGGTCCAAATAGCCCTCTGTGCCAGCTTCCAGATTAAACACCAATCCCTGTACTTCCTTTGCAGCAAAATACCGGGCATCCGTGAGATTAGCAATTTGGCGGGCCAATACAGGCATGGTTTGTTCCATCATCTTTTTGCTGCAAAGGACGTGCTTTTTGGTCGCAGCCACAACATTTCCGGCCTCAAGTTCACTCAAAAAGGCAAGACATCAACGCTCTTAACTTCTCAATTTAGTAGATTTAGAAGGGCATTCCAGGGGCGCAAAAGAACAGATCCGATTTTTTTTTCGGAACTTTGCCCCATGCAGAAAAAACAGATCCTGTGGAGCACCGCGCTCCTGTTTGCAGCGCTTATTGCCTGGAAATTACTCCAAAATAAAGCGGCTTTGGAGGCAGAAACACAGCTCTCCAAGATTACCCGTTCGTTTGTCCCCGTAGAAACAGCCGCTGTTTCCTTGGATATTCTAAGCAATCAATTGGAAACCGACGGTATTTTTATGGCGGCCAAAGAAATGCTTGTCATCTCAGAAACCGCTGGTCGGGTCATCGAAACCTACAAAAACAAAGGCGATTATTGCCGGGAAGGCGACCCCATTGCAAAAGTGGACGATGAAATGCTCCGGATAGAACTGGAAGCTACCCAAGCCAACTTGGCCAAACTGCGCAAAGACCGGGAACGCCTCAGCAACCTGATTGAAGGAGATGCCGCCCCAAAAAATAAAATTGAAGACATCGAATTGGGCATTCTGGCCGCAGAAGCCAAAGAAAAAGGACTGAAAAAGCAAATCGCGAATACCACCCTCAAAGCACCAATGACCGGCACCTTGGGCATGCGGTTCATCGAGCGGGGCAGCGTCATCGGTCCCGGAATCCAAATTGGTCAGATGGCCAATTTAGACCGGCTGTTCCTTATGGTAAAAGTGACCGAACACGACGTCCTGAAAATTAAGAAAGGCATGCGGGTAGATGTTCTACCAGACGTATTAAACAGTACCCGATTACCCGGAAAGGTTACCAACATCGGGCTAAGGTCCGACAATACCTTTACCTATGATGTCGAAATTGAGGTGGATAATCCCGGCAACAACCTACTTCGGGGAGGCATGCACGCAAAGGCCATCTTCCAATTTACCGATCAACGCAAGGGCTTGGTAATCCCCCGAAAAGCCATCGTAGGAAGTGTTCAAGATGCAAAGGTTTATGTGGTGCGCGACTCTACCGCTGAACTACGGGCCGTTCAAATTGGCAGCCTGCAATCTGATCGAGCAGAGGTAATCAGTGGGTTGAGTGCTGGGGAAGAAATTGTATTGACCGGACAGCTTAACTTGTCCAACGGATCTAAAGTAGCTGTGCTTAAAGAACAATAAGAAACAATGAAAATAGTGATGGTCTGCCTGGGTAACATCTGCCGAAGTCCGTTGGCAGAGGGAATTCTTCGGGATAAAATTCAAAAAAAAGGCTTGGACTGGACGGTGGACAGTGCTGGGACTGGGGGCTGGCATGCCGGAGAGCTGCCAGATGAGCGCTCCATCCAAATAGCCCGTCAACGAGGGATCGACCTCACCGATCAACGCGCCCGCCAGTTTGGAAGGGCTGATTTCGAGCGGTTCGACCATATTTTGGTCATGGACACCTCCAACTATACGAATGTCCTCCGGCTGGCACAGAACGATGAGCACCGCTCCAAAGTAGCGATGATACTCAATTATGCCTATCCAGGGCAAGACTTTTCGGTCCCCGATCCTTATTACGGGGGGCCGGATGGTTTTGTAGAAGTATTTGATCTACTGGAAGAAGCTTGTGAAGCCTTCTTGCAAGCCCAGCTCTCCACCTGAAAAGAGCCTAGAACTCCCCACCGAATAAGCTCAGATTACAGCAAAGATCAACCATGCGGTATTTTTTAACCCTGGCCTATAATGGGCAACCCTTCTGCGGTTGGCAACGCCAACCCAGGGAAATTTCGGTCCAGGAAACCCTGGAAAATGCCCTTTCTACCTTGTTAAGAGAACCGATTCTGGTGACTGGCTGCGGCAGAACTGACACTGGGGTACATGCCCGGCACTACGTTGCCCATTTTGATGCGATCCTTCCCCTACCCGACCGATTTTTAAGCAGCTTAAATAGCCTCCTCCCCAAAAGCATTGCCGTGTACCATGTCCAAGTAGTGCCGCCAACCGCCCATGCCCGCTTTGATGCCTACAAACGATCCTACGAGTATCACCTATCCTATCGAAAAGATCCGTTCGGCAACGGATTGGTCTGGTTTTACCCTCAGGCTTCCCGGATGGATCGCGCCAAATTACAAGAGGTAGCCGATATACTGCCACAATACGACGCCTTTCTCCCTTTTTGCAAAACACACAGCGGAGTAGAACATTATCGCTGTCAATTGGAATCAGCCCACTGGGAATGGCGCGCCTCACAGGAATTATTGGTATTTCATATCTCAGCCAATCGATTCCTTCGAGGAATGGTGCGATTAATAGTAGGCGCCTGCGTTCAGACAGCACTGGGCAAACTGCAGGTAGACCAAGTCCGCGAGGCCCTCGAGCAACAAATGCCCTTGCCCAAGAATCTAAGTGTTCCTCCCGACGGGCTTTACCTGACTGATATTCGATATCCTTATAAAATTGATTGAACGTTTGTTCATAAAACATTTGGAATTATTAACATTTAAAACAAGTTGTAAACCAAAAGGACCCTTTACCTTTGGCCCCCATAAACACCTAACTGCTTTGAACAAGAGCGTCTTGCGTTTTCTTTCCTTCTTATTTTTGGTCAGCTTATGGAGTATTGCGCTCCAAAGGACGGCCTTGTTGGAATGTGCTTCAGCTGAAGTAAGTCTTTCCAGTGAGTGGGTATCCGCAGAACTGGAGGAAGATACAGATGCCGAGCTGTCGCTTGTAGGCTCAGGAGATGCTTTTTCCAACCCAATGGAAGGGTCGGAACCAAGCTGGGCCACTTCCCATCGTTCGCAGTCGTTACTGCTCCCCGCAGACATCGGGATGCACAAAATCAGGCAACACCAATTGTTCCTGATAGCACATTTTCAGCAACCCGCTTTCTACCTATTGTACCAAACCCTGGATGGGTACCTTGGTTAATTGTCCCTTTCTTTCTACCCGGCTCTACTAGCCGCTTGTATTTTTTTGGGAAAAATTCCCATTTCCATTTAAAAAAATAATAATATGTTTGACCACAAACAGGTCGTCGAAGATTCGACGAGTCCGGGTGGTTGGGTCGTCTCCGAAAGAGAAGATACCGGATCGGATGTAGGAAAAATCCTGCATACGTTGCGGCATTACCTACCGACCCAGACCCCACTCAAGGACTTTATTCACCATAATTCACTTCATGCTTTTCAAAATTTATCCTTTTTTGATGCCCT
>Ga0315900_10004182_pt1 | contig 20497 bp, 19 predicted proteins | sample LakEriMetagenome_FD_203521 | JGI IMG/M metagenome (GOLD analysis project Ga0315900, IMG submission 203521) | Freshwater fungal communities from buoy surface, Lake Erie, Ohio, United States - Buoy 12 MA114 | ecosystem: Environmental > Aquatic > Freshwater > Lake > Lake biofilm | place: USA: Lake...
CAGGCCATCGAATATTCGCGATATGTGCAGTTGCACCAACTCCCCGAGGCTGCCGCCCGCATCAAGCAACTCGACGAGGAGATGTCCCGGCGGGTCGAGTGGGACAGGCAGCACACCTTCGTCGGCAGGCCGAAGCCAGCCGCCGGCACGCCCTGACAGACGGGCTAGGGGGCAGGGCGGCGACGCCTTGGTGAAAACGGAGTCGCACGAATATAGTACCCGCCGAGGGTCTGCCTTCGACTCCGGTGTCCCCGGTCAATCCGATGCGACGTCATCACGCCGATCGCTCTTTCTCGCGACTGCACGAGTCGTCGTGGGTCACCCGCGTGCGCGGGGGCTTCACGCTCGTGGAGTTGCTGACCGTGATCGCGATCCTGGCCCTGCTCATCCTCCTCCTCATGCCAGCGGTGCAGTCGTTCCGGGCGTCGGCGCGCACCGTGCACTGCGCGAACAACCTCCACCAGTTGGGCCGGGCGTTGCAGCATTTCGTGTCGAAGAACGGTCGTTCTCCCTCGTCGATCGAGATGCTCGATCAGATGGGTTCGCTGATCGACGGGCAGACGGCCACGTATGTCTGCCCGGACGTCGAGGGGGCGGGCCTGCAGTCGTACGGCGTGAATGCCTGCCTGCACCGCGTCATGACCGAGGCGCAACTGATCGCGATGACCGACTCCAAGGCCAAGATCCTGCGCTACAAAGGTGCCAACCAGGACGCCTGGGACGCCATCATCGCGCCGCGGCACGCCGGTCTGGTCAATACCCTGTCGTGCGACGGGTCGGTGACGCCGCGCAGCCCGTCCGACATCAATCCCTACGATGCCAGCGAGGGGGCGCGAATCAGCAAAACCCTGTGGGAGCCGCGGCTCCCCTGCCAGGTGCTCGGTTCCACGTGCGGCTGCTTTACGCGGGGGCTGAAGGCGGTCTACACGCCGCTCCCCTTCGACACCACGACCACCCCCGTGACCATGACCATCACCACGCTCTACATGCCCTTCGGTCACAACACCGGCTACGGCGACGTGAAGCAGGAACTGAAGGGCATTCATCCCTTCTGGGACAACAAGCCCTATCGCCCGTTCACCGCCAAGATCACGGGGTATCTGTCGATCCCCAAGGCGGGCAACTACCGGTTCCTGGTCAGCCACGACGATGCCATGAGCATGCGGGTTGACGGCAACCTCGTCCACAACAACGGCGGCTGGACCGGCGGCCCCGGCAGCCAGATGTGGAACACCGCGGGGCCGATCCGGCTGGAGGCCGGGGCGTGCGTTCCCATCGAGGTGAGCCTGACGCAGAGTCCACCCACCGACAACCACCTCTGGATCCAGTGGGAGTCGGATTCCGGAGTCGCGCTGGGGCCCATCCCTCTCGACAGCATGTGTGCCGACCCCAACTGACCGAGTGCGAGCACACGTGACCCTTCCCGACACCCGTCGCATCGTCCGAGCCCTGCTGGCTATGGCGGCTCTCGCGGCCGGTTGCCGAGGCCGCACGCCGGTCACGCTCGAGCAGATCGAGGCCGATCAACTGGCGTTGCCCGCGGTGTACCTCATGGCCGATGGCCGCGAGGTGATCGTGCCGGCGAACCGCGGCGACGTGATCGTGGCGCCGGGGTCGCGGGAACTCGCCTTCCGGGCCTACATGTGCACCAATCCATCCTGCCCCAACCGGGAGCGGGGTTCCGCCGGCCGCCCGTTCCTGTTCACCTGGCCAGATCCGCTCTGGAAGGTCGACGAGCAGGGGCAGCTCCAGTTCGACGTGGTGCCAGACCGGGCCGCCGAAACCCTGCGCCGCGGCGGGCTGCCGGAGCCCACCTGTCCCGGGTGCCTGGAGCTCCGCAACAAGGACGGCGAACCGGCCGAAACCCGGCAGCGCTACCGCAACTGGGTGGTGTATTACGAACTGCCCGAATCCGCCGCGCGGCGCAAGGAACTCGACGCCGAGCACCGCAGGCGGCTGCAGGCGGAGGGGCGGCGGCGCTGATGCCCGGGCACGTGCCGCGTTTCGGCCGAGGTCGGCGTTGCGGCGTCGGTTGTCTTGGAGGCGGTGGTCAGGAAGTGCTTCCGCGGTGCGGTGCCATCGTGCTGCCGCACGAGTCCTCGTTCAGAGTCCAGTACGCAGGACGTTCCAGCGTCCGTTGGCGGACACGCCCGACAGATCGAGGTAGGTCCAGGTGCCGGTGCCGGTGACCGTCGTGGTGCCGGCCCTGCTGGCCAGCCTGCCCACGAACACCGCCCCCTGCACGCTGCCGCTGCTCACACTGAAGTCGACGCCGCCGCCGGTGGAGAGCGTGCCGTCGCCGGTGCCTGGCAGCGAGACGGTGATCACGCCACCGCGGACTTCGGCCTGCACCGGTCCGTTGATCGGGCCGCTGCCGCTGACCGTGCCGCTGTACGTGCCCGTGTAGATGCCGTCGTACCGCCCCACGTCGGTGCGATGGATGTTGAGAATGCGCACGTCGGCGGCGTTCCGGGCCGAATAGAGCGGATCGCCGCTCACGGCAGGCCCGGTGACGATCCTGTACAGCACGTTGCCGTTGAACAGGCCGTCGTCCTGTCCGGTGACCGAGACCGTCTGCGGCACGTTCCAATTCGCCGGCGTGAATGTCACCGAACCCACCCCGGGCAGCCCGGCGGAGGGATTGCTGCTGGATAGCGGCACCGTGACGTCGGAGGTGGGCTGATAGCGGAGCACCATGGCGAACGCCGTGGTGGCCCCCAGCTCGCTGGTCTTCAGGCCGGTGGTGGGCGTGACCGTTATTCCCGCGACGAGGATCCGGGAATCCAGGTTCCTCACCGTCACGTTGCTCACCGCCAAGCCCAGGTAGAGCGGATCGGTGCTGATCGTGTTGCCGGTGACGATGTGGTAGGTCCGCGTGCCATCCCGCACCCCGTCCGGCTGGCCGGTGATGGTCACCGTCTGCGGAACGGCGTAGTTGTCCGGTGTGAACACGAGCTGCCCCACGTTCGCGATGCCCTCGCCAGGGTTGTCGCTCGTGATGACGATCGACACGTCCGCGACGGGACGGTAGTTGAGCTTTACGGTGAAGACGTCGGTGCCGCCGTCCTCGGACGTCTTCAGCCCGCTGGTCCGCTTCACGGTCGCGCCCGCGACGAGCGTCCTGGAGTCCCTGTTCGTGAGCGTGGCGTCCTTGACCATCAAGCCACCATACGCCGGATCGGTGCTGACGCAGTCGCCGGTGACCAACTGGTAGACCTTGTTGCCGTCGCGAATGCCATCGGGCTGGCCGGTCACCCGCACCTGCTGAACGACGTTCCAGTTGGCCGGGGTGAATACGACCTGCGTCCTGTCCACCTGCCCCTCCAGCACGTTGCTCGAAGAGAGCGGAATCGTCACGTCGGCGGTAGGCTGCTGGGTGAGGGCGATTCTCACGATCGCAGAGCCGCCGTCCTCGCTCGTGGTCAGGCCACGGATGGGCGTGACCGTCACGCCGGCGGTGAGGAGGCGGCGGAGTTCCATCGGCTCCAGGCCAAGCCGGTGTTGCGGGGTGACGCTGCGAGGCCGCCGCCGGCGGAGTGAGGAGGAGAACATGTCGATGCTCCTGCGATTCGGTCGCGATGGAGATGTCGGGCCGCGGGGCGAATGCTCCGCATGGCGCCGGCCCGTGACGCTCGATCATCGGGCCGACGGATGAACCCTAAGGCGGCAGGAACGCCACAGGCAAAGATTGGGCACGGCGGTGCGGCGATCGCTTTTCGGGCACAGCGAGCGTTGTTCCCAGGGCCGGGCGACACTTGCGCCGACGTCGTGCGGCCGTCCCGCGAGCGGCAAAGGGAGGCCGCGATGCACGCGACCTGTCTCCCGCTCCCCGCTCGTGAAATGCGCCTGATTTCCTCCGGCGGGCCCGGCCGCGGGAGCATCGCCGCCGCCCCCGCGCGTAGCATCCAGCGGACGGGCACGGGGATGCACGTCCGATGGTTGGTTCAGGGACGAATGTCCGTTCCGACTGCGGCACCGGCGACGGTCGCCGCGATCGGCAACAGGAGATGCCCGTCCGATGAACCGGAATTCGCAGCGCCGCAGGCGGTGGCACGGAGCGGATCGACTCGGGCTCGAACCGCTGGAGTCACGGTATCTCCTTTCCGGCACGATGCCGGCGTTGTCCGCCCAGTCGATCGACCAGATCGTCTGGCAGGGGCAGCCGATCGACGTGCGGCCCGGGTATTGGAACGGTCGGTTCGAGTCGGCGGTCCCCTACGGGCAGCCGGCGATTCCACAGTCGCTCCTGCCGCTGCCGACGTGGACGACCTTTTCCCTGGGCAACGGGTTTTTCTCTCTCTCGGCGCCCGGGGCCGACGAGCAGTTGGTGGTGGACTGGGCTGCGGCCACGCCGGGCGTTTTGGAGATCGAGCCCGACTTCATCATCGACGCCCCGCCGACGACCGATGCGGCGGGATCGTCCGTGGCGGACGTCTCCACCGATCCGACGGCGGTCCCCAATGACCCCTACTACTCGCTGCAGTATGCCCCGCCGCTCATCCAGGCCCCCGCGGCTTGGGGTGTCTCCACGGGCAACCGCACCGTGGTGGTGGCGGTGCTCGACTCGGGCATCGACCTCACGCATCCCGATCTGGCCGGCAACCTCTGGACCAACCCGCGGGACGTGGCCGCCAACGGCATCGACGACGAACTGAACGGCTTCATCGACGACGTGAACGGCTGGAACTTCATCGACGGGACGAACAACGTGCAGGACGGCTTCGGCCACGGCACGCACGTCTCCGGCATCATTGGGGCCGTCGGCAACAACGCCGTGGGTGTGACCGGCCTCAGCTGGCAGGTGCAACTGATGCCGCTCAAGATCCTCAACAACAGCGGCGTGGGCACTGCTTCCGCGGCGGTGGCGGCGATCAACTACGTGACGCTGATGCGCCGGGACTTCGAGACCAACATCGTGGTCTCGAACAACTCGTGGGGGGCGGGCGGCATCGCCTCCACGGTGATGCGGGATGCGATCCGAGCCATGGGCGACGTGGGAATTTCCTTCGTGGCCGCCGCCGGCAACAGCGCCAGCAACAACGACCTCGTGCCCAACTACCCCAGCAGTTACGACGTCTCCAATGTGATCTCCGTCGCCGCCAGCACCTCGACCGACACCCTGGCCGCGTTTACGAACTACGGGGCGGCCTCGGTGGACCTCGCCGCGCCCGGCACGCTGATCTACTCGACCGTGCTCGGCGGGGCGTACAACTACCTGTCGGGCACGTCGATGGCGGCGCCGCAGGTGGCCGGCTCCGTCGCGGTGCTGGCCGCTGCAAAACCTGGCGTCACCGTCGCCCAGATTCGCGCGGCGATTCTCGGCTCCACGGACACGATCCCGGGGATGGTCGGCAAAACCGTCACCGGTGGCCGGCTCAACATCACCGGGGCGATGAAATCGCTCGGTCTGACGCCCGTGGTGCCACCGACCCCGCCACCACCACCACCTCCTCCCACTCCCGCGGTCCAGCCGTTCCTGGACAACTTCAACCAGCCAAACAGCCCGACGCTGTCGGGCTTCTGGGGCACGCGGATCGGCAGCATCGGAATCGTCGATCAGACGGCGCAGTCCCGGGTCGCCGGAGCATCGATCTCGACGCTGAACGGCGTGTCGATCGTGGATTCGGTGAGCCAGGCCTTCTTCAATCTGCGTACGGGGTCGAACGTCGGCCTTGTGGCCCGCTACACCGGCGGCGGCGACACCCGCATGTACCTGGCGGGCGTGGCCCGCTCGGGCACCGGGTTCGCGGGCACGATCTGGCGGAACACGGGCGCGGGCTGGATCGTGCTCGCCAGCGGGGTCGTGACCGCCAGTTCGGGCGTGCTGCAGTTCGAGGTCGCGGGATCCTCTTTGACGCTGTTCCTGAACGGGATCCGTGTCGCTGGTGCCTACGACACATCCATCCGCGGTCCAGGCGCCGTGGGCATCCGGCTCGTCGGGGCGGGGGCGTCGCTCGACAACTACTCGCAGAGGACCCTGACGGCCCCCGTGCCGGTAACGGCCACGCTGCCCTTCACGGAAACCTTCAGCGGTGCCGACAGTCCCTACGTACCGGCCTCCTGGACGAAGCGCATCGGCAATCTCGCCGTGTCGAGCAGCGTGGTCGTTTCCCGGATCAACGGCGCCTCGATCATGGCGCTCAACGGCGTCACCGCGCGGGATTCGAGCCAGGTGGCGTTCGTCAACGTCGTCGGCGGCACCGTGGTGGGGTTGGTGGCCCGCTACACGGGATCGGGCGATGCCCGGATGTATCTCGGCGGTCTGCAGCGGTCGGGCACGAGTTACGTGGGACGGATCTGGGTGAACACGGGCCTGGGGTGGAGGATCCTCAACAGCGGGCCGGCGCTCGGCGGCTCGGGGGTGCTGCAGTTCGATGTCGCAGGTTCCGCGCTGACGCTGTACTTGAACGGCAAGAAGATCGCCGCCGCCTACAGCACGGCGATCCCCGGGCCCGGCGCGCTTGGCACCCGCTTCGTGGGGCCGGGGGTCGTCGCCGACAATTACACGGCGGCCGCCCTCACGCCCCCCGTGCCGGCCGCCGTGACATCGCCCTTCAGCGACTCATTCATTCGCGCGAACAGCAACTTCATCTCCGGCAACTGGATCCAGGGGATCGGCAACGTGGCGATCAGCGACGACACCGTCCTGTCGCGGATCGGCGGCGTGTCGCTCGTGACCCTGCGGCGACCCACCCCGACGAACTCCAGCACGCAGGCCGTGGTGAACATCGGTGACGGCGAGTCGGCGTGGCTCTTCGCCCGTCACTCCGGGACGGCCGACAATCGCATGTACATCGCCGGCCTGGTGCGGGATGGCGACCGCTATTTCGGCCGCATCTGGCGCAACACGGGCTGCGGCCCCTGGACGTTGCTCGCCTCCGTCGCCGTCCCCGGGGGCTCGGGGAGGATTCGTTTCGACTGCATCGGCCCGTCGCTGACGCTGTTTCTCAATGGCACGAAGATTGCCGCCGTGCGGGACTACACGATTCCCGGCCCGGGCACCGTGGGGCTGCGGCTGGTGGGGGACGGCACGACGGTCGACAACTACTCGTACGTCCGCCGCTGAGCGGCCGCGGGGCGGCGATGCGTCGGTATTCTCAGTGGGCGACGAGGGACTCGAACCCCCAACCCCCTCGGTGTAAACGAGGTGCTCTGACCAATTGAGCTAGTCGCCCTGATTGCACGCGGCAAAAGCCATCCCTGGCCTTTTGCCGCTTGGTCGACCGGAGGGAACGCCAAGGGTTCCCTGGGTCTTGGGATTGCAGATCTCCGACATCGCGTCCGGCGATGCCTGCGGACACTGAGAGTCTGCCCGAGGATCAGGGCAAAAGCCATCCCGGGCTTTTTCCGCTGCTCGTCAAGGGGCCTTCGGCGGCGGCACCACCGTGCGGATGCCGAGCTCCACGAGCTGCTTCGTCTCCACCGGCGACGGGGCACCCGTCATCAGGTCGCTCGCCTTCTGCGTCTTGGGGAAGGCGATCACGTCGCGGATGCTGTCCAGCCGGCCGAACAGCATCACCCAGCGGTCGATCCCCAGGGCGATGCCGCCATGAGGCGGCGCGCCCGAACGCAGGGCGTCGAGCAGAAACCCAAACCGTTCCCGGGCCACCTCGGGCGTGATGCCAAGCAGCTTGAAGACCTTCTCCTGCGTGGCGCCGTCGTGGATGCGGATCGTGCCGCCACCCGCCTCCGAGCCGTTGATCACCAGGTCGTAGGCCACCGCCCGGCAGGCCGCCGGATCGCTCTCCAGCTGGTCCAGATCCGCAGGCCGCGGAGCCGTGAAGGGATGGTGCATCGAGGCCCAGCCGCCACTCTCCGCGTCGCGGGCGAACATCGGGAAGTCGACGACCCACGAGAAGTGCATCGCGGCCGGGTCGTAGAGTCCGAGGGAGGCACCCAGCCGCTTCCGCAGCGTGTGCAGCGCCTTGCAGGAGACCTCGAACGAATCGGCCACGATCAGCGCCAGGTCGCCCGGCTCGCAGCCCAGCGCCGTCCGCAGCCGGTCCGCGATCGAACCCAGGTTCTTGGCCACCGGACCCGCCCAGGCGCCGTCGGCTTCGACCTTGAGCCAGACGAGCCCCTTGGCGCCGGCCTCCACGGCCACGGCCGTGAGCTCGTCGAGTTCCTTGCGGGAGAACTTCGCGGCCGCCCCGGGCACCCGGATGCCGCGCACCCTACCGCCCGACTCGACCGCGCCCCGGAACACGCGGAAATCGCTCTCACCGGCCAGCGCCGTGAGATCGATGATCTCGAGGCCATAGCGCAGGTCGGGCGCGTCGTGCCCGAACCGCTCCATGCACTCATCCCAGGTCAGCCGGGGCAGCGGCAGCGAGACCTCGAGGCCGAGGATTTCCCGCGCGGTCCGCTTCACCAGACCCTCGATCACGCCGATCACGTCGTCCGCCTCGACGAACGACATCTCCACGTCGAGCTGCGTGAATTCGGGCTGGCGATCGGCCCGCAGGTCCTCGTCGCGGAAGCACTTCGCCACCTGCACGTAGCGGTCGAAGCCCGCCATCATCAGCAGTTGCTTGTAGAGCTGCGGTGACTGCGGCAGGGCGAAGAACGAGCCGTGGTCGAGCCGGCTGGGCACGAGGTAGTCGCGGGCCCCTTCCGGCGTGCTGCGGCCCAGCATCGGCGTCTCCACGTCGATGAACCCGAGCTCGTCGAAGTGGTCGCGCATGATCTTCACGATACGACTGCGCAGGAACATGTTGTCCTGCATGGCGGGCCGGCGCAGGTCGAGCCAGCGGTGGGCCAGCCGCACCTCTTCGCCCGGCAGTTCGGCCGCGCCCGGCTGGAACACCGGCGTCTCCGCCTCGTTGAGCACCTCGAGGGCGTCGCAGCCCACCTCGACCTCGCCGGTGGCGAGCTTGGGGTTCGTGGTGCCGGCGGGCCGGGCACCGACCGCGCCGTGCACCCGGATCACCCACTCTGGCCGCACCGTCCGCGCGGCGGCGAGCGCGGCAGCGGGGCTCTCGGGTCCGATCACGACCTGCGTCTTCCCCCACCGGTCGCGGAGATCGACGAAGATCACGCCCTTGTGGTCGCGGACGCGATCCACCCAGCCGCAGAGGGCGACCTTGGTGCCGAGGTGCGTGGAGCGGAGTTCGCCACAGGTGTGGGTGCGAAGCACGGTGGGCCCTTTCGGTCGCGCGGCGGTCAGGAACGGGGAGTCAGTGCGGATACGACGAGCAGCGCGAGCGCGAGCAGGATCGCGATGGAGAGGAGCGGCAGCACCCCGAACCACACCAGTGTCATGGCGCTGCCCTGGAGATCCTTCCAGTAGACGATCACCACGACCGCCAGGATCGCGAACAGCAGCGTGCAGGCCAGCGACACCCAGGCAAGGATCTTGGGAAGCATGCGATGCGCTACCTCGCCACCCGCGGGACCGCCAGCTTGGCGGCCCCGGCAGTTTCGGCCGCGAAGTCGAGGTGCAGCTGCTGTCCCTGCCCGTCCGGGCCGAGTTCGCGGAACAGCATGCTCGGCTGGATGTCGCTGTTGTGCTGGTACTTGTCGCTCGCGTATTCGGTGATGTCGCCCACGATCTGGTGAAAGAAGATCTGACAGATCGGCACGCCCGGGTAGATCTTCACCGGCTGCACCGCGAACATCTCCAGCGTCCAGTAGCCGCAGAATCCCACGTCTCCAAAGCCGGCCGTGACGTGCACGAACAAGCCCAGGCGGCCGATGGAACTGCGGCCCTCGATCATCGGCACGAGGTTGTGGGTCTCTGTGCGCTCCACCGTGCGGCCCAGGTAGAGCTGGTTGGGCGTCAGCACCAGCCCGTCCTCGGGGATCGTGATCCGCTCCACCCGGTTGCTCTTCCGCATGTCGAGCACCACCTCCTCGTAGACGAGCAGTTCGTCGTGCAGCGAGAGGTTGTAGCTGTTGGGGTTGAGCCGGTTCTCGTCGAAGGGATCGATGAGAATGTTGCGGCCGAGCTGCTGCCGGATCTCGTGACCTGAGAGGATCATGGGGGCGTCCCGTGCGGTGGCGGAGGGCGGACGGCACTTCCGGGCGATCGACCGCCGCGGATTGTACGCCGGGCGGAGCGTTCCTGCCCATGGGCCGGCGCGGCGGCGGGGAAAAACGTCGGCGGCGCCGGCGGTACCGGCCGACGGCGGTCAGCGGCCGGGCCGCGGCGGTCGCAACGCCACGCCCACGCGCGGACAGAGATCGTCGAGCGGGCAACCCGTGCAGCGCGGCGCCCGGGAGGTGCAGACGCCGCGGCCGTGTTCGATGAGCCGGTGGCTGAAGGCGATCCAGTGGTCCCGCGGCAGAACTTTCACGAGGTCGCGCTCGGCCCGCACCGCATCGGCGTGCTTCGTGAGCCCCAGCCGACGCGAGATGCGGCCCACATGCGTGTCGACGACGACGCCAACGGCCATCCCAAAGGCGGAACCGAGCACAACGTTGGCCGTCTTGCGGCCCACACCGGGCAACTTCACCAATTCCTCGAGCGTGCGGGGCACCTCGCCCCCGTGCCGGTCCACGAGCGCGTGACAGCAGCCGAGGATGTTGCGGGCCTTGGCCCGGAAGAACCCCGTGCTGCGGATCACCGCCTCCAGGTCGCGCTGCCTGGCAGCGGCCAGGGCTTCGGGGGTCGGCCAACGGGCGAACAGCGGCCCCGTCACCGCGTTGACCCGTCTGTCGGTGCACTGGGCCGAGAGGATCGTGGCCACGAGCAGCTGGAACGGGGAGGCAAAATCGAGCGAACACGCCGCGTCGGGGTAGGTGTCGGACAGCCGCGCGACGATCCGCGTGGCCCGCTCAATGCGGGCGGCGGCCGACTCGCGGCCCCGTCGCGGCGCCGCCGTAGTCTGCCCCGTCCGGCTCGGGCTGCTACGATTCATGGCTGGTTCGTGGCCCGGTGGGGCGGGTTCTGGCAGGTCGGGAGACGCAGGCATGACGACGGAGACCGCGGACTACGATCCGCTCTACCTGGAGGGCATTCGCCACTTCAACGCCTGCGATTATTACGAGAGCCACGAGATCTGGGAGGAACTGTGGACGGAATACCGGGGGCCGTCCCGGAAGTTTTACCAGGCACTCATCCAGGCGGCGGTGGCCCTCTATCATTTCGGCAACGGAAACATCCGCGGCGCCCGGAAGTTGCACGGCAGCGTGCACGGCTATCTGGAACCCTACGCTCCCCGGCACCTGGGGCTCGACGTGACCGGCTTCCTGAAGTCGTTCGACGCCTGCCTCGCCGAGGTGGCAGCCAGCACCGAGGACTTTCCAGCCATCGAGCTCGATCCGGAACTGCTCCCCGAAATCCATCTCGACCCGCCCCCTCCCGTCTGAAGGCCCCCCGCGCCGCACCATGTCCGACGAGCCACTCGCCTTCTCTCCCGAGCAGTTTTCCGGCCGGGCGCGGCTGTTCCCGCTGCCGAACCTGGTGATGTTCCCGCACGTCATGCAGGCGCTGCACATCTTCGAGCCGCGCTACCGGGCCATGTTCGAGGAGGCGATCGAGGACGACCGCCTCGTCGCGCTGGGATCGCTGGCGCCGGGCTGGGAGCAGAACTACGAGGGGCGGCCGCCGCTGCGACCGATGGCCTGCCTGTGCCGCATCGCCACGCACCAGCGCACCGCGGAGGGGACGTACAACGTGCTCGTGCTGGGCGTGCGCCGGTTGCGGCTGCTGCGGGAACTGCCCCCCAAGAAGCCGTTTCGCATCGCCGAGGCCGAGATCGTGGAGGATGTCGAACCGGCCGATGCGCCGGCCGACGCGGCGTCCGCGTTGCAGCGCCGGCTGCTGGCGGCCTTCAAGCACGCCATGCCGCGCATCCCCAACGCCTACGAGCAACTCGACCAATTGCTCGGCAACCAAATCACGCTGGGCATGCTGGCCGACATCGTGTCGTACACCGTCGATCTGGAGCTGGAAGCCAAGGCCGCGCTGCTGGCCGAGTGCGACGTGTTCCGGCGCACCGAACTCCTGCTGCAGGCGCTCGCCGCGCGGGGCACGGCGGGACCGGCCCGCATTTTCCCGCCCGACTTCAGCGTCAACTGACCGCATCCTTCGGCCCGGGCGGCCCATGCCGCGGCGGGCGGTCGATCACGCGGCGGCGGTCTGTTAAAGTTCCGCCATGGCAGCCCCCACAACCGTCGATCACGCCCGCATCGAGCGGGCCGTCCGCGAGATTCTCGCCGCCGTGGGTGAGGATCCCGACCGTGAGGGTCTTCTGGAGACGCCAGCCCGTGTGGCCCGCATGTATGCGGAGATGTTCAGCGGTCTGGGGCAGGATCCCCGCGTGCACCTCGGCAAGGCGTTCCAGGAGAAGTACGACGAGATCGTCCTCGTCCGGGACATCGCCTTCAACAGCGTCTGCGAGCACCACCTGCTTCCCTTCATGGGCCACGCGCACATCGGCTACCTCCCCGACGGCCGCGTGTTGGGACTGAGCAAACTGGCCCGCGTGGTGGAGACGATCTCGCATCGGCCGCAGGTGCAGGAGCGGATGACCGAGCAGATCGCCGACCTGCTCGAGCACGACCTGGGGGCCAAGGGCGTGGCCGTCGTGGTGGAAGCTTCGCACACTTGCATGACGATCCGCGGCGTCCGCAAGCCCGGCAGCCTGTGCGTGACCTCGGCCATGAAGGGGATCTTCCGCGCGAACGTCTCGAGCCGCGCCGAGGTGATGTCCCTGATCTACGGCCATCGCTCCGGCTAGGCGAGGTGGCGGGTGAGGCTGCTCGTCGATTTTCTCTGCCGCTTCGGGTGGGGGCTCTCGGTGGCGCTGGTGCTGACCCCGGCGACGGGAGTTCCCGGCGGGTTCTTTCGCGTCAATCTGCTCGTGATCATGGGGCTGGCCACCCTGGCAGCGCTGGTGGGGCCGACGGGATCCGCGGACGGGGCATGGGCCATCCCGGCGGCCGCTGCGGTGCTGGCGTGGATGGGGAGCGTGGCGTGGTACGGCGAGCGGCGGCGGGCCGGCATCGGGCTGTGCGTCGCCACCGCCGCCCTGCTCGCGGCGGCGACCGTGCTCGCGAGCACCGCGGGCCGGCCGTGGTCGGAGGCCGGCTGGCCGGGCCTGGACGCGGGGCTGGTCGGCGGCAGGGCGCTCGTCTCCGGGCTGGTGGTCGGCCTCACGGTGCACGCCATGCTGCTCGGGCACTGGTACCTCAACGCGCCCGGCATGCGGGTCGACGTGCTGCGGCGGATGATCGACGTGGCACTGGCCGCCTGGGGCCTGCAACTGGCTGTGGCGCTTGCCACCATCGTCGCCGCACGGTCCCCCGGGCCGGCGGTCGCGGCCGGGGACACCACCATGGCCCTGGCGGCCCTGCGCTGGCTGGCTGGCCTCGGCGGCCTGCCTGTGCTGCTCGTCATGGCCCGCAAGACGCTCGACATTCCCAACACGCAGAGCGCCACGGGTATCCTCTACGTCGCCTGCCTGGCCGCGATCCTCGGCGAATTGACGGCCCAACTGCTCTCCGCTTCGGCCTGACCACCATGCGCATCACCTACGCCTGCCCGACCTGCCGCGCTGCGGTGCGCCTCGATGGCATCGAGTCGGCCACGGCCCTGACGTGCTCGGCCTGCGGCGCCGCCGTGCCGGTGCCGCCAGGTGCGGTGGCGTGGTCGGCGCCGGACGGCTCACCGGCGGCGGCCGGCGGCGGCGTTCCCACGCTGCGACGCTGCCTCGTCTGCCCCGGCAGCGAGTTGTTCGCCCGCAAGGACTTTCCCCAGCGGCTCGGCGTCGCGATCGTGGTGATCGGATTCGCGGCCAGCTGCCTGACCTGGGCGTGGCGGTTGCTCGTGCCCACCTTCGCCATCCTGTTCGGCACGGCGCTCGTCGACGTGTTGCTCTACCTGCTGATGCCCGAGTGCCTGACCTGCTACCGCTGCGGTGCGCGGTACGGGGGGGCCGGCGGCCCGCACGGCGGCTTCGACCTCGAGACCCACGAGAAGCACCGGCAGCAGCGGCTCCGATTGGGCGGCGGCGTGCCGCCCGCGTCCGGACCCCCTTGACCGTTCCGGCAGGTGCCGCATGGATCCCGAGCGCAAGCGGATCGAGGAGGACCTGCGGGGCGTCGTCGCCGGCGACGTGCTCTGCGACGACGTGGGGCGGTCGCTCTACGCCACCGACGGGAGCCTGTTCGAGGCCTGGCCACTGGCGGTGGTTCGCCCGCGGTCGAGCGAGGACGTGGCGGCCACGGTCCGCTGGGCCGCCGAGCGCGGCGTGGCGGTCCACGTTCGGGGGGCGGGCACGAGCCTCTGCGGCGGGTCGCTCGGCGGCGGCGTCGTCATCGACTGCGGCCGGTTCATGCGGCGCATCATTCACACCGGGGCGGACTCGGTGCGCGTGCAGCCCGGCGTGGTGGCGGCGCGTCTGGAGGACCACCTGGAGCGGATGCAGCGCACCCTCGGCGTCGATCCCGCCAACGCGATGGCCACGACCGTGGGCGGCATGATCGGCCGCGACACGTCGGGCAGCCGCTTCCTCCGCCATGGCGCCGTCCGCGGCCGGATCGCCGCTGTCGAGGTCGTGCTGGCGGACGGATCGATCGTGGAACTGGCCCCGGCGGCCGCGGCGTTGGCCGGCGAGGCTGCCACCGCCGACCGTCCCGCCCGCCTGGCGGCCGGCGTGGCGGCGGTGCTCGAGGCCTCACGGGACGTGATCCGCACGTTTCAGCCGCCGACGCGGCCCACGCACGGCGGCTACCGCATGCACGACCTGGAACGGGAGGGCCTCGTCGACCTGCCCCGGCTGCTGTGCGGCGCGGAGGGCACGCTCGGCATCGTCACAGCCGCCACGCTGCGCACCGTGCCGGCCGACGGGGCCAGCGCGGTCGCGCTGCTGCTCTTCGACTCGCTCGACGTGGCCGCCGAGACCGCCGTGCGGCTGCTGCCGCTCGGGCCCAGCGCCTGCGACCTCTTCGACCGGCGACACCTGGCGCTGGCCCGGGGCACGAAGCCCGCCTTCGAACTCCTCATCCCGCCGGTGGCCGAGGCCGGCCTGCTCGTGGAGTTCACGAGCCCCGAACCGGCGGAGTGCAACGCCCGTCTCGACGGCGCGATCGCGTCCGCCCAGCAGGCGCGGCGCGGGTGCATCGACACGCGCCGCGCGGAGGACTCGTTCGACGCCGCCTTCTTCTGGGAACTCTCGCGCAACGTGGTCTCCACGCTGCACGGGGTGCGGGCGGCGATGCGGCCGGTGCCGTTCATCGAGGACATCGTGGTGCCGCCGGCGGCGTTGCCCGACTTCCTGCGCCGGCTCCAGGAGGTGCTCAAGCGCCGCCAGGAAACGGCGATGGTGTTCGGCCATGCCGGTCATGGGCAGGTGCACGTGCGGCCGCATGCCGATCCGCGTGAGCCGGCGGAGCGCGGCCGGCTGGAGTCACTGGCCGAGGAGGTGTATGCGCAGGCGGCCGCCATCGGCGGCACGATCGGCGGCGAGCAGGGCCTGGGGCTGTCGCGAACGCCCTTCTTCACCCGGCTGTTTCCCGAACTGGCGGCCACGTGTGCCGAGGTGAAGAAGCTGTTCGATCCGGCCGGGATCCTCAATCCGGGCCGGGTCACACCCGCCGCGGCGGTGCAGACGGTCGTCGCCTTCCGGCGGCCGCTGCCGGCCGCCGAGGCAGCGACCGACGGCGAGCGGGCTGCGGCACCGCAACTGCTTCCGCTACTGACATGGGATCGCGCGCGGCTTGCGGCCGAGGTTGATGCGTGCAACGGCTGCGGCAGTTGTCGCAGTCAGGCCACGGGTTCGCGCATGTGTCCGCGCTACCGCGAGGAGCCGTGCGAGGAGGCGTCGCCGCGGGCCAAGGCGGACGTCATGGCGGCGCTGCTCTCCGGCGAACTCGACCCGCGGACGTCGGCGGCCGACGCGGTCCGCGCCGTGGCCGACACCTGCTTCAACTGCCACCAGTGCCGAACGGGGTGTGCCGCGGGAGTCGACGTGCCGGCCTTGGTGATGGAGATGAAGGCCGCCCACTACGCCGCCAACAGCACGGACCTCGGCCCTTGGCTCTTGTCGCGGGTGGACACGCTGTCGGCCATCGCCGGTGGGATGCGGCCCCTGGCCAACTGGGCGATCGCCAACCCGCAGGCCCGTTGGGTGATGGAGAAGACGTTGGGCATCGCCCGGGGCCGCAAGTTGCCCACCTTCAGCGGCGGTCAGTTCATGCGCTGGGCCGCGCGGCGCGGCATCACCCGCCCCTCGCGCCGCAGCGGTCCACGGGTGCTGTACTTCCTCGACACCTACGCCCGGCGGCACGATCCGCTTTTGGCGCAGGCGTTCGTGGCGGTGCTCGAGCGCAACGGCATCGGCGTGTTCGTCGACCCGCGGCAGGTGTCGTCGGGAATGCCGATGGTGGCCGAGGGCGACCTGGACGGGGCGCGGCGGCTGGCGCGGCGGAACATGCGGGTGCTGGCCGAGGCGGTGCGGCTGGGGTATCGCATCGTGTGCACGGAGCCCAGCGCCGTCACCTGCCTCACGCACGACTATCCGTTGCTGCTCGACGACGAGGACGTGCCGCGGGTCGCGGCCGCCACCTGCGACGCGATGACGTTCCTCTGGGAATTGCATCGCGAGGGGCGGCTGCGGCTCGACTTCCGTCCCGTGCCCTCGCGGATCCTCTACCACGCCCCCTGCCACGCCCGGATCGGCGGACAGATGGCACCGGCCGGACACCTGCTCCGCCTCCTGCCCGGGCTGGCGCTTCAGGACGCCGACCGCGGCTGCTCCGGCATGGCCGGCACGTTCGGCCTCTCCCGGCGCAACTACCGGGCCAGCCTGCGGGTGGGGTTGGGGCTGGTGGCGGCGATGCGCGGTGCGGGCGTGGAGGCGGGTGCTACCGAGTGCAGCGCCTGTCGCTTACAAATGGAGCAGGGCACCACCAAGGCCGCGGTGCACCCGGTGAAGTTGCTGGCCATGGCCTACGGACTGCTCGAAGGGCCTGCGCCACAGGGGCTCGACGGCCTGCTCGCGGCCACGAGCGGCCGGCTCACCACCACCTGACCGGCCGCGCCGGAGGCGGATTGCGATGCACGAAGAGGGCATGAAGGCCGGGCCGGAGCAGGTGCGAATCGCCGTGTTCGCCGGCATGGCCGAACTCGCCGGCCTTCGGCAGATCGAGTTGCCCTGGCAAGAGGGCACCGTGGCCGAGTTGCGCCGGGCACTGGCCGACGCGCATCCGGCGGTGGCGCCGCTCCTGGCCCGCAGCGCCGTCGCCGTGGGAGGCAGGTACGCCACGGACGACGACCGCGTGGCCGCGGGCGTCGACGTGGCCGTCATTCCGCCCGTGAGCGGAGGTTGACATGGCCACCGATTCGGCCGGCAGCGATGCGGTCCGCCTGGGCCACGAACCGATCGACACGGCGCGGCTGCTGGCCGCCGTCGCCGACCCGGCGGCGGGCGGCAACGTCCTGTTTCTGGGCACGGCCCGCGCGATCACCGCCGGCGTCGTGACGAACCGTCTCGCCTATGAGGCCCACGAGCCGCTGGCACTCGCGGCGTTGCAACGGCTGCGGCAGCAGGCGATCGACCGCTTCGGCCTCGTGGCCTGCGCCGTCTGGCATCGGCTCGGGACCGTGACCCCGGGGGAGGCCAGCGTGGCGGTCGCCGCAAGTGCCGCTCACCGACGCGAGGCGTTCGCAGCCGCCGAGTGGCTCATGGAACGCATCAAGCACGAGGTTCCGATCTGGAAGTGCGAGGAAGGGGAGGACGGCCGGCGCGAGTGGCTGCATCCCACCGCCGCCATGCCGGGCGAGGAGGCCGTCCCATGACACCACCGGGCCCCCTCGTCGACCGCTTCGGCCGCGTCCACACCGACCTGCGCATCAGCGTCACCGACCGCTGCAACCTGCGCTGCACCTACTGCATGCCGCTGGAGGCCATCTTCAAGCCGCGGGAGGAACTCCTCGCCTTCGAGGAGATCGCCCGGGTGGCGGCCGTGGCCGCGAGCCTGGGAGTGCGATCCATCCGGCTCACCGGTGGGGAGCCGCTGCTGCGCCGAGACCTGCCGGAACTGGTGCGGCAACTCCGCCTCGTGGCCGGTATCGAGGAACTGTCGCTGACCACGAACGGGCTTTTGCTCGCCGACCAGGCCGACGATCTGCGGCACGCGGGCCTCGCCCGCCTCAACGTCAGCCTCGACGCCCTGAGGGAGGACGTGTTCGAGCGGATCGCGCGGCGGCAGGGACTCGACCGCGTGCTGGCCGGTCTGGCGGCGGCGCGGCGGGCGGGCTTCGAGGCAATCCGCATCAACGCCGTCTCCATCCGCGGGCTCACCGAGGAGGAGATCGTGCCGCTGGCGGCATTCTGCCGCAGTGAGGGGTTTCACCTGCGCTTCATCGAGTTCATGCCACTCGACGCGGAGGAGGGCTGGTCCGCGGCGCAGGTGCTCTCGGGTGCCGAGGTGCGCGAGATGCTCGAACGCGGCGTGGGGCCGCTCCTGCCCGAGCGGGCGGTCGACCCTGGCCAACCGGCCGTCGACTACCGCTGGGCCGACGGGGTCGGTCGAGTGGGCTTCATCGACCCCGTGACCAAGCCGTTCTGCGATCGCTGCGACCGGCTCCGGCTCACGGCCGACGGCCAGTTTCGCAACTGCCTGTTCTCGACCACCGAGTGGGACGTGCGGGCGGTGCTGCGCAGGGGCGGCGGGGACGACGAAATCGCCAGGCTCTTGGCCGACTGCGTGGCCGCCAAGCGGGCGGCCCACGGCATCGAGACGCCCGGCTTCGAGCGGCCGGCGCGGGCCATGTTTCAGATCGGGGGCTGACGTGACCGCCGTGCCGCCGCCCCGCCGCTACCTCGACAACGCCGCCACCACGTGGCCCAAGCCCGAGCAGGTGTGGACGGCCTGGGAGCAGGCGGCGCGTCACCTCGGCGCCACGGCGGGCCGGGCCGCCTATGGCGAGGCCGTCGAGGCCGAGGCGATTCGCAGCCGGGCCCGATCGGCCGCCGCCCGGCTCTTGGGCGGCGTCGATCCCCGGCGGGTGGCATTGCCGGCGGGCGGCACGCTGGCGCTCAACATGGCGATCCACGGATTCGCGCGGACCGGCGACCACGTGATCGCCACGGCGGCCGACCACAACGCCACATTGCGGCCGTTGCATGAACTGGCGCGACGGAAGGTGATCGACCTGACGATCGTGCCCTGCGACGCGACGGGCCGTGTCGATCCCGCCGACATCGCCGCCGCCTGGCGGCCCGCCACGCGGCTGGTCGTCTGCTCCCACGCCTCGAACGTGACCGGCGCCCCGCAGGACGCCGCGGCGATCGCCGCGGCCGCGCACGACCGCGGCGGCATCCTGCTCCTCGACGCGGCGCAGTCGCTGGGCCAACTGCCCTTCGCGGCCCCGGGCTGTAACGCCGACGTGGTCGCCGCGCCGGCGCACAAGTGGCTCTTGGGCATGTCGGGCGCGGCCGTGCTCTGGGTGCGCGAGGGACTAGAGCCAGAACCGCTGATCCAGGGGGGCACCGGTACGGTGAGCGACGCGCTCGATATGCCGCTGGAGTTCAATTCGCGGATGGAGGCGGGCACGCCCGACGTGCCGGCCCTCGCGGCGTTGGCCGCCGCCGCCGACTGGCTGGGCAGCCGCACGGTCGAGGACGTGGGGGCGGGCTGTCGTGGGCTTGCCGCGACGTGTGCCGCCCTCCTGCGGGAGGTGCGCGGCGTGCGCGTGGTCGCCGCCGCGGGCGGTGCGCCGATTGTGAGTTTCACGGTCGAGGACTATGATCCCGCCGAAGTTGCGGTGGCGGTCGAGCAGGCGGCGGGCGTGCAGGTACGGTCGGGCTTCCACTGTGCCGCGGCTGTCCACCCCCACCTTGGCACGGCCTGCGAGGGCACCGTGCGCGCCAGCTTCGGGCCGTTCAACTCGGTCGAGGACGTCCAGTCACTCGTCACGGCCGTCGCGGCGCTCGTGACGTGAACGAAAGGAGTCGGGCGATGGCAGGCATTCCGCAGGAAGTGTGGTACGCAGGCGGACTCAGTTTCCAGTGCACGCAGTGCGGCGACTGCTGCTCGGGTTCCGAGGGCTACGTGTGGGTGAATCAGGCCGAGATCGACGCCATGGCCGCCCGCAAAGGGATGAGCCCGGCCGACTTCGAGGCCGCGTTCGTGAGACGCGTGGGCGTGCGCCGGACGCTCACGGAGCGGCCGGGGGGAGATTGCGTGCTGCTCGACGAGAAGACGCGGAAGTGCACGGCCTACGAGGAGCGGCCGCGGCAGTGCCGCACCTGGCCGTTCTGGGACTCGAACCTGCGGACACCGCAAGCCTGGGCCGAGGCGGCCGAGGCCTGTCCGGGCTGCAACAAGGGCGACATCGTGCCGCTCGAGCGGATCGTGGAGCAGGCGGCGAAGATCCGGATCTGACTACACGCTGGCTCGGCCATCCTGGCCCTCGCCAACTTGGCCCGGCGGTGGCAACGCCAAGGGTTTCCACGCCGGGCGGGCTCGCCATCGTGGCGAGGCACAACACGCTGGCTCGGCCATCCTGGCCCTCGCCAGCTTGGCCCGGCGGTGGCAACGCCAAGGG